>Ga0070741_10000853_pt1 | contig 101626 bp, 98 predicted proteins | sample Coa_R1_4_FD_66440 | JGI IMG/M metagenome (GOLD analysis project Ga0070741, IMG submission 66440) | Surface soil microbial communities from Centralia Pennsylvania, which are recovering from an underground coalmine fire - Coalmine... | ecosystem: Environmental > Terrestrial > Soil > Unclassified... | reverse complement strand
CTAGCCCCGCTTCCAGCCCTCGTTTCCAGGCGGGGTCCGGTTGACAGGCCTCGCGCCCCGGGTGACGCTGGGGCGCGAGGCCCGTCGATGCCCGCTCGTCCCCTGCTGCTCGCGCTGCTCCTGGTGGGCGCGGCCCTGCCCGCCGCGGCGGCCGACGACGCGCAGCTGGATCGCGGGCTCCAGGCCGTCCAGCGCATGGCGGGCTGCTTCCTGGTCGACTACAGCTACGTCGAGGTGCAGGCGCTCCGGCCGGGCTACGAGCGCGACCCGCGGGTCTACGACGTCAACCGGGACAAGTCGGCCAAGGAATGGATCGTGGCGGAGCCGATCTCGCCGCGACGCATCCGGCTGCAGCGGGTGCTGTTCCTCACCGATCCGAGCGGCGCGGTGCGGCCGGGCACCGAGGTCCGGCACCAGTCGGAGGACTGGGAGTTCGACGCCCCGTTCCTCTACGAGTTCGTCGCGCCCTCGCGCTGGGAGCCGCGGGACCTGCGGGCCACCCCGGGCCTCTGGACCCGGCGGGTGACCAACCTCGATGACGGGCCCCGCTACCAGTGCGCCGCGCGCTGGAGCGGGGACACCGCGTACCCCGAGTGGTCCTGCGGGGGGAACTACGCGCCCATCCCCGGCCGGGAGACTCGGGACATGGGCCGGAAGGACTATCAGGCGCTGGACCGCTCCACGCGGATCATCATCTACGGTGCCTCCCAGCCCGGCAGCTGGCTCGAGCGGCAGGAGAACGTGAAGACGATCCACACCGCCGCCGGCCGCGAGCCACTGGTGCGCGAGCTGGGCAAGAACTGGTACGTGCGGCTGCCGGATGCGGAGTGCGCGGCCGGCCAGGCCTTCGCGGCGCCGCGACGGGCGTTCTGGACGCTCCTGCGCGAGACGTGGGACGGCATCCTGGACGGCTCGAAGCGCTTCGTGGAGCGCACACCCGCCGGGCAGCCGCCGCGCTTCGTCCGGATGTTCGAGCTCGAGGACCAGGCGACCGGCCGCGATCTCTCGAGCGAGCAGGTGCGGGAGGCGACGCGGCGGGAGATCCTGGACATCATCCAGCAGTACCGCGCCGACCAGTCGCCGCCCGCGCGGTCCCCTCGACCACCAGCAGGTAGAGATCCAGCAGGTTCGTGTTCGTCGGCCCGGTGACCACCAGGTCCCCGGTCGCGCTCAGCACCGGGTTGGAGTCGTTGTCGTCGAGCCGGGCGCTTGGATCGAGGCCTCCCGCGCGCGCCCGGCCGGCGCTGCCGCCGTCCACCAGCGCACCCGCCGCGTCGGTCGGCCCGTCGGTGCCGTCGGTGCCCGCGGCCAGCGCCGCGATGCCGTCCACCCGGTCCAGCGCGAGCGCGGCGGCGAGGGCGAACTCCTGGCACCGGCCCCCGCGGCCCGAGCCGCGCACCGTGACCGTGGTCTCGCCCCCGGCGATGACGCATGCCGGCGGCGCCACCGGTCCCCGCCCGGCCTGGATCTCGCGGGCGAGGGCGACCAGCCGCCCCGCCACCTGGCGCGCCTCGCCTTCGAGCGAGCGCGTCAGCACGTGCGGCGCGTAGCCGAGGGCGCGGGCCCGCGCGGCCGCCGCGTCCACGACCAGGGCGTTGTTGCCGATCACGGTGTTGGTGACCCGGCCGAAGATCGGATCGTCCGGCTTGGGCGTCTCGGGCACCTCCCCGCGCGCGCCCCGGCGGAGCCGGTCCACGATGGCGGCGGGCGCGCGCTCCAGCAGGTCGAAGCGCTCGAGGATCGCGACCGCCTCCGCGAACGTGGAGGCGTCCGGCGCGGTCGGACCCGAGGCGATCACGTCGAGCGGGTCGCCGATCACGTCGGACAGGAGCAGCGCGTGGACCCGCGCCGGCGCCGCCGCGCGCGCGAGCTGGCCGCCCTTGAGCAGCGAGCAATGCTTGCGGACGGCGTTCAGCTGGTTGATGTTCGCGCCCGCGGAGAGCAGGAGCCGGGTCATCGCCTGCTTGTCGGCCAGGGTGATCGGAGGCGCCGGCGCGGGCGTGAGGGCCGAGCCGCCGCCCGAGACCAGCACCAGCAGCAGATCGTCCGCGCCCGCGGCGTCCGCGATGGCGCGGATCTCGCGCGCGGCGGCCTCGCCGCGCGCGTCGGGCACCGGGTGGCCGGCCTCGACGATCCGGATGCGGCGCGTGGCCGCGCGATAGCCGTCCTTCACCACGACGAAGCCGTCGACGATCGCGTCGCCCAGCGCGGCCTCCGCGGCGGCGGCCATGGTCCCCGACGCCTTCCCCGCTCCCACCACGCGCACCCGCCCCGCTCCGGGGGGCCGCACCCCGGCCAGGGCGCGACGGACCAGCGGGCTCACGTCGCCGGAGGCGAGGGCTGCGTCGAAGACCGCGCGCGCGACCTCGCGGAGGGTCACGGCCGGCGAGCCCGCGGCGCGGCGGTCAGGGGGCCAGCTTCTGCAGCCGCCGGCCCGCCTCGATCAGCAGGTCATCGGTCTTGGGGAAGCAGAAGCGGATCTTGGTCCGGCCCAGCTCCCCGTGGGCGTAGAACGACGAGCCGGGCACGGTGGCCACCCCGACCTCGCGCACCAGGTACAGCGCGAACTCGAGATCGTCGCGGCAGCCGAAGCGCTTCAGGAAGTGCTCGGCCTCGGTGAGGATGTAGTAGGCCCCCCGCGGCCTGAAGGCCACGAAGCCCGCCTCCTCGACCCTGGCCAGCAGCAGATCGCGGCGGGCCTGGTAGCTCTCGCGCAGCTGCACGTAGTAGGACTCGGGCAGCGCGAGCGCGGTCACCGCCGCCTCCTGCAGCGGGTGCGGAGCCCCCACCGTGATGAAGTCGTGAGCCCGGCGGATGCCGACCGACAGCTCGGCGCTCGCGACCGCGTACCCCACCCGCCAGCCGGTCACCGAGTACGACTTCGAGATGCCGGAGATGGTCACGGTCCGGTCGGCCATGCCGGGCAGCGTGGCGATCGGCGTGTGCCCGAGCCCGTCGTAGACGATGTGCTCGTAGATCTCGTCGGTGATGGCGAGCAGGTCGTGCCGGATGCAGAGGTCGGCGATGACCTGCAGCTCGGCCCGCGCGAAGACCTTGCCCGAGGGGTTGTTCGGGCTGTTGAACACGATCGCCCGGGTGCGCGGGGTCACCGCGCGCGCCAGCCGGTCCGGGTCGAACGTGAAGTCGGGCGGCTCGAGCGGCACGAATACCGGCTCCGCGCCCGCGATGATGCAGCCGGGGCCGTAGTTCTCGTAGAACGGCTCGAAGATGATGACCTGGTCGCCCGGGTTGAGCACCGCCAGCAGCGTGGCCAGCATGGTCTCGGTCGACCCGCAGCAGACGGTGACGTTGCGGTCCGCGTCGACGTCCATGCCGTAGAAGCGGCGGTACTTCTCCGCGATCGCCTGCCGCAGGCGCGGGGTGCCCCAGGTGATCGCGTACTGGTGGAAGTCGCCGTCGATGGCCCGATGGGCCGCCTCCACCAGCTCGCGCGGCGGCGGGAAGTTCGGCATCCCCTGGGCCAGGTTGATGCCGCCGTACTGGTTGTTGACCCGGGTCATCTCCCGGATCACCGACTCGGTGAAGCCCTGGACCCGCTGGGAGATCATCGACGCACGAGCGGGGCGGCCGGAGCCGCTACCGGCCGCCCGCGATGGCGGGGACGATCGAGACCTCGTCACCCTGCTTGAGCGAGGTGGTCGCCCCCTGCAGGAAGCGGATGTCCTCCTGGTTGATGTAGATGTTGATGAACCGGCGCAGCTGGCCGCCGTCTTCGAGCAGGCGGTCCTTGAGCCCGGGGAACTGGCTCTCCAGCTTCTCGATCAGGTCGCTCACGGTGGAGGCGTCGGCGTGGACCTCGGCCGCGCCCTTGGTCAGCGAGCGCAGCGGAGTCGGGATGCGAACGAGAACGGCCATGGAGGTCTCCTCGATGCGGCCGGTCAGGCCACGGTCCTGGAGGTGAGGTCGGCCAGCGCCCCGTCGAAGGCCGGGAGCGAGGGCCGGATGGAAACGGCGCCGCCCGGACGGTCCTGCAGCGCGTCCGGCGTCTTGAGCCCGTTGCCGGTGACGCACATCACGATGGGCTCGTCGCGCGGGATGCGGCCCGCCTCGATGAGCTTGCGGGTCGCGGCCACCGTGACGCCGGCCGCGGTCTCGCCGAAGATGCCCTCGGTGCGCGCGAGCAGGCGCATGGCGTCGACGATCTCCTCGTCGGTGGCGTGCTCGCCGTAGCCGCCCGAGTCCTTCACCGCCCGGTACGCGTAGTAGCCGTCGGCCGGGTTGCCGATGGCGAGCGACTTCGCGATGGTGTCCGGCCGCACCGGCTCCAGCACGTCGGTGTCCTTGTGGGTCATGGTGACGATGGGCCCGCAGCCGGCCGCCTGGGCCGCGTACATCCGGGTTCGGCGCTCGGGAATCAACCCGAGCACGGTCAGCTCGTGGAAGCCCTTCGCGATCTTCGTGAGGAGCGAGCCGCCCGCGCACGGCACCACCACGTGGGCGGGCGCCCGCCAGCCGAGCTGCTCGGCGATCTCGTAGCCGACCGTCTTGGAGCCCTCCGCGTAGTAGGGACGCAGGTTGATGTTGACGAACGCCCAGTGGTACTTGTCCCCGATCTCCGCGCAGAGCCGGTTGACGTCGTCGTACGTGCCCTCCACCTCGACCAGTCGCGGCGCATAGACGCACGTGCCGATGACCTTGCCGGACTCGAGATCGGACGGGATGAAGACGTACGAGGCGAGGCCCGCCTCCGCGGCGTGGGCCGCCACCGAGTTGGCGAGGTTGCCGGTGGAGGCGCACGCCACCGTGTCGAAGCCGAGCTCGCGCGCCCGGGCCACCGCGACCGACACCACGCGATCCTTGAACGAGCAGGTGGGGTGGCAGACCGCGTCGTTCTTCACGTACAGCTCGCGCACGCCCCACTCGCGCCCGAGGTTGTGCGCGCGCACCAGCGGGGTGAAGCCCACGTGCGGGCCGAGGGGCGGCGCGCCGTCACGCCGGGCGACGGGCAGGAGATCGGCGTAGCGCCAGATCGAGGGAGGCCCGGACTCGATGCGGGCCCGGCTCACCCGGGCACGGATCGCCTCGACGTCGTAGTCGACCTCGAGGGGGCCGAAGCAGAACTCGCAGACGTGAATGGCCGCCGCGGGATATCCGCGGCCGCACTCCCGGCACTTCAGTCCCTTCACTCGCTCCATGGCCTCTCCATCGGTAGGGGATTTGAGCCCCGGAATGTGCTGCACGGTCCGGATTGGCCTCGTCCGGACCACCGATCCAGCCACAACGATTTCGTCTACTTAACACTCGACGACGCGCATTGTCAACGCGCGATGCCGTATCATCGCCCCCCGTGGCTCGCGTCTGGCTGCCGCCCGCGCTGCTGATCGCCTACGCGCTCGCCTTCGGGTGGCGCGCGCTCGGCGGCGGCCTCCTCGTGTACGACGATCACCCGGGGCAGTTCTATCGCCTGGTCCACGCCGTCACGCTCGGCCTCGCGCCGTGGCGCTTCGATCCCGGCTGGTGGGCGGGCTACGCGGAGCTGCAGTTCTACCCGCCCGGCTTCGCGTGGCTCGGGGCGCTGGTCTACGAGGTCGGCGGATGGGCCGCGGGCGAGTCGATGACGGCCGTCGCGGCGTACCAGACGATCCTCTGGCTCGCGTGGCTGCTGCCCGGCGTCGCCGCCTACGCGCTCTTCCGGCGACTGCTGGGCGACTCCTGGCTCGCGCTGCCCGGGGCGTTCGTGGCCCTCACGCTGTCGGCGGGCTGCCGGAGCGGCGTGGAGGAGGGCCTGCACTGGGGCCTCGTCGGTGCGCGCCTCGGCTGGGGGGCGCTGTTCCTGCTGGCCTCGACGCTCCTCCGCTGGGCCGAAGGCGGGGGGCGCCCGCCCCTCGCCGCCGCCGCGCTGGTGGCGGTGATCACCCTCTGTCATCCCGCCCATGCGCCCGCGGCGGCGGCGCTGCTGGCGCTCGCCGCGGCGGCCCACGCCCCGCGCGCGCGGGGCTTCCGCGAGGCGCTGGGCCTGCTCGCGCTCGGTCTGGCGCTCACCGCGGTGTGGCTGCTGCCGCTGCTGACCCACCTCGAGATGGCGCTGCCGCTCGCGTGGCAGGATCGATCGCTCCCGGCGCTCGCGGGCCGGGTGCTCTCGCAGCCGATCCTCCTCGTGCTGGCCGCGCTCGGGGCGGTGGCGTGGCGCGCGCGCGTCGCCGCGGGCCGCTGGCTCCTCGCCATGGGGCCCGCGATGGTCGCGCTCGTCGCGCTCGACGCCCTCGTCGCCGAGCCGCTCGGGGTCGCGTGGCTGCCCGCCGATCGGCTCCTCGACGGGCTCCACTGGGCGCTGGTCGTGGCGGGGGCGCTGGGGCTGGCCGCGCTCGCGGAGCGCGTCCCGCGGCGGGGGCTGCTCGTGGGCGCCGCGCTGGCGGCGTGCGTGCCGCTCGCCTGGGGGCCCTACGAGGCGGGTCTCTCGATCTGGCCGTGGGCCCGCCAGTGGCCGAAGGAGGCGGAGATCACGCGGGGCTTCCGGCTCGACGCGCTCTGGCGGACGCTCGAGACCGCCCCGCGCGGGCGGGTGCTGTTCGTGCGCTCCGCGGTGCGGCTCGACTGGCGCCCCGAGTGGTGGCGCCCGCACACCCACATCGGGGCCCTCGCCCCGCTGCGCGCCGGGCGCGCGATCGTGGGCGGCACCTTCACGCATCCCTCCCCGATCGCCGGTCTCGTCTATACCGGCTCCGCCCTCAACCGGCCCCTCACCCTGCTCGCCGAGCAGCGCGACGGGCAGACGCTGTACGGCCGCCCGCTGGCCGCCCTCGACGCGGCCGCCTTCGACGGGCTCGCGGCCCGGCTGGCCGTCTCCACGGTGGTGATGCCCGAGGAGGATGCGGGCGTGGCCCGCTTCCTGGTCGGCAACGCCTCGCTGCGGCGGCTGGCGCACGTGGGCGGGCTCCTCGTCTATGTCTTCGACACCCCGCGCGCCGAGCCGGTGCCGGCCGGGTTCCAGCGCTGGCGCGTGTCCCTGCCGCCAGACGGCGGCGGCCGCGTGTCGCTGCCCATCGCGTACTCGCCGCTCTGGGTCGCTCACGTCGGCGACCGCGCGGTGCCGCTCCGCCGCGACGACCTGGGCCTCGTGGAGGCCGCGCCGCCGCCGGGAGCCGCCGCGCTCGAGCTCGAGCACCGCGCGGGCGCCGCCGAGTGGGGCGGCGTCGGGGCGAGCCTGCTCGCGGTCGCCGCGCTCGGCCTCCTCGCCATTCGGCGGACCGGCGCGTGAGCCGGTCCGAGCGGCTGGGCGGTGTGCCGGCCGCCATCCTGCTGGTCTGCTGCGCGGCGTGGGGCTTCAACCAGGTCACGATCAAGGCGAGCCTCGCCGGCGTCTCTCCGCTCTTCGGGGCCGGCCTGCGCTCGCTGGGGGCCGCGCTGCTGCTCTGGCTGTGGTGCCGCCTGCGCGGCGAGGCCGTGTTCGTGCGCGACGGCACCGGGCGGTACGGGCTCCTCATCGGGGCCCTGTTCGCGGCGGAGTTCGTCTTCATCTACGGCGGGCTCGCGTTCACCACCGCCTCGCGGAGCGTGCTCTTCCTCTACTCTGCGCCGTTCTTCGTGGCCCTGGGCGCCCACTGGTTGATTCCGGGCGAGCGCCTCACCGCGGCCCGGAGCGTGGGCTTGACGGTCGCCTTCGTCGGGCTCTGCCTGGCCTTCGCGGACGGCCTCGCGCTGCCCTCGCGGCGCGCCCTGGTGGGCGACGGGATCGAGTTGCTGGGCGGGCTCCTGTGGGGCGCCACCACGGTGGTGGTGAAGATGCGGAGCGACCTCCCGCTCACACCGCAGCGCACGCTCTTCTACCAGCTGTCGGTGTCCGCTCCGATCCTGCTCGGTCTCTCGGCGGTGGTGGGGGAGGCGGGCCTCACCCGGCCGACCCCGGCGGTGCTGCCCGCCCTGGGCTACCAGATCGTCGTGGTGGCGTTCGTGTCCTACCTGATCTGGTTCTGGCTGCTGCAGCGGTACCCGGCCTCGGGACTCGCGTCGTTCTCCTTCTGGACCCCGATCTTCGGCGTGCTCGCGGGCTGGCTCGTGCTCGGTGATCCGCTCACCGGTCACCTGGGAGTGGCGGCCCTGCTGATCGCCCTGGGGATCTACCTGGTCAACCGCCGCGGCTGAAGGCGCGCGGGCCGCCCCGCCTCACTCGGCGGCGATGGTGTGGATGAAGCGCTCCTGCCCCTCGCCGTCGACGATCCGTACCGTGAGGCCGCCGGTATCGATCGCGATGTCCCCGAACATGGGCGTGCCGGTCCCGCTCCACAGCGAGCGCGGGCCGAGCGCCTGGTCGAGCGGGCGCGGCTGCCCGGGGGTGGCGGCCAGCGGCCCCGCGATGAACTCGTAGAACGACCAGTCGGAGCCCGGCGGGCCCCACGCCGGGCGATGGCGGATCAGCTGGGCGAAATGCACGTCGGAGGCGAGGAAGACGAGGTTCCGCACCCCTCGCTGCCGCAGCGTGCGCAGGATCGTGTCGCGCTCGACCGCGAAGCCGCCGCCGTGCTCGTCGGGCACGCCCTGAGCGTTCGCGTTGCTCCACGAGTCGTGGCTGCGCCCGCCGGTCGGGACGGAGAGCGGCACGCTCGAGACCACCACCTTCCACACCGCGGTGGAGGCGGAGACCGAGTCGATCAGCCAGCGGCGCTGTGCGGCGCCCAGCATGGTCTTGCCCGGCCCGTCGGGCGCGGCGTCCGCGCTGCGGTACTGGCGGGTGTCGAGGATGAACAGCTCGAGCAGCGCGCCCCAGCGGAACCGGCGGTAGAGCCGCGTCGGCTCCTCCGCGGGCGGGCGGATCGGGAAGTACTCGATGAACGCGCGGCGGCCGACGTCGGTGAGGGGCTCGCTGGGCCCCGCGAAGTCGTTGCGGACCTCGTGGTCGTCCCAGATCGCGTACACCGAGATGTTGCGGAAGTAGGCCTGGCCGGCGGGATCGTTGCGGTTGTGGCGGTGCTTGGCCCAGAAGTCGGCGAGCCGGCGGGCCACGAAGTCGTAGCCGGGCACGCGGGTGGCCTGCCCGCATTCGTGGTCGGCGTAGATGGTGTCGCCCACGAACAGGAAGAAGTCGGCCGGGACCCGGGCCAGCGCGTGGAAGATCGGGTACGCGTCGCCCGCGCGCCGGCAGTGGCCGCGGCTGCCGAGGTCGCCGCTCCAGGCGAAGCGCACCGGCATCGCCACCGTGGGCGCCGGCGCGGTCACGAACTCGCCGCTCACCGCCGCGGTGCCCTGGCTGATGGTGTAGCGATACCGGGTGGCCGGCTCGAGCCCCTGCAGTAGCGCCTTGCCGGTGAGGTGGTGGCTCGGCCCGACCCGGATCTCGGCGCGCGCGCCCATGTTGACGCTCGCGCCCGTCGGCCGGATGACCGGCGCGTAGCGCACCGCCACCTCGCCCCACGCCACCCCGCGCACCCACACCACCGCGGTGGTGTCGGTCACCTCGCCGACCGTGACCAGAAGCCCGGGCTGGGCCGCGGCGACCGGAGCCGAGAGCGCGGCCCCGAGGAGCGCGGTCAGGAAGCCGACGACCAGCCGGAGCGCGGCGCGGGGAATCGTCTGGGCCCCCGGCACCGGGTCAGACCATGGGGTCGTAGTTGAAGAACTGACCGGACGTGTCGAGCGGCGCCAGATGATGGCGGAGGGTGCCCGGGAACATCGCGGCCAGCCGCTCGGGCGTCCAGCCCGCGTCGTGGTGGATGCTGCGCACCGGCCGCATGTGGCAGAAGAGCATCAGCTCCTTGCCGCGCACCCCGAAGACCTGGCCCGAGACCTCCTTGGCCTCCTCGCTCGCCAGGAACACCGCCACCGGCGCGATGTGCTCCGGCCCCATCTTCTTGATCTTCTCCACCCGCGCCTTCTGGGCCTCGGTCTCGGTGGGGATGGTCCCGATCATGCGGGTCCACGCGAAGGGCGAGATGCAGTTGGCGGTGACGTTGTAGCGGGCCATGTCCAGCGCGACCACCTTGGTGAAGCCCACGATGCCGAGCTTGGCCGCCGCGTAGTTCGCCTGGCCGATGTTGCCCACCAGGCCGGAGGTGGAGGTCATGTTGATGATGCGCCCCCACTTCCGCTCCCGCATGTGGGGCACCGCGGCCCGGGTGACCGCGAAGGTGCCCTTCAGATGCGTGTTGACCACCGCGTCCCACTCCTCCTCGGTCATGTTGAAGATCATGCGGTCGCGGAGGATGCCCGCGTTGTTCACCACGATGTCCACCCCGCCGAAGTGGTCGAGCGCGGCCTGGACGATGCGCTGGCCGCCCGCCATGGTGGCGACGGAGTCGTAGCTCGGCGCCGCCTGGCCGCCCTGCCCCTTGATCTCCTTCACCACGTCGTCGGCGGGCCCGCGCGCGTCGCCCGCCCCGTCGGCGCCGCCGCCGTAGTCGTTCACCACCACCTTGGCTCCGTGCTTCGCCAGGAGCAGCGCGATCTCGCGGCCGATGCCGCGCGCCGCCCCGGTGACCACCGCGACCTTGTCCTTGACCATCATGGTGAACCGTTGACCCCCTTTTGGATTCGCCCCGGCTTCCGTTCCCCTCGCCCCCGGCCCCCGTTCGCGCTAGATGACGCCGCGCGCGGCCAGCGAGTCGATCTCGGCCGGGGTGAAGCCGGCCTCGGCGAGCACCTCGCGGCTGTGCTCGCCCAGCAGCGGCGCGGGGGTGCGGATGGTGCCCGGCGTCTTCTCGAGCTTGACCGGGGTCGCCACCGTCTTGAAGCGTCCCGCGCGCGGATGCGCCTGCTCGGCGATGAAGCCGGTGGCCAGCACCTGGGGGTGCCGCACGAGCTGCGGATAGTCGTTGATCGGCGCGCACAGCACGTCGGCGGCCTCCAGCGCTTCCATCCAGGCCGCCACCGGACGGCTGCGGAACACCGGAGCCAGGATCGCCTCGAGCTCGCCCCGGCGCGCGAGCCGGTCGCCCCGCGTCGCGAAGCGGGGGTCGGTGGCCAGCGCGTCCTGGCCCACCGCCTTGCAGAACGGCACCCACAGCCGATCCACCCAGGCCGCGACGAAGATCCAGCCGTCCTGCGCCTCGAAGGCCTGGTAGGGCACGATCTGGGGATGCCCGCTGCCGTAGCGCGGCAGGGGCTCGCCGGTCTCGTGGAACACGGCCAGGCGCGCGGTGTGCGCGAACAGCATGCCGTTGAGCAGCGAGGCGTCGACGCGCTGGCCCTGACCGGTGGCCGCGCGGGAGATCAGGGCGGTGAGCACGCCCTGGATCGCGAGCATGCCGCCCAGGGTGTCCGCCACCGGCGCCCCGCAGAGGACCGGCCCGCCGGCGGGCTCGCCGGTGATCGCCATCAGCCCGCCCAGGGCCTGCGCGAGCGAGTCGAGCCCCGGCTTCTCGCGCCACGGCCCGTCGGGCCCGAAGGCGGAGATCGAGCAGTAGATCAGCCGCGGGTTCACCGTCTTCACCGAGTCGTAGTCGATCCCGAGCCGCTCGGCCACCCCGCCCCGGAAGCCCTCGATGATCACGTCGGCCCGGCCGGCCAGCCGGCGGAACGCCTCGCGGCCCTCGGGCCGCTTCACGTCGAGGCAGATCCCCCGCTTGTTCCGGTTGACCGTCATGTGGAGCGCGCCCTCGCCGTTCTTCATCGCCCGCGGGTACACCGTGCGGCCCGCGTCGGGGGCGTCGCGCGACTCCACCTTCACCACGTCGGCGCCCATGTCGGCCAGGTACATCCCGCAGATCGGGCCCGCGATCAGGTGGGCGAGCTCGAGGACCCGCACGCCCGCGAGAGGCGGAGGCAACCGGGAGGCCATGACGGCCTCACCCTAGCACAGACCGGTCAGGCCTGGCCGTGCTTCATGAGCGCGGCCGCGAACTCGGCGCCCAGGATGAACACCACCCCCGAGTAGTAGGCGAACATCGCCATCGCCACCAGCACCCCGAGGGGCCCGTACACCTGGTCGTAGACGCCGAACGAGAGGATGTAGAGGCGGAAGAGCTGCTTGGCGGTCTCCCACAGCACCGCGGCCAGCAGCGCGCCCCCGAGGGCGGCGCCCGCGGGGACCCGGCGGTGCGGGAAGTAGCGGTACGGGACGAAGAAGAAGAGCGTGCTGAAAGCCAGCGCGAGGGCGAGCGACCAGGAGCGGAGCCACTGCGACGGCACCCCGACCGTCTGGACCACCAGGATCTTGAGCCAGCCGAACACGTCGCTGATCACGATCGACGCCAGGAAGAGGAGGCCCATCGCGATCACCATCACCATGTCGCGCAGCATGCCCCGCAGGAATCCGGGTCCGCCCCGGAACCCGAACACGTCGCTCAGCACGAGGCGGATGGCGTTGAAGAGCTGGCTCGCGAAGAGGAGCAGCACCGCGGTGCCGAGCAGGCCGGAGAGGCGCCGGCGACGGATGATGGCGGCGAGCGTCTGGTGCAGCTCGTCCTTGTAGACCGGCACGATGGCGGAGAGCTGGTTCAGCACCGCCTCCATCACCGCGCGGCGGCTCAGCACGAAGCCGGCCACCGAGACCACGAAGAAGAGCAGCGGGATGAGGCAGACGATGAAGTTGAAGGCGAGGCCGGAGGCGAGGAACATCCCGCGCCGCGCGCGGAAGCTCGCCAGCGCCGCCCGGAAGGCCCCGATCACCGCGCGGGGTCCCGCAAGTCTCCCCGCCTACACGACGCTCCGGATCAGGCCCCCGTCCACCTGCACCGCGGTGCCGGTCACGTAGGAGGCGCGCGTGGAGGCCAGGAAGACCACCATCGCCGCGAACTCCTCGGGGGTGCCGATGCGCCCCATGGGGATGTCGGCGGCGGAGAGCTCCACCTGCTTCTCGAAGGTGATGCCGGCGCGCTTGGCCCGGTCGGTCTGGTGCTCGCGGAAGCGGTCGGTCATGATCCGCCCCGGCAGCACCAGGTTCACCGTGATGCCGTGCGGGGCCAGGTCGCCGGCCAGGGTCTTGAAGAGGCCCGCGATGCCGGGACGGATACCGTTGGAGAGCACCAGCCCCTCGACCGGCTGCTTCACCGAGCTGGACTGGATGGCCAGGATCCGGCCCCAGCGGGCCTGCTTCATGTGGGGCAGCACTTCACGGATGAAGCGGACGGTGGAGAGGTGCACCTGCTCGAAGGCCGCCTTCCACTGCTCGTCGGTCATCTGCTCGAAGGGGCCGGGCGGCGGGCCGCCCACGTTGGCCACCAGGATGTCCACGCCGCCGAAGGCCCGGTCCGCCTCGGCCACCACCTTCGAGATGTCGGCGGCGCGGCTCGCGTCGGCGGGCACCGCCAGCACCTCCGCCCCCGTCTTCTGCTTGACCTCGCCGGCCGCCTCCTTGAGCGCGGCCTCTCCGCGGGCGCACATCACCACCCGCGCGCCCTCCGCGGCCAGGCCCATCGCGCTGGCCTTGCCCATGCCCTTGCTGGCGGCCACCACCAGCGCGGTCTTGCCCTTGATGCCCAGATCCATGAGACGCCTCCCCCTTGGGGCTCAGGAACTCTGCTTGTAGAAGTCGGCGCGGTCGCCCCCGGTGACGGACAGGCGGCGCACCTCGTTGTCGCGCATCACCTCGAGGGTCATCTGCTCGCCCGGGGCGTGGCGCCACAGCGAGAGGTAGAGCTGCTTGAGCGTGGGCACCTCCTGCGCATCGAGCGAGACGATGAGGTCGCCCTCCTGGATCCCCGAGCGGGCACCCGGTCCGTTGGGCACCAGGCCGGCCACCACCACGCCCTCCTCCATCCCCTGCGCGAACACCCCGAGCCAGGCGCGCTGCGGCCGGCTCACCACCCGGCCATAGCGCACGTACTCCTCCCGGTTGCTCCGGTAGCACTCGATGGGGATCGACAAGGAGGCGCGACCGATCTCGTTGAGGTTCAGCGAGACCACTCCCACCATGCGGCCGCTCAGGGTGAAGAGCGGTCCGCCCCCGAAGCCGGGATTGGACGCGGTCGACACGATGCCGCGCTCGAGAAAGTACTCCCAGTACGCCTCGAACTCGTCGAGGGAGGTGACGAGGCCCCCCGACACCCGCCGCTCCCGCGGGCCGGTGGAGCCCAGGGCGAACACCGGAGTCCCGCGGTCGATGGACTCGGAGTCCTCCAGCGGGACCGCGGGGAGACTCTGGCGCTTGACCCGCAGCAGGGCCAGGCCGAGCTCGAAATCCTGCGCCACCAGCTCCGCGCGCGCCGCGCGGCCCTTGGCGAACGTCACGTGGATGGTCTCGCCGCCCATCACCACGTAGTTGACGGTGAGGATGAGGCCGGTCGCGTCCACCACGGTGCCGCTGCCCATCCGCTCGTCGCCCAGGATGCGGGTGGACGGGTGGGACGACGGCACCTCGGTGTGGATGTGCACCACCGAGGACAGGAGGTGCTTGACGAGCTCGACCGATGCGTCCATGAGTTCGGTGCAGCCGGGCTCACGCTAGCACGCGCCGGCCGCGTGGTGCAACGCGCGGAGCGCGCTCAGGGCGCCCGCAGGTGCCGGGCCAGGAACTCCGCGATGCGCCGGTGGGCGTCGGCGGCCGCTTCCGCCTGGTAGGCGACGGTGGCCCCGTAGCCGCCGGGGCGGTTGTCGTTCTCCACGTCGCGGAGGACCTCGAGCGGCTGGCCCTCCACGTCGAAGTAGTGATAGGCGCCGGGGTACGTGACGATGGTGGCGTCGGCGCCGCGCGCGCGCATGGCCTCCACCATCTCCCGGCACGTGGCGGCGGGCGTCCAGTCGTCGGCCTCCCCGATGAGCACCAGCAGCGGGCGGATCACCCGCTCCTTCACCAGCGAGAAGCAGCCGCCCGGATACACGGCCACGCTGGCCGCGAAGCCGACCGGGGGCAGGACCACCCCGCGGCGGCGGGCCCGCTCGAGGCTCGGGCCGTTGATGACCGCGATGGCGTAGACGCCGCCCTGCGACCAGCCGATGGCGGCCACGCGGTCGGCGCGGACGTCGGGACGCCCCTGCAGGTAGCGCAGGGCGCCGAAGGCGTCGTCGAAGCGCGCGGTGATCGGGGGCTCGTCGGGGCCGGTGCGGCAGTCGCCCTTGACGCCGCGCGGCCGGAGGCTGTCGACCACCAGGGCGGCGTAGCCGTGGTCCGCGAACCAGCGCGCCCAGCGGAAGGACGTGGCCTCCACGCCGGCGCACCCGTGCAGCTGCACCACCGCCGGGAACGGGCCGCGTCCCTCGGGCAGCACGAGGGTCGCGTCGATGGCGAGCGGCGCGCCGGGGGTGACGTTGTCGAAGCGCACCGCCTGCCCGACGGGGGCGGTGGCGCAGCCGGCGGCCAGCACGGCCAGCAGCGGGAGCACGACGCGGAGGCGCACGCGCCGAGCATAGCGCAAGAGGGCGCGGGGCCCGCGCTTCCGCGTGGGGCCTGCGGTAGAATGCGAGCCGTGGGCGACGCGGAGAACGAGGCCCGTGCGGAGGCCCAGCGCCACTTCCAGCTGGCCTACGAGGCGCACATGCAGGGGCGGCTCGAGGAGGCGGCGGCGCACTACCGGCGGTCCATCGCGCTCCATCCCACCGCGGAGGCCCACACCTTCCTGGGCTGGGTCTACAGCCACCAGGGACGTCCCGACGACGCGATCGCCCAGTGCAAGATCGCGATCGAGGTCGATCCCGAGTTCGGGAACCCCTACAACGACATCGGCGCGTACCTGATCGAGATGGGCCGCGAGGACGAGGCGGTGGAGTGGCTCGAGCGCGCCAAGCGGGCGCCGCGCTACGAGCCGCGCCACTACCCGTACTTCAACCGGGCCCGGGTGCACGTCAAGCGACACGAGATCCGCGAGGCGATCCGCGAGCTGGAGCGGGCCCTCAGCATCGAGCCCCGCTACGTGACCGCCCGGCGCGAGCTGCACCGCCTCCGCGGGCTGCTCAATTGACCGCGATCCCGCTTCCGTTCTACGCCAATCCCCTCCTCTTCGGGCACGACCCCACGCCCGGTCTGCTCGCGTTCCGTCCGTCGGAGACCCACGTCACGGTCTACGCGCGTGGACCGCACGGCCCGACCGTCGCCGAGGAGCCCTTCCGGCCGTTCCTGCTCCTCGCCGATCCCGACCTGCTCAAGGGATTCAAGGGCGAGCTCGAGGTGACCCCGCTCGACGGCGACGGCGCCTACCGGTGGCTGGCCGAGTTCTCCGCGTGGTCGCAGGCCCTGCGGGCGCGCGATCACTGCCTGCGCGCCTCCGGCAAGAGCGCGGGCTCGCCGGAGGCGCCGTATCGCTTCCTGGCCGATCCCACCCAGCAGTTCCTGCTGCGCACCGGCAAGACCTCGTTCCTCGGGATGGCCTTCGGCGACCTGCGGCGGATGGCGATCGACATCGAGGTCACCACCGGGGAGGGCTTCGAGTTCCCCCACGCGGGCCGCGACTCGGACCGGATCATCGCGATCGCGATCGCCGACTCCACCGGCTTCAGCACCGTGCTGTCCGGCGCGCAGCTCTCCGAGCGCGACCTGCTCGCGGAGTGCTCGCGCGTGATCCGCGAGCGCGACCCCGACGTGCTGGAGGGGCACAACATCTTCCGCTTCGACCTGGAGTACCTGGAGGCGCGCGCGCGCCGCCACCGGGTGCCGCTCGCGTGGGGCCGCGACGGCTCCGTCCTGCGCGGCTTTCCCTCCCGCATGCAGGTGGCGGAGCGCACCATCGGCTACCGGCGTTACGGAGTCACCGGGCGCCACATCGTGGACACGTGGATCCTGGCCCAGCTCTACGACGTGGGGGCGCGCGACCTCGAGTCCTACGGGCTCAAGGACGTGGCCCGCCACTTCGGGATCGCGGCGCCCGAGCGCACCTACCTGCCCCCGGAGGACATCCCGCGCATCTTCCGGGAGGACCCCGCGCGCCTCATGGCCTACGCCCGGGACGACGTGCGGGAGACGCTGGGGCTCTCGGCGATCCTGTCGCCGCCCTACTTCGTGCAGGCCCAGATGCTGCCGTACGACTACCAGACCACCGTGCTGCGGGGCAACGCCACCAAGATCGACGCGCTGCTGATGCGGGAGTACCTGCACCGACGCCGGGCGATCCCGACCCCGGGTCGGGGCCGCGGGGTGGCCGGCGGCTACACCGCCATGTTCCAGCGCGGGGTCGCCCGCGGCGTGCTGCACGTCGACGTGACGTCGCTCTACCCGTCGCTGATGCTCACCCAGGGGCTCTTCCCGGCCTCCGACCGCCTGGGGGTCGCGCGCTCGCTGCTGCACGATTTGCGGGCGTTTCGCGTCGCCGCCAAGCGGCTGGCCCGCGAGGCGGCCGCGCCGGAGGATCGCGTCTTTCTCACCGCGCTCCAGCAGACGTTCAAGATCTTCATCAACTCCTTCTACGGCTACCTCGCCTTCTCCCAGGGACACTGGAACGACTTCGAGGTCGCCAATCAGGTCACCGGCGAGGGCCGGCGGCTCGTGCAGCTCCTGCTGGACCGCCTCGGGGCGCTCGGCGCGACGGTGGTCGAGGTCGACACCGACGGCATCTACTTCGTGCCGCCCCCGGGCGCGGGGTCCGGCGACCCCGCCGCGGAGGAGCGCCTGCTCGTCGAGCTGTCCGCGGCCTTGCCGGAGGGCATCCAGCTCGAGCTGGACGGCCGCTACGTGGCGATGCTGAGCTACAAGATGAAGAACTACGTGGTGCTGGACGGGCGCGGCAAGCTCCTCATCAAGGGCTCGGGCCTCCGCTCACGCGGCCTCGAGCTCTTCCAGCGCCGGTGGATGGAGGAGATGTTCCGGCTGCTGCTGACCGGGCGCCGCGACGAGATCCCCGCCCTGGTGGCGCGCTGGGAGGCGGACTTCCTGGCCCACCGGGTGCCGCTGCGGCAGTTCATCAAGACGGAGACCCTGCAGGACTCGCTCGCGGCCTACCGCGAGAAGCTGCAGGCGGGCCTGCGCAGCGTGGACGCGGCCTACGAGCTGGCGCTCGGCTCCGCCCGCCCCTACCAGCCCGGCGACCAGATCTCGTACTACGTGAGTGGCGAGGGCAAGCGGGTGAAGGTGAACGAGGCGGCCAGGCTCGCCGCGGAGTGGAGCGAGGCCGCGCCCGACGAGAACACCGCCTACTACGTGGCGAAGCTCCAGGAGCTCTACGAGAAGTTCCGGCCGCTGATCGAGCAGGACGGGCTGGCCCCGGTGGTGGAGGACGAGCCCGTGCCGGCGCCGGTTCAGCTATCGCTCTACGAGGACTGAGCCGCGCGGCGGCTCACCACTCGATCGCGAGCTGACGCGGGCGCGCCGGGGCCTCCGCGCGGACGCGCTCCTGCCGGGTGCGCGCCGGGAAGCCCACCTCGGCGGCCAGCCGGCTCACGCGCCGCTCGATCTCCTGCCGGTAGGCGGCCGGCGCGTTGCCCGGCCGCGGGTAGAGCGCGCGGTACCGGGGCAGCGCCCACGGGAACTCCTCGGCCACGAAGTCGAGGAAGAGGCGCCAGGTCGTCTCCGTGCGCAGGAAGAGGGCCTGGCTGACGACCTCGTGCGCCCCCGCGCGGAGCGCGGCGGCCAGCAGCTCGCGGAGCCCGGCCTGGCCGTCGGTGAGCAGCGGCAGCACCGGCATGAGGAAGACGCGCGTGCGGATGCCGTCACCGGCCAGCGCGCGCACCGCGGCCAGTCGCAGGTCCGGCCGCGGCGCGCGCGGCTCGATCACCCGGAGCAGATCGGCGTCGAGCGAGATCAGCGAGATGTTGACCCAGAGGTCCGCGGTGCGGGCCAGCCGCCGCAGGATCTCGCGGTCGCGAAGGATCCCGGTCGACTTGGTGGTGATGCCCACCCGCAGGCCGGGAACCCGGGCCATGGACTCGAGCAGGTGGCGGGTGATGCCGAAGCGCCCCTCGGCCGGCTGGTACGGATCCGTGGCGGTGCCGATCGCGATCTCGAGCCCGCTCTCTCGCGCCCGCAAGAGGCTCGCGTCGAGCTTGCGGTCCCCGGCCCGCTTGACGTAGATGCGCTCCTCGAAGTCGGCCGGATCCGCGTGCCCCAGGTACTCGTGCGTGGGGCGCGCGTAGCAGTACCGGCACCCGATCTCGCAGCCGCGGAACGGATTGACCGTCCAGCCGAAGGGCATCCCGGGCCCGCTGAGGCGATTCAGCAGGTTCTCGGACTTAAGCTCCTGAAAGGCCGCGCCGCGCCGCTGATCCACCACCTCCCCGAAGCGGCCGACGAACGCCGGTGCGGGTGTTCCCGGCCTGCACGACCGGCTGCTCATATGACGAGTAGTATACCCCTCAGAAAGGCCCCGGGAAGCACAGGCCTCCCGGGGCTCCGTTCAGTGCTTCAGGCTGGGGAGCGGCCTACCGGCGCCAGCCGCCGCCGCCACCGCCGGGGCGCCCGCCACCGCCTCCGCCGCGGGGACCCCCGCCGGCTCCGGCCCGCTGGGGCTGGGGCCTCGCCTCGTCGACGACGAGGTTCCGATCGCGAAAGAGCCTGCCGTTGAGCATCTCGATCGCCTTGGTCATCTCCTCGCGCGTGGACATCTCGACGAAGCCGAAGCCTCGGGGCCGGCCGGTGAACTGATCCGTGACGATACGGACCGATTCCACGGTGCCGGCCTGCTGGAAGAGCTCACGCAGGTCTTCTTCCGTGGCCTGGAACGACAGGTTGCCGACGAAGAGCTTTGCAGGCATCGTGAAACCTCCTGCCGCGATCAGGACCGAGTGCACTCCCCCCGGCTCACCAGCGGCGACTTCCTAGGAACCCCGCCCGCTGCGTGGGCCCACGTAGTTCGGCCCCGAAGCGTGCCCGCTACGCTAATCGTGGTCATACCGGCTGTCAAGAGAATCTTCTTGCCAATGTTCTTTATTTCACGAGGTTTAAGTCGCCCATCGGCATGCAACGCTTGCGGCCCGTCCCGCCTGGAGATACGTGGCTCGCCCGCGTGGCGCCGCTCGCGAAGGCCGCGCTGGTGAGAAGTCGGACGGCGAATTCCCCCTTTTGCCCCGTCCCACCGTCCGGTGATCAGGTCAATTCTTGACTACGTCTTTGTACGTAGAAGAATCGACCCCTCGGCCGCTCAGGAGGCACCGGGAAACGGTGGCACCTGCGACCAGTCGAACCTGCTCTCCCGTCCCGTGCCGTCGGCGGCGAGCGCCCGGGCGTGGTCGGCGACACGTCGGGCGAACACGTCGAGGTCGTGGCCCAGCAGGCGCCGGCCGAGCAGCTTCCGGGCGCCGTCGTGCAGGAGCGCGCGGGCGCCCGCGACGTTGCCGTTCGCGAGATGCTGGTAGCCGACCGCGGCCTGGATGAGGCCCTGGAGCACGTCGCGCGTCGGTCCCTCCGCGCGCATCCAGTGCGGCTCGAGCAGCTCGTGGACCTCGAAGTAGAGCCCGGCCGCGAAGAGGGCGCCGGCCTGCGCGAGCGCGGTCTCGAGCGGCGGATCGGGCGGATCGAGCGCGCGGCCGGCGAGCGCGCGCGCGGCGGCCTGCGCGCGCTCGCGCACGAGCGTGGCGTGCTCGCGATAGCCGGAACGGAGCCGCCATCCGTCGTCGCGGTGCTCGAAGAGGTCGGCGGGAAACGAGGCCGGCGGCGTCCGGCCCGCGAGCGCGCCGGGGTCCGCGCACACCGCCGCCACCGCCTCGAGCCCCCGGCGCGCCTCCGCGTCGTGCAGGGCATCGAGGACGAGATCCGCGAGGCGGTTCCGGAGCGGCAGCGGGAGGCTCACGCGTGAGTGATGCTAGCACGGCGCTCGCGGGCCCCGGCGCGACCCCGGTATAATGCGCGCATGATTTCGGTGGGGGATGCGCAGGCGCACATCCTGGCCCAGGTCCAGCGCGTCGCCTCCCCGGAAGTGGTGCCGGTGGTGGACGCGCTCGGTCGCGTGCTCGCCGAGGACGTGTGCGCGAGCCTGGACGTGCCCCCCACCGCGAACTCGGCGGTCGACGGCTACGCGGTGCGCGGAGCCGACATTCCGCCCTCGGGCACCCGCGAGCTCACGGTCGTGGCCGAGCTGCCCGCGGGCGCGGTGTTCGACGGCACGCTCGGCGCGGGCCGGGCGGTGCGGATCATGACCGGCGCGCCGATGCCGGCCGGCGCGGACACCGTCTACCCGCAGGAAGTGGTCGAGCGCGCCGGCGACGTGGTGCGCATCCCGGCCGGGCCCGTCGGCGTCAACGTGCGCGCGCGCGGCGAGGACGTCCGCGCCGGGAGCGTGGTGCTGCCCGCGGGCTGCGTGCTGCGCCCGCAGGAGCTGGGCGTCGCGGCCTCGCTCGGGCTGCCCCAGCTGCTGGTGCGCCAGCGGCCCCGGGTGGCGATCCTCTCGACCGGCGACGAGGTGGCGGAGCCGGGCCACTCGCGCAAGCCGGGGCAGATCTTCGACTCGAACCGGTTCTCGCTGCAGGGGCTGGTGACGATGGCGGGCGGCGAGCCCACCGATCACGGCATCGTGCCGGATCTCCACGACGTGCTGCACGCGCGCCTGCGCGCCGCCGCGGCCACCGCCGACCTCGTGCTCACCTCGGGCGGCGTCTCGGTCGGCGACCACGACCTGGTGAAGGCGGTGCTCCAGGACGCGGGTGGCATCGACTTCTGGCAGGTGGCCATGCAGCCGGGGCGGCCGCTCGCGGTGGGCCGCATCGGTCCCGCCCTCTTCTTCGGCCTGCCCGGCAATCCGGTGGCGTCGATGCTCACGTTCCACCTCTTCGTGCGCCCCGCGCTCTGGAAGCTGGCGGGCCGGCGCGAGCTGTTCCCGCCCCGCTTCCACGCGGTCGCGACGGAGCCGATGAGCAAGAAGCGGGGTCGGCGCGAGTTCAAGCGCGGCATCCTCTCCTACTCGGGGGAGCGATGGGAGGTGCGGACCACCGGCCCGCAGGGCTCCGGCATCCTCACCTCGATGACCCTCGCCAACTGCTTCGTGGTGATCGAGGAGGATCGCGGCGACGTGGCCGCGGGCGACCTCGTGTCGGTCGAGCCCTTCACGGTCGCCTGAGCGCATGCCCCACGGCATCGAGGTCCGCCTGATCGACGGCGTCACGCCGATGGTGCGCGAGCTGGTCACCACCCAGGCGCGCGCGCTGCCCGATCTCCGCTACGCCGACGTGCGCCTCGAGGTGAGCGAGGGCAAGTTCGCGGGCGCCGAGCAGGGCGAGGCGCGCACCTCGGGCGACGACTACGGGTTCGCCTTCGGCATCCGCGTGCTGGCCGGCGCCCGCATGGCGGCGCCGGGCTACTTCGGGCGGGGCCTCGGGGCGGCCGACCTGCCGGACCTCGCGCGCATCCTGCGGGAGGGCCTGCTGGCCGCCTACCGCCGCGCGATGGCCAACGCGCAGCTCAAGCAGGAGGTGAAGGGCAAGTTCGGCGCGCTCGGCGACGCCCTCACCGACACGCGCCTGCACCCGGTCCAGGTCCGGCAGGACGTGGTGCCCGCGGTGTTCGAGATCGACCCGCGCGCAGTGGCCCTCGACGAGATGGTCCGCTTCACCACCGACGTCTCGCGGCGGCTGGGCGCGGCCGATCCCGCGATCTCCTACGACTACGTCGCCACCCTGACCCAGCTGAGCCGGGAGCTCTTCGCCTCCTCCGAGGGCGCGCTGATCGACCAGTCGTTCGCCCTCACCCAGGGCATGGCCTACGTGGTGGCCAGCGGCGCCGACAACAGTCAGGAGATCTACGACGTGCTGGGCCACCAGCGCGGCTGGGAGATCCTGACCGGCGGGGTCGCGGAGCCCCTCATCGAGTTCCCGCCCTTTTCCGCCTTCGCGCTGGCGATCGCGCGGGAGGCCGCCGAGCTCAGCCGGGCGCCCGCCCTCACGCCGCCCGCGGGCGAGGTCACGGTGGTGACCGATCCGCACTACAACACCCTGCTCTCGCACGAGATCATCGGACATCCGGTGGAGCTCGACCGCGGGCTCAAGATGGAGACCGCCTACGCGGGACGCTCCTGGCTGCTGCGCGGTCTGGACGACACGCAGGTCGGCCGGCGCGTGGCCTCCCCGCTGGTGACCGCGTTCTCGGATCCCTCCCTGCCCGGCTACGGGCACTACGCCTACGACCACGAGGGCACGCCGGCCCGGCGGGTGGTCCACATCGACCGCGGGATCTTCAAGGGGTTCATGAACAGCCGCCAGACCGCGGCGATCTTCGGGGGCGATCCCAACGGCCACTGGAAGGCCACCGACGCGCAGATGGTGCCGCTGGTGCGGATGTCGAGCACGGTGTTCGCGGCGGGCGAGCACGATCCGGAGGCGCTGATCCGCGAGGTCGACCACGGCTACTACCTGGTCGGGCACCGCACGCCCTCCATCGCGGAGAGCCGCGAGAACTTCCGCATCTCGGCGCGCCGGGTCTACGAGATCCGGCGCGGGGAGATCGGCCGCCTCTTTCGCGATGGCGGCATCATGGCGGACAGTCGCGACTACCTCATGCACGTCGACGGGGTCGGACGCGACTTCCGGCTCTACCCGATCCCCAACTGCGGCAAGGGCCAGCCCATGCAGACCCGGCGTCTCGGCAACGGCGGCCCCACCCTGCGCAGCCGCGCTATCCTCACCGGCGGGAGCTGACGCGCGTGGATCTCGGCCGCGCGGTCGGGGAGGCGCTCGAGCGGCTCTCCCGCGAGCCCGGCGTGCGCGAAGTCCAGGTCTTCGCGGCGCTGAACCGCGCGTTGCTCGCGCGCCTCAACTACACCTCGCACATCGCGTGCAACGGCGTCGAGGAGCCCAAGTCCACCGAGATGTCCGGGCTCGGGGTCCACGCGGTGTTCGACGGGCCGGCCGGCCGGCCGCTGGTGGGCTACGGCTCGGAGCCGAGCGACCTCTCGCTCGAGGGAGCGCGCCGCGCGCTCGCCAAGGCCCGGCAGGCCGCGGTCCACGACCCCGCGTTCCACTCGCTGCCGCGGCCGACCGGAGAAGCCCGGACCCTCGCCGCCTACCACGATCCGCGCCTCATGGCGCTGTCGGACGCCGAGCTGGTGGAGTCGGGCTGGACGGTGATCGCGGGAGCCCTGCGCGCGTTCATGGCCTCGTCCCGCCTCGCCGATCTGGCCGGGGACGAGGCGGGGCTCAACCGCCTGGGCCTGATCCTGGGCGGCGACGTGATGATCCGGCAGGAGCACATCGCGGTTGCCTCCACCGCGATGCCGGAGCCGCAGGTGGACGACGCGGCGTTCATGACCGCCTCCACCACCGCGATGGTGGAGGCGCGGGACGCCAAGGGCTCCGGATTCTCGGTCTGCACCCGACTGCAGGACTTCACCGACGAGGCGGGCAGCGAGGCCGCGAGCAACGCGGTGGCCGCCATCGACGGGCTGCGCGTGCCCTCGGGGGACTACACGGTGATCTTCGGGCCCCAGCCGGTGGCCGATCTCTGCAACAACCTCATCGTGCCCGCCTGCCAGGCCGGCTCCTTCATCTCCTCCAGCAGCCCGTTCCTGGGACGGCTGGGCCAGCCGGTGGCCGCGCCCGGCCTGAGCCTCTACGACCACGGCGCGATGCCGGGGCTGGCGGGCTCGCGCGGGATCACCTGCGAGGGCTTGCCCACCGGCCGGACCGATCTCATCAAGGACGGCGTCCTGGTGGGCCTGCTGAGCCACTGGTACGACACCGAGCGGCTGCGGCACGATCCCGACGGGCGGCGCAAGCTGGGCGTGGACCCCGCGGCCGCGCGCGCGGCGCTGGTGCCGCGCAACGGCTTCCGCTACGACGGGAGCGGGCGCTCCTTCGAGACCACCCCCGGGACGTCGGCCACCAACGTGGTGCTGGAGGGACGCGACCCGGTCTCGCTCGGCGAGCTGCTGGCGCGCGTGCGTGACGGCCTCTACGTGGGCCGCATCTGGTACACGTACCCGATCAACGGCTTGCGGGCCGGAGACTTCACTTGTACGGTTGTGGGTGACTCGTTCATCATTCGCGACGGCCGCCTCGTCGCGCCGCTCAAGGCGAACACGCTGCGCATCAACGACAACGTGACGCGGCTGCTCGGCGCGGTGCTCGGGACCACCAAGGACGCGCGCGGCACGCTGGTGTGGGGAGCGGACGAGATCGTGTACGCACCCGCGATCGCGGTCGGCGGCGTGCACGTGGATGCGATCGCAGGCTTCATGGAGGGACTGGACTGATGGCGAATCCGGACGTGGCCAAGCTCGAGAACATCGCGCGCGAAGGGCGGGTGGAGATCATCCGCATGCTCACCCACGCCGGCTCCGGCCACCCCGGCGGCTCCCTCTCCGTGATCGACATCCTGACCGACCTCTACTTCAACCGCCTGCGCCTCGATCCGGCCCGCCCCCAGTGGGAGGACCGGGACCGGTTCATCCTCTCCAAGGGGCACTGCGTGCCCGCGCAGTACTACTGCATGGCCAAGCGCGGCTTCTTCTCGATGGACCGGGTGGTCACGCTGCGGAAGCTGGGCAGCCCGCTCCAGGGCCATCCGGACCGCGTCGCCCTGCCCGGCATCGAGGCGGCGACCGGCTCGCTCGGACAGGGCATCTCGGTGGCGGTGGGCATGGCGCTGGGGCTCAAGCTCGACGGCAGGGCGGCGCGCGTCTACTGCGTCCTGGGCGACGGCGAGACCCAGGAAGGCCAGGTGTGGGAGAGCCTGATGTCGGCGCCGAAGCTGGGGGCGCCGGACCGACACCTCGACAACCTGTGCGTGATCCTCGACTACAACGGCATCCAGCTGGACGGCTTCGTGAACAAGATCCTGGACCTCGAGCCGATCACCGACAAGTTGAAGGCCTTCGGGTGGGCGGTGCTCGAGGTCAACGGCCACGACATCGCCCAGGTGGACAAGGCCCTCGACCAGGCGGAGGCCAACAAGGGCGTGCCCACCTTCATCGTGGCCCACACCGTGAAGGGCAAGGGCGTGTCGTTCATGGAGAACGATCCCGAGTGGCACGGCAAGGCCCCCAAGCCGGAGCAGGCGGTGCGCGCGATCCGCGAGATCGTGGGCGACCCGGTGCCGCAGTGGGCGCAGCCGATCATCGCGGAGCTTTCCGCCCTGGAGAAGAAGTGATGGCGGCCAAGGCCTCGCGCGCCGCGTTCGGCGAAGCGCTGCTGGAGCTCGGCGAGAAGGACGAGCGCATCGTCACCGTCGACGCCGACCTCTCGAAATCGACCATGACCGCCGCGTTCGGCCGGAAGTTCCCCGGCCGGCATTTCAACGTGGGCATCGCGGAGTCCGGGATGATCGGGCTGGCCGCCGGGCTCGCCCTCACCGGGCACGTGCCGTTCGCCTGCTCGTTCGCCTGCTTCCTGACCGGGCGCTTCGAGACCATCCGGGTCTCGGTGGCCTACACCGAGGCGCCGGTGAAGCTGGTCGGCACCCACGTGGGGGTGGCGATCGGCGAGGACGGCTACACCCAGATGGGGCTCGAGGACATGGCGGGCCTGCGGGCCCTGCCGAACATCCCGATCGTGCAGCCCGCCGACGAGATCGAGACGCGGCAGGCGGTGGCCTACGCGGTCGAGCATCCGGGCCCCATCTACCTGCGCCTCACCCGGCAGAACCTCGAGCCGGTGCACGAGGCCTCGTATCGGTTCCGCTTCGGGAAGGCCGACGTGCTGCGGCCCGGTCACGACGTGACGGTGCTGGCCAGCGGCGGCACGGTCTGGTACGCGCTGGAGGCCGCGAAGACCCTGGCCGCCGACGGCATCCAGGCCGACGTCATCAACGTGGCCACCGTGAGGCCGCTCGACGAGGAGACCATCCTGCGCTCGGCGGGGCGGACCGGCCATGTCGTGACCGTGGAGGACCACAGCATCAACGGCGGCCTCGGCAGCGCGGTGGCCGAGATGCTGTCGGAGCTGATGCCGACCCCGCTCAAGCGCATCGGGGTCACCACGTTCGGCGAGTCCGGCGACCAGAAGGGCCTCTACGCCAAGCACGGCCTGGACGCGGCCGGCATCACCGCGGCGGTCCGGAAGTTCCTGAGCCGCTAGGGTCGGGCCTCACCGCTCCGGCACGACCCACAGGTACACCGGCGTGGTGCGCCCGTTGACGTCCACCCGGATCATCGACTGCGGCTCCCAGTCGCCCATGTCGAAGTTGAACGAGACCACCCGTGTGCCGGGGCGGAGCTCCGAGCGCAGCTTGGGGGCCAGGCGCAGGTTCACCTCCCGCGTGAGGTAGAGCGTCACCACGCTCGCGGGGTGCAGCTCGGTCCGGAAGAGATCCTGGTGCAGGAAGGTGACCCGGTCCTCGACCCCGGCCCGCCGCGCGTACTCCCGGCTCTTCGCGACCAGGTCGGGATCGATCTCGATGCCGATGGCGGCCTTCGCGTCGAAGTCGCGCACCGCCGCGATCACGAGGCGACCGTCGCCCGAGCCCAGGTCGTAGACGATGTCGCCCGGACCGACCCGGGCCAGCCGCAGCATCCGGTCCACGACCTCGGGCGGGGTCACCAGGAAGGGCACGTCCCCGCCCCCCGGGTAGGGCGCGCAACCCGCCGCGGCCGGCAGCACGAGCAGCGCGATGAGCGCGACCGCCGTGCTAGGCTTCACCGCAGGCTCCGTGACATGCTCTCCGCGATCGTCTCCTCGCTGCACGTGCTGGCGCTGGCCATCGGGCTGCCCGCGGTGCTCCTGCGGGGCCGCGCGCTGAAGGGACCGCTCGACGCCGACGGGATCCGCCGGGTGCTGGCGGCCGACAACGTGTGGGGCATCGCGGCGCTCCTGTGGATCGTCACCGGCCTCCTCCGCGCCTTCGGCGGGCTCGAGAAGGGCACCGACTTCTACCTCCACTCCCCGCTCTTCTGGGTGAAGATGGCGCTGTTCCTGCTGGTCCTGCTGCTCGAGATCCGCCCCATGACGACCTTCATCCGCTGGCGGATCCGGCGCGGCCGCGGCGAGCCGGTCGACGTCGCCCCGGCCCGCGCGCTCTACACCGTCAACCACATCGAGCTGGCCATCCTGGTGGTGATGGTGTTCGTGGCCAGCATGATGGCGCGGGGCGTGGGGTACTAGCCGCCCCTAGCGTCCGCCCGGCGGCGGCCCGCCGGTCATCCCGGTGTGGACCGCGAGATAGAGCCCGAAGGCGACCGACAGCGCGCCGGTCGCCACCGCGAGGGTCCGGCGCGCGCCGTCCAGGCGCGGGATCCGCAGCGTGAACGGCAGCGCCAGCGCGCCGGTGATCGCGGTCATGCCCAGGATGGTGCCGAGGCCGAAGACCAGCAGGTAGCCGATCGCCTGCGCGGTGCCGCGGATCGTGGACAGCACCAGCAGGGCCACCGTCGCGCTGCCCGCCAGGCCGTGCACCAGCCCGACCAGGGCCGAGCGCAGCGCCTGGGCCGGCCCCACCGTCTGGAGCGCGCGCAGCAGCCGCGCCGGCGGGTGCGCGTGCGGATGCCGGTGCACCCCGTGCGGGTGCGCGTGCACGTGGCTGTGCAGGGCCGGACCCGGCTCGTGGGCGTGGGGCTCGGCCAGGTGCGCGACCGGGACCGGGTCCGAGCCGCGGAAGACCCACAGGATGCGCGCCGCGCCCAGGACGATGAGCATGAGCGCGACCGCCATCTCGAAGGAGCGCTCGACCCACGGCGCCACCGTCACGTGGAAGACCACCAGGGCCACGCCGGTCGCCGCGAAGGTCACGGTGTGGCCGAGCCCCCAGAAGGCGCCCACCAGGGCGCCGGCGCCGAAGCGCCGGGTGCGGGCCACGATGGTGGCCACCGCCACCACGTGATCGGGATCGGTGGCGTGCTGGACCCCGAAGAGCAGGCCCAGCAGCATCGCCGACCAGACCGGGTCCGGGATCATCACTCGGAGAGCTTCAGCAGGAGCCCGGTGCGGCGCGCGTGGGTCACCGCGGCGGCGAGCGCCCAGTGGGCGAGCGCCGCGTAGAGCAGGACGAGGGCGAAGCCGATGGCGAACGGGTGCGCCACCTGCGGCGTGAAGCCGTATCCGGCGCGGATGCCGTCGAGGAAGTAGGTCAGCGGGATGCCGGCCGAGATGGTCTGCACCCAGCCCGGCAGCAGCGAGATCGGGTAGTAGACGCCGGCGAGCATCACGAAGAAGTTCACCGCGGCCCAGGCCGAGGTCTCGGCGCGCGTGCCCCAGAGCAGCACCAGCGAGCACACCAGCAGGCCGATCACCAGCGCGGTGAGGAAGCAGCCCAGCAGGAAGAGGGCCACCGTCCCCGGCCCCGGGCCCAGGAAGTCGAACCCGAAGGCGCGGCCGCCGATGATCGCCATGAGGGCCCACACCACCACGCCGCGCGCGACCCCGACCAGCCAGGAGCCGAGGGCCAGGTGTCGGATGCCGACCGGGGTGAGGAACTGATGCTTCATGGACTTCGACCAGATATCGAACAGCACCGCGTAGGCCACGTCGAGCTGGCACACCTGCACCGAGGACAGCGCGATGGTGCCGACCAGCACGAACGCAGTCATCGCGGGCGTGAGGTCCAGGAAGCGGGTGAGCAGGCCGTGCGACAGCATCGCCACCCCGGGCCAGAACGTGAGCTCGAAGACGAAGAACACGTTGCGCTTGGCCATGATCAGGTTGCGGCGGGCGAAGGCGCCGGTGCGGACCACCTCCCCGACCCAGCCCTCCGCGGGCGGCGCCGTCCACGACTCAGCGGGCGAGCTCAACGAACACCTCCTCCAGCTCCGGCTCGCGCACCTGGCAGTCGCGCACCAGCACCCCCTGCTCCACCAGCCAGCGCAGCACCTCGGGCAGCCGCTTCTCGCTCTCGTCCACCGTGCACTCCAGCCGGTCGTCGCGCCGGTTGACCTGCAGTACCCCGGCCAGCTCGGCGAGGCCCGCCGGCGCGGGGGGGTCCAGCCGCAGGACGATCACGTCGCCGAGGCGGATCTGGCGCTTCAGCGCGTCCGGCGACCCCTCGGCGAGGATGCGGCCGCCCTTGATGAACGCGATGCGGTCGCAGAGCTCCTCGGCCTCGCGCATGTAGTGGGTGGTCAGGATGATGGTGGTACCCTCCTGCCGGCGCAGGTCCGCGATCTGTTGCCGGATCCGGATCGACACGTCGGGGTCGAGCCCGAGCGTGGGCTCGTCGAGAAAGAGCACCTCGGGCCGGTTGAGCAGCGCCTTCGCGAGGGCCAGGCGCTGCTTGAGGCCGGTGGAGAGCTCGTTGTACTCGGTACGGAGATGCGGCAGCAGCTCGAAGCGCTCCAGCAGCTCGCCCACCCGCGCCCGGAGGGCGCGGCCGTGGAGCCCGTAGAGGCGCCCGTAGAACGCGAGCACCTCGGCGGGCCTGAGGCTCCACACGAACGACACGTTGCCGCTCGCCATGTTGAGCCGCCGTCTCACCGCGAGCGGCTCGCGCACCACGTCGTGGCCCAGGATGGTGGCGCGGCCGCGGTCGGGGAGCAGGAGCGTGGCCAGGATGGAGAGCAGCGTGGTCTTGCCCGCCCCGTTGGGGCCGAGCAGGCCGAAGATGGCGCCGCGCTCCACGCGCAGGCTCGCGCCCCGGAGCGCGGCCGTCTCGCGCCGCCGGAGCCATCCGCTCCGGAACGTCTTGGCGAGATCGTGAGCCTCGACGGCGAGAGAGGACGACGGCGGCATGACCCGCCCATCGTACCATGCGGCCTCGCGCGGCCCGGAGCGGGGCGGGCGCATTGCCCACGCGGAACCGATCTGATAGAACCTCTGCGTGGAGCCCACGGAGGGCCAGGCCACCTGGCGGTGCGCCGCCGACGCGCTCGGACCGGGCGAGACGGCCACGTTCGACCTCCGCGTCCGCGGCCGGCTCGTGCGGGGCTTCCTGGTGAACCATCGCGGCGCGCACCACGCCTACGTCAATCGCTGTCCGCACGCGGGCACCCCGCTGGACGCGTGGCCGAACGAGTTCTTCACCGAGGACGGGCGCTACCTGATCTGCGCCACCCACGGCGCGGTGTTCGCGCCGGAGAGCGGCGTGTGCGTGGAGGGCCCCTGCCCCGGGGCGCGGCTCGAGGCGCTGCCGGTCGCGCGCGACGGGGCTCAGCTGGTGGTGACGGTGGAGTCCGCCGGCACGCCATGAATGGCGAGGCCGAGCGCGCCGAGGTGGAGGAGGCCAACGCGCGCTTCTACCGCGTCTTCGAGAGCCTCGACCTGCGCCAGATGGACGAGGTGTGGGCCCACAGCGACCACGTGCGCTGCGTGCACCCCGGGTGGGGGCTGCTCACCGGCTGGGACGCGGTGCGGGAGTCGTGGGAAGTGATCTTCAAGAACAGCGAGGAGATGCGCTTCAGCATCACCGACGTCAATGCCTACGTCGAGGGCCCGATCGGCTGGGTCACCTGCACCGAGAACATCCTCTCGGAGGCGCGCGGCAACATCTCGGTCACCTCGCTCCTGGCCACCAACATCTTCGAGCGGAGCGCCGGCGAGTGGCGGATGATCCACCACCACGCGTCCCACATCGTGGCCGGCCACCGTCCGGCCGGCGCCTGAGCGAGCCGACCTTCGAGGAGCATCAGACGATGGACGCACCTCGCGACGCGGTCAAGGACGCCAGTCATCTCTACGAGGTCGAGCGGCAGGCGCGGCACTTGGAGCGCCCCGGCTTCCGCATCAGCGAGCTGCAGCTGGGGCCGCGGCAGCAGGTGCCGTGGCACTACCACAGCCGCATCCAGGACACCTTCTACGTGCTCGAGGGCCGGCTCCGCCTGTTCCTGCGCGACCCCAAGGAGGAGGTCCGCCTCGAGCCCGGCGAGACCTACACCGTCAAGGCGGGCCGGGCCCACCTGGTGACCAACGGCGGGGAGACCTCGGTGGTCTTCCTGGTGCTGCAGGGCATCGGCGAGTACGACTACGTCCCGCTGACCTGAGCCGCTCGCCGACGCGAGGCGGGCCGCCGCCGGGTCAGCGGCCGCGTCACTGACGGCGCAGCAGCAGCACCGTCCCCGCCTCCGCCGCGACCGCGTAGCGATACTCGGTCCCGTCCGAGACGATCGTCACCCGGTTCCCCTCGCGCGCCATCGTCGTGGAGGGAAGATTCGACCACGGGTAGGTCGCGCCGTCGACCAGCACGTGGTCGCTCTTCTCGATCCCCACCGGGAACACGAACACGAGTGGCCGCAGGCTCAGGTGGGCCACGTAGGGATCCTGGGCGGAGACGACCGCCCCCGGCGGGACCGCGGCCAGGACGCGATAGGCGGCGCGCTGCGCCTCGGTGGGCCGGAAGCGCGCCGGGGCCAGGTTGTTCATGGTACGGGAGTCCAGCGCCAGGCTGATCACCAGCGCGACCGCCAGCACCGTCACCGGCCAGTGGCCGGGACGCCTGCGCTCGAGTCGCGCGTAGCCGCCCACGGCGGCCGGCAGCAGGAAGGGCAGCACGAAGGCCTGGTACTGCGCGCGGAAGTTGTAGAGGATGGGGTCGGCGCTCAGGAGGTTCTGGGCCAGCGCGGGCAGCGCGCCCACGATGTCCCAGCCGCCGAGCAGCGGCAGGAACGCGAGCGGCGCGAGCATCGCGCCCAGGTAGACCAGCCGGTCCACGGTCACGAGCGCCCCCAGCGTCCGCAGCGGATGCAGGAGCACGGTGGCCACGATCCCCCCGAGCGAGTCGCCGAGCCACGCGTAGCGCCACAGGTGCGTGTAGGCCTCGCCCCGGTAGGCCGGGATCACCAGGCGCACGTCCACCGCCAGCACCGCCAGTGCCCCGAGGGCCGCCACCGTTCCCGCCAGCCAGCGACGGCGGCCGAGCGCCATCCAGGCGCCGAGGCCGATCACCGGCAGCGCGGCGTCCTCCCGGCACAGCAGCGCGATCGCAGCGGGGAGCAGGGCGAGCCACGGGCGGCCCGCCTCCACCGCCCACACCGCGGCCAGCAGCAGCGGGATCGCGAGGGCCGCGGCGTGGAAGTCGCGCACGTTGATCCCGTGCAGGGACGGGTTCGCCAGGTAGAGCACCGCGAAGGCGGCGGCGGGGCGCTCGTCGCGCAGCCGGGCCCGGGCCAGCCCGAACACCGCGACGGCCCCCAGCGCGAGGATCACCGACTGCGCGATCAGCAGCACCACCGGGCCGGGCGCGAGCCGGAACGCGGGCACGAAGAGGTACATGATCGGCGAGAGGTGATCGCCCCAGGCGTGCATCTCGGGCAGGCTCACCCGCGGTCCCGCGCCCCGGGCCAGGTTCCAGGTGAGCTGCACGTAGTAGCCCAGATCGAGGGCGTGGGTGGCGAACGTGAAGTGGCGGGTGACGGTCACGAACGAGAAGAGGAGCGCGTAGGCCGCGATCCCCAGGGCCACCACCCGCCGGGGACGCCACCGGGGCAGCGGCCGCGGGGCGAGCCAGAGCCGCAGCGCCACCAGGCCCAGCAGCAGGAGGAACAGGTGCTCGGGCCGCCAGAGCGAATGCTCGCGGCGTCCGGTCCACAGCGCGAGATCCAGCCCGAGCCCCACCGCCGCGAGCACCGCGGCGGCGTCGAGCAGGCGAGCGATCACTGGTAGCGCTGGTACCGGTGCACGATCGAGGCGAGCCGGCGCGAGCGCTTGATGCCGGAGCGATGCAGCAGGTAGCGGGACACCACCCAGAGGATCTTGAGCCCGTACACGCAGGAGGCCCAGAAGCTCGCCGAGGAGGCTTCCGGGAAGTAGCGCACCGGCACCGGGATCTCCGCGATGCGGAAGCCGGCCGACACCGCCTGGGCGACGATCTCCTGGTCGAACACGAAGCCGTCCGAGTTCATGCGGAAGTTCACCTCTTCCAGGACGACCCGGCTGAACGCGCGATAGCCGGTGTGGTACTCGGACAGGTGCAGGCCGAAGGCGAGGTTCTCCACTCCGGTGAGGAAGCGGTTGGCGAGGAACTTCCACCACGGCATCCCCTGCCGCACCGCCGAGCCCGCGGCCAGCCGCGAGCCCAGCACCAGGTCCGCCTCGCCGCGCACGAGGGGGGCGATGATCTGCGGCACCAGCGTGGGGTCGTACTGGTAGTCGGGGTGCACCATCACCACGATGTCCGCCCCCGCGCGCAGCGCCTCGGTGTAGCAGGTCTTCTGGTTGGCCCCGTAGCCGTAGTTGCGGTCGTGGACGAAGATCTCGAGCCCGAGCTCCCGCGCCACCTCGAGCGTGGTGTCGGTGGAGCCGTCGTCGACCAGGATCACCAGGTTCACGGTGTCCTTGGGCAATTCCTCGTAGGTCATGCGGAGCGTGCGGCCCGCGTTGTAGGCCGGCATCACCACCACGACCTTGGGCGTCGGGCGCGGCGTGGTCGCGATCGGCCGGGTCGGCTCGGCCATCAGGCGTCCCCGATCCGGTGGCAGACCGCGACGAACTGGTAGGCGAGCCCGCCGGGCCAGAGCCGCGCCGCGCGGGCGCTCACCGCGTGCAGCGCGTCGAGCCAGGCGCCGTGCCAGCGCGGGGGCACCACCAGCGGCAGCGGCACCGGGGTGACCCGGAGCTCGTCCACCGCGAGGCCCGCCTCGCGCAGGAGCGCCACCGCGGTGCGGCGGGTGAAGAAGCGCAGGTGGGTGCGGTCCAGGATGCCGCGGTCCGCGTAGTCGAAGCGGCCGGCCAGCAGCGAGAGCCGGATCCAGAGGTGCGCCACGTTGGGGACCGAGACGATGACGATCCCGCCCGGCGCGAGCGTCCGGTCGAGCGCCCGGAGGGTCGCGCGCGGATCGCTCAGGTGCTCCAGCACGTCGCCGTAGACGATGGCGTCGAAGGGCCCGTCGAGCAGCGGCGGCGCCGCCTCGAGGTCCGCCACCACCACCGTCTTGCAGCGCCCGTGGGCCTGCGCGGCGAGCGCGGGATCGCGCTCCAGGGCGGTCACCGTCCACCCCCGCGCGGTGAGCCGCTCGGCGAGGAAGCCGTCGGCCGCCCCGACGTCGAGCAGCTTGCGGCCCCGCCCGTCCCCGAGGCGGGAGAGGATCAGCGAGTGGCTCGAGTGGGGATCGTCCTTGAGCCGGTACCGCGATTCGCTCGGCGGTGACGCGCGCTCCACCATGGGCAGTCGCCTGAGGTGAGGATAGCACCCGGCCCCGTCAGGGCCGGTTCGAATAGAGGCGCCGGCCTCCCCCTTCGACCAGGAGGTGCACCCGGTCGGGCGGCAGGTCGCGCACCACGCTGCGGCCCGGCGTGAGCGCGGTGACCAGGAACACGCGGTCCGGGCCGCGCCAGGCGCGCTCCAGCGCCCGGCCGTCCCAGAAGCGGTCGCGCGCGTCCGGGAACGTCGCCCCGAAGGCCAGGTTGGACTGCCGCCCGTTGACGATCTGCACCGGCCGGCGGAGCCGCAGCAGCGCGGAGGCGCCGTTCTCGAGCGGGCCCTCGTGGGCCAGCACGTCGCCGGCCCCGGCCCGCAGCAGGATCGCGTCGGTCATCACGCGCACCGACCGGCTGCTCGCGAAGACCGCCAGGCCCTCCGCCGACAGGGGCAGGAACGCGAGCATCCCGGCCAGCAGCGCCCCCACCCCGAGGCGCGGCAGCCGGCGCCAGGTCGCCACCGCGAGGGCCCCCGCGACCAGCGCGAAGATCGCCGCGATGGTGCGCAGGAGCGGACGGAACTGGGCGAGGTAGTCGACCGCGACCGGCTGGCCCTGCGCCGCCATGTTGCGCGCGGAGACGTCCGCGACCGCGATCGCGCCGGGGGACACGCGCACCACCCCGCCCCAGGCCAGGGCCGCCGCCAGCGCGACGGCGAGGACCGCGAGCAGCGCCGGCGTGAGCAGGGTGAAGGAGCGCGGGGCGCCGGACGGCCGCTCGATCGTCTCGTCCCAGAGGCGGGCCGCGAGCAGGGCCATCGGGGGGAACGCGGGCAGACCGTAGTGCGGCAGCTTGAACGGCGACAGCGCGAAGACGCCGAGGATCGCCACCGTCCAGATCGCGAGGAAGGCCCAGAGGCGGTCCTCCGCGATCAGCCACGGCCGCGCGAGGGCGCGCCGCGCCGCCAGCGGCAGCGCGAGGACCCAGGGGAAGAAGCCGGCCGCGGTGACCGCGAGGAACTCGAGGGTCGAGAGCGGGACGTCCTCGTCGGGGAACTCGCGCTGGCGGGCCAGGTTCAGGAGGTGGTTGTCCACGACCGTGTACCAGAGGAAGCCGCGGTGCTGGATCTCCACCGCCACGTACCAGGGCACCGCGATGGCCAGGAAGAGCAGCGCCGCGCGCAGCGGGATCCACTGGCGCCACTGCTTGCCCTCGCCGGTGAGCCAGAGGAAGAGCGCGACGATCGCGATCGGCCCGAGGGCGCCCAGGAAGTCCTTGGCCAGCACCGCGAGCCCGAGGCCGGCCCAGCCCAGCAGGAGCGGCCGGCGTCCGTGGCCGAGGTAGGCGAGGATGAAGCCGTAGAGGCCCAGCATGATGCAGGCCAGGAACAGCAGATCCGGCTTCACCATGCGGCCGAACAGGAACATCTCGAGGTTGGCCGTCACCATGAGCCCGGCCATGAGGCCCACGCGCGCTCCCGCCAGGCGCGTGCCGATCAGCGCGGTGAGCACCGCCACCGCCACCGCGGACAGGCCGGAGACCATCCGGGCCGCGGTCTCGGTGGGCCCGAGCCAGGCGAACGCGGCCGCGATCAGCCAGTAGAGCAGCGGGGGCTTGTCGAAGTACGGGACGCCGTCGAGGTGCGGGGTGACCAGGCCCGCGCCGTGCAGCATCTCCCACGCGATCTGGGCGTGGATGCCCTCGGGCGGGTCGAGGAAGGGCGCCACCCCGAGCCGGGCCAGGTAGAGCGTGGCCGCGACGAGGGCGACCGCGAGCGGGACGATCAGCGCCGTCGCCCGTGGCGCCCGCGGCTCATCGCTCGACCCGGACGATCGCCTCCTTGGGGAGGCCGTCCAGGAAGCGGCCGACCGCAGCGTCCAGGTAGCTCCGGTCCTTGGACTCGAGCGTGACCTTCACCTTGTACTCCGGGTTCGCGAACTCGGGGTACGAGCCGAGCAGCAGGTCGGGGTGGCCCGCCAGCAGCGCGTTCAGGTGGTCCGCCAGCGTGCCCTCCCCCATGCTCACGTACACGCAGCAGAGGTGGTACGGGGCGTCGCGGAAGCGCTCCTTGAGCGCGTCGAACTTCTGGCGGAAGATCTCGGGCACGCCGGGCAGGATGTAGATGTTCCGCACCATCAGCGCGGGGAAGACCAGCTCGCCGTCCGCGGTGAGCTCCGCGCCCTCGGGCACCTCCGCCATCTTGAGCCGCGCCTCGTTGAGCCGGCCCTTGTAGTAGCCCTCCAGCAGCTGGACCAGACGCGGCTCGCGGACCACCGGCACGTCGAGGGCCCGCGCCACCCCCTCGATGGTCACGTCGTCGTGGGTGGGCCCGACCCCGCCTGAGGTGAACACCACGTCGTACGCCGCGCTGGCCGCGCGGACCTCCGCCGCGATCAGGTCCACCTCGTCGGGGATCACCACGATGCGGCGCACCTCCACGCCGAGGGCGCGCAGCTCCCGGCAGAGATACGCCGCGTTGGCGTCGGTGATCTTGCCGGAGAGGATCTCGTTGCCGATCAGGATGATGCCGGCCGTCTTCGCCATACGCGGTCCACATGGTAGCACGGACTTCCGCCCGGGCCGCCGCGCCCATCTGCTAGAATGACCGGGGTTCGACACGAATTTTTCTCGAAAGGACCGAGATGAGCGCGGACGCCTCTCCGATCACGCTGCGCGGCTGGGCCCTCGTGCTCGGCGCCTCCTCGGGCTTCGGCGCCGCCACCAGCCTGGCCCTGGCCCGCGCCGGCCTCGACATCTTCGGCGTGCACCTCGATCGCAAGGCCACCCTGCCCAACGTGGAGCGCCTGGTCGGCGAGATCACCGCGCTGGGGCGTCAGGCGCGTTTCTTCAACGTCAACGCGGCCGACGAGGACAAGCGCGCCGAGGTGGCCGCCGAGATGGAGCGGGTGCTGCGCGAGCGCAACCAGATGGGACAGCTCCGGGTGATGCTGCACTCCCTCGCCTTCGGCACGCTGAAGCTCTTCGTGGCCGATCCCATCAAGGAGGCGGTGACCAAGGCCCAGATGGACATGACGCTCGACGTCATGGCCCACAGCCTCGTGTACTGGACGCAGGAGCTGGTGAGCCGCGGGCTGATGGCCCGGGGCGGCCGCATCTTCGCCATGACCTCCGCCGGCGGCGCCCGGGTCCTCCCCTACTACGGGCCGGTGTCGGCCGCCAAGGCCGCGCTCGAGTCCAACATCCGCCAGCTCGCGGCGGAGCTGGCGCCCTACGGCATCACCGCCAACTCGATCCGCGCCGGCGTCACCGCGACGCCGGCCGCGCAGAAGATCCCCAACTACGAGGAGTTCTCCCGGCAGGCGGCCCGCCGGAACCCGCACCGACGCCTCACCACCACCGACGACGTCGCGCGGGCCATCGTCGTGCTGAGCCACCCCGACACGCACTGGATCACCGGCAACGTGATCGGAGTCGACGGCGGCGAAGAGATCGTGGGCTGACCCCGTGCCCGAGTGGCTGGCGGTCGTCCTGCTCGGCGTGATCGAGGGCGTCACCGAGTTCCTTCCGATCTCCTCCACCGGTCACCTGCTGCTGGTGGAGAACGCGAACCTGCTGCCCCAGCAGTCGGACCTCTTCAACATCACGATCCAGTCCGGAGCGGCCCTCGCGGTGCTCGCGGTGTTCGGGGGACGCATCCGGGAGCTCCTCTCCCGCATCGGCGAGCCCGCCTCCGCGAGCTACGTGGCGAAGCTGGCCCTGGCCTTCGTGATCACCGGGATCGGCGGGGTGGCGATCAAGAAGGCGGGCTTCACGCTCCCGAAGGAGGTGGCGCCGGTCGCGTGGGCCACCCTGGTGGGCGGGATCGTGATCCTGCTCGTGGAATGGGGCATGCGCGGTCGCCGCTGGACCGGCGACGTGACGTGGGCGGTGGCGGCCGTCGTGGGCCTCGCGCAGCTGCTGGCCGCCGCGCTGCCCGGCACCTCGCGCGCCGCCTCCACCATCATGCTCGCGATGCTGCTGGGACTGGCGCGCGCGCGGGCCACCGAGTTCTCGTTCCTGGTCGGCGTCCCCACCCTCCTGGCCGCGGGCGCGCTCGAGACGGTCCAGGCCCTGCGCCATCCCGCCGGCGGCCCGCCCACCCCGTGGGGCCTGCTGGCGCTCGGCACGGCGGTCTCGGCGGTCACCGCGTTCGTGGTGGTGCGGTGGCTGCTGCGCTGGGTGCAGACGCACAGCTTCGTGCCGTTCGGCTGGTACCGCATCGCCCTCGGCCTGCTGATGCTCGCTCGTTAGGGGTCAGGTCTTACATTCCGACATTTTTTCGCGTGAGGGTGACTTCGTCGCTCGCCACGAAAATGTCGGAATGTAAGACCTGACCCCTACTTCAGCTGGCGGAGGATGTCGAGGAAGGTCTCCACCACCTTCGGGTCCCAGTAGCCCGCCTCGGTCTCGCGGAGCAGCAGGGAGACCGCCTCCGGACGCGGCAGGGCCGCCTTGTAGGGCCGGTCGGTGTGCAGGGCGTCGAACACGTCGACCACCGAGATGATGCGCGCGCCGAGCGGGATCGCCTCGCCCTTGAGCCCGTCGGGATAGCCGGAGCCGTCCCACCGCTCGTGATGGTGGCGCATGATCGGCCGCACCAGGTCCATGCTGTGGAGCCCGATCACCAGGTCGGACCCCGCTCCCGCGTGGGCGCGGATGCGCTCCTGCTCGATGGGGTCGAGCGGCCCCGGCTTGAGCAGGATGCCGTCGGGCACCGCGATCTTGCCGAGGTCGTGCAGGTAGCCGCCCAGGCGCAGGGCGCGGATCATCTCGTGGTCGAGCCCCAGCGCCTCGCCCACCGCCACCGCGTAGCGCGAGAGGCGATCGCAGTGCCCCAGGGTGTAGGGATCGCGCGCCTCGATGGTGAGCGCCAGGGTGGTGATCACCGATTCCGCCCGCTCCAGCTGCCCCAGCAGCATCTTCACCCGCAGCAGGGCGGCCAGCCGCGTGCGCAGCTCGACGAACTCCACCGGCTTGGTGAAGAAGTCGTCGGCCCCCGCCGCCAGCCCCGCCACCCGGGCCTGCAGGTCGGTCACCGAGGTGAGGATGACCACCGGCATCAGCTCGTAACGCGGATCGGCCTTGAGCCGCGCGCAGAGCTCGATGCCGTTCATGGCGCCCAGGTGCACGTCGGTGAGCACCAGATCCGGACGCACCACGTTCAGCGCGTCGAGGGCCTGCTCGGCCGACACCGCCATGAGCAGCCGGTAGCCGAGGGCGCCCAGGAGGCCCGACAGCACCTCGCGGATGTGGGCGTCGTCCTCGACCACGAGGATGGTCGGCCGGTCGCTCCCGAGAGAGAGATCGAGGCTAGCACTCATCGATCGCCCGCCCCACCCACGCCATCATGTCCTTGAACGGTCCCTCCCACCCGTCCTCCAGCATCAGCAGGTGGCCGTGGCCGGCCGCCTCCTGGTACTCGGCGCCGTAGCGGCGCGCGATCCGCCGCTGCAGCTCGGGCGGGGTGATGCGATCGTGCTCCGCGCCGACCACCAGCGTCGGGCAACGCACCGCGGCCGCGTTCACCGCGACGCCCAGCCCCAGCTCCCGCGCGGCGCGACCGGACTCGGGCCCGAAGCGCGGGAACGCCCAGTCGCGCTGCGCGGGCGTCAGGCGATTCATGGTCAGGGCCTCCGCGTCCGCGCGATCCACCGTGAAGGCGCGGCCGGTGAGGATCGCGGGCAGGTAGCGCAGGGAGCGCGCCAGCAGCGCGGGGTCGAGGCTCACCACGCCGCGCGGCGGGGCGCTGGTGAGGAACACCGCGGCCGCGATGCCGCCGCTCTCCGCCGCCTTCTGGGCGATGACGCCTCCCATGGAGTGGCCGACGAGCACCGCCTCCCCCAGCCGCGCGAGGCACTGCCGCACGTCGTCCACGTAGTCGAGCACCGAGACGCCCCCGAGCCCGCCGGGAGCCGGGCTCCCCCCGTGCCCGCGCAGGTTCACCGCCCACGCGTCCCAGCCGGACTGGGCGGCCGCGTAGAGGTAGTTGCGCAGGTACCAGGAGCCGCCCCACATGCCGTGCACGAACAGCACGGACCGCGAGTGGGCCCGTCCGGCGGGGGCGGCGTGCTCGAGGACCAGTTCGCCGATGCGCTCGGTCATCGTCGTGTCGTCCCGGATCCGCCCGCCCCGGGGATCCTTCGGGGGGCGGCGATCCGCCGGGACATCTTACGCGAGCCGGCGCGCCTGCGGGAGGTCATCGGGACGGCCCGGCGCCGGGCTCAGACCGCGGCGTTGAGGCGGACGGTCTCCACCACCAGGCCGGCGGTGAGCACCAGGTCGCGCAGGTCGACCCACTCGTTCACGGTGTGGATCTCGCGCATGCCGCACGCGAGGTTCGCCACCTCGAGCCCGCGGTCCGCGAACACGTTGGCGTCGGAGCCGCCGCCGGTCCCGCGCGTGGGGCACGTGCGCCCGGTGGCCTCGGCCGCCCCCTGCACCAGCCGGACGATCGAGGCGTCCTCGCGCACGTCGAGCCGCGAGTACTGCCGGTCCACCTGCGCCTCCACGCGGGCGTGGTAGGTGCGGTCGCCGACCTGCACCGAGTGGCGCGCGACCGCGTCCTCGAAGCAGCGGCGCATGTGGGCGGTCTGGGCCTCCAGCTTCTCGAGGCTCAGGCTGCGCGCCTCGCCGCGCACCGTCACCTGGGCCGGCACGATGTTGGTGGCGAGCCCGCCCTGGACGAGACCGAGGTTCGCGGTGGTCTCGGCGTCCACGCGGCCCAGCCTCATCGCCGCGATGGCCTGGGCCGCGATCTGGATCGCGCTCATCCCCTGCTCCGGGCAGATGCCGGCGTGGGCGGGCAGGCCGTGCACGGTGAAGCTCATGCGATTGGCGGCGGGAGCGCGCGTGATGAGCTCGCAGACGCCGTCCACGTCCAGCACGAGCCCGCGCCGCGCCCGCAGCCGCCCGGTGTCGAAGTTCTTCGCGCCCAGCAGGCCGTACTCCTCGCAGATCGTGAGCACCACCTCGATGTCGCCGTGCGGGATCGAGCGCTCGCGCAGGACCCGGATCGCCTCCAGGATCGCGACCACCCCCGCCTTGTCGTCGCCCCCCAGCACGCTGGTCCCGTCGGTGCGCACGACGTGGCCGTCCACCACCGGGCGGATCTTCTCGGCCGGCCCGACCGTGTCCATGTGCCCGGAGAGCAGGAACGGCGGGGCCCCGGGCCGGTTGCCGGGAAAGCGCGCCAGCAGGTTCCCGGTGTTGCCCTCGACCTTCTCGCCCGCGTCGTCCACCTCGACGGCGGCGCCCATGCCCTCGAGGATCGCCTCGAGCCGGCGGGCGATCGCGCCCTCGCGCTTCGAGGGGCTCGAGATGGAGACCAGCTCGAGAAACTCTTCCTTGAGGCGGGCGGCGTCGATCATCGAGAGGATCCCCTACCGGGCGGCGTGCGAGACGGAAAGGTGACGGGTCAGCCAGTCGCGGCTCCGCGCGAGCGCCTCCGCGCGGTGCCCCGGGTCCGTGAGGCGGTGATCGGCGCCCGCGATCACGTGCAGCGCGCGCGGCTCGGCGGCCCGCGCGAAGAGCAGCCGGCCGTGGGCGGGCGGGACCACCTCGTCGCGATCGGCCTGGATCACCAGCACGCGGGCGACCCCGGCCGGCGCCTCCGCGCGCTCGCCGCGCAGCACCTCGGCCACCAGCGCGCGGCCGGCCTGCTCCGGATCGGCGCCGGGCAGATCGCGCAGCGACGCGGGCGCGTTCCAGGTGACGACCGGGAGCGGCGCCCCGCCCGCGCGGGTGGCCGCCACCCAGAGCGCCACGTAGCCGCCCAGGCTCGACCCCAGGAGGCCGAACCGGCCGTCGATCTCGGGGCGCTTGGCCAGGTGGTCGAGCACCGCCTCGACGTCCGCGACGCGCGACTCGATGGTGGCCTCCTCGTGCCGGCCGCCCGACTCCCCGCTGCCCCGGAAGTCGAAGCGGGCGAGCGCCAGGCCCGCCGCGGGCAGCTCGCGGCCCAGCAGCAGGTACTTGTCGCTCTCCTTGGAGGCCCCCATGCCGTGGCAGGCGACGACGCAGGGCACCGCGGCGCTCCGCGCGGCGCCCGGACCGGGCGCGGGGAGGTGGAGCACGCCCGCGACCTCGTCCGCGCCGACGGTGACCCGGAAGCGATGCTCGCTCACGCCCAGACGAGATCGAAGAGGCGGCAGGTATTCACGGTGAGCTGGTGGGTCGCCTCGTCGGCGGGCAGCCGCTTGATCTTCGCGACCTCCTCCGCGACGCGGGCCACCAGCCACGGGCCCGAGGCCACGCTCTCGAACTCCCCCTGATAGGGCCAGGGGGCGTCGCTCTCCACCAGGAGGGACTCGATCGGCACCGATTCCACCAGCTCGCGGTCGCGCGCGCGGTACACGACCTCGGGGGTCACCGAGATCAGGTAGCCCGCGTCCACGATCTCCCGGGTGACGTCCGGGCCCGCCTTGTGCCAGTGGAACACCGCCCGGTCCACCCCGCGGCGCTTGAGCGCGGCCAGCGCGTCCGCGGCGGCCCCGTGGGGAGCGTGCAGGATCACCGGCAGGTCGTAGCGGACCGCGAGATCGATCAGACGATCGAGGCGCTCGCGGGCGACGCGCCGGACCGCGTCCGGATCGGAGGCCGCGCCCAGGTTGTACCAGGGCAGGCCGACCTCGCCGACCGCCACCAGCCGCGCGTGATGCGCGTGGATCTGGCCCTCCACCGCCTCCAGGTCCGCCGCCTCGAGCGTCCACTCGGGGTGAAAGCCCAGCGCGGGCCACACGCCCTTGCCGTTGTCGACGGCGGCCTGCAGCGTGCGCTCGTTGGTCGCGGCGTCGCACCCGACCGCCACCATGCCCCACACGTCGTGCTCGGTGGCGCGCACGACCGCGCCCCGGACGTCCGCGAAGGCCGGGTCGTGCAGATGGCAGTGGCTGTCGATGATCATGCCGGCGGCTCTCCTCAGGCTCCCGCCACCGTCATGCGCCCGATCAGCAGCGTGGGCGCCGCGGTGCGGTCCCGGAACACGAGGTCGTTCCCCACGCCCTCGACCGCGTGCATCATGTCGAGGAGGTTGCCGGCCACCGTGATCTCCTCCACCGGATAGGCCAGCTCGCCGTTTTCGATCCACATGCCCACCGCGCCCCGCGAGTAGTCGCCGGTGACGCCGTTGACGCCGAAGCCGATCAGCTCGGTGACGTAGAGGCCGTTCTTCACGCTGCGGATGAGGTCGGCCGGATCGCGGTCGCCCGCGGCCAGGTAGAGGTTGGTGGTCGACACGCTCACCCCGCTGCCGTCGCGGGCTCCGTGGTGCGTGGAGGGCAGCCCGAGCTTGCGCCCGCTGTAGGTGTCGAGCAGGTACGAGCGGAGCACCCCCTGGTCGACCACCACGGTGCGGCGCACCGGCAGGCCCTCGCCGTCGAACGGCCGGGAGCCGAGGGCGCCCGGGATGGTGCCGTCGTCCACGATCGTGACCGGCGGCGCGGCCACCCGCTCGCCCAGCTTGCCCACCAGGAACGACGCTCTCCGGTACAGCGCGGGTCCCGAGGCCGCGCCCGCGATGTGCCGCACGAGCGACGCCGCCATGTCGGGGTCGAAGATCACCGGCACCTCCGCGGTCCTGACCCGCCGGGCCCCGAGCCGTCGCAGGGCGCGCCGCGCCGCGATGCGGCCGATCTCCTCGGGGGCGTCCAGACGCGCGCGCTGCCGGGTGACGTGATACCAGGAATCGCGCTGCATCTCCGCGTGCTGGGTCGCGACCGGGGAGACCGCGAGGCTGAACGAGGAGGTCCGGTACTCGCCCGAGAAGCCGTGGCTGGTCGCGTAGGCGTAGCGCGCGCGCCGGTCCCCGAAGTCGCCGCCCTCGGAGTTGGTGATGCGCGGGTCGACCGCGAGCGCGGCCGCCTCGCAGCGGCGGGCCAGCTCGATCTTGTCCTCGGGCGACAGGTCGTGGCCCTGCGGGTCGGCCAGGCCCAGGTCCGGCACCTCCCGCGCCAGCTCGGCCGCGTCGGGCAGCCCCGCCATCTCGTCCGGGCTCGTGACGCGCGCGAGCGAGACCGCCTCGTCCACCAGGCGGCTCATCGCCTCGCGCGAGAGATCGGAGGTCGAGGCGGCGGCCACCGACTTGCCCACGAAGACGCGCAGGGCCATGTGCTGCTCGCGCGCGTGCTTGACCGTGTCCACCTGGCCCAGCCGCACCTGGGCCGAGAACGACTGGTCCTCGACCACGAAGGCGTCGGCCGCGGTGGCGCCCCGGCGAGTGGCCTGCTTCAGGAGATCGGCGAGGAGGTCCTGCATGCCCGGCTCAGACCTGGGTCCCGCCGACGGTCATCCCGTCGATCCGGATGGTGGGCATCCCCACCCCCACCGGCACGGACTGGCCGTCCTTGCCGCAGGTACCCACGCCTTCGTCGAGCTGGAGATCGTGGCCCACGCGGCTCACCCGGGTGAGCGCCTCGGGCCCGTTGCCGATCAGGGTCGCGCCCTTCACCGGTCGGGTCACCCGCCCGTCCTCGATGAGGTAGGCCTCGCTGGCGGAGAACACGAAGCGGCCGCTGGTGATGTCGACCTGTCCCCCGCCGAAGTTCACCGCGTAGAGACCGCGCGGCACCCCGCGGATGATGTCGGCCGGCTCGTCCTGACCGGCCAGCATGAACGTGTTGGTCATCCGCGGCATCGGCGGATGCGCGTAGGACTCGCGCCGCCCGTTGCCGGTGGGCTCCATGCCCATGAGCCGCGAGTTGAGCCGGTCCTGCATGTAGCCGCGCAGGATGCCCTTCTCGATGAGCACGTTGCGCCGGGTGGGCACGCCCTCGTCGTCGACGTTGAGCGAGCCGCGGCGGTTGGGGATCGTGCCGTCGTCCACCACCGTGACCAGCTCCGAGGCGACCTGCTGGCCGAGCCGGCCCGAGAAGGCGGAGGTCTTCTTGCGGTTGAAATCGCCCTCGAGCCCGTGGCCCACCGCCTCGTGGAGCAGGATGCCGGGCCAGCCCGGGCCCAGCACCACCGTCATCTCGCCCGCGGGGGCCTCGACCGCGCCGAGCTTGACCACCGCCTGACGCACCGACTCGGAGACGAAGCGCTTCCAGCGATCCTGCTCCAGGAAGAAGTCGAAGGCCACGCGCCCGCCCCCGCCGAAGGAGCCGATCTCCCGCTTCGTCCCGTCCTCCACGATGACGGTGACGTTCAGGCGGGTCAGCGGTCGCACGTCGCCCACCGTCCAGCCCGACGGGGTCGCGATCATGATCACCAGGTCCTCGCTGCCGAGGGTGGCGATCACCTGGCGCACCCGCGGATCGAGCGCGCGCGCCTCCGTGTCCATGCGTCCCAGCAGCCCGAGCTTGCGGTCGAGGCTCGCCGCGATGGGAGGCTCCGCGAGCGTGTAGAGGTCGTGCGGGGCGCCGTCGGCGCCCACCGCCACCACCGCCGAGGACGAGGCGCCGTCCGCGATGGCGCGGGCCTGGCGGGCCGCCTCCTCGAGGTTCGGCAGCGCCAGATCGTCGGTGTGCGCGTAGCCGGTGCGCTCGCCCGACTGGGCCCGGATCCCCGCGCCCTGGCTCACGTGGCGGGCCGCCTTCTTCACCGCGCCCTCCTCCAGCACCAGCTCCTCGCTGATCCGGTACTCGAGGTAGAGATCGGCGTGATCGACCCGGCCCGCCAGCGTCGATCCCAGCAGCCGCTCCATCGTCCCCGCGTTCAGCCCAAACCGATCGGCGAAGAAGCGCTCCGGGCGCGCCAGCATCTCTCTCTCCATGGGAGTCTCACGAAAGCGGTTCATCCTAGCATCGGCCGTCGCGGCGGCCGGCATGTTTAGTGCGGTGCGACGCCGCGTCCCGCGTCGCTTTGATTATCGCAGACATGTCCATGCCTTCTCGCGATCACTCCCGCGCGTCGAGCGTCCGCTGGACGAGCTCGTGCACCGTGCGCAGGCCGGTCAGGAGCGCCGGTCCCGGCGCGAGCAGCGTCGCCGCGTCCACCTCGTGCACGCGTCCTTCGCGCACCGCGGTGATCGACGCCCAGCCGGGGCGCGCCCGCACCTGCTCGAGGTCCGCGGGCTTGCCGCACCAGGAGATCAGGATCAGCTGCGGGTCCCGGCGCGCCACCTCGGCCGGGTCCACCACGCGGTCCCGCGCGCTCCGCCGGTCGCGCAGCTCCGCGAAGATGTCGCGCCCGCCCGCGAGCTCGATGATCTCCGAGACCCACCGGATGCCGGTGATCGGCGGCTCCGGCCACTCCTCGAAGTAGACCCGCGGGCGGTCCGGCCACATGGTGGAGAACTCCCGCACCTGGTTGATCTCGTCGTGCATGTCGGCGACGAGCGCGCGGGCCGCCGGCTCGGCGCCGAGGATGCCGCCCACGGTGAGGATCGACTGGAGGATCTCGTCGACCGAGCGGGGGTTGGTGCAGAGCACGGGAAGGCCGGCGCGGATCAGCTCGGCGGCCACGTCGGCCTGGAGATCGGAGAAGGCGAGGACCAGATCCGGCTGGAGCGCCAGGATGCGGTCGACCCGGAACGTGGTGAAGCCGCCGACCCTCGGCTTGCTCCGCGCCTCGGGCGGCCGCTCGGCGGTGCCCGGGATGCCCACCACGCGCTCCCCCGCCCCGAGCGCGTAGCAGATCTCGACGTGCTCGGCGCCCAGGCAGACGATCCGTCGCGGGAAGTCGGCGGGGGATTTGCCGTACACCTAGGCTTCGTAGCGCTCGGTGCGGGAGATGCCGCGCTGGAAGGCGAGGTACTCCTCGCGCGTCATGCGCGGCTCCCACGTCTTCAAGATCTCCCGCGCGGCGGCCGCGTCCTCCCAGAGGAGATCGATCGCCATCAGCGCGAGCTGCTTCGCCGGCTCCACGTAGGCGAGCCGGGGATCCGCGATCGCGTAGTCGGCGCCGTGGCCGGCGCCGACCGCTCCGCCCATGTAGGGATGGAGCGTCGGCATCACGTGCGAGATGTCGCCCATGTCGGTGGAGCCGCTGCGGTGGCCGGACTCGGTGACCTGGTCCGCCCCGAGCAGGGCCGCCGCGTTGGCCTTGAACATCTCGGCCATGCCCATGTGGTTGAACAGCGGCAGGTATCCGGGCAGGGTCTCGATCTCCACCTGCGCGCCCAGCGCCATCGCGCCCGCGCGGAGGGCCCGGTCGACCTTTCGATTCGCCTCCAGGATCGCCTCCACCGTCCTGCCGCGCACGTACGTCTCGAGGCGCACCTCGGCCGGGATCACGTTCACCTGGCTGCCGCCGTGGGTGATGATCGGATGCACCCGGATCGAGTCCTCGTCGCGGAAGGTCTCGCGCAGGGCGTTGATCGCCATGAGCGCGATGTTCGCCGCGTAGAGCGCGTTCACCCCCATGTGGGGCGCGCCGCCCGCGTGGGAGGCGCGGCCGATGTAGCGCACCGTCTTCACGATGCAGCCGTTGTTGGAGGCGGCGACCCCCGCCTTCTTCATCTCCGGCTGCGAGGTGGTGTGGATCATCATCGCCAGGTCCACGTCGTCGAAGTGGCCGAGGCGCAGCAGCTCCGGCTTGCCGCCCAGGAACTCGATGCGCCGGGCGCGCGCCTGCTCCACGCGCCACTCGACGTCGCCGTACTCCTCGGCGGGCACCGCGAAGAACACCAGCCGCCCGGCCAGGTGGGCCGGCGCGCCCGCCTCGAGCAGCCCCATCGCGGCGCCCAGCAACCCCGCCATCTGCGCGTTGTGTCCGCACGCGTGCGCGGCGCCGGTCTCCGGATCGGCGATCGGATGCCCCTGCACCACCAGCCCGTCCAGCTCGCCCAGCATCGCGAAGGTCGGGCCGTCCTTGGCCCCGGCCACGTCGGCCCGCACCCCCGTGATCGCGAGCCCGGCCCGCGGCTTGAGCCCGAGCTCGCCGAAGGTCTCCTCGGCGAGCCGCGCGGTCTTGAACTCCTTGAAGCCGAGCTCGGGCTGGCGGCGGATCCGCTCGCCCAGCGCGATGATCCGCTCCGCGTTCCGGTCGATGGCGGCGCACACGGACCGCTTGAGGGCCTGCTTCGTCGTGGTGGTCATGGGCGGCTGGCTCCGATGTGGGAGAAGCGGTTGGGGAGGAAGGGGCCGATGGACTCCGGGACGTCGCCGTCGACGATGCAGCGGGTCATGAGGGCGGCGGTGACGGGCGCGAGCAGGATGCCGTTGCGGAAGTGGCCGGTAGCCACGAACAGGCCCGCCACGTCGGCGACCGGCCCCAGCACCGGCATGCTGTCGGGCGCGGCGGGACGGAAGCCGCACCAGAAGCGGGTGATCGGCCGCCGCCCGATCTCGGGCACGAGGGCCACCGCCTGCTCGATGAGCGCGGCCAGCCCGTCCGGCGTGACCGCGCGCTCGAAGCCCACCCGCTCCACGGTGGCCCCGATGAGCAGCTCGCCCGACGGCCGGGGGACCAGGTAGACGTCGGCGCCGTGGACGGCGTGCCGGAGCAGCGCGGGCACGTGGCTCACCGCCAGCATCTGTCCGCGCACCGGCCCCACCGGCAGCGGCAGCCCGATGCCCGCCGCGAGTCCGCCCGACCACGCGCCCGCCGCCAGCAGCACCGCGTCGGCGGCCAGCACTTCCCCGTCGACGACCACGCCCCGCGCCCGCGCGCCGTCCAACAGCACGCGCTCCACGCACGCGCCCGACCGCACCGACACCCCGCGCGCGGCCGCGCCGAGGGCGTAGGCGGTCGCGAGACGCTGGTTGTTCACCCACTGGTCGCCGCGGACGAGGCGGGCCGCGGGCACCTCACGGGCGAGCGCGGGCTCGAGGCTCGCGAGATCGCTCCCCTCGAGCACCTCGATGCCGAACTCGCGGGCCAGCGGCCAGCGCAGGCGCTCGCGGGCGGCGGCCAGCTCCGCCGCGCCGCTCACCGGATAGAGCGTGCCCGCGGTCATGTGCTCGACGTCCACGCCGGTGAGCGCGTAAAGCTCCGCCACCACCTCCGGATAGAGCCGCCAGCTCTCGATGGCCAGGCGGTTGAAGGGCGAGGGGTCGGCGGCGGAGCCGAGCGGGGCCAGCAGGCCCGCGGCCGCGCCGGAGGACTCGCCACCCGGCGTGCCGCGCTCGAGCACCGTGACCTGACAGCCGCGCTTGGCGAGGCCCAGCGCGGTGGCGCAGCCGATGATGCCGCCGCCGATCACGGCCACGTGGCGGGCGCGCGCCATCACGGGCTCCCCAGCGCGTCGAGGAAGGCCTTCGTGCGGTCCGCCGGGCGCGGCGCCGCGTAGATGTCGCGAATCACCGCCACCCCCGCCGCGCCCGCGGCCCGCACCTCGCGCACGCGGGCCGGCGTGAGCCCGCCCACCGCCAGCACCGGGCGGCCGACCGCGCCCGCCACCTGCTCGAGCGCGCCGAGCCCCTGCGGCGGCCCGTACGCGCGCTTGGAGGGCGTGTCGTACACGGGTCCGAACAGGATGAAGTCGGCGCCCTCGGCCTCCGCCTGCCGCGCCTCGGCCGGCGAGTGGGTGGAGGCGCCCACGAGGAAGCCGCGCGGGGCGATGTCGCGGATCGTACCCACCGGCAGGGAGGCGTGGGTGCGCTGGACGCCGTCGGCCTCCGCCGCCAGCGCCACGTCGACCCGATCGTTGATCAGGAGCCGGGCCCCGTGGGCCCGCGTGATCTCACGCAGCGCCCGCGCCATCTCGAAGAGCGGTCGCGCCTCGAGGTCCTTCTCGCGCAGCTGCACGGCCCGCAGGCCGGCGGCCAGGCACTCCTCCACGATGTCCGCCGGGGGCCGCGTGGAGGCGCCGCGATCGGTGATGAGGTAGAGGCGGAAGCCTAGCTGGTCCACTCGGGCACGCCCTCGAGCGGAGAGGACGCGGTGGCGTAGAGCTTCTTGCCGATGCGCCCGGCCTTGAAGGCGAGCCGGCCCGCCTCCACCGCCAGCTTCATGGCGGTGGCCATCGCGACCGGGTCCTTGGCCCCCGCGATGGCGGTGTTCATCAGCACCCCGTCGCAGCCCAGCTCCATGGCGATGGCCGCGTCCGAGGCGGTCCCGACGCCCGCGTCCACGATCACCGGCACCGTCACCGCCTCCAGGATCAGCTTGATGTTGTAGGGGTTGCGGATGCCGAGGCCCGAGCCGATGGGCGCGCCCAGCGGCATCACCGCGGCGGCGCCCGCGTCCTCGAGCTTCTTGGCCATCACCGGGTCGTCGTTCGTGTACGGGAGTACCGTGAAGCCCTCGCGCGCCAGGGTGCGGGTGGCCTCGAGCAGCCCGATCGCGTCCGGGAACAGGGTGCGCGAATCGCCGATGACCTCGAGCTTGACCAGCGTGCCCAGGCCCGCCTCGCGGGCCAGATAGCAGGTCCGCACCGCCTCGTCCGCGGTGTAGCAGCCGGCGGTGTTGGGCAGCAGGGTGTAGCGCTTGGGATCGACGTAGTCGAGCAGCGACTCGCCCTGCCCCGGCAGGCTCACCCGGCGCACCGCGACGGTGACGATCTCGGCGCCGGAGGCCTCGATGGCCTCCCGCATGTTCTCGAACGACGGGTACTTTCCGGTGCCGACGATGAGACGGGACTTGAACTCCTTGCCGCCCAGCCAGAGCGATGTGTCGTACATGTCATGTACCCCCTGAATTTACCCACCACCCATCGGGTGGACGATCTCGACCCGGTCGCCGTCACGGAGCTCGGTGGTGGCGTACTGGGCGCGCAGGGCGACCTCCCGGTTCAGGGCCACCGCGGTGAACTCGCGCCGGACCTTCAGGTGCGAGAGCAGGCCTTCGATGGTGAGGCCCGCGGGCAGCTCCATCGGCTTGCCGTTGACGGTGATCATCATGAAAAAACCGCACGCCTCTCCGAGAAAGGGTGCGGTCTCGTGGTGCTCCGCGTCGCGTTCCCTTCGCTGGAATTACCCAGTGCAGGTTCGAGGGGTCCCGGGCCGCACCCGGTTCTCAGGAAACCTCCCCCAGCGATGCGATCGGATTATACCCCAGCGTCGAGCTGGCGTGCGAGGGCCTCCGGGTCGGTGACCGGCTGCCGGCAGACGTAGTGCTGGCAGACGTACGCGGTGGGCCTGCCCGCGACGGCGCCGCGCTGGGCCAGGAGCGGCAGGCCCGCCGCCGCAGGATCGCCTTCCCGCGCGCCGACCAGCACGCGGTTGGGCTGGTAGCGGCCGTGCACCGTGGCCAGCAGCGGCGCGAGCGCCGCCCGCTCCCCGTCCCGCCACACCAGCGCGATCTCGGCCGTCGGTCCCAGGTGGAAGTCGAGCGCCGAGAGGTAGCGGCCGAAGCCGGAGGGGTAGCGCTGCATGAGATCCGCCATCGGCCGCAGGGCCGCGAGCGCGGTGGCCTCGTAGTGCTCCTCGCCCAGCACCACCGCCAGGCGGAGCAGCCAGTCGATGGCCACCGAGGTGCCGCTCGGCACCGCGTTGTCGAACAGGTTGCGCGGGCGCACCACCAGCGCCTCCTGGTCGTGGCCGGTGTCGAAGAAGGCCTCGCGCTCCGGCACCCAGAAGAGGCGCAGCGCCTCGTCGGCGAGCCGGCGCGACTCGTCGAGCCAGCGCCGGTCGAAGGTGGCCTCGTAGAGCGCGTGGAGGCCAACCCCCACCATGGCGTGGTCCTCGAGGTAGCCGGTGATGTGCGCGCGCCCGTCCTTCCACGAGCGCAGCAGGCGGCCGTCCCGCACCATCCGGCCCGCGATGAACTCCGCGTTGCGCACCGCGGCGGCCAGGTAGTCCTCGCGGCCCAGCACCGCGGCCGCCTCCGCGAACGCGGCCAGCATGAGCCCGTTCCACGAGGCCAGCACCTTGTCGTCGAGCCCCGGGTGCGCGCGCTTCTCGCGCTCGGCGTGGAGCAGCGCGCGGGCGCGGGCGATCGCCTCCGCCAGCGCCTCGGGGGTGAGCCCGAGGTCCGCCGCGACCTCCGCGGGCTCCCGCGGGACGAACAGGATGTTGTGGCCCTCGAAGTTCGGCCCGTCGTCCACCCCCCAGTACGCGAGGGCGACCCGGGCCAGGGCGGGGTCGCCGAGCACGCGCCGGATCTCGTCCGGCGACCAGACGAAGAACTTGCCCTCCTGGCCTTCCGAGTCCGCGTCCTGCGCGGAGTAGAACCCGCCTTCGGGGTGCGTCATCTCGCGGCGGACGTAGTCGAGCGTCTCCTCCGCGATGCGGCGATAGAGCGCGTCCCCGGTGGCGAGCCAGGCGTGCAGGTAGAGGCTCGCCAGCTGGGCGTTGTCGTAGAGCATCTTCTCGAAGTGGGGGACCAGCCACTGGCCGTCGACCGAGTAGCGGTGGAAGCCGCCCCCCAGCTGGTCGTAGATGCCCCCGCGGGCCATGCGGGTGAGCGTGAGGCGCAGCATCTCGAGCCCCCGCCGGTCGCCGGTGCGCCGGGCGATGCGCAACACCGCCTCCCAGGTCATCGGCTGGGGGAACTTCGGCGCCTGACCCAGGCCGCCGTCCCGCTCGTCGAACTCCCCGCTCAGGCCCAGGTACGCGCGGACGAGCACGTCGCGTCCGAGCAGGCTCGTGGAGGCGCCGAGCCGCCCGGACTGGCCCATGCTCTCCACCAGCTGTCGCCCCGCCTCCACCACCTCGCCCCGGCGCGTGTGGTACGCGTCGGCGATCGCGCGCAGCAGGCGCGGGAAGGCGGGCATGCCGTGGCGGTCCACCGGGGGGAAGTAGGTGCCGCCGTAGAACGGGACCCCGTCGGGGGTGAGGAAGACCGTCATGGGCCAGCCGCCGCGGCCGGTCATGGACTGGACGGCCTGCATGTAGATCTGGTCCACGTCGGGGCGCTCCTCGCGATCCACCTTGATGGACACGAAGAGCTGGTTCATGAGCGCGGCGATCTCGTCGTTCTCGAACGACTCGCGCTCCATGACGTGGCACCAGTGGCACGCCGAGTAGCCGACCGAGAGCAGCACCGGCTTGTCCTCCCGGCGCGCCAGCTCGAAGGCCTCGGGCCCCCACGGATACCAGTCGACCGGGTTGTGGGCGTGCTGCAGGAGGTACGGGCTCGTCTCGGCGGCGAGACGATTGGCGGGATGCGACGACATCGGGAGCGCCCCGGTCAGGGCTCCGTGACGAAGGGCAGCGCGCTCACCCGGGCCGGCTGGGTGCCGGCCGCGTCCACGACGGTCACCGCGGTGCCGGGCTCGAAGTGCTCGCGGCGCACGTAGCCCAGCGCGATCGGGCGGCCCAGGGCGAGGGAGCGCGCCGCCGACGTCACGCGGCCCACGTCGGTGCCGCCGGCCACCACCCGCGCCCCCGCGCCGGGCACGCGGTCGCCCTCGATCACCAGGCCGCTCAGGCCGCGGTTGATGTGGCCGCGGTACTTCACGCGGGCCACCGTCTCCTGCCCGATGTAGCAGCCCTTGGTGAAGCTCACGTGGGACTCGAGCCGCGTCTCCGGGAAGATCACGGAGGCGTCGACGTCCTGGGGGTACCACGGCTGGCCCGCCTCGAGGCGCAGGACCTCGAGCGTGGCCGCGCCGGCGGGCAGCGCGTGGGCGTCCAGCATCGCGCGGCGCACCGCCTCCGCGCGCTCGGCCGGGATCCAGCAGTGGAAGCCGGGCCCCGGTCCCTCCGCGCGGTTGATCACGCGCGCGGGCACGCCCGCGATCTCGACCTCGACGTGCCCGTAGGGCGCGAGCGCGATCGGCCGCCCGGCGAGGCCCTCGACGAGGCCGCGCGCGGCCGGCCCCTGCAGCGAGAGGATGGCGAACGTCTCGTCCGCGGGCTCGAAGTGGGCCTTCTCCGAGATCAGGAAGTGGTCGAGCGTCTCGAGCGTCTTGGCGGTCATCTGCGCCGGCAGCTCGAGGAGGACCTGGTCCGTCGCCGCGTACACCACCAGCAGGGCCATCACCTTGCCGTGGGCGTCGAGGAAGGCGGCCGGCGCGCCCTGCCCGGGGACCAGGGCCTTCACGTCGTTGGTGAGCATGCCCTGCAGGAACGCCAGGCGGTCGCGCCCGGTCACGGTGACCTTGCCCAGCGCCGAGCGGTCGAAGAGCGCGACGGCGCGGCGGGCGGCCTCGTACTCGCGGGCGAGATCGGGGGTGACGTCCGGCATGGCTCCCAGGATGGCTCATTGTTGTCGCGGCCCGGGCCGGTGTCAACTTGCCCACCTCGCGCGCGCCGCTTGCGGCCCGCCGCGCACCTCGTACACAATGGCCGCCGTGCCGTCGCCAGCCCTGCCCGATCGCCGGAGCCGCATCCGCTTCCGGCGACGGCTGCTCGCCTGGTACGGCCGTCACCGGCGCGACCTGCCGTGGCGGCGTACCGCGGACCCCTACCACGTGCTGGTCTCCGAGATCATGCTGCAGCAGACCCAGGTGGAGCGGGTGATGCCGAAGTACCACGAGTTCCTCGCCCGCTACCCGACCCTCGAGGCCCTGGCCGCCTCCGCGCCCGAGGAGGTGAAGCGGCTCTGGTACCCGCTCGGCTACAACGTCCGGCCGCTCAACCTCCACCGCATCGCCCGGGAGACGGTGGCCAGCTACGGCGGGCGGCTGCCCGACGACGAGTCGGCCCTGCGCGCCATGCGCGGCATCGGCCGCTACACCGCGGGCGCGCTGCGCTGCTTCGCCTACGGCCGCGCGGTGCCGATCGTGGACACCAACGTCCGCCGCGTGCTGGGGCGCGTGTTCCTGGGGCCGCGGCGGCTCGCCCGGCTGCGCGGGCAGAAGGCGATCTGGGACCTGGCCGGCGCGCTGGTGCCGCCGCGCAAGGCCTACGACTACAACCAGGCGCTGATGGACTTCGGCGCCACCTGGTGCACGCCGCGGACGCCGCGGTGCCATCCCTGCCCGATGCGCTCGACCTGCGCCACCTATCGGGCCCTGCACTCCGCGAGCGGTGGGCGCGCTCGACGGTAAGGTCGCCATCGTCGCGGGCGGCGGCACCGGCATCGGCCGGGCGGTCGCCCGCTGCTTCGCGCGCGAGGGGGCGCGGGTGGCCGTCTTCGGCCGACGCGCCGAGCCGCTGCGCGAGGTCGTGGCCGCGGTGACCGCGGCGGGCGGGCAGGCGCTCGCGGAGCCGGGCGACGTCGGGGTGGAGGCGGACGTGGCGCGGCTGGTGGCGGAGACGACCCGGCGCTGGGGCGGCGTGGACGTGCTGGTGAACTCGGCCGCGGTGCGGCTCAACGCTCCGCTCGAGCAGATCGCGGCCGTGGAGTTCGCGGAGGTGCTGCGGGTCAACCTAGTGGGCGCCTTCGTGCTCACCAGGGCGGTGACGCCCTCCATGCGGGCGCGCGGGGGCGGCTCGATCGTGCACATCGGCTCCGCGCTGGGCGCGGTCGCGGTGCGGGACTTCTCGCCCTACGTCGCCTCCAAGGGCGGCCTCAACGCGCTGGCCCGCGCCGCCGCGGTGGAGCTGGTCGGCGACCGCATCCGGGTGAACGTGGTCTCGCCGGGCACGATCGATACCGCGATCAGCCCGGGCGTGACCGAGTTCCGGCGCCGGATGCTGGAGCACCGCATCCCGATCGGGCGGCCGGGCCACGTCGACGACATCGCGGCGGCGTGCCTCTACCTCGCCTCCGACGCGGCGGGGTACGTGACCGGGTCGGTGCTGGCGGTGGACGGGGGGTGGACCGCCGCGTGAGTGGCGCGGACGGGGGGCCGCCCCTCACCCTGCCCTCTCCCCAGGGGGGAGAGGGGAAAGAGGAAGGGACGGCCCTTGTCGTCGAGGTGGTGGCGGCGGTGATCGAGCGCGACGGGCGCATCCTGATCGCGCGGCGGCCCACCGGTCGGCACCTCGAAGGGCTCTGGGAGTTCCCCGGCGGCAAGCGCCGCGCCGACGAGAGCCCGGAGGCCGCGCTCGTCCGCGAGATCCGGGAGGAGCTGGACGCGGCGGTGGCGGTGGGCCCGCTGCTGGAGACGCTGGACTGGACGTATCCGGGGCGGCGCGTGCGCCTGTCCTTCTTCCGCTGCACGATCGCGGGCGAGCCGCGCGCGCTCGAGGGCCAGGAGATCGCCTGGGTGCGCCCGGCGGAGCTCGCCCGCTACCCCTTCCCGCCCGCCGACGCGACGCTCCTCGCGCGGCTCGCCGCCGGCGCCGGAACTTGACGGGGCCCGGCCCCGCCGCATACGATGCGGCTCGGCTCCCCGCTGTGCACACCACTCGCTCCCGCGGAGGTTCGACACATGCGTAGACGGCTCCCCCTGCTCGTTCTGGCTCTTCTCGCCCTGGCCCTCGGGGCCACGCCGGCCCTCGCCCAGAAGCCGGTGAAGATCGGCGTGCTGACGCCGCTGTCGCCTCCCGGCGACCCGGCGGCCGGACAGCTGATCCTGAGAGGCGCCAAGATGGGCGCCGACGAGGTCAACGCCAAGGGTATCCTGGGCGGGCGCAGGGTGGAGCTGGTGGTCGAGGACGACGCGGGCACGCCCGAGAAGGGTACCGCGGGCTTCCGCAAGCTCGCGACCCAGGACGGGGTGGTGGCGGTGATCGGCCAGTTCCACAGTTCGGTGGCGCTGGCGGTCCAGGACCTGGCCGAGCAGTTCAAGGTGCCGATCTTCGCCACCCAGGCCTCCGCCCGCGCCTTCACCGAGAAGCACCTCAACTACAGCTTCCGCACCCACGTCATCGACACCGACCGGGTGCAGCTGTGGAACCGGTGGATCAAGGAGAAGGGCTTCAAGAAGGTCGCGCTGCTCGCCGAGAACACCGACTACGGCCTGGGCCTGGTGGAGGACACCAAGAAGCTCTTCCCGTCGATGGTGCCGGGCGCCGAGCTCAAGACCATCGTGTTCGATCGGGCGGTGGTGGACCTCACCCCGCAGCTGCTCGAGATCAAGAACTGGAAGCCGGACGTGGTGATCAACATCGGGGTGGGCAACCCGTCCTACCTGATCATCAAGCAGGCCGCCGACGTGGGGCTCCTGCCCGGCACCCCGATGCTGGTCTCCTACGACATGCCGGCGCGGGCGGAGTACTGGAAGAACCTGGGCGACAAGGGCAACTACGTCTCCTTCCTCGTCTACTACCACCCGACCATGAAGCTGACCGCGCGCGGCGAGGCCTTTCGCAAGAAGTACCGGGAGCAGTTCAAGGAGGACCCGGTCTACGCGGCCCTGAACGGCTACGCGCAGGTGGTGCTCATCGCGGACGCGCTGGAGGCGGCCAAGAGCGACACGAGCGACGCGCTGGTGAAGTCGCTGCTGGCCAACAAGTTCCAGGGCTGGAACGCCACCATCAGCTTCAGCCGCGGCGAGGGCCCCTACTGGCAGCAGTGGACGCCGCCGATGCTGCTCATGCAGTACACCAGGACCGACATGCCCTTCACCGAGGCGAAGATCATCTTCCCGCCGGAGTTCAAGACCGGCGACCTCGTGGTGCCCAGGTAGGATCGCCCGGGGCCGGGTCGGGAGGCGCTCCGCCTCCCGCCCGGCCGCCGCGTCGGCGAGCGATGGACCTCACCCTCTTCTCCCAGTACCTGCTGTCCGGTCTCGTCATCGGCGTCATCTACAGCCTGATGGCGCTCGGGATCACCTTCATCTACTCGATCATGAAGATGATCAACTGGTCGATGGGCGAGTTCTACATGATCGGCAGCTACGTGCAGTACTTCCTGGTGGCCTCGGTGCTCGGGTGGGGCCTCTGGTACGTGGCCCTGCCCCTCAGCATGCTCTCGGTGTTCCTGCTGGGGCTCGTCGTGCAGCGCTGGCTCCTGCGCCCGATGTACGTGGGCGGCGTCGAGCGCCGCGACGAGTACGCGACCGTGATCACCATCGCCCTCATGGTCCTCTTCCGGAACCTGGCGGTGGTGCTGGGCGGCCCCAACCAGTACTCGCCGCGGGACTACGCCAAACCCACCATGCTGCTGACCCTGCCCCTGTCGGGCAACCGGTTCGTGGCCCTGATCGGCGCGCTGGCGCTGCTGGCGCTGTTCTACTTCCTGGTCACCCGCACCTGGGTGGGGCGCGCGCTGCGGGGCGCGGCCCAGAACCGGGTCGGGATCCAGACCGCGGGGATCGACGTGCTGCGTCTGGACATGCTGGCTTTCGGGGTCGGGGTGGCGCTGGCCGCGGCGGCGGGCGCGCTCCTGGCGCCCGACTTCCTGGTCTATCCGGAGAACGGGGCGATCTCGACCTTCAAGGGCTTCGAGATCATCGTGATCGGCGGCCTCGGCTCCATCCTGGGCAGCGTGGTGGGCGGGGTGCTGCTCGGGGTGATCGAGGCCCTGGGCAGCGTGTTCATCTCGCCCGCCTACAAGGACCTCTACGGCTTCGTGCTGCTGATCGCGCTGCTGGTGCTCCGGCCCACCGGCCTCTTCGGCGAGCGCGAGCGCACCGTCTGAGCGGGCGGCCGCTCAGTCGGCGGGTCGCCCCACCCCGAGCAGCGGCGCGAGGGAGGGCACCCGGGCGCCGAGGCGCCGGGCCGCCGCGCGCAGCAGGCCCACCAGGCCGGTCGGGTAGAGGCGCACCACCGCGATCACCAGCAGGGCGAACAGCACCATGCGGATCTCGCCCCAGCCGCGCAGCAGCTCCGACGCCAGCTCGATGAACATCGCGCCCAGCGCGGGCCCCGCGAAGGTGCGCAGGCCCCCGATGATGACCATGATGATGATGGTCGCCATCTCGTTGAACTTCATCGGCGTGGGCGAGAGCAGCCCGATGTAGTGGCCCTGCAGGGCGCCCGCGACCGCCGCGAACACCGCGGAGATCACGAAGGCGAATCGCTTCCAGCGAAACGTGTCGACGCCGGCGGTGGCGGCCGCCTCCTCGTCGTCCCGGATCGCCCGCAGGTAGGCCCCGATGCGCGAGTGGACGATCTGCCAGGCCGCGAGCAGCGCCACGATGGCCACGCCGAGGAACAGGTAGTAGTACGGGGTGGCGCGCGGGGTGCCGAACAGGAGCGGCGAGGCGAGCCCCAGGTCGCCGCGGGTGATCTGGTACTCCACCGCCACCAGCAGCCGCACCGACTCCGCGAAGGCCCAGGTGGCCAGCGCCAGGTAGATCGCCCGCATCCGCAGGCACAGGCTGCCGAGGCCGTACCCGGTGACGGCCGCCACCACGGTGCCGGCGACCAACCCGGCCGGGATCGGCATGCCGGTGCGCTGCACGAGCAGGGTGGAGGTATAGGCGCCGATCCCCGCGAAGGTGTGATGGGCCAGCGAGAACTGGCCGGTGTAGCCGGCGAGCAGGTTCCAGCCCACCGCGAGCACCACGTAGTAGAAGCCGATCACCAGGATGTGGGTGTGGTACTCCGAGGTCACCAGCGGCACCCACGCCAGCGCCGCGTAGGCGGCGATACCCAGCCCGATGCGCGCGAGGAGGCCGCGCACCCCTCAGGCCCCCAGCAGGGAGTCGCGGATCAGCTCGCGCAGGTGGTCGGCGAAGTCGGCCTGCGGCCCCTCCCGGCGGACCTGCCCGCCCTCGATCACGTAGAGATACCGGGACACCTCCACCGCCTTGGTGATGTTCTGGTCCACCAGCAGGATGGTGACCCCCGCCGCGCACGCCTCCACCAGGCGCGCGTAGACCTCGCTCGCGATGCGCGGGGCGAGCCCGGCCGACGGCTCGTCCACCAGCAGGAGGCTCGGCGCGGTCACCAGCTCCTTGGCGAGCGACAGCATCTTGGCCTCGCCCCCGCTGAGCGACGTGGCGCGATGACGGCGCTTGTCGCGCAGGCGCGGAAAGGTCGCGTACGCGCGCTCCAGCATGCGCGCGACGCGCGCGCGGTCGCGGCGCTCCACCCATGCGCCCAGGAGCAGGTTCTCCTGCACGGTGAGCTGCGGGAAGACGTTCGCGCCCTGCGGCACGTAGCTGATCCCGCGTCGCTTGATCGCGTGCGGGGCCGCGGCCTGGATCTCCTCGCCCGCGTGGAGGATGCGGCCCTCGCGGGGATGGAGGAAGCCGAAGATCGTCTTGAGCAGGGTCGACTTCCCCGCCCCGTTGGGGCCGATGATGCCGGTGATGTGGCCCGTCTCCACCCGGAGACTGACGCCGCGGAGGATGTCGATGCCCGGGACGTAGCCGACCGCGACCCGATCCACCTCGAGCAGCGCCATCAGCGGCCCAGGTAGGCTTCCAGCACCACCGGGTCGTTGGCGACCTGGTCGAGCGAGCCTTCCGCGATCAGGCGGCCGTCGTGCATGACCGAGACGCGGTGGCAGAGGCGCCGCACCTCGGCCATCTCGTGGGAGACGATCAGGAACGTCACCGCGTGGTCCCGGTTCATCTGCAGGATGGCCCCCATGATCACCTCGCGGATCGTGGGGTGCACGCCCGCGAACGGCTCGTCCATGAGGGCCACCTGGAGCGGGTGGATCATCAGCGCGCGGGCGATCTGCACCAGCATCGCCTGCCCGCCCGAGAGCTGCCTGGCCAGCGCGTGGCGATGACGCTCCATCGCGACCAGCGCCAGGAGCCGGCGCGCGCTCTCCTCGATCTCCGCCATCGGCCGCGCGCCCGCGCGGGCCCGCTCGGCCTGGCCGGGCAGCAGCACGTTCTCGAGCACCGTCATGTTGCCGAAGAGCTTCGGGATCTGGAAGGTGCGGGCCACGCCCCGGGCCGCGATCTCGTGGGGTCGCAGCCGGTCCACCCGCCGGCCGGCCAGATGGATCTCGCCCGCGTCGAGGCGGTGGAGCCCCGAGAGCGTGTTGATGGTGGTGGTCTTGCCGGAGCCGTTGGGGCCGATGAGCCCGCGGATCTCGCCGCGGCGGATGGCGAGGGAGAGCCCGTCCACCGCCACCACGCCCCCGAAGCGCTTGACCACCCCGCGGGTCTCCAGGGCCGGCGGCTCCGCGGCGCCGGCGGCCGCGCCGGTGGTCATCGGGGGCTCAGCATCGGGGCGCCCACCGCGCCAGCGCGGCCTCGTCCACCTCGACGCCCCAGCCCGGGCCCTCCAGCGCGAGGATGCAGCCGTCCGCGTACCGGACCGGCGACCGGGTGACGTCGCCGGCCAGCAGGAGCGGGCCGAAGAGCTCGCACCCCCAGGTCACGGGGGCCGCGGCCAGCGCCAGGTGCAGGTACGCCGCGGTGCCGAGCGAGGTCTCGATCATGCAGCCCACGTAGCAGCCCATGCCAGCCGCGGCCGCGATGCGCGCGATGGCGAGGCTGCCCAGCAGGCCGCCCGACTTGGTCACCTTGAGGCTCAGGATCGAGACCGCCCCGCGCCGGGCCAGCGCCAGCGCGTCGTGGTCCGTGCAGCAGGACTCGTCGGCCATGATGGGCATGGGCGCGCGCTCGGCGATGAAGGCCAGCCCCTCGAGATCCCACCGCGGCACCGGCTGCTCCACGAAGTCGATGGCGTAGGGCTCGAGCAGGCGCACCGCCTGCAGCGCGGTCGGGCGATCCCACCCCTGGTTGGCGTCGACCCGCAGGGAGATCGCGGGGCCGACCGCCTCGCGCAGGCGGCCGACGCGCTCGACGTCGTCCGCGAGCGGCGCGGCCCCGGTCTTGATCTTGAAGATCCGGTGCCCGCGCGCGACGCGCTCGCGCGCCTCCTCGACCTCGGCTCGCGGGTCGGCCACCGCGAGCGACCACGACAGCGGCACCCGATCCCGCACGCGTCCGCCCAGGAGACGGTACACCGGGACGCCGAGGGTCCGGCCGGCCACGTCCCAGAGCGCCATCTCGACCGCAGCGCGCGCGAAGGCGTTGCCCTGGACGCGCCGGGCCATCTCGAGGCGCAGCGCCTCCACGTCGGCCGGGTCGCGGCCGATCAGCCACGGCGCCAGGTAGCGCTCGATGGTCGCGGCCACCGACTCCGCCGACTCCTCGCTCCAGGTCGGCCCGCCCAGGCAGGCCGCCTCGCCCCAGCCGACGAGGCCGTCGGCGGTCTGGACGCGCACGAAGACGAAGTTCACGGTCTCGAGGGTGGTGAAGGACATCTTGTGCGGACGGCGCACCGGGATGTCGGCCCGCACCACGCGGAGGTCGGTGAGCTTCATGGCTAGAACATGTTCGCTTCGGCGCGGAGCCGGCCCGCCGCGAAGCGATCGAGGGACAGCGCGGCCACGTCCATGCTGGTGGCGCGGCCGTCGAGCAGGATCTCGCTCATCAGGATGCCGATGGCGGGGGCGTGCATGAAGCCGTGGCCGGAGAAGCCGCACGCCACGTAGAGGCCGGGAGCCGCCGCCGCGGGACCGAGGATGCCGTGGTAGTCGGGCGTGAGGTCGCGCACCCCCGCGTAGGCCCGCATGACCTTCGCCTCCGCCAGCGGGGGCACCCGCACCGCGGCGGCGCGGAAGACCGCGTCGAAGGCCTCCCAGTCGACCTCGGTGTCGAGACCCGGCTTGATGTCCTTGTCGGTGCCGCCCATCAGGACCGCGCTGCGGCCCTGCCGGTGCACGTAGAAGCCGGTGTCGAGATCCACGATCAGCGGAAAGACCTCCGGCAGGACCGGCAGCGGCTCGGTCACCATCACCTGGCGGCGGTAGGGCTTCGAGGGGATCTCCACTCCGGCCATCGCCCCGATCTGGTCGGCGTGGGGCCCGGCGCAATCGATCACCCGCGGGGCGCTCCACTCCCCCTGCGGGGTCCGCACGCCGGTCACCCGATCGCCCTCCCGCAGCAGGCCCACCACCGGATGGTCGGTCAGCAGCTGCAGGCCGCGGGCCCGCGCGCGGGCCAGGAAGGCCTGGAGCATCGAGTAGGGATCGGCGGAGCCGTCGTCGGCGCAGAAGGTGCCGCCCACCAGATCGCGGGTGACCAGGCACGCGAGATGGCGCTGGATGGCCTCCGGCCCGAGCAGCTCGCTCGGCACCCCGAGCGAGCGCTGGAGCGCCACGTTGCGGCGGCACTGCTCGAGCGTGGCCGGGTCGGTGGTGACGAAGAGGTAGCCGTGGCGCAGGAAGTCGACCGGCGAGCCCAGCACCTCCTCCGCGTGGGTGAAGTAGCGATAGCCGAGCTGGGTGAGGCGGACATTGGCCTCGGTGGAGAACTGGAACCGGACCCCGCCGGTGGCCTTGGACGTGGCGCCGGTGCCCGGCTCCGCCTCCTTCTCGAGCATCACGACCCGCAGGCGCGGGTCGCGCTCCAGCAGGTGGAACGCGATGGAGCCGCCGATGATGCCGGCGCCCACGATCACCACGTCGGCGGTGTGGCTCACGTGGGGGCGGCCGGTCAGGCGGGCCGGGGCCCGAGGCCGTGCCGCACGGAGTCGTGCACCATGCGGACCAGCGTCGTGATGTCGAAGACGGGCAGGCCGGTGGCCGCCTGGATGTCCGCGCGATAGGGCGGCATGTTCGTGCACTCGAGCACGATGGCGCCGATCTCCGGGTGCTGGGCCACCATGCGCCCGGCCACCCGCAGGTGCTCCTGCCGGGCCGCCTCCACGTCGAGCACCAGCTGATCGTCCAGCAGCACCCGCGTGAACTCCTTCTCGGTCTCGAGCCCCGCCACCACCACCGGCGCGTCCGCCGCGATCCCGGCCCCCGCCATGTGCTCCCGATTGAGCGAGGCCGCGTTCACGGTGAGCACCCCGACCGCGCGCCCGGGGGGCAGCATGCGCTGCACGAGCGGCACCAGCATGAGGCTCGACGTGAACACCGGCACCGACACCGCGGCCGCCAGCTCGGGCTGGAACTTGGCGAGGAAGCCGCAGTTGGTGGTGATCGCGCGCACGCCCTCCCGCTCCAGGAAGCGGGCGCCCTCGATGAACGCGGGCAGCAGCTCCCGCTGGCCCTGACGCACCACGCGGTCGGGGGAAGCGCCGCTCACCCGGTGGTACCGCACCGGGAAGTCGAACGTGGTCGCGTTGCCCATGTCACCGGGGATGCGCGGGAAGCGGGTGTCGAGCATGAGGATGCCGACCGTGAAGCCGTAGAGGTTGGTGCCGCCCTGGACGCGCATGGGCTAGTTGAGCTGCGCCAGCTTCTGGCGCACCCGGCGAAGCTGGCCGCGCACCTGCTCACGGTCGGCCGCGTTCGGGAACTCGGTCAGGTAGCGCTCCCATGCCCCGATGCCGCGCTCCAGCCGGCCCTGGTTCACCCACGCGGTGCCGCGGTCTCGCAGCTCGCCGCCCGCCCGCGGGTGGAGCGCCAGGGTCCGGTCGATCACCCGCACCACCTTGTCCCACGCCGCCTGGCGCCAGTAGATGCCCTTGAGGTTGGCGAGCATCCGGATCAGGAACTGGCGGTTGGTGACCGGGGCGAAGTGCTCCTCCTGCAGGCGGACGGGCCGCCCCAGCGCCTGCTGCACCACCGCGGCGCACCCCTCCCGCGTGAGCAGCGCCCCGCGGTTGAACGGGTCCAGCAGCACGTGGTCACCGCCGACCCACGCGCCGGTGATGAAGTGACCGGGCAGCCCCACGCCCTCCATGCGCAGCCCGAGCCGCCGGCCGGCCTCGATCAGCACCAGCGACAGCGTGATCGGGATGCCGAGGCGCCGGTCGAGCACCTGGTTCAGATAGCTGTTGCGCGGATCGAAGTAGTCGGCGCGGTCGCCCGCGAAGCCGCGCTCCTCGAAGAGAAGCTCGCGCAGCCGGTGCAGCCGGCGCAGCTCGTCCGCGCTGTGGCGGCCGGAGTCCGCGGACCGCGCGAGGTCGTCGAGGCGGGCCAGCTCCCGGTCCACGTCGAGCCCGGGCTGCTCGGCGGCCGCGATCAGGAGCGCGGCGCGGGCCAGCGGGATGTCGGCGTCGGGGCGGCTGACCGCGGTGGTGAACTCGGCCAGCGTGGGGTCCGGATCCATCAACAGCCGGGGGCGTGGTGGATGCCGGCGGTGCGGAGCGCGGCGCCCTGCAGCTCCTCGGCGAGGGCGAGCGTGCGCGCGGCGGCCCGGCTCGCGGCCTCCTGCGCCTCGGGCGTGGTGGCCAGCCGCAGCAGCAGCGAGCGGCCCAGCTGGTGATGGAAGCGCTCGTCCGGCTCGATGATCTCGCGATAGAGGGTCGCGGTCAGCCGGTCTCCCGCCCGGTCGCAGAACTCGATGAACTGGCGGTTCTTCACCACCGCGATGGCCTCGCGCGTGAACTGGCCCGCGGCCACCCGCTCCACCGTGGTCGGCAGCGAGTCGAGGTACTTGAAGAGCGGCCCCCAGCCCTGGGCCAGCGGATTCAGGGCCCGGGCCTCCACGCCCAGCTCCCCGAGGCGGTCCGCGATCATGCGGTAGTGCTTGGCCTCGTCGCCGGCCTGGCGCGCGAAGGCCATCTTCACCTCGACGTCGTCGGTCACGACGAGCCAGCGGGCCGCGATCTCGGTGGCCTCGATCTCGTTCCGCAGCGCGACCTTCAGGAGGTTGGTGACGGTGAGATCGCCGGTCACCTCGGGCGTGAGCGTGGCGTCGGGCTCGAGCCGGCGCAGCACCGCCTGGTTCCTCTCGTCCAGCGCGGCGACGAACTCGGCCGCGGTCACGCCGCGAGCCCGTGCTGCAGGAGCGCGGGCAGCTCCTGGGTGAGGGTCTCCTTGGTCACCACCCGCCGGCAGCGGGCGTGCAGTGGCTGGGTCGTGCGGGCCAGCGCGTGCGTGGTGAAGCCGAGCACCGGCACCTCGGGCGCGGCGGCCAGGGCCGCGAAGATCGCGTCGTAGTCCCAGTCGCGGGTGGTGAGATCGAGGATCACCAGCGCGGGCGGCTCCGGGCCGGCGAGAGCGGCCGTGATCTCGGCCGGGGTGCGGGCGAAGGTCAGCGGGGTGCCGGCCAGCCGGGCGGTCTCGCGGATGCGGGCCACGAAGAAGAGATCACGGACGACGGCGACGGCCCTCATCCGCGGCGGGCCTAGTCGTCCTGCTCCTGGTTGCCGAGCCAGTAGCGGTTCCACTCGGCGAGGTGCGTGAGGGTGGAGAAGTCGCGCATCCGGTCGAGGTAGACGCGGCCGTGCAGGTGGTCGGTCTCGTGCTGGATCACCCGCGCGAAGAACTCCTTGGCCACCACGTCGACCGGATTGCCCTCCCGATCGAGCGCCTCGAGCCGCACCGTCGTCGCCCGCGGGACGATGCCGCGCATGTCGGGCACCGAGAGGCAGCCCTCCCACCCGTCCTCGGTCTCGTCGGTGAGCGCGGTCACCACGGGGTTGATCAGCACGGTGAGCGGGATGGCGGGCGCGTCGGGATACCGCGGGTTGCCGTGGACCTCGATCACGCAGATCTGCTTCAGCACGTGCACCTGGGGGGCGGCGAGACCGGCGCCGTTGTACTCGCGCATCGTCTCGATCATGTCGTCGATGAGACGCTGGGTCTCCGCGGAGCGGATCTGCCCGCGGGGCACGGGCGCCGAGATCTGACGAAGGACCGGATGTCCGAGGCGTGCGACTTTCAGGATGGCCATGATGGGAGCTCCTCGCGCCCGAATTGTAGCACAGCGATCAGGAGCGCCCGACGCCGGCCAGCACCGCCTTCCAGCGCGGATCGTCGAGCGGCGGCTGGAACGAGGGGTAGAGCTGGGTGCGGTCGTAGAGTCCGCGGTAGCGCTCCCGGATGCGGTCGCCGATCTCCTCGAACGCCCCGCTCACCGCGAAGAGGTCGAGCGTCTCGTCGCTGATGAGATCCGTCATGCCCTCCCAGTCGCCCGCGAGGGACCGGGCGTGCAGGCGCGGCACCAGATCCTCGAGGCCGTGGGCGGCCAGCACCGGCTGGTAGGTGCGGGTGGAGGCGTAGAACGCGATCTGCTGCTTCACCGCGCGCGCCCGCCGGCGCCGTTCCTCCGCGGTGTCGCCGAGCACCACCATCGTGGAGGCGCGGAAGGTGAAGTCGGCGCGGGCGCGCCCCGACCGGTTGAGCCCCTCCTGCACCGCGGGATGCACGCACTCGCGCAGGTATCGCGCGCTGTGGAAGGAGTGCACGTGGAGGCCGTCGGCGATCTCGCCGGCCACCCGGCACATCTGGGGGTTCACCCCGGCCAGGTAGACCGGCACGTGCGGGTGCTCGATCGGCCCCGGGTCGAAGAACGGGGTCATGAGGTCGAAGCGGTAGGACTGGCCGCGGAAGTCGAGCCGCGTGCGCTCCTGCCAGGCGGCCCAGATCGCGCGCAGCGCCGAGACGACCTCCCGGAGGCGGGGCGCCGGCGCGCTCCACGGGACCGAGAAGCGGCGCTCGTTGTGGGCCTTGACCTGCGAGCCCAGCCCCAGCACGAACCGCCCGCCCGAGGCCTTCTGCAGGTCCCACGCGATGTGGGCCAGGATCATCGGGCTGCGCGCGAACGCGATGGCGATCGCGGTGCCGAGGGTCACGCGATGCGTGGTCGTCGCCGCCACGGCCAGCGGCAGGAACGGGTCGTGGCGGGTCTCGGCCGACCAGACCGCGCCGAAGCCCATGTCCTCGGCCCGCCGGGCGTACTCCCCCACCTGGGCCAGATCGAAGGTCATGAGGCCGATGTCGAGCTTCATGGGCGCTCCGGATGGTTGTCTCGGTAAATCAAGGCATTGCGTCGGAGCCCCGCAGGCTTCGCTCGAAGCATCGCGCTGCCGTGGAAGACGGCCCGGATCTCCTCGTCCGTCATCCGGGCCACCGCCTCGGCGCCCGGGTACGGCGCCTCGGGGTGGAACTCGGCGTGGCGCGTCTCGGGCGCCTTGCGGTTCCACGGGCAGACGGTCTGGCAGACGTCGCAGCCGAACTGCCAGCCGGCCATGGCCGGGCGGAGCGCCGGGTCGATCTCCCCGCGGTGCTCGATGGTGAGGTAGGAGATGCAGCGCCGCGCGTCCAGCACGTAGGGCTGCGGGAACGCCCCGGTGGGGCATGCGTCGAGGCAGGCGCGGCAGCTGCCGCAGCGGTCGGGTAGCGGCGCGTCCAGGGCCAGGTCCGCGGTGGTGAGCAGCACGCCGATGAAGAACCACGAGCCGAGCTCCGGGTGGAGCAGCATGGTGTTCTTCCCCACCCAGCCGAGCCCGGCCCGCGCGGCGAGGTCGCGCTCCAGCAGCGGGCCGGTGTCCACGTAGCCCCGGCTGCGCGCGCCCGCGGCCTCGGCCAGGTGCTCGGCCAGCCGCAAGAGGCGCGGGCCCATGACGTCATGGTAGTCGCGGCCCCATGCGTACCGGGCGATGGGCCGCCAGCTCGGCTCGGCCGGATCGCCCTGGTAGTAGTTGAGCGCCACGCACACCGCCGCGCGCACGCCCGGCAGGACCCGGGCCGGATCGAGTCGCTCCTCGATCCGCCGCCCGATGTAGCCCATGGTGCCGGCATACCCGGCCTCGGCCCACCGCCTGAGCGCATCGCCGTGCGCGGGCTCGGGCGGGCCGATCGCCACCCGGTCGAAGCCCAGGTCGAGGGCCAGGGCCTTCACCGATTCGGTGAGCGTCAGCGCCGTCAGCCCGCTCATGCGCGCCGGGCCTTGACCAGCAGGTGGCTCCGGGTCAGGGTGCGCCCACCGGCTTCGAGGAAGGCGATGTAGCGGAACCAGCGGCCGTCCACGCGCCAGCGGTCCTCGAGGCCGACCGCGGCGGCCAGGCCCTCCTCGACGGAGGCGAAGCGCTGCACCTGCTGCTCGACCTCCAGCGCCTCCACCGCGAAGCCGGCCGCCTCCAGCACCCGGCGCATGCGCGCCTCGTCGTAGGCGAAGCGCGAGACGCGGCCGGTCTCCTTCCACTGATCGACGTGGAAGGCCACCATGGCGAGGCAGCGCCCGCGGGCGAGCGCGGCGGCAGCCCGCTCGATGATGGCGTCCGAGGCGCAGAGATGGGCGGTGACCAGCTCCGGCCGCCAGGGCTCGTAGGAGACGCTCTCGACGTCGGCCTCGTGGAACTCCACGTTGGTGAGGCCGGCCGCGGCCGCCCGTCGACGCGCCTCGTCGAGCGCGGCGGCGTCGCGGTCGAGCCCCACCACCGAGCGGGCGACCGGGGCCAGGGCCAGCGTCAGCCGGCCGGAGCCGCAGCCGACGTCGAGCACGCGGAGGTCGCCCAGCGGCTCGCGGGCGAGGAGGTCGAGGAAGTGGGGGTTGACGCCGGCCGCCTGGATCAGGCTCACACGGACGCTCGGGCTACCGGGCGCTGCGGGACGAGGGCTCATTCATGGGGCTCGGGCAATGTCTCACCGCTTCCGTCGCCACGACCTTATCACGGCACCCGAGCCGGTCCCGAGGCGCGGGTGGACATTGGCACCGCGATCGACGGACCTACGTTGCGCGGCCTACCCGAACGGTCTCGCCTGCGCGCTTTCCCATGCCTCCACGGGCGGCCGGGACGAGCGATGCCAGCGATCCATCGCCGTGAGCGGAGCGGGTCACTCGATCACCTGATCCGCGCGCTCTATGAGTGAGGGCGGGATCGTCAAGCCCAGGGCCCCGGCGGTCTTGAGATTGATCACGAGCAGAAACCTGGTGGGTTGCTCCACGGGAAGATCACGCGGGTGAGCGCCCTTGAGAATCTTGTCCACGTACGCTGCCGTGGTCCGTAGCAGGGCGGTATCATCCAGCCCGAAATACATCAGGGCGCCGTCATTCACGGTATCGCGATTCACGAAACTGACCGGAAGGCGATTCGTGTTTGCGAACTCGATGATGCGCTTCCGGTGGTAGTAGGTCGCGGAACTCCCTCCCACGAAGATGGCGTCGGCGCGCCCGCGGGTGATGCTGGCGAAGGCTGGAGTGACATCGGAGGCGCTGGTGTACTCGGCGGGAAAGAGCGTGACGCCCAGGGCGCGCGCCATCGCGCGCACCTCTCGTCCGGGAGGAGTGTCCCACATGCCCGAAGGGCCGAGAAATGCCACCCGCGAGATCCTCGGCACCGCCTCTTTGAGCAACGCGAGACGCTTCGCATGGAGCATCCCGCCGAGGTCCGAGCTGATTCCGGTCACGTTGCCACCCGGGCGCGCCAGGCTGGCGATCAGGCCATTCTCGACGGGAGCGGCCGCCGCGAACATGACGATGGGGATGGTCGTGGTCGCCTCCTTGGCGGCACGCGCTACCGAAGTGGTGGAAGTGACGATGACGTCGACGTTCAGTCGCACGCGCTCGGCTGCAACGTTGGGGCGCTCGCCGTCCGGCCCTCCAGCGAGCGACACTCCAGGATCAGGTTTTGGCCCTCGACGCAGGCGAGGTCATTCAGAGCCTGAAGGAAGGTCGTGACGACCGGGTGGGGCGGGGGGCCGACCATTCCGGATCGAGGTGTGGTGTGGAACACCAATGCCACCCGGTACACCTTCGCGGGCTGTTGCGCCTCGGAGGCGATCGGCAGGACCAGAAAAGCACGCTGAGCGCGCCAAGGAATGCGCGTCGATCCACGGCCACTCCGGGCAAGACTAGCCGCAGGTCTGGGCGGGACGGGTCCGGACGGCTAAATTTAGCGCGCCGACCTTACACCAACGCCGGCTTCAGGAATGGGATTTTCGGCCTGTCCTCCGATGAAGCGGGCTGCGCTGGCGCCACTTCGGCCGGGGCTACTCCGCCTTGAAGTACTTGGCCTCCGGGTGGTGGAACACCAGCGCCGAGACGGAGGCCTCGGGGTCCATCATGAAGCCCTCGGTCAGGCCGAGGCCGATCTGCTCCGGCTGGAGCAGGTCGAACAGGATGCGCTGGTCGGCCAGGTTGGGGCACGCCGGGTAGCCGAAGGAGACCCGGATGCCACGGTAGTGGGCCTTGAGCTTCTCCTGCAGGTCGAGGCCGGGCGGGTCCGGGAATCCCCACTGGGTGCGCAGGCGCGCGTGGAGCATCTCCGCGAACGCCTCCGCGGACTCGATGGCCAGGGCCTGGAGCGCGTGGGAGCGGAGGTACTGGCCCTCCTCCTTCCAGCGCTCGGACAGCTCGCGCACCCCGGCCCCGCAGGTCACCGCGAAGAGCGCCACGTAGTCCTTCTCCCCGCTCCCCTGCTCCCGCACGTAGTCCGCGAGACAGAGGCGCTCGCCGGCGGACTGCCGCGGGAAGTGGAAGCGCGCCGCCTCGCGGCCGCCCTCGAACAGCACCAGGTCGTCGCCCGCCGCGGCCGCCTCGTAGAAGCGGTAGAGCCCGTTGGCGCGGATGATCCGCTGCTCGATGGCGAGGCGCTCCAGATCCTCCACCACCCCGTGGATCTCCAGCACCTTGGGATCGCGCTGCTCCAGCAGGCGCGCCACCGAGCCCTTCACCCCGAGGTGCTTGCCCAGCAGCATCTGGAGGTTCAGGTACGGGAACACGTGGGTGAGCGGCACGTCGCGCAGGACGTGGAGATCCAGGTCGGGCGGCACCGGGATCGGGACGATGCGCGACACCGCGGGGCGCACGGGCGGGGCCGCGGGCGTCGCCGGCGCGGCCGTCGCCACGTCGTCGCCCGCCCGCATCGCCGCCTGCTCCGCCCGGAGCTGCTCCACGAGGGCGTCGCGCGTGGTGGCGCTGAAGAGCCGGTTGGCCAGGTCGAGCCCGTCCATCGCGTCCTTGGCGTAGAGAGTGAGGCCGCCGTACTCGCGGGCGATGCGGGTGGCGGTGAACTTGCGCGTGAGCGCGGCGCCGCCCACGAAGAGCGGCACCTCCACCCCGGCCGCGCGCAGGTCCTGGGCGGTGACCACCATCTGCTGGGCCGATTTCACCAGGAGGCCGGAGAGGCCGATCGCGTCGGGCTTGTGGCTGTGGTAGGCCGCGATCAGATCCTCGGGGGGGACCTTGATGCCGAGGTTCACGATGCGGTAGCCGTTGTTCTTCAGGATGATCTCGACCAGGTTCTTGCCGATGTCGTGGACGTCGCCCTTCACGGTGGCCAGGACGATGGTGCCGCGCGCGGCGGATTCGTCCTTGTCCATGAACTGCTCGAGGTAGCTCACCGCGGCCTTCATGGCCTCCGCCGACTGCAGCACCTCGGCCACGATCAGCTGGTTGTCGTTGAAGAGGCGGCCGACCTCCTCCATGCCCCTCATGAGCGGGCCGTTGATGATGTCGAGCGCGCTCTGCTCCTGGAGCTTGAGCGCCAGGTCGTCGAGCAGGCCGTCCTTGGAGCCCTCCACGATGTAGCGCTCCAGCCGCTCATCGAGGGGCAGGCGTACCGAGTCGCTCTTCGTGCGGCGCGCGCGGCCGCGGAAGTGGGCCGCGAAGGCGGCCACCGGATCCTCGCCGCGCCAGTAGATGAGGTCCTGGGCCAGGCGCCGCTCCTCCTCCGGGATCGAGGCGTAGCGCTCGAGCCGCTCGCTGTTGACGATGGCGTAGTCGAGGCCGGCCTTCGTGCACTCGTACAGGAAAACCGCGTTCAGCACCTCGCGACCCGCGGTGGGCAGGCCGAACGAGACGTTCGAGATGCCGAGGATGGTCTTGCAGGCGGGGAAGCGGGCCTTGATCGCGCGCACCCCCTCGATGGTCTCGACGGCCGAGCCCACGTAGTTGGCGTCGCCGGTGCCCACCGGGAAGACCAGGGGGTCGAAGATCAGGTCGCGCTCGGGCAGGCCGTACTTGCCGGTGAGCAGGGCGTGCGCCCGCTCCGCGACGGCGAGCTTGCGCTGGCGGGTCACCGCCATGCCCTGCTGCTTGTCCTCGTCGATGCAGCCCACGACCACCGCCGCGCCGTAGGTCCGGATGAGGGGCACCACCCGCTCGAAGCGCTCCTCGCCGTCCTCCAGGTTGATGGAGTTGACGATGGCCTTGCCCTGGCACATCCGGAGGGCCTGCTCGATCACCCGCGCGTCGGTGGAGTCGATCATCAGCGGGGCCTTCACCTTGCGGGTGACGAAGGCCATGAAGCGCTCCATGTCCGCGAGCTCGTCGCGGTCCGGGTTGGCCAGGCAGACGTCGAGCACCTGGGCGCCGCCCCGCACCTGGGCCCGGCCGATCTCGGAGGCCTCCTCGAACTTCTCCTCGACGATCAGCTCCTTGAAGCGGCGCGAGCCGATGACGTTGGTGCGCTCGCCCACGATGATCGGGCGCACGTCCTCCGCCGGGTACACCGCCTCCACCCCGCTCACCGCGGGCGCGCGCTCGGCGGCGGGCGCGCGCGGCGCGCGGCCGGCGGCCAGGCGGGCCAGCGCCTCGATGTGGGCGGGAGTGGTCCCGCAGCAGCCGCCGACCACGTTCACCCACCCCTCGTCCACGAAGCGCCGCATCTTGAGCGCCAGGCTCTCGGCGGTCTCCTCGTAGTGACCGTGCTCGTCGGGCAGACCCGCGTTGGGGTAGACCGAGACGAAGCAGGTGGCGAGCTGGGCGAGGGTCCGCAGGTGGTCCGTCATGAACTCGGGGCCGGTCGAGCAGTTGAGCCCCACCGAGAACGGCGCGAGGTGCTCGATGGAGGTGTAGAAGGCGTCCACCGACTGCCCCGCGAGCATGGTGCCCATCGGCTCGACGGTGCCGCTGATCATGAGCGGCAGGGCGATGCCCGCCTCCGCCAGCGCCTGCTTCACGCCGATGGCGGCGGCCTTGACGTTGAGCGTGTCCTGACAGGTCTCCAGCAGCAGCGCGTCCACCCCGCCCTCGATCAGCGCGCGGGCCTGCCGGTAGTAGGCCTCGCGCACCTCCTCGAAGGTCACGTTCGCGGTGACCGTGATCGTGCGCGTGCCGGGGCCCATCGCCCCGATGGCGAAGCGCGGCCGCTCGGGGGTCGAGGCGCGGTCGGCGGCGGCCCGGCAGAGACGCGCGGCGGCCAGCGTGATGTCGTGGCAACGTTCAGCCAGGCCATATTCGGCGAGCACATAAGGGGCGCACCCGAAGGTGTTGGTCGAGATGAGATCCGCGCCGGCGTCGAGATAGGCCCGATGGATGTCGCCGATGACGTCCGGGCGCGTGAGGTTCAGGTGCTCGTTGCAGCCCTCGTACTGCGCCCCGCCGAAGTCGGCCGCGGAGAGACCGCGGGCCTGGATCATGGTGCCCATCGCGCCGTCCAGGACGAGGATCCGGCGACCGAGCTCCCGGGCCAGTCTGGCGGACCGCTCCGGGATGGCCAGGTGAGCGCCCGGAGCGTGGTTTCGCGATGCGTCCATGTGGGCGATTGTAGCGCATGGACGCGGTCCGGCCCGCGGGCCGGCTCAGCCGCGGCGCTTGCGGCTGCGGAGGTCGATCGCTCCCGGGCGCGCTCGCGGGTCCTCTCCGCGGGGGAAGATCTGCGTCTTCTGCACCTTCTGCGTGCCGGTGGTCGGCAGCGCGTCGAGGAAGAGCACCCAGCCGGGGGCCTTGAAGTAGGCCAGGCGCTCCAGGCAGTGGTCGGCCAGCCGCTCCGCGAGGGCCTGACCCGGCTCCACCCCCGCCATCGGGACCACGCAGGCCATCACCTCTTCCTCGCGGATCTCGTCGGGTACCGCCAGCACCGCCACCTGGGCCACGGCTTCGTGGGCCTGGAGCACCGCCTCCACCTCGGCCGCCGCGATGTTCTCGCCGGATCGCCGGATGATGTTCTTCTTGCGGTCGACGAAGTAGAGCATGCCGTCGGCGCCCTGGCGCACCACGTCTCCGGTGTGGAACCACTCTCCCCGCCAGGCCTCCGCGGTGGCCTCCGGGTTCTTGAGGTAGCCGGAGAAGAAGCCGTGGCGCGGGCCCTCGGGGCCCCCCCAGCGCACCAGCAGCTCTCCCTCCGTCTCGGGCGGCACCGTGCGCCCGGCGTCGTCCACGACCCGGGCCTCGAGCCCGCCGTGCGGACGCCCGAAGGCACGCGTGTGGATGGCGCGCGGCTCGTGGCAGTCGGAGAAGACGCGCCCGGTCTCGGTCATCCCCCACACCTCGACCAGCGGGAAGCCGAAGCGCCGCTCGAACGCCTCGTGCAGCTGCGGCTCGACGCCGGCGCCGAACCCGGCCTTCACGCGGTGCGCCCGCTCCTCGGGCACCGGCTCCTGGTTGAGGAGGAGCGGCGGCATCACGCCCAGGTAGTGGATGATCGTGGCCCGGGTGGCGACCACGTCGGGCCACCAGCGGCGGACGCTGAAGCGCTCGGGCAGGACGAGGCAGTTCGCGGTGAGGATCGCGCAGGTGGCGGTCACCGCCTGGCAGTTCATGTGGAACAGCGGCAGCGGGTTGAGGAACCGCTCGCGCCCGCGCTCGATGGCGAGGCGGCCGCCGAGATCGCGATACCACGCGCCCGCGTTCAGGTAGTAGAAGTTGCTCAGCACGCAGCCCTTGGGCCGGCCGGTGGTGCCCGAGGTGTAGAGAAGGCCGCACTCGCTGTCGAGGCCGGGGGCGTCCCGCCGCGGCGGCGCGCCGGGCCGCGGCAGCGCGGCCGGCCACGCGCCCGCGTCCAGCACCGGCAGCGGGCGCGCGCGCTCGCGGGCGACGGCCGCCAGCGCGGCCACGCGCTCCGGCACCGAGACCGCCAGGTCCGCGTCGGAGTGGTCCAGCAGGTACGCGAGCTCGTCGTGGCGGTAGTCCGGATTGACCGGCACCACGCCGGCGCCGAGCGCGTTCACCGCCAGGTAGTGGAAGAAGAACTCGGGCCGGTTCTCGAAGAGGAGCGCGATGCGATGGCCGTGGCCGTAGCCGGCCGCCCGGTACTGCTCGCGCAGGCGCAGTACCTGCTCCCGCACCTGCGCGTAGGTGTACTCGATGCCGTCCGGGTGGTAGGCGCGTCCGGGCGCGGGCGTGGCGCAGAGGAAGGCGTGATCCGGCGCCGCCGCCGCCGTTGCCATGAACGCTTCGAAGACCGTGTTCACGGCTGACGACTGTCGCGCAGGCCCCGGATCGTGTCAAACCCACGGCGGCGGCCGGGATCTCCCGGCTGGTATACTCCAATCCCGCGATGGACAGCCCGCTCGGCTCTCCCCTGCGCCGCAAGGAGGATTGGCGCCTCCTCACCGGCCGCGGCCGCTACGTCGAGGACCTGCGCTTCCCGGGGATGGCCCACGCCGCCTTCGTGCGCAGCCCCCACGCCCACGCGCGCGTGATCTCCATCGATCCCGCCGCCGCCCGCTCGATGCCGGGCGTGATCGCGGTCTACACCGCCGGCGACCTGCCCGAGTGCGCGCGGCCCATCCCGCCCTCGATCGCGCCGCCGGCCGGCTTCCGGGCCACGACGCAGCCGGTGTTCGCGGATCCGCTGGTCCGCTACGCGGGCGCGGTGGTGGCGGCGGTGATCGCGGAGGACGCCTACATCGCCGCGGATGCCGCGGCGGCGGTCGCGGTCGACTACGAGCCCCTGCCGGCGGCCGGCACGCTCGCGGCCGCGCTCGAGCCGGATGCGCCGCGCGTGTTCGGCGACTGGCCCGACAACGTCGCGGGCCTCTCGACCGCGAAGGCGGGCGACCCGGACGCGGCCTTCGCCCGCGCCGACGTGGTGGTCGAGGCGACCCTCGGGCTGGCCCGCGTCCACGGGGTGCCGATCGAGACGCGCGGGATCGTCGTCACCCCGGAGGGACCGGACGGCCGGCTGACGCTCTGGACGTCGAGCCAGAGCCCGTACGGGCTGCGCGGCACCATCGCGGGCGCCTTCGGCCTCAACGAAAATCTGGTGCGCGTGGTGGTGGTGGACACCGGCGGCGGCTTCGGCATCAAGGGACACGCCTACGCGGAGGACCTGATCGTGGCCGCGGCGGCGCGGCGGCTCGACCGGCCGGTCAAGTGGGTGGAGTCCCGACGGGAGCACTTCCTGACCGCCTCGCCCGACCGCGGGCAGCGCCACGTGGCCCGCATGGGCTTCAGGCGCGACGGGGCGATCGCGGCGGTGGCCACCGCCTTCGCGCGCGAGCACGGCGCCTACGTGGCGAGCGGAGAGGTGGTCACCCGCAACACCATCAACCACCTGCCCGGGCCGTACCGCATCCCGGCCGTCGACGTCTCGGCGCGCAACGTGGTGACCAACGCGGTGTTCGGCGCCGCCTATCGCGGCTCGGGTCGCCCGGAGGCCAATTTCGTGCTGGAGCGGCTGCTGGACCGCGGCGCGCGCGCCCTCCGGATCGATCCCGCCGAGATCCGGCGCCGCAACATGATCCGCCCGGACGAGATGCCCTACCGGACCGGGCTCGTGTACCGCGACGGCACGCCGGTCTCCTACGATCCCGCCGACTACCTCGGGAGCTTCGAGCGCCTGCTCGCCGACTTCGGCTACGACGGCTGGCGGAAGCGCCAGCGGGAGACCGCGGGGAGCGCGCGGCCGGTGGGCGTGGGGCTGGCCGCCTACGTGCAGGGCACCGGCGTGGGGCCCTTCGAGAGCGCGGACATCCGCATCGACGGGACCGGCGCCGTGCACGTGCACATCGGGGTCTCCTCGCAGGGCCAGTCGCACGAGACCACGATGGCCCAGATCGCGGCCGCCGAGCTCGGCGTGGATCCCGAGCGCGTGTTCGTGGTGGCGGCCGACACCACGCTGCTGCCCTACGGCAACGGCACCGGCGGCAGCCGGGTGGCCGCCAACGCGGGCCCCTCGGTGGCCCGGACGGCGCGCGAGGTCGCGGACAAGGCCCGGGTGGTGGCCGCCGAGATGCTGGAGTGTGCGGCCGCCGACGTGGTGCTGGCGGGGGGGCGCGCCCACGTGGCGGGCGTGCCCCAGCGCGGCGTGGCGCTGGCCGACCTCGCACGGGCGGCGGTGCGCAGCAAGACCCTGCTGCGCGAGGGGCGGCCGGGACTGCAGGCCTGCGGCTACTTCGCCCCCGAGACGGTGACCTGGGCGTTCGGCGCCCACGCGTGCGCAGTGGAGGTCGACGTGGAGACCGGGCGCGTCCGCATCCTGCGCTACCTGGCCGTCCACGACTGCGGCCGCGCCATCAATCCCCTGGTGGTGGACGGCCAGCTGCACGGGGGGCTGGCCGGCGGCATCGGCACCGCGCTGATGGAGGAGCTGCTCTACGACCGCGACGGCCAGCTCCTGACCGGCAGCCTGATGGACTACGCGATCCCCACCGCGGCCGACCTGCCCGACTTCGAGACGCGGTCGCTGGCGTTCCCCTCCACCCGCAACGATCTCGGCATCAAGGGCGTGGGCGAGAGCGCGATCATCGCCCCGCCCGCCGCGATCGCCAACGCGGTGGAGGACGCGCTGCAGGATCGCGGCGCCGACATCCTGGAGGTCCCGGTCACCCCGTCGCGGGTGTGGCGCGCCCTGCGCAGAGAGTGAGCCGGCCGCTCTTCCCGCGCCCGCCGATGCCGCGGTGCCGGCCGCGGATTGGCGCATGAGCGGCCTGCCCCCGTTCTTCGCCCGGGACGGCGAGCGCTTCGTGCCTTCCCCATCCGCCCGCGGCCCGTGGAGCCCGCGGCATCAGCATGGCGGGCCGCCGGCCGCCCTGCTGGCCCGCGCCTTCGCCCGCGAGGCGGGAGCGGAGCGGCAGATCGCGCGGCTGACCTTCGATTTCCTGCGGCCGGTGCCGCTCGCGCCCCTGACCGTGGCCACGCGCGTGCTGCGCGCGGGTGGCAAGGCGCTGCGCCTGGCCGGGACCCTCATCGACGCGGACGGCGTCGCGGTGATCGAGGCGACGTGCCTGGCGCTCTCGGCGCAGCAGGACCGCGTGACGGTGCCGGCCGAGCCGGCGACGGCGCCGCCGCCGCCCGAGCGGAGCGCGCCGTTCGAGCTGCCCTTCATGTCCGGCGAGCACGGCTATCACCGCGCGGTGGAGTGGCGGATCGCGAGCGGGACCTGGGGGCGAGGGCCGGTGACGGCGTGGCTGCGGCTGCGGGTGCCGCTGGTGGCCGAGAGCCCGACCTCGACGCTCGAGTCGCTGGTCGCGACGGCCGACTCGGCGAGCGGCGTGGCGGTCGTGGTGGATCCGGCGCGGACGAGCTTCGTCAACGGAGATCTCACCATCGCGCTCCACCGGCTGCCGGCGGGCGAGTGGACCGGGCTGGAGGCGGCCACGGTGGGAGAGCGCCACGGGATCGGGCTCACGCGCGCGCGGCTGTGGGACCCCACCGGCCCGGTCGGCCAGTCGCTGCAGAGCCTGCTGCTCGAGCGCCGCGACGGGGGCGGCTGGTAGCGCCCGGACGTGCCGCTCAGGTCCCCTGCACCGCCCCCGACACGAGGCCGTGGGTGAGGTAGCGGCGGAAGACGTAGTAGAAGATCACGGGCGGGATCGAGTAGATCACCGAGAGCGCCATCAGCAGGTTCCATGGGGCGTCGTCGCTGGTGAGGAAGTTCCCCATCCCGACCGGGAGCGTGATCATCTTCTCGCCCTGGAGCAGGAGCACCGCGTAGAGGTACTCGTTCCACGCGAAGAAGAACGCGTAGGTGCCGACCGCGATGAGGGTCGGGGTGACGAGCGGCAGGTACATGCGGAAGAAGATCGCCAGCGGCCCCGCCCCGTCGATGGCGGCGGACTCGTCGATCTCGTTCGGGATCGTCTTGGCGTAGTCCCACAGGACCCAGAGCGCGTAGGGCGCCGCGAAGGTGGTCATCGCGGCGATCAGGGCCCAGTAGGTGTCGAGCAGATCGTAGTCGCCCATGATCTTGAAGAACGGGATCGACAGGAACGAGGCGGGGATGATGTACGTGAAGAGGGTCATCCCCGAGATGTACCGGCCCAGCCGGAAGCGGATGCGGCCCAGCGCGTAGCTGCCGAGGGCGGCCACCGCCAGCACCGCGACCATCACCGCCGCCGAGACCAGCAGGCTGTTGGCCAGCCAGCGCCAGAAGTACTTCACGAACGGGCTCTCCTGGAAGAGCACGAACCGGAAGTTGTCGAGGGTGGGGCGCTGCACCACGTAGACCGGGCGGAACAGGTCGTCCCACGGGGTGAGGGCGAGGCTCACCATGTAGTAGATGGGGAACAGGGTCCACGCGGTGACCACCGCGAGGACCGCGGCGCGCAGGAGATTGACGCCGAGCCGGCCGCGACTCATCGGATCTTCTTGATGAGGATGAAGATGAACAGCAGCGTGACCGGCAGCGCGGTGGCGAAGACCCCGACGCCCCAGTCCAGCTTGCCGACCCGGAACGTGTAGCGGTAGGCGAGCGTGGCGAGCACGTGGGTGGAGTCGCCGGGGGCCCCGCCGGTCATCAGCCACACGTTGGTGAAGTCGCCCATGGTGAAGACCATGGAGAGCAGCGAGCAGATCAGGTAGATCCCGGCCAGCAGCGGCAGCGAGATGTAGCGGAAGGTCTGGAAGGTTCCCGCCCCGTCGATGGCGCCCGCCTCGTAGAGCTGGCGCGGGATGCCCCGGCGGGCCGCGAGCAGGATGACCGTCCAGAACGGCAGGTACTTCCAGATGTGGAACAGGATGAGGGCCCCGATGGCGGTCCAGCGCGAGGCGAGCCAGTGGTGGCTGCCCAGCCCCAGATCCTCGCTGATGAGGTTCAGGATCCCCCACTGGGAGGACATCATCCAGCGCACCGAGAGGATGCCGGGCAGCACCGGGATCGCCCACGGCAGCAGGAAGATCGCGGAGAGGAAGCGGGTGGAGCGGCTGTCGTCGTCGAGGATCCCGGAGAGCAGCAGGGCCAGGAAGAGCTTGAGGTTCACCGCGACCCCCACGTAGACGAGCGTGTTCACCACCGTCTGGACGTAGATGGGATCGTTGAACAGCACCTCGTAGGTGTAGAGGTCGAAGGCCTGGCCGACCTCGAAGTACAGCGGGTAGACCACGAAGGCGAGGAACAGCAGGATCAGGGGCAGCGAGAAGAGCAGCCCCTGGAGATTCCGCGACCGCGGCGACAGGACGTCTGCCGCCGCGGTCACGGACCGGGCGATCAGCCCGCGCGGGCGGGCGGTGGCGAGGCCGTCGGCCACGCGATCAGGCCGATGTCACCGCCACTGGGCGACGATCGTCTTGATGCGGCTGATGGCCTCGTCGGCCGCCTTGTCGGCCGGCCACTTGTCCACGTTGGTGCGCGCCATCGCCTTGCCCCACACGTTCTCCGCGTAGATCTGGGAGTTCGCGGGGTTCTTGTAGTGCTCGAAGACCCGGGTCGGCCGCTCCAGGTAGATGCGGGTGACGGTGGGCAGGTGCGGGTCCACCGCGCCGCCCTTGCCGGCCTGCCCCTTGGAGAAGAACGGGTCGCTGGCCACGTCCTTGAAGGCGGGGAACCAGCGGCCGTTGGCGCCCTTGATGTAGTCGGTGAAGCGCTTCGGCTCCAGCACGAACTTGATGAACTCCTTGGCGAGTGGGACGTCCTTGTTGGTGGAGTCCTTGGGGATGATGATGGTCTTGACCGCCACCATGTAGGTCGGCTTCTTGCCGTCCGGCCCGTTCGGCCACTCGATGGTGGCCGACTTGTTGAAGTAGTTGTCCGGGTTGTTGAAGAAGTGATGGGCCGGGATCGACACCGACGGGTTCGGGGTCATCACGATGGACTTCGAGTGAAAGTTGGCGTTGTTGTCGCCGTCCGACCAGTTGAGGGTGTCTGGCGGCACGTAGCCCGAGTTGAACATGTCCGCGAACCACTTCAGCGTCTTGACGATCGCCTCGCGATTGGCGCCCTGGTCGGCCACCACCTTGCCGTCGTCCGAGAACACGGTGCCCCCGAAGGAGAGGAGCGCCATCTCGAAGTTGTAGATGGTGTCCGACGCACTCGAGGACTCGGTCATCCCGATCCCGTAGACCTTGGCGTACTTGGCGGGGTCCTTCTTGCGCAGCGCGTCCTGGGCCTTGCGCCAGTAGTCCCAGTACCCGTTCCAGTCCATGGGGATCTTGGCGGGATCGTCGTTCATCCCCGCCTCCCTCAGCAGATCCCGCCAGTAGTGGATGTGCATGGTCTGGCACTCGATCGGCACCCCGTAGTACGCCCGCTTCTTGGCCACGTTGTCGTACACGTAGGCCACCGGCAAGAACTTCTCGATGTAGCGGGGCTGCAGCTCCTTGATGAGGTCGGTGGTCTCGACCAGCTTGCCTTCCCACGCGTACTTGGGGATGACCTCCCAGTCGTTGTAGAAGCAGAAGGCCACGTCCGGGCAGCGCCGCGCGGTCATGGCGCTGATGATCTTCTTGAGCAGGTCCTCCTGGATCGTGAACGAGATGTCGAGGTCGACGTTCTTGGCCTTGCGGAACTCCTCGGCGATCTTCAGCATCGCCTCGTCTTCTTCCTTGTAGTAGCCGCGGTTCCACCACACGGTGAGCTTCTTGTGCTGCGCGCGCGACACCATCGGGAAGCCGAACGGGCCGGACGCGGCGGCGGCGCCGGCGACGGTCTTGAGGAATTCCCGGCGGGAGTGGGCCATAAACGACCTCCTTCGGTAGCGGGAGCGGCGTGCCCTCCTCGGCGAGTCGCCTCGGGCGGCCGCGAGTATACCGCGACGTCTGGAGATATGTGTATAGTTCCGGCCATGGCCATCGACCGCATCACCGTGTCCGTGATCCAGCACCGCCTCGAGTCGATCGTGCAGGAGATGGGCGAGGCCATGCTGCGCACCGCCTACTCCCAGATCCTCAACTCCAGCCGCGATTTCTCCACCGCGGTGTTCGACGGCCGCGGCCGGCTCGCCGCCCAGGCCGAGCACGTGCCGATCCACGTGGGCGCTCTGCCGTGGGCGGTGGCCTCGGTGGCCGACTTCTTCAAGGGGCGCATCGCGCCCGGGGACCTGTTCCTCCTGAACGATCCCTACCACGGCAACAACCACCTGCCCGATCTCACGGTGCTGCGGCCGGTGTTCGTGGGCGAGCGACTCGTGTTCTGGTCGATCAACCGCGCCCACCAGCACGACATCGGGGGGGCCACCCACGGCGCCTACAACCCGGGGGCCACCGAGATCTGGCAGGAGGGCATCCGCATCACCCCTCTGAAGCTCTACGACCGCGGGGAGGTGCGCGACGACGTGCTGCAGATGGTGGCCACCAACGTGCGGCACCCGCGCGACTTCCAGGGGGACCTGCGCGCGATGATCGGCTCGGCCCGCCTGGGCGAGCGGCGCCTGCTCAGGCTGGTCGACGAGTACGGCATCGACGTGGTGCTGGAGACGGTCGGCGAGATCCTCGACGGCGCGGAGCGTCAGGCCCGCGAGTGCATCCGCGAGTGGAAGGACGGGGTGTTCAAGGGTGAGGCGATCCTGGACGACGACGGCCACGGCATCCGCGACGTGTACATCCGGGCCACCGTGACCAAGAAGGGCGACTCGCTCGTCGTCGATCTGTCGGACTCCCATGCGCAGGTGACGGGCTTCGTGAACTCCGCGTTCCCCAACACCATGTCCGCGGTTTACATGGCCCTGGCCTATCTCATCGACCCGCGCACGCCCAAGAACGAGGGCACCTTCCGCCCGGTGACGGTGAAGGCGCGCGAGGGCACGGTGGTGTGGCCCTACCCGCCCGCGCCGGTGACGCTCTCCACCAACCACTGCGCGCAGGAGATCGCGGAGGCGATCATCAAGGCCCTGGCCCGGAGCTGCCCGGACCGCGTGCTGGCCGGCTGGTCGCGGCGCTTCCGGATCGCGATCTCGGGCACCAACCCGCGCGACCAGCGGAAGTTCATCTGGCACCTCTTCCACGCGCGGGGCGGCGGCGGGGCCTCCTCGGCCGGGGACGGCTGGGAGGGCGCGGGCGAGGGCCAGGCCGCGGGCGGCATCAAGTTCGGCTCGGTGGAGGTCGCGGAGACGCGCTTCCCCCTCTTCTTCAAGCGGCACGAGTTCCGCCCCGACTCCGCGGGCGACGGGCGCTTCCGCGGCGGGGTCGGCTCGGTGCTGGAGCTGCGCATGGAGACCACCGAGCCCGCCCTGGGCAACACCGCGGGCGACGGCGTGCGGTATCCCGCCTACGGGGTGCTGGGCGGCAAGGACGGCCTGCCCCATCGCTACCGCATGATCGCGCGCGGCAAGACGCGCGTGCTCAAGACCAAGGAGGTCGGCATCCCGATCCCGCCCGGCGCCGTCTTCCTGGTGGAATCGATGGGGGGCGGCGGGTACGGACCGCCCGCGGAGCGCTCGCCGGAGGCGCGCGCAGCCGACCGCGTCAACGGCTTCGTGACCGGCCGCGGGGGCTTCGTGACCGGCCGGCGGCGCCGGAAGAAGACCTGAGATGCTGCGCATCGGCATCGACGTGGGCGGCACCTTCACGGACCTCGTCGCGGTCGACGACGGCGGGCGCGTCACCCCCGCGAAGTCGACCTCCACTCCCGCCGACCCCTCCATCGGGGTGATGGACGGCCTCGGCCTGCTGGCCGCCGAGCTGGGAAGGGATCTGGGCGGCCTGCTCGGCGACACCGGGCTTGTGGTCCACGGGACCACGGTGGCCACCAACGCACTCCTCGAGCGCAAGGGCGCCACGGTGGGCATGCTCACCACCGCGGGGCATCGCGACATCATCGAGATGCGCGAGGGGCTGAAGGAGGACCGCTACAACCTCCGCATGCCGCCGCCCCGGCCGCTGGTGCCGCGGGCGCGGCGCCTCGACGTGAGAGAGCGGATGCGGTTCGACGGCACCGTCGAGACGCCCCTGTCCCGATCGTCCGCGGAAGCGGCGATCAGGCGGCTCCGGGCGGCCGACGTGAACGCGGTGGCGGTCTGCTACCTGCACGCCTACCGTGATCCGCGGCACGAGCGCGAGACCCGCAAGCTCCTCGCGCGCCTGCTGCCCGACGCCTACGTCTCGCTCTCCTCGGACGTCCTGCCCCAGATCAAGGAGTACGAGCGGTTCTGCACCACCGTGGTCAACGCGTACGTGGGGCCGGTGCTCGCGCGCTACCTGGGCGCGCTCGGATCGCGCCTGCAGCAGGCGGGCTACCGCGGCGACGTGCTGATCATGCAATCCCACGGCGGGGTGGCCACCATCGCCGACTCGGTACGCCTCGCCGCGGGCGCGGTGCTGTCCGGGCCCGCGGGCGGCATCGCGGGCAGCCGTCACGCCGCGCGCCTGCTCGGCGAGAGCAACCTGATCACCTTCGACATGGGCGGCACCAGCACCGACATCGCGCTGCTGGAGGGCGGCGAGCCGCACCTCACCAACGACAAGGCGGTGGGCGGCAGCCGGGTCGCCCTGCCCAGCATCGACATCCACACCCTGGGCGCGGGCGGCGGGTCGATCGCGCGCGTGGATGCGGGCGGCATCCTGCACGTGGGGCCCGAGAGCGCGGGAGCCGCGCCGGGGCCGGCCTGCTACGGGCGCGGCGGCACCGCGGCCACCGTGACCGACGCGAACCTGGTGCTCGGGCTGCTCGACCCCGCGGGCTTCCTGGGCGGACGCGCGCGGCTCGACCCCGCGGCGGCCCGGACCGCGATGGAGGGCATCGCGGAGCGGCTCGGCCTCGACGTGGTGGCGGCGGCCGAGGGCATCCACCGCGTGGTGAACACCAACATGGCCGAGGGCATCCGGCTGGTATCGGTGCGCCGCGGGGCCGATCCCCGCCGCTTCACCCTGCTCTCGTTCGGCGGTGCGGCGGGCCTGCACGTCACCGACGTGGCGCGGATGCTCGAGATCGGGCGCGTGGTCGTCCCGCGCGTGGCCTCGGTGCTCTCCGCGTGGGGCATGCTGGCCACCGACCTCCGCTACGAGTTCGTGCGCACCCACGTGGGCGAGGCGGGCCAGGTGGGCGCCTCCCGGCTCCGGCGGCTCTTCGCGGAGATGGAGCAGGAAGGGCGGCGGCGCCTCGGCGCCTCCTTCGGCGGTCAGGTGGACGTGCGCCGGTCGGTGGACATGCGCTACGGCGAGCAGACGTTCGAGATCCAGGTGCCGCTCGACGGAGTCGACCTGGAGGCGGCGGACCTGATGGAGCAGGTCGTGGAGCGGTTCCACCGCCGCCACGAGGAGCTCTATACCTACAGCGCCCCCGGCCAGGACGTGGTGCTGGTCAACGTGCGCGCCGCGGTGATCGGTCGCCTACCCGCCCTGCCCGCCGAGCAGGCGCGGCGCGTGACCGGGGCGGCGGCGCCGCGCAGCCGGCGGGTCTACCTCGAGCGGTGGATGGAGATCCCCGTCCACGACATGGACGGGCTGGCCCCGGGGCTCGAGATCAAGGGGCCCGCGATCTTCGAGTCGGCCACCACCACCGTGCTGATCCGGGCGCGCGAGCGCGCGACGGTCACCGCGGAGGGGTGGCTGGACATCCGCCTGGGCTAGCCCGGGCGATTCGATCCACCGCAGGTCGACCGCTCGCTTTCGAGCGCTGGCTCTGCCAGCGCAAACGCCTCTGGGGAGGCCTCGGAGGGGGCCGTCGAGGCCCCCTCCGACTTCTACGTATAGGCGCCGACCGAGGCGTCGGCGACGCTCGCCGCGTACTTGGCGAAGACGCCGGTGGTGAAGCGCGGCTTCGGGGCCTTCCACTTCGCGAGGCGCTTCTTGATCTCGGCCGCCGGCACCTCCAGGTCGAGGCGCCGCTTCTTCACGTCGATGGAGATGATGTCGCCGTTCCTGACCGCCGCGATCGGGCCGCGCTCGGCCGCCTCGGGCACGATGTGCCCGATCATGAAGCCGTGGGTGGCCCCCGAGAAGCGGCCGTCGGTCATGAGGGCCACGCTCTCCCCGAGCCCCGCGCCCTGCAGCGCACCCGTGACGTGCAGCATCTCGCGCATGCCGGGGCCGCCCTTGGGCCCCTCGTAGCGGATCACGATCACGTCGTTGGGCTTGATCTTGCCCTTCTTGATCGCCTGGAACGCATCCTCCTCGACCTCGAACACGCGGGCGGGCCCCCGGTGCGAGTGCTTCTTCTGGCCGGAGAGCTTGATCACGCAGCCGCCCGGGGCCAGGTTCCCGCGGAGGATCGCGATCCCGCCCTCGGGCTTGAGCGCCTGAGCGAGCGGCTTGATCACCTTCTGTCCGGCCGGCTCGGCGGCGGCCCTGACCTCCTCCCCGATCGAGCGGCCGGTGACCGTCTTCTCGTCCGCGTGCAGCAGACGGGCCTCGAGCAGACGCTTGCCCACCACCGCCATCCCGCCCGCCTCGTACATCTCGGGGGCGGTGTACGTGCCCCACGGCTTGAGGTCCGCGAGCACCGGCGTCTTGCGGGAGATCCGGTCGAAGTCCTCGATCGCCAGCTTGACCCCGAAGTCACGCGCGGTGGCGAGCAGGTGGAGCACCGCGTTGGTGGAGCCGCCGGTGGCCATGACCCCCGCGATGGAGTTCTCGAAGCTCTTGCGGGTGACGATCTTCCGCGGGGTGATTCCCCGCCGCACGAGGTCCATCACCAGCTTGCCGGACTCGAACGCGACCTCCTCCTTCCGCGGGTCGGTGGCCGGGATGTCGTTCCATCCCATCGGCGACATCCCGAGCATCTCGTAGGCGGTGGCCATGGTGTTGGCGGTGAACTGCCCCCCGCACGCGCCCGCGCCCGGACAGGCGTGGTCCTCGACGTCCATGAACTGCTCGAGGGAGATCTTCCCCGCGTTGAGCGCGCCGATGGCCTCGAACACGTCCTGGATGGTCAGGTTGCGGTTGGCGAAGGGGCCCTCGGTGCCGGCGCAGCGGCCGAACATGATGGAGCCGCAGTAGAGCATGAGGCCGGGGATGTCGAGCCGTCCCAGCACCATGGTCATGGCCGGGATGGTCTTGTCGCAACCGGAGATGGTGACGAGGCCGTCGAACATGTGGCTGCGCGCCACCAGCTCCACCGAGTCGGCCACGACCTCCCGGCTGATGAGCGAGCCCTTCATGCCCTCGGTGCCCATCGTGATGCCGTCGGTGATCGAGATGGTGTTCACCTCGATCGGCGTGCCGCCCGCGGCCCGGATGCCCTGCATGACCTTCTCGGCCAGCTTCCGGTGGTTCCAGTTGCAGGGCATGGTCCCGATCCAGCAGTGGGCCACCCCGATCTGGGGACGCTTGAGGTCCTCGTCGGTGAAGCCCACCGCCTTCATCATGGCGCGGGCGGCGGAGCGATCGGTGCCTTCGAGGAGGACGCGGCTGTGCTTGCGCGGATCGACGGCCATCGGAGACTCCTTTGTCGGGGGACGGGCTCGAGTCGGCGCGATTCTACAGCAGGTCGCGGAGCGGGACCAGCGCGTAGCCCTGCGCGCGGAGGCCTGCCACGAGGGCGGGCAGGCACTCCACGAGCCGCCGGCCCGCCCCCGGCACCCCGTCGGCGTCGTGCAGATCGTAGATCGCGCCCGGATGGGCGCGCGAGATCCCGCGGCGGGCCTGCTCGGCGGGCGCGACCGGCCGCCGGCTCTCGGGCTGCACGCTCCAGAACACGCACGGGGTTTCGAGCCGGCGGGTGACCCGGAACATCGCCAGGTTGGTCTTGCCCCACGGGGGACGGAAGAAGCGCGGCGGGACGCCCGCCGCGTCCGCGATTGCATGGTAACCGTCCACGATCTCGCGCTCGGTCCGGGCGGGACCGCAGCGCCAGAGGCTCGTGTGGCTCCACGTGTGGTTGCCGAGATCGTGCCCGGCCTCCGCGATGCGCCGGGCCAGCGCGGGCGCCCGGCGGGCGCGCTCGCCGATGAGAAAGAACGTGCCGCGCACGTCCTCGCGCGCGAGCAGGTCGAGCACCGCCGGGGTGAAGGCGGCGTCGGGGCCGTCGTCGAAGGTGAGGCCGACCGCGCGCCGCTCCGACGAACCGCGCCAGATCGAGGCGAGCGTGAGCAGGTGCGAGCCCCAGGTGTAGGCGCCCCACACCCCGGGCGCCGCGCCGGCCCAGAGCCAGCCGGTGCGTCTCACGCCGTCGGCCGCTTGGCCACCAGCAGGGTCAGGCGGCCGCTCTGCACGACCTCGTTCCGCTGGTTCAGGATCGAGCGCTCCTCGATCACCACCCCGCCCTCCTTCATCGAGCGCTTGGCTACCGTGGTGGAGACGCTGCGGATGGTGTCGCCCACCCGGGTCGGGCGATGGAAGCGCCACTCGAAGCCCATGAACGCGAGCACGACCAAGGGCGGCTGGGGGACGCGCCAGCCGAGGCCGGACGACATGCAGAGCGGGATCAGGTCCGGGATCGCGCCGGGATCGGCGGGCCGGCTGAGGGTCAGCGAGCCGAAGAGCGCGGCGTGGGTCTCGGTGAGGGTCAGGCCGGGCGTCTCGAGCGGCACGTTCGTCCGCACGTCCTCGAAGTAGAGGCGGCGCTCGGCCGGCGGGCCCGCCATGGGCGCGCTCAGGCGGGCCGGCGGGCGACCACGTGATCCGTCTCGCCCTCCTGCACCACCTCGCCGCGCTGGTTCACCACCCGGCGCGCGAGCGTGACGACCCCCTCGGCCGGCCCGTCGCCGTCCTTCTTGGCGGTCACGCGGGCCTCCACGTGGATGGTGTCGCCGATCTTGATCGGGCCCTTGAACTTCCACTTGAGGCCCGCGAGCGGGCCGACCGACTGACCGGGCACCATCCGATCGAGGAGTCCCTGCTGGATCGACAGGCCGAGCAGCCCGTGGGCGATGCGCTCGCCGAAGAGGGAGGCCTTCATGTGCTCGGCGTCGGTGTGGAGCACATTGTAGTCGCCGCTCAGGCCCGCGAAGATCACGATGTCGGCCTCGGTGACGGTGCGGCCGGGCGAGACGTACTCGTCGCCGACCCTCATGTCCTCGAAGTAGACGACCGGCTCGCCGTTCACGGGGGCCTAGGATAGCATGCGACCTCCTTCCGCCCGCGTCATCGAGGCCTTGGGAGGCCCGTGTGGTACGCTCAATACCAAACGGGCCCACCGGAGCGGGCCCGAGCGCTGTCCACACCAACGGAGGGAGCCATGCAGAGTCGTCGGCAGTTCATCCTGAAGGGCGCGAAGCTGGTGGCCGTCGGCGCCGCCGCGGCATCGTCGGGTCCGACCGTCTTCGTCCGGGGGGCGGGAGCGGCCGACAAGCAGCTCAAGGTGCTGCAGTGGGCTCATTTCGTTCCCGCCTACGACAAGTGGTTCGACCCGTGGGCGAAGGCGTGGGGGGCCAAGCACGGGGTCGAGGTGACGGTGGACCACGTGGGCTTCGCGGACGTGGTGCCGCGGGCCACCGCGGAGGTGGCCGCCCAGTCCGGGCACGACGTGCACATGTTCATCGGCCTCGCCAGCGCGTTCGAGGAGCACGTGATCGACCTCAAGGAGGTGTCGGGGGCGCTCGAGAAGAAGTACGGCAAGCCGGTCGAGCTGGCCCACCGCTCCACCTACAACCCGTTCACCAAGAAGCAGTTCGCGCTCTCCGACATGTGGGTGCCGGACCCGGGCAACTACCACAAGAAGGTGTGGACCGACATCGGCATGCCCAACGGGCCCTCCACCTACGAGGACCTGGTGAAGGCGGCCCCCGAGATCAAGAAGGTGGCCCCCCAGATGCAGATCCCCATCGGCATCGGGCTCTCCCAGGACATCGACTCCAACATGGCGGTGCGCAACATCCTCTGGTGCCACGGGGGGTCCATCCAGGACGCGGAAGGCAACGTGGTGCTGAACTCGCCGGAGACCCTCAAGGCGATCGAGTACACCAAGCGCCTCTACTCGGTGGGGATGAACCAGGCGGTGCTGTCCTGGAACGCGGCGTCCAACAACCAGGCCTTCAACGCGCAGGAGACGTCCTACATCCTGAACTCGATCTCTGCGTACCGGACCGCGCAGGACAACAAGCTGCCGGTGCTCGAGAACTACTTCTTCGTCCCCGCACTCAAGGGCCCCACCGGCATCCAGCGCGCTTCCGAGCACGTGATGAGCGGCTACGTGGTCTGGAAGTTCTCCAAGAACCAGGACGTGGCCAAGCAGTTCCTCATGGCGCTGGTGGAGGCCTCCCGGGAATCGATGCTGGCCAGCAAGCTCTACAACTTCCCCTCCTACTACGGGGCGGTCGCCGATCCCGGCACCCCCATGAACAAGAAGGCGGAGTCCGGGGCCGCGTGGATCGCCAAGCAGTGCAATGCCGATCCCTTCGGCTCGCAGCCGCCCGACAAGCTGTCGCTGCTCGCCAGCGCCCTGTCCTGGTCCACCAACCTGGGCTACCCCGGGTTCGCCAATCCGGCGGAGGGTGAGATCTTCGACACCTACGTGATCACCGACATGTTCGCGAAGGCCGCCACCGGGGCGCTGTCGCCCAGGGACGCGCTCACCGAGGCGAGCAACCGCGCCAAGGAGATCTTTGCGAAGTGGCGGAAGAAGAAGATGGTCGGGGGCGGCTCCAAGGACCGCTAGACCACCTGATCATGCATCCGCGGCCGGGTGGGCCGGGCGTCAGCGCCTCGGCGACCCGGCCGCGCGCGTTATGACCACCACCGAGATCGCGCTCGCCCGGCCACGCGGGACCTCCGGACACGCCCTGTCCCGGAGGGACATCCGGCTGGGCGAGATTCTCCTGGCCCCCGCGCTGGCCTACATCTTCCTGCTGGTGGCCTTGCCGTTCCTGCTCGCCCTGTTCCTGAGCCTCACCAACTCCTCGGCGGGCAGCCTCGAGTTCTCCTTCGTGGGGCTGCAGAACTTCCGCTCGGTGATGTACAGCCCGGTGTTCCGGCGCGCGCTGACGAACACCTTCGTGTTCACCTTCCTCTCGCAGCTGCTGGTGATCGTGCTCGGCAACATCCTGGCCCGCGCGCTGATGGTCCCGTTCCGCGGCAAGCTCGCGGTCCGCTTCCTGATCCTGCTGCCGTGGGCCGCCCCCATCTCCCTCGCCACGCTCGGATGGCTGTGGATCTTCGACTCCACCTTCAGCGTCATCAACTGGGTGTTGAAGGTCGTGGGCTGGCTCGGGCCCGGCCAATGGTACTACTGGCTGGGCGACCCGGTGCTGGGGATGATCGCGATCATCACCGTGCACGTCTGGCGCATGCTGCCGTTCTCCACCGTGATCCTCCTCGCCGGCCTCACCTCGATCCCCAAGGAGGTCCACGAGGCGGCGGATCTGGACGGGGCGGGCCCGCTCGCCAAGGCGTTCCAGATCACGCTCCCGATGATGCTGCCGATCCTCACGGTGGCGGTGCTCTTCGGGGTGGTGTTCACCTTCACCGACATGAGCGTGGTGTACCTGCTGACCCGCGGCGGGCCCTTCAACAGCACGCACGTGCTGGCGAGCCTCGCCTTCCAGGACGGCGTCCTGGGCGGCGACGTGGGCCGCGGGGCGGCGGTGGCGATCTTCCTGGTGCCGCTCCTGGTGGTGATGGCGGTGGTGATGCTGCGGCTCTCCCGCCGGGCGGAGGTGGTCTAGATGGCGCGCCGCGGCCGCGTGCTGCGCACGATCGGCCACCGGCTGCTGATCCTGGGCTTCACCGCCTTCGCGGTCTTCCCGTTCTACTGGATGGCGATCACCTCGTTCAAGCAGAACGCCGATCTCTACGTGGGGGCCTCCAACACCGCGCACAACCCGTTCATCTTCAACCGGCCCCCCACCCTCGATCACCTGCGCATCCTCTTCGGCACCACGCTCTACCCGACCTGGCTCTTCAACACGCTCTGGGTGGGCGGGCTGGTGGTGGCGATCACGCTCCTGCTCGGGGTGCCCGCCGCCTACAGCCTCGCCCGGCTGACGGGTCGCTGGGGCGAGCGCCTGTCGATCGGGATCTTCCTCACCTACCTGATTCCCTCGACGCTGCTCTTCATCCCGTTCTCGCGACTGGTGGCCCTGCTCGGCCTGCAGGATCAGCTCTGGGCGCTGGTCCTGATCTACCCCACCTTCACGGTGCCGTTCTGCACCTGGCTGCTGATGGGGTTCCTCAAGACCCTGCCCAAGGAGATCGAGGAGTCGGCGATGGTGGACGGCTGTAGCCGGATGACCGCGGTCCTGCGCGTCGTCCTGCCGCTCGCGATCCCGGGCCTGCTCACGGTGGTGATCTTCGCCCTGACCCTGACCATCCAGGAGTTCGTCTACAGCCTCACCTTCATCTCGTCGATCAACAACATGACGGTGAGCGTGGGGGTGCCGGTGGCCCTGGTGCGCGGTGACGTCTACTACTGGGGCTCGCTCATGGCGGCCTGCCTGATCACCAGCGTGCCCCTGGCCCTGCTCTACAACTTCTTCCTCGATCGCTTCATCGCCGGCTTCACGGTCGGCGCCATCCGGTAGCCGCTCGCGAACCTTGACATCCGCCCGCCCGGCTTCCTAGAATCCAGACCGACTGGTCGGTCTGGACCGACCCGAATCCGGAGGACATATGGCCGTCGCCGTTACGGTGCCGCCGCGGATCCGCGACTCCCGCCTGACTCCGATCTGGAAGAAGGTGCAGGCTGGCGAGCGCCTCTCCCGTGAGGACGGGCTCACCCTCTTCGAGACCGAGGATCTCCACGCGGTCGGCCGCATGGCGGACGTGGCCAAGTCCCGTCTCCACGGCGACCAGGTCTTTTTCGTGCTCAACCGCTATATCAACCCCACGAACGTATGTGTGCTCTCCTGCAGCTTTTGCGACTTTGCGCGCAAGAAGGGTGAACAGGGTGCCTTCGAGAACACGATCGAGGACGTGCTGGCGATGATCAAGCCGGGCACCCGCGAGGCGCACATCGTGGGCGGCCACCACCCGGACTGGCCCTTCGAGTACTTCGAGCGGATGATCGAGGCGATCCACAATGCCCGCCCCGAGACGCAGATCAAGGCCTTCACCGCGGCCGAGATCGACTACTTCTGGCGGCGCTGGAAGATCGAGCCGCGCGAGGCCCTGACGCGGCTCAAGAAGGCGGGGCTGCACTCGATGCCGGGCGGCGGGGCCGAGATCTTCTCCAAGCGGCTGCAGAAGCGCCTCCGCTTCACCGGCAAGGCCGACGCGGATCGCTGGTGCGAGATCCACGGCATCGCCCACTCGCTGGGGCTCAAGACGAACGCCACCATGCTCTACGGGCACGTGGAGACCCTGGAGGAGCGGGTCGATCACCTGCTGAAGCTGCGGGAGCAGCAGGACCGGTCGGGGGGCTTCGTCACCTTCATCCCGCTGTCCTACCAGACCGGCAACACCAAGCTGGTGCCGCGGCAGACGCCCCCCACCGACGACCTGCGGACCATCGCGGCCTCGCGGCTGCTACTCGACAACTTCCCGCACATCGAGGCGTACTGGGTGATGCTCGGGGAGGCCACCGCGTCGCTGGCGCTCCACTTCGGCGCCTCCGACGTCAACGGCACCCTGGAGGACGAGAAGATCGCCCACATGGCGCAGGCCGCGAGCCCGGCGGGCCTCGCCACCGAGCAGATCCTCCGGATCGTCCGGGACGCGGGCAAGATCGCGGTGGAGCGCGACGCGCTCTACAACGTGGTCAAGGTGTGGAGCTGACCGTGCTGCGCGTGGGGCGGATCCCCTACCTCAACTGCGAGCCGTTCTTCCACCGGCTGGAGGGCGTGCGGCTCGTCGACCTGATCCCCCGTGTGCTGGGCCAGGCGATGGCCGCGGAGGAGCTGGACGCGGGGCCGCTGTCGCTGGTCGACTACGTGCGCCTGGAGAGCCGCCTCGTCCCCCTGTGCTACGGCATCGGCTGCCCGACCGGCGCGCGCAGCGTGCTGCTGTTCTCCGACCGCCCGCTGGCCGGTCTCGGCGGCGCGCGCATCGGCGTCACCGGGGAGACCTCCACGTCGGTGGAGCTGCTGCGGGTGCTGCTGGCCCTGCGCCACGAGGTGGAGCCGGCGGCCTGGGTCGGACCCGAGGAGCCGTGCGACGCGGTGCTGCTGATCGGGGACCAGGCGATCCAGCGCCTGACCCGCGGTCCGTCCGCCGCGCACGTGATCGACCTCGGCCTCGAGTGGCGCGCCTGGACGGGGCTGCCGTTCGTGTTCGCGCGCTGGGCGGTGGCGGCCCGGGTGCCGGCGGCCGAGCGGCGGGCCTTCGAGCGGGCGCTCGAGGCGGCCCTGGACCGCGGGATGGAGGCGTTGCCGGAGATCGCGGCGCGCCATCGCGACCTGGGCTGGAGCGCGGCCGAGGTCGCCTCGTACCTGAGGAACTTCGCCTTCCGTCTGGGCCCCGACGAGGAGAAGGGCGCCGCCGAGTTCCTGCGCATGCGCGCGCTGCTGGGGACGCGGGCGTGCTGAGCCGCATCCGGGACAAGGTCGAGGCCGGCCAGCGGCTCGACCGCGCGGACGGCCACTGGCTCCTCAGCGAGGCGCCCCTGCTCGACCTGGGCAGCCTGGCCCAGGAGGCCCGGTTCCGCCGCATCCCCGAGAAGCGGGTGACGTTCGTCATCGACACCAACCCGAACTACACCAACGTCTGTATCACCGATTGCCAGTTCTGCGCCTTCTACCGGAAGCCCGGAGACCGGGAGGCGTACACGCTCACGGTGGACGAGGTGATGGAGAAGGTGGCGTTCGCGGCGCGCGAAGGGGCGACCACCGTGCTGCTCCAGGGCGGTCACAATCCGGCCCTGCCGCTCGAGTACTACCTGGACCTGGTGCGGGAGACGCGGCGGCGCTTCCCGGCGGTGACCCCACACTTCTTCAGCGCCTCCGAGATCCGCACCATGTCCGACGTGGCGGGCAAGCCGGTGGCCGAGGTCCTGAGCCTGCTGCGCGAGGCGGGCCAGACCAGCATCCCGGGCGGCGGCGCGGAGATCCTCTCGGAGCGGGTGCGCCGGCGCATCGAGCCCAAGAAGGGCGGGCCCGCGGCGTGGCTCGAGGTGCACCGGGAGGCGCACCGGCAGGGCTTCAGATCCACCGCCACCATGATGTACGGGCACGTGGAGCAGCCCGACGACGTGCTGGATCACCTGGACGCGATTCGCGGGCTCCAGGACGAGTACGGAGGGTTCACCGCGTTCGTGCCCTGGTCGTTCAAGCCCGGCAACACCCTGCTCGAGAAGTGGATCAAGCACTACAAGGGGCCCAACGCCTACCTCAGGATGCTGGCGGTATCGCGGCTCTACCTCGACAACTTCCCCCACGTGCAGGCCTCGTGGTTCTCGGAGGGCAAGCGGGCGGGCCAGGTCGCGCTCTGGTGGGGCGCGGACGACTTCGGGGGCACCCTGTTCGAGGAGAACGTGCACGCGGCCGCCGACTTCGTGAACAAGACCACCGTCGACGAGATCGTGACGCTGATCCGCGACGCGGGCTTCACCCCCGCGCAGCGCACGACCGACTACGAGATCGTGCGGACGTATTGAGACCCGGCCGGATGGTCAGATGGGGTCGATGGGCGGGACCGCGGGGATGAGCTTCCGTGCATGCGCCGTCTCGTAGAGATGCCGGAGCGCGGCGCGGCCCTCGTCGCCGAGCTGCATCGTGTAGTCGTTGACGTACATGAGCACGAAGCGCCGGCAGGTCTCCTTGTCGATGTCGCGCCCGTAGCGCATGGCGTAGTCGAGCGCCTCGTCGACGTGGGCGAACGCGTAGTCCATGGAGTCGCGCAGGCCCTGGGAGAGGCGGCGGTGGGTCTCCTCGCCCAGGTCGCGGCGCATGACGTTGATGCCGAGGGGCAGCGGCAGCCCCGACTCCTTCTGCCACTCCTCCCCCAGGTCCAGCACCTTGGTCAGCCCCATGCGGGCGTGCGTGATCTGTCCCTCGTGGATGAGGAGGCCCAGGTCCGCCTGCCCTTCCAGCACCGCCTTGGGGATCTTGTCGAACGCGACCACGATGGTGGGCGGGTCGCCCACGTAGAGCCGGAGCAAGAGTGCCGCGGTGGTGTGGGTGCCCGGGATCGCGACCACCTTCTCCTCGAGCCGGGCGCGCTCGATCGGCTCCCGCGCCACCAGGATCGGCCCGTACCCCTTCCCCATCGAGGCGCCCGGGTCCATCATCCGGTAGGTCGGGTGCACCAGGGTATAGGTGGCGGCGGAGATGGCGGTCACCTCGAGCTCGCCGCTCCGCGCGCGGCGGTTCAGCGACTCGATGTCCTCCAGGACGTGCTCGACGGTGATGTCCGGGATCTTCACCTTGCCGGCGGTGAGCGCGTAGAACATGAACGCGTCGTCGGGATCCGGGCTGTGGCCGATGCGGATCAGCATGCGCTCTCCCCCGAGCTGGTTCGATGACGGTGACGGCGGCGACCCGAGACAGGATCCTGCAGGCCGCGCTCCAGGTGTTCGCCGAGAAAGGGTATCACAGGGCCCTCGTCGACGACATCGTGCGGGTCTCCCGCACCTCCAAGGGAGCGGTCTACCACCACTTCCCGAACAAGGAGGCGCTCTTCCTCGCGCTCGTCGACGAGTTCTCGGGGCGCCTCGCGGTTGCGGTGGCCCAGGCGATCGCGGGCGCGGAGGGCGCGCTGGGCAAGGTGCAGGCCGCGCTGACCGCCGGCCTCGAGACGTTCGCGCGGCACCGTCAGCTCGCGCAGCTGCTCCTGCTGGAATCGGTGAGCCTGGGGCCGGCGTACCAGGCCAAGCGTCTCGAGGTGCACGATCGCTTCGCGGCCCTGATCCGGGCGCGCCTCGATGAGGCGGTGGCCGAGGGCTCGATCCCCGAGATCGACACCCGCGTGGCCACTCTGGCGTGGCTGGGGGCGCTCAACGAGGTGGTGGTGCAGTGGCTCTGCCGCGGCGAGCCGGATCTCCTGAACGAGGCGGTGCCGGCGCTGACGCCGCTGCTGCTGCGCAGTATCGGGGTGCGCTGAGGGTCAGCGCAACCACGCGCCGAGGCCGAGGCGCCGGTTGGGGGCGAAGCGCACCGCGAACTGACCCGCCTTGATCGCGCGGATGATGTCATCGCCGGTACGCCCCGCCGCGTCGACCTCGATCCAGGCCCGCCCGAAGTCCTCCTCACGATGGGCGTCGTCGGTCCCCACCTTCGGCAGCGCGATCGCGTCCTGGTCGTATTCGGCCTGGTACACGCCGGTGTCGGTGATCTCCACCGCGTGGATCGGCAGCCCGTCGCGCGTGATCGTGCGGATGCGGCGCACCGTCTGCTCGACCGTGAGCGCATACCGCGCGGGATGGTTGAGCACGTACAGGGTCTCCCGCTCGCCGGTCACCTTCCCCACGTGCTGCCCGAGCGGGCGGTAATCGATCTCCACGCCCGGCAGTACCAGCATGCGGTCGTCGCTCGGGGGGATCCGGAACCAGTACGACTCGTCGATGCGGTCGTCGTGGTCGGTGATGGCCAGGAAGTCGTAGCCGAGCTCGCGATAGCGCGCGACGACCTCTTCCGCGGGAAGACGCCCGTCCGAGAACGTCGTGTGGGCGTGCAGGTTGCCCTTCAGGAGCGGCATGATCGGAGTCGCGCCGGGCGTCGCGCGACCGGGCTCAACGGGGATTCGAGACGCGTCGGGTGGCAGCGGCGGGGACCGAATCCCACACCACCGTGATGCCGATCGCCGGCCACCCGGTGCGGGCCCACGGCTCCTGGGACACGTAGCTGCCGACCGGTGTGGACGGAGACGTCCAACCGGAGAGTCCGTACTTCGTCCCGCCCGCGGTCTGCCCGACGAAGGGCTCGATGAAGGCCGGCTCGTGCTTGAGGCGCACGTCGGTGCCGCCGTAGAACTCGGCCTCTCGCGGGCGCGTCTGCTCGCGAGTGGCGGGGCTCGGCTCGACGATGTGGATCTGCGCGGGCTTCTCGGGCGCGGTGGCCCGGATCTCGACCGAGTTCTGGGCACGCGCCACGCCCAGCAGGGCGAGGCTCGCGACTGCGACCGCGGCGAAACCCACGAGACCCGATCGGCTCATGGCCCTCATCATCGCAAACGGTCGCAGGTGCCGCAAGAGAATCACTCAGATAGGCGACAAGTGCCCCAACCGCCCGGATGCGCGACTCGCGACTTCCGTGATTGGGTATTGATTTTCATACAAAGATGGGCAAGAGTGAAAATGTTCGGGAAAAAGCCGGCAAACCGGTGGGAACGATTACCCCCCGCAGTCAGGAGCGCGTCAGTCGCGAAAGGACCTCGGTGAACTGGGCGAGCCCCGCAGGCTTCATGATCACCTCGGAGGCTCCCAGGGCCATGGCCTCCCGCGCTTCCTCGTCGCCGGCATGAGCCGACAGGATCACCACCGGGATGTGTGGGAAGCGGCTGCGGATGCGGGTCAGCACCGCCAGGCCGCCGAGGCCGGGCATCACCAGATCGAGGAAGACGCCATCCACTGGAGTCGACTCCAGCAGGCGCAGCCCCTCGGTGCCGTCGAGCGCGACCGCGGCCTCGTGGCCGAAGGTCCTGACTGCCTCCGCGATCATTTCCGCGACCGACGGATCGTCATCCACCACCAAGATCTTCATGGGTTTCGCCGCGTGCCAGTATCGGGACCCGCTCCCCTCACGTCAAGGGTTTGCTTGACGGCCGCCGAGCCCCTCGTGCGGGCCGGCGTCTGCCTGACATGACCAGCCCCGGGGCGGTCCTGATCGTCGATGGCAAGGCCGAGGGCCGGGCAATCGTGGCCCGGATCGTCAAGGAAGCCGGCTACCCTGTCCTGGAGGCCGCCACCGGCCCCGAAGCCCTGGCACTCCTCTCGAGCCTCCACCCGCAGATCGTCCTGCTCGACATCGACCAGCCGGACACGAACGGATTGGACCTGGCCCGGCAGATCAGGCTGGAGGCCACCGACGTCCCGGTCGTGCTCCTGTCCACTGCCGGCGACCGGGACCTGGTCGTCAAGGGCATGCGGACGGGCGCCTACGACTTCCTGGTGAAGCCGGTGGCTCCGCAGGCCATCAAGGATGTGCTCAAGGCCGCCCTGGCCCAGACCGACGCCCCACCGCTCTCCGTGCCCGCGGCCGGCAACGGATCGGGCGGGGCGGCGGGGCCGGTCGACATCGAGCTCCTGTTCCGCAACAGCGAGCGGATGCGCGCGGTGGAGGACATCGTCCGGCGGGCGGCCGACACCAACGCCACCATCCTCCTCCAGGGCGAGAGCGGCACCGGCAAGGAGATGGTGGCACGCGCCATCCACTACATCTCGGACCGGCGCGACAAGCCCTTCCTCAAGGTGAACTGCGCGTCCCTCCCCGGGGACCTGCTCGAGTCCGAGCTGTTCGGCCACGAGAAAGGGGCCTTCACGGGGGCGCACCGCCGCAAGCCGGGCAAGTTCGAGCTGGCCCACCGAGGGACCTTCCTCCTGGACGAGATCGGGGAGATGCCGCTGGGCCTGCAGGCCAAGCTGCTCCACGTCCTGCAGGACGGGCAGTTCTTCCGGGTGGGCGGCAGCGAGGTCATCACGTCCGATGCGCGCCTGATCGCGGCCACCAACCGCAACCTCGCCACCGTGATGGCCACCGGGATGTTCCGCGAGGACCTCTACTACCGGCTCAACGTCGTCGCCATCTCGATTCCGCCACTGCGGGAGCGCCGGGAGGAGATCCCGGTGCTGGTCGACTATTTCATGGGGCGGTTCTGCCGGCAGTACAACCGCGATGCGCTCAAGGTCTCCCAGGCCACCATGCGCCTGCTCCAGGACTACCACTGGCCCGGCAATGTGCGGGAGCTGGAGAACATGATCAAGCGCGCGGTCGTGCTGCAGACCGAGGCGCTGGTTCAGCAGGAGATCGCCCTTCGCAGCGAGAAGCCGTGGACCCCGAAGGCCGAAGGCGCTCCCGCGCCCGCGGCCGCGCCCGCTCCCGTCCCGGCTCCCCCGCCCGCGCCGCCCGCCGGCCCGGCCGCCGATAGCGACATGGGCCTCAAGGACATCGCGCGCCGGGCCGCGATGGCCGCCGAGAAGGCGGTCATCAAGGAAGTCCTCGAGAAGGTCCGGTGGAATCGGGCGGAGGCCGCGCGCCTCCTCAAGATCAGCTACAAGGCCATGCTCTACAAGATCCGCCAGGTAGGGCTGGACGACCGACCGGAGCGTGGCTCCGGTAGGAAATGATTTGCTGCGTTTGCCCCGCTGAATACCTAAGTCAAGCCGTCGACGTCTAGCGCAACCGGCCGTGGCGCCTGCGCGCCGTGGTCGTTCCGGTCCGCTCCCCCACTCCTTCGCCACCCGCGCAACGCTCGGTGAAATCGCATGATATGCGCTCCGAGTTTGCGCGCCGTCGGGCTGCGCGACTCGGATGGCGCAAGACTTGCTCGCAGACCCGCGCGAGCGGCTTTGGGCCATCGCAACGCCGAAATCAACCCGACACACGAAGGGAGGGACACGTGAGCGATTTCATGGATACCCGGACGGGGGTATTTCATGAGGACGCCTTTCGGCACCTGCTGACTCGGGAGGCCGGTCGAGCGACACGGTACCAGGACTTCTTCTCGGTGTGCCTCCTCCGCGCGGATCGTCCGAGCGATCGCGAGACGATCGGCGACGAGATCGAGCGGGCGCTCTCCGAGAAGATCCCGGAGTTCGTGCGCGCGACCGACCTGGTGGGGCAGATGTCGTCGGCGATCGCGATCATCCTGCTCCACACGGCGGGCAGCGACGCCCTCCGGGTCGCCGAGCGCATCCGCGCGAACATCGAGCAGGTGGCCTTCCGGGAAGGCCCCGAGGGACGTCCCCAGCGGCTCACAGTCAGCGTCGGGAAGGTTTCCTTCCCGCAGGACGGTCATACCGATTCGATCCTGCTCGCACAGGCCATGGCGTATCTGGAGCAGGCCGTGGAGCGGGGTGGCAATCAGGTCACCCACAGCGCCGGCAGCTCGGACTAGGCATCGGAGGAAGGGCTTCGCGTGAATCTCCTCGTACTTGACGAATCGCTTGAGTTCGCTGGGGTCATGGGGCGCATCGCGCCCGCCCGGGGGTGGGAGCCGAACTTCGTGGGGTCGCTGCACGAGCTGGAGCTGGCGGTGCAGACGCAGGGGCGGCCGGCGCTGACGGTGGTGAACCTGCAGCCGCCGCTGACGGCGTGGGAGGTGGGG
>Ga0070741_10000852_pt1 | contig 101723 bp, 79 predicted proteins | sample Coa_R1_4_FD_66440 | JGI IMG/M metagenome (GOLD analysis project Ga0070741, IMG submission 66440) | Surface soil microbial communities from Centralia Pennsylvania, which are recovering from an underground coalmine fire - Coalmine... | ecosystem: Environmental > Terrestrial > Soil > Unclassified... | reverse complement strand
CGCGAGTGTGCGATGCCGTTTCGTAGGGCACCCCCCTCTGGTGGTAATGATTTCAGTCAGTTGCGGAGCGGGTTTCGGGCAAGTTGATGCAGGGCCGTGGGTTAGGACCGAGGTCTTAACGTGTTTGTTTTCAGTTCTGCTGATTGGAGTGCGCGGCTTAGTCGCGCTGCGCGCTCCGGCGCCGCGTCTCTTTCTTGAAGGCCGATCCCAGCGCTGACGCGCTGGGCTCAAGCAAATGCCGCCCTTCGGGCTCAGTCAAGTGCGCATCATTCTGGGCCCTACTTTCAGAGTAGCAAATCGAGGTGGGGCAATGCGCAAGCGCTGGAAGTTTTTATTATGAGCGTTTGGAAGGAGTTAGACGGAAATCGGGTGACTGAGGGGCTTGACAGGATTTGCGGACAAAGCGCCCGCCGGGAGGACGCGGCTCCCGGGGTTCGCTGTTCTCTTGGAGGTGAATCCGCGTCATCCGCGTTTATCGCGGTATGCGTTCGGACAGGAAGGACGAGCCGTGCCCGCACGCCTCCTTCCGCCTGCGCTGCGCTCGACGCCGGTCGGCGTCGCGGGCACGCAGGAAATGGACATGGCTGAGGTCCGCGGCCCCGGAGTCACGCCGGAGGGTGAAGTCCGGGGCTTCAGGCCCGGCGCCCGCGTTGAAACCACTTGGGCTTTATCCCCTTGAATCAGGCCGGGTCACGACGGGGACTTTACCCCCGGAACACCGGCCAATGGATATTGCGATCGCCGATGTTCGATTATCCGGCCAACCACTCCAGAGTTGAGGTCGGGTTATGACCTTTAAGGCTTCCCTTCTGTGCATTCTGGTTGTTTCTACGGTTATGTTGAGGGGCCTCAGGCGTGCTATCGCCGTTTCGCTGCTCTTGTTGTTCGTTGCATCAGCGGCCCACGCTCAATCGATGAGCTATTCCGGCACGTGGCAGTTCCGAAAAGTCCCGATCCCTACAACAGCGGGCGGCCTCCGGCTTGTGCTGGCTGATCTATCTCCGGATAGCGAGTACTCAATAGGAATCGAAGCGAAAGATGTTAGTCAAGGAACACTCGTGGTGGGTGCAGCTGTGGTCGATGCGTCCGGACCAATGCGCCACCTGAAGTCCATCGATAACTGGCCCTCCGGGCAAGTAGTCGTTACGGACTCAACGATCCGAATTCTCGGTAACGGAAATGGCAACGCGCTGGTCGTGTGAGGGACCGTCCCGACGGGAACTCGCGTGACCGTCGAGAACGCGTCGGGCCAGGTGGCGGCCGTCACAGTGGGAGGCGATAGCAGCCTGCTCCTTCACAACGGGGTGTCTGTCGCTGAGCCTGTTCGGGGCCTTGGGACAATCACACGGCAGATTCTCCACCGCACCGCGACCGCATCCTCACAAGCGCCGCAGGAGTTGGTGGCCCTGGGCACCGGTGGCTACTTTGCCACGCCCCGAGGACTGGCCTCACACATCATAACGTTCTCAAAGCCTGCATATCCCGGTACTATCGCTCATGTAATGTCAGCGCAGCTGAAGATCCGTATCGATGAGACTGGGCGAGTTGTCTCGCAGCAATCACTGGAGGGGGACGCGCTGGCCCTGGCCGCATGTTCTCGGTCGATTAAGAACTGGCAGTTTCGCCCGTTTGTCGCTGCGGGAGCTCCCGTGCGTGTTGACGCCCATGTCATCTTCTGGTTTGGCGCCGACGGCTCGGTTACATCTCCGATCATTACCGAGATGGCGCGGTAGCGCGCGCTCAAGGCTGTATTCCTTCGCAAGTTGCCAGGTCGAAAGACCTCTTTTCCTCAAGCGCGTCGAGCTTGGCAGCATGCGAACGAGATGACCACCGAACCACCGTCCCTCGTCCCCGAAATTGCCGATCTCGACGCCGCCTACAACCCTTGGACGCCGCGCGCCCGGGCCAACGCGCACGGCTCGCCGCCTGCAGGTGACAACGCCACCACCGACGTCATGCTCACCCGCCCCGACATCATCTGACTGGCGAGGGAACCCGTGGCCGCGCGATTTGTGATTTCCACGGCGAGCAGAGATACTCGCTCGGGATGAACTTCGTCACCCGGCAACGCAATCTGCGTGAGGCACTCCAGCGCGCGAAGCTCGACGCGCTGCTGGTCACGCATCTGCCCAATGTGCGCTACCTGTGCGGATTCACCGGGAGCGCGGCGGCGCTGATCGTGCCGGCGAACGGCCGTCCGGTGTTCCTGACCGATGGCCGCTACACGGAGCAGGCCCGCCAGGAGGTCAGCGGCGCACGCGTGGTCATCAGCCGCGGGCCGCTGCTGGCGGAAGCGGCGAAGCATGTGCGGCGCGGCGCGCTTGGCATTGAGGCCGAGCGGATGACGCTGGCGGAGGTGAAGGGCTTGAAGAAGGGGCTGCCGGCTGGAATCCGCCTCCGGGAAACCGCGGGGCTGGTGGAGCGGCTGCGGTTAATAAAGGAGGAGGACGAGCTGGCCGTCATCCGACAGGCGGTCCGGCTGGGGTCGAGCCTGTTCCCCACGGCCTTGAAGGCGCTGCGTCGCGGGAAGGACCAGGCCACGACCGAATCCGCCGTCGCTGCCGCCATCGAGTACGCGGCGCGCACGGCGGGGGCGAGCGGCATGGCTTTTGAAACCATTGTCGCCGCGGGACGGCGCTCGGCGCTGCCGCACGGCGTGGCGAGCGCGCAGCGGCTGCCGCACGGCGGCTTCGTAGTGCTGGATTATGGTGTTATACTCGCCGGTTATTGTTCGGACATGGCGCGCACTGTGCACGTAGGGAAGCCTTCGGCGCGTGCGCGGGGCATGTACGACGCGGTCCTGGACGCGCAACTGGCTGCACTGGAAGCAGTTAGGCCAGGGGCGACGGCCGGCGAGGTGGACCAGGCGGCGCGCCGCGTGCTGGAAAAGGCTGGGCTGGGAAGGTGGTTTACGCATTCCACCGGGCACGGCGTGGGCCTGGAGATCCACGAGATTCCGCGGCTGGCGCGCAGGCAAAAGGACGTGCTTGAGCCCGGCATGGTGATCACCATCGAGCCTGGAGCGTACGTGCCGGGGTTTGGGGGCGTGCGCATCGAGGACATGGTGGCCGTCACCCGGCGGGGCCGCGAGGTGCTGACTCCGACCACGAAAGAGCTGCTGATACTTTGATCCATTCGAACCAGCGTCGGGGCCGGGCGGCAAACAGCCCCACTCAAGCCAGAAGAGGGCTTGAAGGGGCGCCCGCCGCACGGGGCAGTCCAAAGGCCTCCCGGGCCGTGGCGTCGTCCAGCCGCATCAGCGGTTTTGAATGAACCAAAAAGAACTGAAAGAACTCATCGAGTTCCTGATCGAGAAGGACATCGCCGAGTTCGAACTCGAGCGCGGCGATGTGAAGGTGCGCATCAAGCGAGCGCTGCCTGCCGACGCGACCGCACAGGTGATTCCAAGCGTGGCGCACGTGTCGCCTGCGGTGACGCTGGCGCCGGTTGCGGGCCCGGCGGCGCAGCCGGCGGTGGCGCATCCGCATCCGCATACGGCGGCGCCGGCAACGAGCGCGTCTGCCGCGGCGCGTCCCGCGGAAGAAGAAGGCCTGCACACCATCCAGTCGCCCATCGTGGGCACGTTCTACGACGCGCCGTCGCCCGGCGCGCCACCGTTCGTGAAAGTGGGCGACGTGGTGGAGAAGGGACAGGTGCTGTGCATCATCGAGGCGATGAAGCTGATGAACGAGATCGAGTCCGACCTGGCCGGCGAGATCGTGAAAAAGCTGGTGAACAACGGCCAGCCGGTGGAGTACGGCCAGGCGCTGTTCGCGATCAAGCCGCGATGAGGCAGCCGTCAGCACTCAGCATTCAGCCGGCAAACGGCATCTGCGAAGGCGCGCTCTCGAAGCCGCCTGTCGAAGGGCTGAATGCTGACGGCTGAGCGCTGAGTGCTCGATGCCGTAGCGGCAATGTTCTGCAGCCAGCCATGTTCAAAAAGATTCTCATTGCCAATCGAGGAGAAATTGCCCTGCGGGTGATTTGCGCCTGCAAGGAGCTGGGCATCCGCACGGTCGCCATCTACAGCGAGGCCGACCGCAATTCACTGCACGCGCGCTTCGCCGATGAGGCCATCTGCATCGGGCCGCCGCGCCTGGGCGAGAGCTACCTGAACATTCCCGCGGTGATCAGCGCCGCCGAAATCGCCAACGTGGAGGCGATCCATCCCGGCTATGGGCTGCTGAGCGAGAACGCCAACTTCGCCGAAGTGGTGGAGACCTGCCACATGAAGTTCATCGGGCCTCCGCCCGACGTGACGCGCCTGATGGGGGAGAAGGAAAAGGCGCGCATGGCGATGAAGCAGCACGGCGTGCCGATCCTGCCGGGATCGGAAGGCGTGATCGCGAACGAAAGCGACGCGCTGCAGTGGGCGCGGCAGGTGGGTTTTCCGGTGATCGTGAAGGCGTCGGCCGGGGGCGGCGGACGCGGCATGCGCGTGATCCGCTCGGAAAAGGAGTTGCCCCAGCTGTTTCTGGCGGCGCAGTCGGAGGCCGCGGCGGCGTTCGGCAACGGCGACCTCTACATGGAGAAGTTCATCGAGCGGCCGCGGCACATCGAGTTCCAGGTGCTGGCCGACGCGTACGGGCACGTGGTTAGCCTGGGCGAGCGCGAGTGCAGCATCCAGCGGCGGCACCAAAAGCTGCTGGAGGAGTCGCCCTCGACGCAGGTCACGCCCGCGTTGCGCGAGGAAGTGGGCAAGAAGCTGGTGAACACGCTCTCGCACATCGGATACGTGAACGCGGGCACGGTCGAGTTCCTGATGGACGAAGACCGCAGCCTGCACTTCATCGAGATGAACACGCGCATCCAGGTGGAGCATCCGGTGACCGAGATGGTCACGGGCATTGATCTGGTGAAGAGCCAGATCCTGATCGCGGCGGGCGAGCGGCTGGACTCGGTGCTGCCGGCGAAGATCGAGTACCGCGGACACGCGATCGAGTGCCGCATCAACGCCGAACATCCGGAGAAGTTCACGCCGTCGGCGGGAAAGATCACCGCGTTCAACACGCCCGGCGGCACGGGCGTCCGCGTGGACACGGCGGCGTACGCGGAGGGCGTGATCCCGCCGTACTACGACTCGCTCATCGCGAAGCTGATTACGCACGGGAAAGACCGCGCCGAGGCGATCTCGCGCATGCGACGCGCGCTGGATATGTTCGTGGTGGAGGGAATCTACACCAGTATCCCGCTGCACAAGCGCATCGTGAACGACGCCGACTTCATCGCCGGGCGCTTCGACACCAAGTTCATGGAGCGCTTCCTGGCCGGGCCCAAAGAGAAAGAGCAGGGAGCGGCATGACACGATTGCGGAATTGCCGAATTGCGGAAGCGCGGAATTGAAATGCTTCCGCGACTGTATGCGATCGTTGACGCAGGCCCCTTCGCGCGTGAGCCCGATCCCACGGCGGCGCTGCTGACTTTCACCCGTGAGCTGCTGGCCGGCGGAGCGACGCTGATCCAGTATCGCAACAAGCAGGGAAGCGCGCGGCAGATGCTGGCCGAGGCGCGGGAGCTGCGGCGGATCGTATGCGCCGCCGGGCCGCGCCCGGAGGAGACGTCCGGGCCTGCGCATGCCCGCGCTCCTCAAAGGCCTCCGGGCCGGGCAACGCGAGATGAACGTTCAGCGGTTTTCCTGATCATGAACGACCGGGTTGACCTGGCGATTGCGGCCGGGTTCGACGGCGTGCACCTGGGGCAGGATGATCTGTCGCCGGAGGCGGCGCGCAGGATCCTGGCCGCCGCACAAGGCCAGCAAACTGCACAATCGCCGGATTCGGCAACCCTCCAAAAGCCGCTCTGGATGGGCGTTTCCACGCATTCGGCGGAACAGGTCGCGGCGGCCGACCAGACTTCGGCGGACTACATTGCGGTCGGGCCGGTGTTTGCAACCGCGTCGAAGGCAAGTGCCGATGCAGTGATTGGGCTTGCGGGCGTGCGCGCGGCGCGGCGCGCAACGGCAAAGCCGCTGGTGGCGATTGGCGGCATCACGCGCGCGAACTTCCGCAGCGTGCTGGATGCGGGCGCGGATTCGGTGGCCGTTATCTCCGATCTACTGCTCGAACCGAGAGCGGCGGCACAGGAGTTCCAGAGCTAGCCGATTGCCGATCAGTGATTCTCGTGTAACATTCCGCCACCCATTTCATGTTCAGCTTGCTGATCAGCATCTTCGCGTCACTGCTGCCGCTGCGCTGGCGGCGGAGCTGGCTCGGCGACCAGGAAGTGGGGATGAAGCGCGGCGCCATTTTCTCCGGCGTACTGGAGCTGGTGGGCAGCGGGCTGACGCTGTGGTTCCGCTATCCGACGTTCATCCACGGGATGATGGCGGAGGCGGGCGCGCAGGTGGCAGCGCGCACCGCGAACGACAGGCTTTCGGCCGGCATTTCCGACTTCAGCATCGGCTTCCTCGGACTGTGGGTGTACATTCTCACGCCGATCAACCTCTTCCTTATCTATTGCTGTGCGGAAGGCGCGCTGCGGACGATGGCCGCGGTTGCGACCAGCGAAGTCGTGCCCTCGATGCCGTTGCAACTCATCGCCTGGCTGCAGGGAGCGGGGCGTCGCAAGTACGCGAGCCACTCGCTTGGGCCGCGGCTGGTGGACACGGTGATTGCCGGCATCTCGCCCGAGTACGACCTGCGGATTGACGCCAGCCGTCCGAAGCAGTGGACGAAGCTGACCACGATCCGCTACAACGACGAGCTGTTTGAAGTGGCCAAGGAGATGACGGGTCCGTTTCCGCACCGATACGTGTACTTCCTGAAGCGAATCCCGCCGGGGAAGGTCGTGCGCGGACTGCACGATTACGATCCGGAAGAGACACTGCAGCCCGATTCGTGATTTGCGGTTGAAGAGCGGTCAGGGCAGCGGCGTCCGTGGTTGAGACTTCCCGGATCGGGTGGCGGCGGCGCGGGCGGTTGTGGGGTCGTGCGACTCCGCGGACGATGCCGCGGAGCGGCCTCGCCCGCTTTCCGCTCAGGACAACTCGGTGAGGGGGTGATCGCGGAGCGACATTGTCCGTCAGGATGACCCGGTGAGTGCGGTCATCCCCGCGTCGGTCCTTTAGTTTGTGATTTCGCAATTCTGCTCGCCCAATTCAGGCAGTTTTGGGGTAAAACTGTGTTACAAGGGCCCAACGGACAGCCGCCCATTTGACGACTGAAGCCAAAACCCTCCCCATGGCCGCGCGCGGCGCGGCCGCCCACGATCCCGAGCTGGTCAAAGGCCTGGGCCTGACCAGCGCCACCACGCTGGTCATGGGCTCGATGATCGGGTCGGGCATCTTCATTGTTTCCGCCGACATTGCCCGCCTGGTGGACTCGCCCGCGCTGCTGATCGGCGCGTGGCTGGTGACCGGATTCATGACGATCGTGGGCGCGCTCTGCTACGGCGAGCTGGCGGCCATGATGCCCAAGGCCGGCGGCCAGTACGTGTTCCTGCGCGAGGGGCTGGGGCCGCTGTGGGGCTTCCTCTACGGCTGGACATTGTTCCTGGTGATACAGACCGGGACGGTCGCGGCGGTCGGCGTGGCGTTCGGCAAGTTCCTCGGCTACTTCATGCCGTCGGTCTCGTCGACGAACTGGATCTGGCACATCGCGCACGTGCCGCCCATCCACATCGGTCCCATGGTGCTGGGCAACATGGACGTGGGGCTGAACACGCAGAACCTGACCGCGATCCTGGTGGTGGCGGTGCTCACCGTCATCAACATTTTCGGGCTGAAGGGCGGGGCGCTGGTGCAGAACGTGTTCACCATCGCCAAGACGTCGGCGCTGCTGGGACTGGTGCTGATTGGCATTGCGGTGGGACGGAACCCGCAGGCGATCGCGCTGAACTACGGCGACTTCTGGCGCAATGCGTCGCTCGGAGCGCAGCACGCGGTGGCGGGCGGCGTGTTCGTGGGCACGCTGACGATCCTGGCGGTGGCGCAGGTGGGTTCGCTGTTTTCCGCCGACGCGTGGAACAACGTGACGTTCACCGCGGCCGAGGTGAAGAACCCGAGCCGGAACCTGCCGCTCTCGCTGGCGCTGGGCACGGGAATCGTGATCGCGCTCTACGTGGCGGCAAACTTCGTATACCTGGCCGTTCTCCCGATGGATGGGTCGGCGGCGGGGGCGACGGTGCTGGAGCGCGGCATCAAGTTTGCCGCCGAAGACCGCGTGGGCACGGCGGTGATGCAGCAGATCTTCGGTTCGGCGGGCGCGGCGCTGATGGCGGTGGCCATCCTGCTCTCGACGTTCGGGTGCTGCAACGGGCTGATCCTGGCGGGCGCGCGCGTGTACTACGCGATGGCCAAGGACGGGCTGTTCTTCGAGCGCGTGGCGCAGGTGCATCCCAAGTACAAGACGCCGGTGGTTTCGCTGATCGTGCAGGGGGTGTGGACGGCGATGCTGGCGCTGTCGGGAAGCTACGGGCAGCTGCTGGACTACATCATCTTCGCGGTGCTGGTCTTCTACATTCTTACGATCCTCGGCCTGTTCGTGTTGCGCAGGAAGCAGCCGGACGCGCCGCGTCCGTACCGCGCGGTGGGTTATCCGGTGTTGCCGGCGATTTACATCGTGATGGCGCTGTTCATTGACGTTGTGCTGCTGCGCTACAAGCCGCAGTACACGTGGCCGGGACTGATCATCGTGTTGCTGGGCATTCCCGTGTACCTGCTGTGGTCGCGCCGTTCGCGGCATGTCGCGGCCGACGCGTAACTCTCCAAGGAGCGGAAATACCGAATGGCAAACCTGTTTGCAACCAAGAGTATCGATTCGCTGATGGGCGAGGCGCGCGAGACGGGCGAACACAGCCTGAAGCGAACGCTGGGGCCGGTGAACCTGATCATGCTGGGCATCGGCGCCATCATCGGCGCGGGCCTGTTCGTGCGTACGGCCGCGGCGATCGCCGACCGCGCGGGTCCGTCGGTGACGGTCGCCTTCATCGTGGCCGGCGCCGGGTGCGCTTTTGCCGGACTGTGCTACGCGGAATTCGCGTCCATGATCCCAGTGGCGGGCAGCGCTTACACGTACTCGTACGCCACCATGGGCGAGCTGGTGGCGTGGATCATCGGCTGGGACCTGGTGCTGGAGTATGCGGTGGGAGCGGCGACGGTTTCCATCGCATGGAGCGAATACGCCAATCGCGTGCTCAGCTGGTTCGGCCTGACGATCCCGTATCAGTGGAGCCATTCGCCGTTCGAGATGATGCATGAAACGGGCACGCGGGGCATCATCAATATTCCCGCGATCATCATCCTGGCGGTCCTCTCGCTGCTGCTGATCAAGGGCACGAAGGAATCGGCGATCGTGAACGGCATCATCGTGGTGCTGAAGGTTTCGATCGTGATTCTGGTGATCGCGATCGGCTGGGGCTTCATCAACCCGGCCAACCACACGCCGTTCATTCCCGAGGCGACGAAATACGTGACGCCGACGGGCATTACGCACAACTACGGCGGAATCCTCGGCATCCTCGGGGCCGCGGGCGTGGTGTTCTTCGCCTACATCGGATTCGACGCGGTATCGACGGCGGCGCAGGAAGCGCGCAACCCGGGCCGCGACATGCCCATCGGCATCCTCGGATCGCTGGTGATCTGCACGGTACTGTACGTGCTGTTCGCGTACGTGCTGAGCGGCGTGGCCACGGTGCAGGACTTCCGTTCGAGCGGGCGCGAGGCGTCGGTGGCGTTCGCCATCAGCAAGTACATGCACGGGTACGAGTGGCTGTCGAAGTCGGTGACGGTGGCGATCCTGGCGGGATTCTCGTCGGTCATCCTGGTGATGTTGCTCGGCCAGTCGCGGGTGTTCTACTCGATGAGCAAGGACGGGCTGGTGCCGCGGATCTTCTCCGAGGTGCATCCGAAGTTCCGCACGCCGTACAAGTCGAACATGCTGTTCTTCGTGTTCACCGGCCTGTTCGCCGCGTTCATTCCCGAGGACATCGTGGGAGAGATGACAAGCATCGGCACGCTGTTCGCGTTCGTGCTGGTGTGCATCGGCGTGTGGATCCTCCGGCGACAGCGTCCCGACCTGCCACGCGCGTTCCGCGTGCCGGCGGTGCCGGTGGTCTCGATCATCGGCGTGGTGGTTTGCGGCTCGATGATCTACGGCCTGGGCTGGACGAACTGGATGCGGCTGCTGGTGTGGCTGGCAATCGGCCTGCTGTTCTACTTCACGTACGGCCGCAAGCACAGCCGCGTGCAGAGCGGGGAGCAGTTCACGGCAGCATCGCAGCGCTAACCGTTCGGCTGGAGTTGTGGCGGCCCTTCGCTACCCGCGAAGGGCCGCGCTGTTTGTGACTTTGCAAATGATGAATCGTTGGGCGCCCGCCGGGCTGTTGCTCATCGCGCTGGCCGCATTTGTGGCGCCGATGCTGCGCGTGAGCGGGAACGCGCCGATTCACTTCACTGGAACCGAACTCGTCATGGGGACGACGTTCCAGCCGGGCAGTCCACTGGCATTTCTGGGGCATGTGCAGCCGGAGCCAGCGGCGCAACTGGCGGCTGCTGGGTGTCTGCTGGCGCTGGTGGCCGCCTCGTTGGGCGATGCGCGCTGGCGGCGGCTCGGATCGCTTTTGGCAGCCGGTGGAGTGGCGGCGATGTTGCTGCTGCCATGGCGCTCGGTGAGCGTGGCGCCGCGGCTGGTGACGCGCGGCATGGAGATCGCTCCGGAAACGGGCTACTATGTCGCGCTGATCGCGCTGGCGGCAGCGTCGGTTTGGCTGGCGGTAATGCCGGGCGCCGCGGCGCGCGGCGAGCACCGATGAGGGCACTCCGTAACCTGAAGCTGATCGCGGCGGCCCTGCTGCTGCTCACCCTGGTGGGCATGGCCGGCTTCCACTTCATCGAAGGCTGGCCGTGGTTCGACGGCTTCTACATGGTGGTGACCACGTTCACCACGATCGGCTACCAGGAAGTGCATCCGTTGTCGCATGCGGGGCGGGTGTTCAATGCGGGACTGATCATCACCGGCGTGGTGCTGGTGTTTCTCGGCATCGGGTCACTGACGCAGGCGCTGTTAGAATTCGAACTCGGAAACTTCTTCGGCAGGCGGCGCATGGAGCGCGATATCGGCCGGCTGACCGGCCACACCATCATCTGCGGAGCGGGACGCGTTGGGCGAAGCGTGGCGCGTGAGCTGGCGCGCAAGCCGGCGCCGTTTCTGGTGGTGGACACGAAGCCCGAAAAGCTGGAGCGGCTCGAGCCGGAGTGGCTCTCGCTCGTCGCCGACGCCACGCAGGAAGAGGCGCTGCGGCGGGCGCGGATCGAGCAGGCATCGGGGTTGGTCGCCGCGACGACGCTGGATGCGACCAATATCTATATTGTGCTCACCGCGCGCAGCCTGAATCCGAAGCTGAAGATCATCGCGCGGGCCAGCGAAGAGGGCGCGGAGAAGCACCTGCTGACGGCGGGGGCGGACTCGGTCATTTCGCCGTATCTGTTCGCGGGACATCGGATCGCGCAGGCGTTTCTGCGTCCCAATGTGCTCGACTTCCTCGATGTGGCGACGGCGCGCGCCGGCAAGCCGGGACTGGAGATCGAAGAAATTCGAATCGCAGGGGGCTCGGCGTTTGTCGGGAAGACGCTGGAGGCCTCGGGCATCCGGCAGGACACAGGCGCGATCGTGCTCGCCATCCAGCGCGAAGGGCAGGCGATGCGCTTCAATCCCGCGCCGGATGATCGCATCCAGTCGGGCGACTTTCTGATCGCCATGGGCGAGCCGGCGGCGCTGCGCCGGCTGGAGCAGCAGGCGGCAACTTCCAGTCACCGCGGATGAACGCGGATCAACACGGACCAAAATCAATTAGAGTGGTTCCGGTCAGGTGTTGAAGTCCGCGTTTATCCGCTTCATCCGCGGTAAGAATTGCTTTCACCTATGAAGATCGTGACGGCTGCCGAGATGCGCGAGATTGACCGCGTCACCGTCGAGCGCTTCGGCGTGCCGTCGCTCACGCTGATGGAGAACGCCGGCAGCGCCGTGGCGGAGTTCTGTTTACAGCAGCATCCGGAGGCGCGGAGCTACGGCGTGATCTGCGGCAAGGGAAACAACGGCGGCGATGGAATGGTGGCGGCGCGGAAGCTGCATGAGGCGGGGAAGAGGGTTCGCGTGCTGCTGCTCGCCGATCCGGCCGAGGTCAAGGGCGATGCGGCAGAGATGCTGCGGCGGCTGCCAGTCGAGCCTGCGATTGCGCGGAACGAGCAGGAGCTGGCGGGGGAGGCGGCGCAGGGCGTGTTGGCGGCGGATCTGCTTGTGGATGCGATCCTGGGGACGGGATTCAAGCCGCCGGTGAGCGAGTTTTACGCGGCCGTATTCGAACGGATGGAGGGAGCCTGCAAAGTCTGCGTTGACGTCCCGAGCGGCGCCGATGCGGACGCGCGAATGCCGACGCATTCGGGAAGGCGAGTAGAGGGAGGCGACACGGTTACGTTCACCGCGCCCAAGCCTATACACGTTTACAGTCCCGCGATGGGTACAGTGGTGGTAGCGGAGATCGGGTCACCGCCGGAGGCAATCGTTTCAGCGTCAGGGCAGGAAGTGATCACCAACCGGGAAACTCTGGCAACGGTAGCGCCGCGAGTTCCGTGGGCCCACAAAGGCGACTTTGGACATGTCCTGATCATCGGCGGCTCGCTCGGCAAGGCTGGGGCCGCAGCAATGGCGGGCATGGCGGCGCTGCGCGCCGGAGCTGGCCTGGTAACGGTTGCGTGTCCGCGGCCGGTGCTGGCGACCGTTGCCGGCTTCGCGCCGGAGATCATGACCGAGCCGCTGCCGGAGACCGAGCAGGGAAGTATTGCGCTGGCCGCGCTCGACTACGGCCTCCTCGACAAGCTGCTGGCCGGGAAGACCGTCGTGGCGATTGGGCCGGGGGCGTCGCAGCATCCCGAGACGGCACAATTCATCCGCACGGCAGTCAAGCGTGTGAAGGTTCCCGTGGTCCTCGATGCCGACGGGCTGAACGCTTTCGACGGTCACACGGACGAACTGAACGGTCGCGATCGGCAAATCATCATCACGCCGCATCCCGGGGAGATGTCGCGGTTGACCGGTCTGCCGACAGACGTCCTCGCGGGGAAACCGGAAGACTGGATGCATCAGGAGCGCCATCGGGCGGCACAACAGTTCGCCGACCAGCATGAAGTCACAGTCGTCCTGAAAGGCCACCGTACGGTGATTGCGCGGCCGGGCGGCGATTGCGTTTGGGTGAACACCACCGGGAACGCCGGCATGGCGACCGGTGGCACGGGCGACATCCTGACCGGCATCATGGCGGCGTGCGTGGCGCGCGAATGGCGGCGCGGGCGGAAGCCGCCCGCCGAACCGTCTCGCGACTTCGGCGAGGCCGTTCTCTCCGCAGTGTACCTGCACGGACTGGCGGGAGATTTTGCGGCTGAGCGGTACGGAGAACACTGCATGGCTGCGACCGACCTGATGCGCTCCGTGCCGCCGGCATTTTCTCGTGCAGGAGCCCTGCCGCGTTCGCGTTTCACCTGGGTGCGGGGAGCTCATCTGGCGCGTCTAGGCTGCTGATGCGGGCCCTGGAACAAACAACGCACTCGCCCGAGCAGACGGTTGCCCTTGGCCGCGAACTGGCGGCAGAACTGACTCCGCCGAAGCTCATCCTGCTGCGAGGCGAACTCGGCGCCGGCAAGACCACGCTCGTGAAGGGGATTGCCGAGGCGTTCCAGGCTGCCGAGCAGCATGACGTCACCAGCCCCACGTTCACGCTCATCCACGAGTATCGCGGGCCGGACGTGACCGTGTACCACATTGATCTTTACCGCATTGAGACCGAACGCGAATTGGCCACGCTGGGGATTGACGAGTTGCTGCGCGACGAGCGCGCGCTGGTGCTGATCGAGTGGGGCGAGAAGTTTCCGCGCTTCGCGCGCGAGCGGGACGTGGAGATTGCGATTTCGTCGGTCGGGCCGACCGCGCGGCAATTCACCGTGACTCACAAGCACTGACGGGTGTAACATCGGCGGCGCGCGGGCCCTTCATATCTCACCCCTGGAGGCCCCATGGCTGAGTTGGACGCCCAGGTCCGGCAACTCGCGGAGAGAGAACTCGACAGCGGCGATCAAATACTGGAGGTATGTACGGCGGGTAGCGCGGGATCGATCCTGCCGCAACCGTGGCAGTTCCTGATCCCGGCTAGCATCATCGGGTTCGCGATTCTATCGACGAAGATCGGCGCGCTCTCGCTGGTGTCAGTGGGCATCATCGTCTTTTCGATCGTTTGGTACTTCAAGAACTACCGGCGATACATCCTCGCGCCCACCGAGCGCTGCCTGCTGATAATCCAGGTGGCAAGCAATCTTCAGGATCGCATTGCGTCGCGCAAGCTGCCTTACGAAAAGATCCTCTCCCTTTCGGAGACGGGCTCCGGCGCAATCAAGAACTTGGAGATCATGACGTCGGAGGAGACGATCAAGCTGATGCTGGCGACGAAAGAGCGCCGGATCAGCGACAGTGCGGAACGCAGCCGCCGGGTGGCGAACCTGCTGCGAACGAAGACCTCAAGTGGCAGCTCGAAGGCGAAGGGCAGCGCCCTCGGGATATAGCTTTCTCAGCAGCCCATTCTCAGAAGCCCATGATGTTGTAGCCGCAGTCCACGTGGATGACTTCTCCGGTGATGCCGGTGCTCATGTCGGAGGCGAGGAAGACGGCGGCGCCGGCGACCTCGTCGACTTCCACGTTTCGCTTGAGCGGGGCGCGCTCGGCGTGCGCCTTCAGCATGTCCATGAAGCCGGAGATGCCGCGCGCGGCCAGGGTTTTCACCGGGCCGGCGGAGATGGCGTTGACGCGTACGTTGTGCTTGCCGAGATCGGCGGCGAGATAGCGGACGGTGGCTTCCAGCGCGGCCTTGGCCACGCCCATGACGTTGTAGCGCGGGACGACTTTTTCGGCGCCGTAGTAGGTGAGCGTCATGATGCTGCCACCGCCGGTCATGAGCGGCAGGGCGGCGCGCGAGACGGCGATGAGGGAATAGACGCTGACGTCGTGGGCGATACGGAAGCCCTCGCGCGAGGTGAGGACGAAATCGTTTTTTAGCTCGTCGGCCGGCGCGAAGGCAATGCTGTGCACCAGGGTGTGGAGCTTGCCGTAGCGCTCCCTGAGTTGGGCGAAGAGCTGGGCGATTTCTTCGTCGCGCGAAACGTCGCAGCGAAAGGCCTCGGCGCCGGGGAGTTCGGCGACCAGCGCCTTCGCGTCTTCTTCGAGCCGCTCGTTCTGGTAGGTGATGGCGAGCTTGGCGCCGGCCTGCTGGAGCTTCTGCGCGATTCCCCAGGCGATGCTGCGCTTGTTGGCCAGGCCGAAGACGACAGCCGTGCGTCCGTCAATGCTGCACATGGGTGCCTTCCTCCGAGGGCGAACGGACAGGATAACAAAGCGATTTGGTGATTGGGTGATTTGGTGATTCGGCATTTAGCAGTTAGCAATTAGCACTTGGCCGTCGACGTCCGATGTGCTCAGGGGCCAAAATGCCAAATGCCGAGTGCTAAATGCCGCACCGCGGTCGAGTCGCTCAATCGCCAAATCACGAAATCGTCAAGTCACGAAATCACCAAATCAGACATCGCTCCACTCGTCTCCCCATTCGGCCTTGCGGGCGGCGCGGTAGCGTTGCTTGTCGCTGCGGGTGACGACTTCGCGCTGGAGGCCGGCGGGAGCGCAGAGGAGCAGTTCGGTGTGTCCCTTGTGATGTCGCGGGTGGCGAACGATGCGAGCAGCGGCCGGGTCCGGCGGTCGGCGGCTGAGGGCGACGTAAGAGAACTTTTCGTCTTCGTAGCCGAGTTCGGCCTGCTTCAACCGGCGATGCGCGGCGGTGCGCTCCAGGCGCGCGGCGAAGTGGCACCAGTCACCGGCCGTTTCCATGGGACAACGGCCGCCATGCGGGCAGGGAGCAACCATGGCGGCGCCGGAGGCAAGCAGTGCCTTGCGAGCAGCGATGATGTTGGCGAATCCTGGAGGCGTGCCCGGTTCGACGATGACGAGCAGCTCTCGCGCCGCGGCCCAGGCGCGGGCGATCAAGGCGGCCTGCTGACGAGGCGACAGCTCGTTGAGCGCATAAGAGACGATGACGAGATCGGCGCTCGGGAGCGGTTCGGGGAGAGTGAGGTCGCGCGCAATCCAGTTCGCGTTGCGCAGGGGTGCAAGCGGCGAGTGAGCGGCGAGGCGTTTTCCGGCGGCGATGAGCTCGGTGTCGCGTTCGATCAGTGTTGTGAACCCGACGCTGGGGAAGGCGTCGGCCGCGGCCCAGAGCGCGGCGCCGGGGCCGGCGCCGAGGTCGAGCAGCGTGCGGACGTCTGCTCGAGGAGCGCGCGCGTGAACTTCATCGAGCACGCGGCGCACGGCGGCGTAGGTTGCCGGCAGGCGCAGGGCGATGTAGGCGGCGCGGTCGGCGGCGGCGCCGAGCGCGCCGGAGGAGCGTCCCGATTTGTAGCGCGAGGTGAGCTCGGCGGCAGCGCGGGCGAGGGTTTTTTCGGGGAAGGGCGCGAGCTCGGCGGCGATGGCGGCGCGCAGTTGTGAAGGAAGCATTCCGGGAAAAGAGTACCTCAGCGGCTAGAGCCGGAGTGTTTTCGAGCTTCGACTTTCCAGTTGCCAGTTTCGTGCATGGACAGTCGTGGCCGAGAAGCCTGGAGCGCTTGCCGTGGTGCGTGGCTGTCCGGGGTCCTTCGCTTTGCTCAGGATGATTCCGCGGGGGTCCGTCGATCTAATCGGCTACCGTCGTCGGGACGGCGACTTCGGCCTGCCTGGGGGCGTCAACGGCGGCGAGTGCGGCGACTGCTGCGACCAGATACATGCTGCCCACAATCGCAAAGCCGCCGCTCAGGGCAATGTGGTGCGAGACTGCGCCGACGAGCGGGGCGATGACGATCTGCAACACGGTGCCGAGAAAATAGAAAGTGTTCTGCACGCGTCCCATGAAGTGCTTGGGCACGATCTCCATGATGCTGGACTGGATGGCGACGCCGGAGATGCCGCGCGCCGAGCCCATCATGGCGTAGATGGCCACGCCGATCCAGAGCCAGGCGAAGAAGGGCATGACATAGAGTCCGAGGGCCATGACGCTCATGGAGACAATCGTGGCCAGGCGCGGCGACCAGCGCCTGATGAGCAGTGGCGAGTAGAGCGCGCTGATGAAGGCGCCGGTGCCCCATCCGCCGTTGAGCCAGCCGTAGCCGACGGCGCCGGCATGGAGGATGCGGTCGCTGAAGGGAGCGGTGAGCACGCCCTGCGCCATCATGCCGGCGATGAAGAGCGAGAGCGCCGTGCCCATCAGCATCAGGTAGCGGTTGGAGCGGACGTAGATCCAGCCTTCGTGCAGCTCGTGGAGATACTTTCCGACGGCGGTCTCGGCGGCGTGCAGCCGCTCAGAGATGGCGTGCTCGTGCTTGACGACGTGGCGGCCTCTGCGGACAAACAAGTAGCAGACGAAGGAGACGACGTAGGTGCTGACGTCGAGCAGCAGCACGCCGCCGAGGCCGATGTGGTTGTAGACAAAGCCGACGACGGCGCCGGCGAGCAGCCATCCACCTTGCACGCCGGCGAGCAGGAAGGTGTTGGAAGTTACGAATTGGGCGTCGGGCGTGAGTTCCTGGATGAGCGCGGTGACGGTGGGCCAGAACATCCAGAAGCCGGCGGCCACGAGCACGGCCATGGCGTACAGATGCCAGACCTGCGCCTGTCCGCGCAGCGCGAGGGTGGCGACAGCGAGAATAACGATGGCGCGCGCGGCGTCGAGGAGCATTACCAGGCGGCGGCGGTCTTCCCGGTCGATGATCACGCCGGTGAACGGCAGCATGAGCATGGCCGGCAGCGTTTGCAGCATGACAAGGGTGCCGAGCGCGGTTTCCGAGCGCGTGGCCTGGAGGATGAACCACGTCACCGCGGCGGCGTTCATCCCGCTCCCGAGCATGGAGATGAGATTGGCGGTGAACACGAGCCGCAAGGCGCGATGTTTGAGGATGGAGCGCATTTATTTGTGCGGAGTTCGCGGCCGCCGGCACATTCAATGTAGCGCGGAAAGGCGGGGCGCGCCAGTTGCGAAGAGTGATTGAGGGAGGTCGCGATTCCGGAGGGGCCGAAGCAAAATCGAGTGCGGCCGGAATGCCCTGGCGCAGAGGGAAAGGCGCGGGCGACCACGGGGTCCTTTGACTCGGCAATCAGCCCGCCCGTGGCGAGCTGATTGGCTTCGCTCAGGATGACTCGGAGGCAATCATATAATCCCCTGCACGGAGCGACTTTGAAGCTGAAGGAACTGTTCGGCAAAAAAGAGAAGAACGAGCACCGCATCATCCGGCGGGTGGAGCGCACGGGGGACGTGCTGCAGCCGGAGTATCACCGGGCCACACTGGAGTGTCCCGAGCCGGCGCGCTGGAGCATGTTCGACTCGATGACGGCCGAGGTCGAGGTGCTCGAGTTTCTGCGCGCCGTGGTCACGACCATCAAGCCGAAATTGGTGGTGGAGACCGGAACATTCATGGGCATCTCGACGCTATGGATCGCAGAGGCCCTCAAGCAGAACGGTTTCGGACGGGTCGTGACCTGCGAATTCGATCCGTTGGTTTTCGCCAAGGCGAAGGAGCGTTTCGCGGCGTCGCCGCTCAGTGATCTGATCGAGGCGCGCTGCCAGTCGAGCCTGGAACTCGATGTTCCGGGGCAGATTGACCTGCTGTTCAGCGACAGCGACATGCCGGTGCGCGAGCAGGAGGTGCGGCGCTTTTTGCCGCAGATGAATCCGAACGGCGTGATCCTGATGCACGACGCCAGCTCGCATCTGAAGGTGGTGCGCGAGGCGGCGCTGCGCCTGGAGCAGGAAGGGCTGATCTCGGTGCTGCTGCTGCCGACACCGCGAGGGTTAGTGATGGCGCAGAAAAGGCAGGGCAGGAAGTAGTTGCCAGTTGCCGGTTGCCATCACCCCTCGAGAGCCGGGCTCCCCACTTGCACCTTGCCGGGCGTCGGGACTAGGATGCGCGCGAAAAGAGCAGCACGGCGCGGCACCCTCCGGAGGTCCCCATGCAGAAGCGCAATGTAGTCATTGCCGCACTCGCGATTTTTCTGATTGCCGGTCCGGCCGCGGCGCAGTTGCAGGACATCGTGATCACCGCGGGCACGCCGGAAGACCAGGCGACGACGGCGATCGGCAAAGAAGAGGACGGTAACAAGCGCGCCGCGATGTGGTCCGAGTTCGTGACCAAGTTTGCCGACAACAAGGGCGCGGTGGCCTACGGGAACCTGCAACTGGCGCAGCAACTCCAGTCCAATGGCGATGCGGTGGGCGCGCTGGCGGCGGCCGAGAAGGCCTACGCCGCCATGCCGAACAACATGGAGATCATCACCACGGCCGTGGGCGCGGCGCAGCAGGCGAAGAACTGGAGCAAGGCCGCGCAGTACGCCAATGCGGGCGGCAGGGCGTACAACGGCATCGGCAAAACGAAGCCCGAGGGAATGAGTGATGCGGAGGCGGCCGCGCAGGCCGAGCAGCAGCGCAAGAACCTGGCGGCGCAGTACGAATTCCTGGAAGCGGCGTCGTACAACGCGATCGCCAGTGAACAGGACCCGAAGAGCCGCTTCGCGGCGATCGAGCAGTTCACCGAGGCCTTTCCCAAGTCGAAGTACGCGGAGCCGACGACGCAATTGGCGATCGTGTCTCTGGCGCAGATCAACGACATGACGCGGCTGGCGGCTTTCAGCGAAAAGGCGCTCGCGGCCAATCCGAACAGCCTGGCGACGCTGGCCATCGTGGCCAACGCGTTTTCGCAAGAGCAGTCGGGCGCGCACCTGGCGAAGGCGACCGAGTACGCCAAGCGGGCGATTGAGCTTTCGAAAACGCAGGCCGACGCGAACGGCGTGATGGTGGGGCTGGCGCACTCGGCGCTGGGGTACACCATGCTGCGTCAGGATGGGCTGACGGCACCGCGTCCTGGACCGAAGACGCCGGGCGCGATCGCGGAGCTGAAGCTGGCGTCGGCGGCGCTGAAGAGCGATCCGGGATCGTATGCCATCGCGCTGTACTGGCTGGGGTTTGCGTGCGCCAAGAGCAATCGCATGGACGAAGCGCGCAGCGCGCTGAGCGAAGCGGCCGGCATCCCGGGACCGTACCAGGCGCTGGCGCGCGATCTGCTGGGCAAGGTGAACAGCGCCCGGGCGCCGCGAGCGGCGGCGAAGTAGCGCGCCGGTCAGGCGGTCGGCGAGTCGGCCGCCGCCACGTGCGCCTTCAGTTCACCGGACCGTCAATGATGATGCCCGCAGCCTTGCGGGCGAACTCAATCTGCTTGCGCTCGCCGTTGCGCGCCACGTCGTGGAGCTGCGTGTAGTACGTGCGCGCCTTTTCCTTGTTGCCCGCGAGTTCGGCGGCGCGGGCCGCGCCGTAGAGCGAGTTGAAGCGGCGAGGCGCCGACTGGAGCGAGGCTTCGTATTCCGCAAGCGCTTGCGCCGGCTGCTTCAGCTCGAGAAGCAGGTCGGCCAGGAGCTCGCGCGCGGGGAGGACCGAGCCGGGAGTAATGTTCGACTTATCGGCCGAGTCTTCCTTGTCGGCGGCGGCGCGGGCGAGTTCGAGTGCGCCGGGCTCCTTCTCAGCGAGGGCGAGCCACGACGCGGCCTCGAGGCGCATGATCTCGACCTGGCCGGACCAGTACGGTTCCTGTTTGGCGAGAGCGTCACGCATGGCCGCGAGCTGAGTTACGCCGGCGCGCGCTTTGTCGAGCTGATTGCTGCGCGCTGCGCCGATGGATCGCGCCCACAGCCGGATGGCCGGTGGGACGGCGGGTGCTCCGGGAGCCGGCTGCAGCGCGGCGGCGGCTTTCCAGTCGCGACGCTCCAGCGCGTAGCGCGCCGGAATCGCGGCGAGCGGGTAGCCGGCCTTGAGCGATCCGTCGCCGGCGCCGATCTCAGCAGCTTCACGCACTACCGCCAGGGCCCTGGAGTCCTGTCCGGATTGCAGGTAGGCGTAAGCGAGGTAGTCGAGCGCGTGCAGCGCTTCGGTCCAGCCGGCGGTAGCGTGTTCGGCGCGCGCGTAGGCCTCGCCGGCGCTGGCAGCGGCGCGGTTGCTGGCGATTGAGTCTTCCCAATATCCCAGACGCGTGAAGATGTGCGAGGGCATGTGCAGGGCGTGCGGCACCGAGGGCGCGATCTGGGCGTAGCGGCGCGCGGCGGCGAGGCCCATGTGGGCCAATGGCGGAGCGTCACAGGCGTGAATCACGTAGTGCGCGACGCCGGGATGGCCGGGCTGGCGGTCGAAAATCGGAATGAGGAGTTCGCCGGCGCGGCGATACTGCGCGTACGTCTTGTCGGTGGGCGACTGAATGGCGATGAGCGAGAGCGCGTAAAACATGGTCGCCTCGCTGTCGTCGGGTGAGTGCTGATGAGCGCGCGCCATTGCGTCAGACCAGGCGCGGGCGCGCTCGGCGTGGGGACGATGGCGGTAGTCGCGGTAGAAGTCGGCGAGGGCGGCGATGAAATCGCGCTCACGCTGGGTGGGCGCGCTCAGCTTACCCGCCTCCGCAATGAACGCACTGCCCGCCGCCAGCTCGGCCGGTGTGGGCGGCTCCCACAGCGGATGGTAGTGCGAAGCCGCCATGCCCCACCAGGCGATGCCGCAGTGAGGATCAGCCTGCGCGGCGTCATGGAACGACTTCTCCGCCTGCTCGAACCAGAACGAGTGCAGCAGGGCAAGGCCGCGCTCAAAATCCGACTGCGCTTTCGCGGAACAGGAAGTGACGAAGTTCACGCGTCCGAGCTTTTCCGGCGGCTTGCCGGTGTGCTGGTGGCCGTCGTCGGCGGTGAGGAGGAGAGAGGAAGCGAGAAAAACAGCAGCCAACGTACGCATGGGAATCCTCCACCTCGCGGGCGGGTCTTCATTGTACCCAAACCGCTACCGGGAGGACTTGCGGAGGCTGGAGGGCGCTTGGGCACGCCGTGACATGCCCGCGCGTGACGAAATCGAGCTTGGCCAGAATGCCTTGGGACGACAAAGATGGCGCCAGCGGTACTGGGTGCTTCGCTCGGGATGACTGGTCCACGTGTGGACGGAGAACCGAGAACGGAGCTGAGAAGCGAGGATCGAGAACCGCTTACTTCACCATTTCGTCGCTGAGCAGGTGCGCCTTCAACGCGAGCGTGTGGGCGCGGACGAGATCGCCATCGGTGGTCGCGGTGCGGGACTGGGTCATGTAGAGGCGAATCTGCTGCACCATGGCCTGCTGGTCCACGGTGAGCGGCGAGCGGAGCGTGGACAGATTCTGCTCGGCGGATTGAAGCAGCTGTTCGGTTGTCTGCCGGGCGTGCATGGCCTGGTCGTGAGGAAGACCGGGAGCGACCTGCACGGTGTTCTCCGGCGGAGCGGGCGGTTTGGCGCTGGCGGTGGTGGATGGCTGCGTGGACGGCGTCGCGGGCGGCGCCGGCGAGGGCGTTGCGCCGGCAGGCTGCGAGCCGGTCGCAGCGGTTGTGCTGGGCGGCTTGCGCGTGGTGGTGGTGTGCGCCGCCGAAGGCTTGGTCCTGGGACGCGGCTTCGTCGTGGTGCTTGTGCTTGGGGCCGGCCCTGGAGCAGGTTCGGCGGGAACCGGCTTGGCCGGCTCGGGCTCGGTCACCGTGGGTGGAGCAGGAGCGGGCTCGGCTGGAGTCGCGATCGTGGGCGCCGTCGCCGCGGGCTGCGGCACGGGCGGCTTTTTTTTCTTGCAGCCCGCCAGGACCGCCATCAGGGCGATGAGCGCGAGCAGCGTGAGCTTACGAAGTGGCATCATCGGCCGATCGATTGCGACTTACGAATTGCGAGGTTGAGAAACCCAGAGCATCATCAGCAACCTCATCCATGATACTTCGTCTTTATGATTCGTACTTCGAGCCCAAATTTATCCGCGTGCCGCCATCTCTTCTGTCTCAGCGCTCATGGCGCCGGCGGCCGGGAAGCGCAAATGGAACGTGGCGCCGGCTCCGGGCGCCGAGTCGAACTCGACCGCGCCGTGGTGGAGCTGCATCACGCGGAACGTCATGGCCAGGCCGATACCGCTGCCGGCCTTCTTGGTGGTGAAGTAGAGATCGAAGATCTTCTCCCGAATTTCAGGCGGGATGCCGGGGCCGGAGTCCTGTACCACAAGTTCGGCGCCGCCACCGAAGCGCGCAGCTTCCAGGCGCAGGGTGCCGCCGTGCTCCATGGCCTGCACGCCGTTGAGGACGACGTTGAGGACGGCCTGTTTCACCAGGTCGGCGTCAATCTTTGCGACCAAGGGCTCGGGGGGCGACTGCTTCTGGATGTGCACGCCGTGGCGCTCAGCGTCGGGGGAGGCGAGCATGGCGACCTCGTCGAGGACGCGGCGCAGGTCCACGTCGGCGAGCCGCAACTCGACCGGGCGGGTGAAGTCCACCAGCATCTGCACGACGCGGTCGAGGCGCTGAATCTCGCTGCCGATGACGTCCATGTGCCGGCGGGTATCGGGATCAATCTCTTCCAGTTTCTGCCGCAGGATCTCGAGATGCACGACGATGGCGTTGATGGGATTCTTCACTTCGTGAGCAACGCCCGAGGTGAGCCGGCCGATGGCGGCGAGGCGGCGCGAAAGCTCGATTTCGCTCTCGATGCGGCGCACGGACTCGGCGTCGCGCATGGTGAGCAGGGCGCCGATACGCTCGCCGCCCTCTTCGATGAAGTCAAGCGAGACCTGGAGGCGGCGGCCGTTTTCAGTCAGCACTTCGCGCGCGGCGATGGCCTCGTGGCCCTCGAAGGCATTCAGCACGACGGAGCCGAGCTGCGTTTGCGACGAGAAAATCTGGGCGACGCTGGAGCCGAGCATCTGGCCGCGGGGCTGCGCAAGGAAGCGCTCGGCGGAGGCGCTCACGAGCACGGCGCGCGAGTCGCGCGTGAAGAGCATCAGGCCGTCCTGAAGCGTGGACATGATCTGGTCAAGGTTTTCCTTCAGGGCGGAGAAGACGTCTTTGACGTCGCGGAACTGGCGGCCCAATCGGTCAATCCTGGTGGTGACCAGGCCAACTTCGTCGCGCGGTCTATTTTCACCCTCGACCGGCGGGCCGGTCACGAGGTCGAGTTGCCGGGCGATGGCCATGAGCGGGCGGAAGGCAAGGTTCGAGAGCCCGGCCGCGAGCACGAGCGAAACCAGCACGGCGATGCCGGAGAAGGCGATGGCGCGGTTCAGCACCGGCTGCAGCTCGTTCTTCATGAACAGCGTCTGGATGCCGATGCGGATGTAGCCGAAGGGCGCGCCGGCGCGGTTGAGCGGCATGCGAATGTCGTAGGCGTGCGGCTCGCCGTAAACGATCTGCAACTGGCGCCACATGCCCTGGTGGAGCAACTCGTCGAAGCTGTCGCGGCCAGGAATGAGCTTGCCGTTCAAGCTGGGATCGGTGTGCAGGAGGGCGCGGCCCTGGAGGTCGGTGATGGCCACGTCGTACACGACCTTGGAATAGCCGGTGTCAGACTCGAGCAGCGAGTTGACGCCGGCATCGGTCTGAAGCGCTTCGGCGATGGCATCGCGGACGGCGTCAGGATTGTTGAAGTCGAGGCGAGTGCTGCTGAAATCGGTGTCGAGAGCGTCCTGGGTGGCGTGCAGGACCTGGTTGCCGATGAAGACGCCGGTTTCGTAGTCGGCGTTGATGCGCTGGTGCACGATCTGCGCGATGTAAATGGACGAGAGAGTGGCCACCAGCGCCACCACCATGGCGCTGATCGCGAGAACGAGTTTGGTCCTAAGACGCAAGTTTCACGTTTCCCGTGTTCACGTTTCACCCACTTGCGCGTGCAGCGTCGACTCGGGAGGACGGAGGAGAGCGCGCGAACAAGAACATGCAACGTGAAGCCTGAAGCTGCCGCTATCCATTGGCCGCCTCGGCGACGACGGTGCCGCCGCCGGCGCCGTATTCCTTCAGCTTGTTGTGCAGCGTCTTCAAGCTGATGCCGAGGATTTCAGCGGCGCGTGTCTTGTTGTTGTTGGTGGCGGCGAGCGTCTTGAGGATGAGCAGCTTCTCGGCTTCCTCCACGGTGGTTCCGACGCCCAGGCGAACCGCGTTGGGCTCGTCCACCGGCGCGCGCGGCGTGACGTGCCCGAAGCCCGGCGGCAGATGGCGCGCCTCAATGGTCGAGCCGTCGCATACGATGACGGCGCGCTCCAGCGTATTGCGCAGCTCGCGGACATTGCCCGGCCAGGAGTAGCTGCTGAACTGCGCCATGACGGGGTCGGCGACCATGGCGACGTTGCGTCCGTGGCGCTGATTGAGGTCGGCGAGCAGGGCCTCGACCAGCGCGGGCAGATCTTCTTTATGGTCGCGGAGGGCGGGCATGTGGATGTTGAAGACGTTCAGCCGGTAATAGAGGTCGTTGCGCAGCTCGCCCTTGGCGACCGCTTCCTCCGGGACTTTATTCGTGGCGGCCAGGACGCGAACGTCCACCGGGCTCTCGACCTTGCTACCCAAACGACGGACCTTGTGATCTTCGAGCACGCGCAGCAGCTTGGCCTGCGTGCCGGCGGGCATTTCGCCGATTTCGTCGAGCAGCAGCGTGCCGCCCTCGGCGAGCTCGAAGCAGCCGGCGCGGCGCTCCAGGGCGCCGGTGAACGCGCCCTTCTCGTGGCCAAAGATTTCGCTTTCGATCAGGGTCTCAGGAATGGCGGCGCAGTTGATGGCGACGAACGGCTTGCCCTTGCGGGGACTCAGGTTGTGAATGGTGCGGGCCAGCAGCTCCTTGCCCGTGCCGCTCTCGCCGGTGATGAGCACCGAGGCGACCGACGGTGAGACCATTTCCACGAGGCGGAAGATTTCCTGCATTTTCTTTGAGGGGCCGACCAGGGCGTCGAGCACGCCGGTGTCGCGCAGCTTGCGGCGCGTGACCTCCAGTTCGACTTCGGTGCCGCGCTGGCGGGCGGCATTCTGGAGGATGGCGCGCAGACGGGCGGGGTCAACCGGTTTCTGGATGAAGTCGTAGGCGCCAGTCTTCATGGCGTTGACGGCGGCGTCGATGGAGCCCTGGGCGGTGAGCAGCACCACGGCGATGGGCTGCGGCTGGGCGGCGAGGCGCTCCAGCAGCTCCATGCCGTCCATGCGCGGCATCTTGAGGTCGGTGACGACGATGCCGGGGTTGAAGGCGGTGATCTTTTCCAGCGCTTCAATGCCGTCGCTGGCGGTTTCGGTTCGGTATCCCCAGGCCGAGACCAGCTCGGCCATGCCGCTGCGTTCGTTTTCCTCGTCTTCGACGATGAGTATCTTTTCCTGTGCCATAGGGGCGGTCTGACACTCCATTTTCAGCGCTTTGGCGCTGCCTGGCAAACCTGCCGAGCAGGGCGTGCCTGCCATGAGTTCCCAGAAATCAGGCCCGGCGCTCTCTAGGATGCGACTTTGGCCCGGAACTGTCACTGAAAACGTGTGTTTTTTACATTACGCCAGTCCGAGCCGGTACCAGGGCAATCCGCCCGGCTTTTGGCCCCTTGGGATGGGCCGGTGCGAGCGCCGGGAAATCGAGCTCGGGAACAAAGTTGAAGCAACACGCGGCGCGGATAGTAACTCAGTAAACACTGTGCTTTGACGAGAGGCGCGCGGTTTCGCAAACCAGAGCGCGTTGCGGTATCATTTTCCGTTTGTTAAGGTCCGGTGAAAGCCTTAGTCATGGGCCCCTTCCTTTGCTTTGTCGTCTGAGCGGATCGTCTTTATAGATTTTCGGAGGATCGCACATGCAAATGCAGAACGCAGGCTGGTGCAGCCGCGGACTTGGGTTGTTGCTGACGGCGCTATTGCTCACAGGCATGGCGGCCGCGCAGGACAATAACGCATACCGTTCCGAGGTGTTTGGCGGGTACAGCTGGTACAGTCCGGGACAGAGATTTGGAACCACCCAGGTGGGCGGGATGAACGGCTTCAATGTTTCGTCTGCCTGGTTCTTTAATCGCAACTTCGGCTTCAAGGCGGACGTGGGCGCCTACTTCAAGGACCGCCGCGCCAACGCCACCACGCTGCTGTTCGGTCCGGTGGTGAAATTTCCAAGCGAGAATGTCACGCCATTTCTGCACGTCCTGCTGGGGCTGAACCGGATGATGCCGGCCTCGGGTTTTCCCGGGAATCCGGAAGATAAGAGCGGATTGGGGCTGGCGGTCGGCGGCGGGCTCGATCTGAACATCTCGGAGCATTGGGCGATACGTGCTGTGCAAGCCGACTACATGTGGGCGCACCACAACTACGCGCAGGCGGTCGGCAGCCGCGACATCGAGGGCGGCCGCATCGGCGGCGGTATCGTGCTGAAGCTTGGCTCGCTGGGTCCGCCACCGGCGCCGCCGGCCCTGGCGTGCTCGGCACAGCCCACCGAAGTGATGGCGGGTGAGCCGGTCACGGTGACGGGCAATGCCTCGAACTTCCATCCGAAGGCTACCCTGACGTACACGTGGACGGCCAGCGGGGGGAAGCCTTCCGGGAACGCCGCGACGACCCGGATCGACACCACCGGCCTGGCGCCGGGCAGCTACACCGTGCGCGGCACGGCAACGGACGGCAAGAAGGCGTCGGCGGACTGCACGACGTCGTTCACCGTGAAGGAGCCGCCGAAGAATCCGCCGACCATCTCGTGCTCGGCGAACCCGACTTCGGTGAAGTCGGGCGAGCCCTCGACGATCACGGCGCAGGCCGCGAGTCCGGACAACCGGCCGGTGACGGTCACCTACTCGGCAACTGCCGGCCGGGTGACCGGCAGCGGCAACCAGGCGACGCTCGACACGGCAGGCGCGGCGCCGGGTCCGATCAATATCACCTGCAACGCGGCTGACGATCGCGGACTGACGGCCACGGCCAACACGAGCGTGAACGTAGAGTCGCCGCCACCGCCGCCGCCGCAGGTGAGCAAGCTGAACGAGATCCAGTTCAAGAACAAGCAGAAGCCGGCCCGGGTGGACAACGAAGCCAAGGCCATCCTCGACGACGTGGCGCTGCGCCTGCAGCGTGACGCCGACGCCAAGGCCGTGGTGGTTGGCTACACCGATCCGGAAGAGCTGAAGAGCAAGGCGCTGGCGAAGAAGAATGCGAACCTGGCCGCGCAACGCGCCGTCAACACCCGCGACTACCTGGTCACGGAGAAGGGCATTGACGGCAGCCGCATCGAGGCCCGGTCCGACGGCACGTCGGCCGCGAAAGCGGAGATCTACCTGGTGCCTGCGGGCGCAACCTTCGACCAGGCCGGCACGCAGCCGGTGGACGTGAGCAAGGTGAAAGCGCAGCCGCGCACTCCTGCTCCGCCGAAGAAGTCCGGCGCGAAGAAAAAGGCGGCGCCAGCGCAGTAGACGTGTGAACTGAAGTTGGGGAAAACCGAGCCCGGCCGGAAACGGCCGGGCTTTCTTTGGACGTTTTTGGAGTGAGTGGCGCAGCGCCGACGGGCGAGGGCGCCCGTCGCTACATAGGTTGCGCACCTTTCGCGACGGTCCTTGGGCCTTTCGTAACGTGTAAGATTCCAGACGGCCGTGGCAATCTGACGGGGTCCCAAAACATCCAATTGCCTGTCAGGGGGGCGAAGAGGAGAATTGCCCGTGATGACCAGGACCCAGCCAGCCCGGCCCATTGCCTTCGTCCTTCTTCTGTTGCTGGCCGTCGCGTCGCTTCCGGCGCGGGCGCAGTGGCTGCCTATCGGCCCTGACGGCGGCGACGTCCGCAGCCTGGCCTACGATCCCGCGAATCCCGACCACATCCTGCTCGGCACCAGCGCGGGACAACTGTTTTCTTCGCGCGACAACGGCGCGAGCTGGTCGCGCCTGGCGCATTTGGGCGAGAACGACGACTATGTCCTCGATCACATTTTGTTCCAGCCGAGTGATGGCGTGATTTACGTCTCGGCATGGAGCGTGGAGGACAACACCGGCGACATTTTCCGCAGCCGCGATGGCGGACGCACCTGGGAGGCGCTGCCGGGAATGCACGGCAAATCGGTCCGGTCGCTGGCAATGGCGGCGAGTGATCCGCGTGTGCTGGTGGCCGGGGCGCTGGATGGCGTCTTCCGGTCGAACGACGGCGGCGAAACGTGGCAGCGCATCTCGCCGGCGGGACACGCGGAGATCAAAAACATCGAATCGCTGGCGGTGGACCCGAGAAATCCCAACGTGATTTACGCCGGTACCTGGCACCTGCCGTGGAAGACCAGCGACGGCGGCGCGACGTGGCAGCACATCAAGCAGGGCGTGATTGACGACTCCGACGTTTTTTCCATCATCATCGACCGCAATCATCCGCAGACGGTCTATGTGAGCGCGTGCTCGGGAATCTACAAAAGCGAGAGCGCGGGCGACCTGTTCCACAAGGTACAGGGCATCCCGTTTTCCGCGCGGCGGACGCGCGTGCTGCAGCAGGACCCGGGGAATTCCAACGTGGTCTATGCGGGCACGACCGAAGGTCTGTGGAAGACGGTGGACGCGGGCAAGACGTGGCAGCGCGTCTCGGCGGCCAACATCATTGTGAACGACGTGCTGGTCGATCCGCGGCGCCCGTCGCGCGTGCTGCTGGCGACGGACCGCAGCGGCGTGCTGGCGTCGAATGACGGCGGCGGCAGCTTTGTGGCGTCGAACCGCGGCTTTGCGCACCGGCAGGTGACCTCGCTGCTGGTGGACCGCGGCGACAGCAGCGTGATCTACGCCGGGCTGGTCAACGACAAAGAATTCGGCGGCGTGTACATGTCGCGCGACGGCGGCTCAAGCTGGGAGCAGCGCAGCACCGGCCTCGGTTCGCGCGACGTGTTCGTGCTGCGGCAGATCGCCTCCGGCGACCTGCTGGCGGGCACCAACAGCGGCGTGTTCATGCTGAACGGAAACGACGGCGCATGGAAGCCGCTGAACGAGGTTGTGGGCGAGAAAACGAGCCAGGTGAAACTGGCGCGCCCGGTCAAGGGACAGCGCACCCGCACGGTGCGCAGCGTAGAACGCTCCGAGTTGAACGCGCGCGTGTTCGATGTGGAAGAGTTTGGCGGCCGGTTGTATGCCGCGACGAGCGCGGGCCTGTTCGTGAGCCAGGGGTCCCCGGCTGAGGCGACCGGCCGCAGGTGGACCGGCGGGCCGGTGATGGGTCAGCAGTTCTTCACAACGGTGCGCGCCACGCCGCGGATGCTGGTGGCGGCCAATCACCACGCGCTGCTGGTCTCGGTTGACCGTGGAGTGAACTGGTATCAGCCGAAGCTGCCGCACTACCTGACGATGCTGAACGGCGTGGCGATCACTGCCGACGGCGTGATCTGGCTGGCGACGCGCGAAGGAGCTTTCCGCAGCAGCGACGGCGGCGACAACTGGGAGCATGTGCTGGCGGGCCTGCCGCATCGCAACCTGCTGAGCATCACGGTTGACGAGGACGGCGGGCGCTTGCTGGCGACAGCCAGCGATACCCGCGATTTGTACGAAAGCACCGACTCGGGCCGATCGTGGCGACGCACGCAGACCGGCTTCGCGCTAAGGCGGGTTGTTCCGGTGCACGGCCGGGTGCTGGCGACGACGTCGTATGACGGCATTGTGGCGCAGCCGGTCGCGTCGAGCGAGTCGCGGCGGAGCGCTGGACAGACGGCGGCCGGATCGCAGGAGCAGTAGAGCCGTTTCAGGCAGCAGGACGGAGAAGCCCGGCCCCGGGGCCGGGCTTTGTTGTATGGCGTCCGCTTGCACGATAATGCGCGCTGGCAAAAAAGGGGGAGCACATGGCGTCGATTCCCGAAATTCTCCAGCCGATGGTTGAGAAGTTCGATCTCCTGGGCGATTACATCACCGCGGGGGAGTACGCTCGCGCCAGGGAACTCGCGCTCGAACTCCGTAAGATCTACGACACGGGCGTGGAGCGCGCGACCAGCGGGCGCGTGAGCTGAGTCGCGACCCGGTGCAAAAGAGGGTTGTGGAAACGGCCCTCCCCTGGGCTGATCGGAAAAATCTACACGGCCCGACAGCCCTGGCTTGACGTAAGTCACTGAAATCAAAGGCTGGCGGATGGCAGCCTCCGTGCCCTTTCAAGGGTGATTTGGAACGTGTTCGGGAGGTAAGCCATGAAGCGACTTACCGGTCTTTCCTTGATTGTTTTGCTGGCGGCGGTGCTGTTCACGACCGCGTGCGGACAGCATCTTGCGCCGGATTCGGATGCGGCCACCACGGCCAGCGACGCCTCGTCGTCGCAGCCGGCGCCGTTTAACGACAACTCCGACAAGACGAAGCAGGAGAGCCTGCTTCAGCGGCTGCTGCCCAAGTCGATGCAGCCGGCGATAACGGTGCCGGCGGGAACGCCGATTGCCGTGCGGTTGCAGGCAACGGTCTCCAGCGAATCGGCGGTTTCAGGCCAGATGTTCGACGCGGTGCTGGCCGAGCCCCTGGTGGTTGACGGCAAGACAGTGGCGCCGGCGGGCGCGGCCGCAGTGGGCCGCGTGGTCACCGCGAAGCGCTCCGGCCGGCTGAAGAGCCCGGGCTATCTGCGGCTCACGCTGGCTTCGGTGACGATTGACGGCAAGAGCGTTCCGGTGCAGACCTCGAGCATCTTCGCCGCGGGCGCATCGCACAAGAAGCGCAATTTCGCGCTCATCGGCGGAGGCGCCGGAGCGGGCGCGCTCATTGGCGCGCTGGCCGGCGGAGGCAAGGGTGCGCTGATCGGCAGCGCCATCGGCGCGGCCGGCGGCACCGGTACGGCGTACGTCACCGGAAAGAAAGATGTGGCGTTTGCCGCCGAGCGGCGGTTGACGTTCCGGCTGATGCAGCCCGTCAATTCACGGGGCTAAGGAAAAGTAAGGGCAAAGAAAGCGTCAAGCTGAAATGAGAGCGAGCCCGGGGGTTCCCGGGCCCGCTTTTTCCATTTAGGAACCAACTCACGCGATGATTCCCAATTCGGGAAGTCCCGATTAATCAGGTAGATGCCATGCCTGACGCATCATTGCGTTTCATTTTGGGAACCACGTCGCATTAAAGTCCACCCAAGCACGGCGTCGTTCTCGAGACTAACTCGCTGCTTTGCGGGGAGTTAGCTGCGTCGAGCTCAAATCGGAACGCGACCTGCGAAGAGGGACAGCAGTAAATCTTCAGTGTGTGCGGCCCGAAAGGGCACGGGGGCGACGTCCAGCATGGCGGCGAATTCCAGATCGGCTCCGGACGGGACCGCGGCAGTTGGGCTTCGTCTCGTGTTGCTCGGTCCCGGCGACACGTTGCGGGAGGCGGCGCGCGAATTGGCGCCTTCGGTGGGTTTCAGCGTGCAATCGTCGGCGCGTTCGGACGATGTGCTGCGGCTGCTGGAGGCGCAGCGGGTGGATGCGCTCATCGTGGAATCGACGGCGAGCGACGGGACGCTGCTCGACCTGCTTCGTGAGATCAAGACGCGGCGCCCGGACTGCGAAGTGGTGGTCATCAGCGAGAGCGCCTCGGTGTCGCTGGCGGTGCAGGCGGTCAAGCTGGGGGCCTATGACTTCCTGCCCAAGCCTTTCGACCTGCAGGACCTGAACGCACTGCTGCAGCGGCTGGCGGCGCACGTCCGCATGACGCAGGAGAGCCGGCTGCTGCGCGACAGCATGCGGACGCGGCAGGGCTTCGGCTCCATCGTGGGGCGCTCGCCGGAGATGGAGAAGCTCTACCGCATCATCTCCAAGGCGGCGTTCAGCACGCATCCGGTGCTGGTGCTGGGCGAAAGCGGGACCGGGAAGGAGCTGGTGGCGCGCTCCATCCATTATTCAGGGCCGAACCAGGACAAGCCGTTCATCCCGGTGGACTGCGGATCGCTGGTGCCGACGCTGATCGAAAGCGAGTTGTTCGGTTACGTCCGCGGAGCGTTCACGGGCGCGGTGCGCTCGAAGGAGGGGCTGCTCTCGATCGCCAACGGCGGCACGGTATTTCTCGACGAGGTCGGCGAGCTTCCGGTGGACTTGCAGGCGAAGCTGCTGCGCGCGCTGCAGGAGAAGGAAATCCGGCCGGTGGGCAGCACGCACTCGGTGAAGATTGATGTCCGAGTCCTGGCCGCGACCAATCGCGATCTGGAAACAGCGGTGGAGAAGGGCGCCTTCCGCAAGGACCTGTTCTACCGCCTGAATGTGCTGACGCTGCGCATTCCGCCCCTGCGCGAACGCCGCGGCGACATTCCCATGCTGGCCGAGTATTTCCTGGAGCGGATCACGAATGCGGGCGGCGGTCCGCGGACGATCTCCAGCGAGGCGATGGAACTGCTGATGGCCTACGACTGGCCGGGCAACGTGCGCGAACTGGAAAACTGCATTGAGCGCGCCTGCGCCATGAGTTCCGGGCCGGGCCTGCATGTGGGCGACCTGCCGACATCAATCCAGAACTCGCGGCTCGGCGTGGCGCCGGTGGCAACAGACGCGAGCGGCATCGTGCCACTGCTCGAGCTGGAGCGGCGCGCGATTGTCTCGGCGCTGGAGCGGCTGAATGGCGACAAGCTGCTGGCGGCGCGCCTGCTGGGCATCGGCAAGACAACGCTGTATCGCAAGCTGAAGGAATATAGTTTCCGCGACTAGACGCCCCGGATTGAATCTATACCGTTCCACAACGGGACGCGGCAGGCTGGCCGCCGCACGGCAAGGGCAGTGTTTTCAGTCGGAGCACAACTGGCCTGCGGTTTGCATGTCACCGGGACATGATTCTCGTCATAGGACTGCACGGTGGAGCAGAGAAGTGCGCGACGGCGCTCTCGGGCGCGCTCGGGCAGCCGGTGGACACGGCGCACGCGATGCAGGCGGCTGTTGCATTGGCGCGCGCGAACGAGTATGCCGCCGTAGTGATGGACCAGCAGATGCTCGACCGCGAGGGGCCGGGCGTGGAGACGCTGTTCCGTTACACGAAAACGGCGGTACCGGTGCTGGTGAACATGGCCATCTCCAGCGCCGACCGGGTACTGCGGGAAGTCCGCTCGGCGCTGCAGCGGCGCGACCGCGAGCAAGCGGCCGCGCTCGATGCTGCCGCGCGCACGCTGCGTACCGAGCTGAAAGGGGACATTACCGGCATCCTGCTGTCGTCACAGCTTGCGCTCAACGATCCCGCCTTGCCTGCGACGGCGCAAGCGCGCCTGCGTTCGGTGTGCATGCTCGCCGAGAAAATGCGCGCGCGTCTGGAAGCCTGATCACGCCCCGCCGTTGATGCGTCAAGGCGCGCCGCAGTGCGCCGCCGCACTTCCGGCGTTGTCGCCCGCGTTCAGCCCATCCGCACGCAAGTCCTTGCAAGGGCAACGCCCAAAATACGCCAGCATCTAACCTTGCGTTCGGCAAAGGCCGCATCGGTCGCGGCCATTTACAGGAATTGAGACGATTGCGCATTTTGCTTCAACCCAACGCACCGTCACCAACATCGACCCCAGTAACTGAGAAGGAGGCGCCGGCCTCGCTCGCGGCGACTGCGCTGGAAACCGAACGCGCGGCGCTGGAGCGCCGCGTGGCCGAGCTCGGGGACTGGTTCCACAACCTGGACCTGCACGGCGTGGCCACTGCGCCCAATCACTTCCTCGGGGACTATCCACGGGTGAAGTGGAAGAGTCTTGCAGCGTCGATTCCCGCCGACCTGACGGGCGCGACCGTTCTCGACGTGGGCTGCAACGGCGGCTTCTATTCGGTGGAGATGAAGCGGCGCGGCGCCGAGCGCGTGCTCGGCATCGACGTGGACCAGCGTTACCTGGCGCAAGCGCGCTTTGCCGCCGAAACCCTGGGACTGGAGATCGAGTTCGAAACGCGCTCGGTGTACGAGGTGGACCAGATCGCGGGGCAGTTCGACTACGTCCTCTTTATGGGCGTCCTGTACCACCTGCGATATCCGATGTTCGCGCTCGACAAGGTGGTGAAGAAGGTCGGCCGCCAGCTCATCTTCCAAACCATGGTGCGCGGCTCGGAGAACGCACGCGCATGGGAGAAGGACTATCACTTCTGGAACAAAGGCGTGTTCGCCGACCCGGATTTTCCCTGCATGTATTTCGTGGAGCACTCCTACGCGGGAGATCCGACGAACTGGTGGATCCCCAACCGCGGCGCAGCGGAGGCCATGCTGCGCAGCTCCGGGCTGGAGATCGTGGCGCATCCGGAGGCGGAGACATGGATCTGCGAGCCGCGCACGGCGCGGCGCAATGGGCGCTACGTGCTCGATCTAGAGCTGGAAGGAACGCTGTGATGCTGCCCGCCGGCATGGCTGCCAAGGAGGTCCCGTGGTTGAGGCGGTGATGCTCTGGAACGAGCCCAACAACCTTTCGCACTGGGATTTCAAGATCGATCCCGACTGGCGAATGTTTGCCGAGATGGCGATCGCGGGAGCGCGAGCGATCCGCCGGACGCATCCCGGGCTGAAGCTGGTGCTGGGAGGCATTTCGCCGATCGATGCGAATTTCATCCGGCTGCTGGGCGGCCACGGCGTGCTGGACCACGTGGACGTGGTGGCGGTGCACGGCTTTCCGCTGGACTGGAACCACTGGAAGATCGGCGAATGGCCGGCCAAGCTGGAGGAGATTCGCGCGGTGACGCCGCTGCCGGTGTGGGTGTCGGAAGCGGGCGCGTCGTCGTTCGGGGCGGAAGAAGTGCAGGTGTTCGGGCTGGAGCGCACCGCCGAGCTGCTGCTGCCGCAGGTGGAACGCGTTCACTGGTACAGCCTGTTTGACCTTCCCGCCACGTGGACGGCGACAACGCGCCACAAGGAGTCGGAGGGGAGCGCTTACTACCGGCACTATTACATGGGCCTGGTGCGCGAAGACGGAACGCCCAAGCCGGCGGCCGAACGTTTTCCTGAAGGAATGGGAATCTGCCAGTGGTTCCACTTCGAAGATCCACGGCTGGATGCAGCGGTGGGGTGGATGCGCAAGCTGGGTGCGCGGCGTCTGCGCACCGGAATCAGCTGGGCGGATTGGTTCCGGCCGAATGCGGAGGCGTGGTTCGACCGGCAGATGGCGGCATTGGAGGACTTTGACGTCACGCTCACGCTGTGTTTCACGCCCGAGCACTTGGGCATTGCTCCCCACTACACCAGCCCGCCCAAGAACGCGCAGGACTTTGCCGACTTTGCCAGGTGGGCGGTTGGGCGTTATGCGGGCGCCGGGGCGGCCGCCTGCGGCGGAGGCGGACGATGAGCCGCCGCGTGCTGGTCACAGGTGGCGCCGGGTTCGTGGGTTCGCACATGGTGGACGCCCTGCTGGCGCGCGGTGACGAAGTCACGGTATTCGACAGCCTGTCGCCGCAGGTGCACGGCGCGGCGTTCCCGCGGTACCTGGCGCGCGAAGCCGAGTTCGTGCGCGGCGACATGCGCGACATCCGCGCGCTGCGTCGCGTCGTACGCGGGCAGGATGCCGTGTTTCATCTTGCGGCTGCCGTTGGCGTCGGGCAATCGATGTACGAGATCACACACTACGTGGGCGCGAACACGCAGGGAACGGCGAACCTGTTGCAGGCGATCCTCGACGAGCGGCGCCCGCTGGAGAAGCTGGTGGTGGCCTCTTCGATGTCGATTTACGGCGAGGGGCAGTACCGGTGTGATGCCTGCGGTCCGGTCGCGCCGCCGCCGCGCCCGGCGCTGCAATTACGCGCGCATGACTGGGAGGCGCTGTGTCCGGCGTGCGGAAGTGTGCTTGCGCCGGTCGCCACGGACGAGAGCAAGCCGCTGCAGTGCACGTCGTACTACGCGCTCTCAAAAAAAGACCAGGAGGAAATGGTCCTGCTCTTCGGGCGCACGTATGGCGTGCCGGCGGTGGCGCTGCGGTACTTCAACATCTACGGCACGCGGCAGGCGCTTTCCAACCCGTACACGGGTGTGGCGGCGATCTTCGCAGCGCGGCTGCTGAACCGGCGCGCGCCGCTGGTATTCGAAGACGGCAAGCAGACGCGCGACTTCGTGAGCGTGCACGATGTCGTGGCCGCCAATCTGCTGGCACTGGACAGCGCGACGGCCGATCAGCAGGCCATCAACATCGGGTGCGGCGAGCCGGTGACCATCCGCGAAGTGGCGGAGGTGCTGGCGGAGGCCCTGAACATCGAGACGATGCCCGAGATCACGGGCAAGTATCGCGCCGGCGACATTCGGCATTGTTTCGCCGACATTGCGCGGGCGCGGCAACTCCTGGGCTACGAGCCCAGGCATACGTTCCGCAGCGGCGTGGGCGAGCTGGTGCAGTGGCTGGGCTCGCAGTCAGCAGAAGACCACGCCGCGGAAGCGGCACAACAGCTCAACGCGTATGGTCTGACGGCCTGAACCAGCGCGGTGGCGTACGAGGGAGTTATGGAAAGCAAAGACCGCGCTCGCTCTGTCCTCATTTTCGGTGGCGCAGGATTCATCGGCTCGAACTGGGCCCATCGGTTGCTGAAGACGACCGGCGCCGCAATTCATATCTACGACAACCTTTCCCGTCCTGGGGTTCGCAACAATTTAGAGGGTCTGCGTGAAGCAGCCGGAAAATCGGGCCGGCTGAAGGTCACCGTGGCCGACGTGCGTGACGCGGCGCGGGTGGAGCGCGCCGTACGGCAGGCCACCGAGATCTATCACCTGGCCGCGCAGGTGGCGGTCACCAATTCGGTGACGAACCCGCGCTACGACTTCGAAGTGAATCTGATGGGCACGTTCAACGTGCTGGAAGCGGCGCGACGGGCAGGACGTCGTCCGTTTGTTCTGTTCACGTCCACCAACAAAGTCTACGGCAACCTGGAAACGCGGGCGCGGGTTGCGCGCGGGAAGCGCTGGGAATTCGTCGCGGGTGAGGGCGTGGACGAACGGCAACCGCTCGACCTGCACTCGCCCTATGGCTGCTCGAAAGGCGCGGCCGACCAGTACGTGCACGACTACGGGCGCATGTACGAGATTCCGACGGTGGTCTTCCGCATGTCGTGCGTAGCCGGACCGCGGCAATTCGGCAACGAAGACCAAGGCTGGGTCGCGCACTTTCTCTACTCGGCGCTGGCGGGAGCGCCGGTGATCGTGTACGGCGACGGCCGGCAGCTGCGAGACGTTCTCTACGTGGACGACCTGCTGCGCGCGTTCGAAGCGGTGCGCGACAACCTGCACAGGACTCGGGGGCAGATATACAACGTGGGCGGCGGAGCGGAGAACACCATTTCGCTGCTCGAGCTGATGGAGCAGGTGGAACGGCTGACCGGCAAGCCGCTGGAATACGCCTTCGACGATCGGCGTCCCGGCGACCAACTGGTTTACGTGACGGACACGTCGAAACTGCAGCGCGATACCGGATGGAAGGCGCATGTGAATCCCGCGCTGACGCTGGCACGGATCTACGACTGGTGGAAGCACAACCGCGAGCTGTTTCCGGTGGCGGCGCCGCGCCGCGCGGAAGTCGTGCCCTGGCCGCATATGTTGCCGAGGCCGGCATGAAGTACGCCTTGGTCAATCCGAACTGGAACTTTACCGGCTCGACCTATTTCGGTTGCGCTGATCCTCATCTTCCGCTGGAGCTGATGTTTGCGGCACAGCACCTGCAGCGCACAGGTCACGATGCGGTGCTCATCGATGCGCAACTGGAAAATCGGACGGCGGGAGAGGTGGGCGAGCAGGTGCGCGCGTTCGCGCCCGATTTCGTGGTGATCCCGACCGCGCCGTCGTACTTGTTCTGGCGGTGTCCGCCGCCCGAGCTGCGCGTGCCGCGGGAGTGGTTTGCGGCGGTGGCGCCGATGGGCGCGCTGCGAGTGGCGATCGGGCCGCATCCTTCCGCTACTCCGCTGGCAACTCTTCGCAAGCTGGAGTGCAACGTAGTCATGCGGGGCGAGCCGGACCATGCGCTGGCCGAGCTTGCTTCGAAGCCCTGGGGCGAAGTGCCGGGCGCGTGCTGGCGGGACGACGAGCGCGACCACGTCTCGCCCGATCTCGCGGTGGTCGATATGAGGCAGCTTCCGTCCCTGGAGTTTGGCGGCTATCCGCTGGAGCTGCGGCGGCATCGGCATCACGTGTTTCAGGGCGAAGGGCGCGGGGCGGAGCTGGAGTTTGCGCGCGGGTGTCCGTGGTCGTGCAACTTCTGCAACAAGACGCTGTTCCGCAACAAATTCCGCGAGCGCGAGGTGAACGCCGTACTCGCCGAAGTGGACCAGCTGATCGCGCGCGGGATCGATTATGTGTACTTCATCGACGAAACTTTTGGCGCCGGCAAGAACGCGCGCCTTCTGCTGGAAGGGATGGCGGAGCGCAACATCAACATCGGTTTGCAGACGCGCATCGACCTGTGGAACGAAGAAGCGCTCGACCTGCTGCGGCGGGCACATTGCATTTCGGTGGAGTGCGGCATCGAGTCGATTACCGAGAGCGGCCGCGATGAGCTGAACAAAGGATGCGGCATGAGTAGCGAGAGGATGGCGGAGCTGCTCATCCACGCGCGGACGCAGATTCCGTGGGTGCAGGCGAACCTGATCCTGACCGAGCATGACGATCGCGAGCAGATACGCGCGTTCCAGGAGCGGCTGAAGGCGCGCGGCGTTTGGGTGAGCGAGCCGGTGCCGATGTTTCCGTTTCCCGGCACGCCGCTGTATCAGCAGATGTTCGGCACGCCCGACGACCGCGCCTGGGAGCGCGCGCACCACTACTACACGTCGGCGTTCGCCGGCAAGGGATACAGCGACATTCAGGAGCAACGGCCCGCGGCGATCGAGGACCTGGAATGCACGTACTAGTCACGGCAGACACGCTGGGCGGCGTATGGACCTACGCGCGCGAGCTGGTGACGGGCCTGGTGCGCCGCGGCGTGCGGGTCACGCTGGTGAGCCTGGGCAACATCCCGTCGCCCGAGCAGGCGCAGTGGCTCGAAGGCCAGCGCGATGTGGATTTTCGTCCCACCGCATTTCGCCTCGAATGGATGCAAGAGGCGCAGCAGGACCTGGATGCTTCCCGTGAGTACCTGCTCGGCGTGGTGCACGATGTGAAGCCCGACCTGCTGCACCTGAGCCAGTACGCCTACGGAAATCTTGCTTGTGATGTGCCGCGGCTGATGGCGGCGCACAGCGACGTGGTGAGTTGGTGGGTGAGCGTGCACGGCGAGGAGCCGCGCGACACGGCGTGGATGCGCTGGTATCGCGGCGTGGTCGGCGAAGGTCTGGCTGCGGCCGACGCAGTGGTCGCGCCGACGCGCTGGATGCTCGATGCACTCGGCGCGTTCTACGCGAGGCCGCGCTGCGGTTCGGTGATCTACAACGGGCGGTCGCCGAACCTGTTCAATCCGCACCTGAGCAAGGAGGAGATGGCGATCAGCGTGGGCCGCCTTTGGGACGGCGGCAAGCAGGTTTCGCTGCTGGCCGGGCACGAACATCCGCTGCCGGTGTGGGTGATCGGGCAGGAGAAGCATCCGGACAACGCGCTGGGCGGGGAAGCCGGGTTCCGGGCGGCGGCGAAGAAGAGCGTCTTCTTCAAGGGCGAGCTGACGCAGTCGCAGCTGCGGCACTGCTACAGCCGCGCCGCGATCTACGCCGCCACGTCGCGATACGAGCCGTTTGGGCTGGCCCCGCTGGAGGCGGCGCTTTCGCGCTGCGCGCTGGTGGCGAACGACGTGCCCTCGCTGCGCGAGGTCTGGGGGGAGGCGGCGTGTTACTTCCGTCAAAATGATGCCGCCAGCCTGGCGCAGCAGATTGCGCGGCTGCATGGCGATCGCGACCTGCGCCTTACATATGCCAACCTGGCGTACCAGCGCGCCAAACAGCGCTACTCGGCCGAGCGCATGGTGGACGATTACTTGTGCCTGTACCACTCGGTGGTCGGAGCGGAGGTGGCCGCGTGAAGCCGCTCACCATCCGCTACTTCGCGCATTCATGGGTTTCGGACTGGAACCACGGCAACGCGCACTTTCTGCGCGGGCTGGCGCGGGCGCTCGTGCGACTGGGCCATCGCGTGCGCTGCTACGAGCAGCTTGGCGCCTGGTCGCTGGCCAACCTGATGCGCAGCGAGGGCGAGCGCGCCATCGGCGCGATTGATCAATTTCGCCGCGGGTTTCCGGAGCTGGACATCTGGTTCTACAACAACGACGAACACTTCAGCGCGTTCGCGCACCGCGAACTGCGGCACGCCGACCTGGTGATCATCCACGAGTGGAACGACCCGCGCATCGTGAACCAGGTGCTGGCGCTGAAGGACCAACTGGGATTCCGCGTTCTGCTGCATGACACACACCACCGGGCCTACACCAGTCCGCGCGAAATTCTGAAATTCCATCTGCATCGCTTCGACGGCGTGCTCACGTTCGGCGAGGCCATCACGCGCATCTATCGCGACGGCTTCGGCGTGCCGCGCGCCTGGACGCTGCACGAGGCGGCGGACATCACCAGTTTCGTCCCGCTCGACAGGCCGAAGACGAACGACGTGGTCTGGATCGGGAACTGGGGGGATGAAGAGCGCACGCTCGAGCTGGAGGAATTCCTGCTGCGACCTGCCGAGCAGGTGGGCGCCCGAACCGTGGTGCACGGTGTGCGCTATCCGAGGGAAGCCGTGGAGCGAATGCGGAAAGGCGGGATCGAGTATCGCGGTTACCTGCCGAACCTGGAAAGCCCGCGCGTCTACGGCGAAAGCAGGGTGACGGTGCACGTGCCGCGGCGGCAGTACAACAATGGCCTGAGCGGCATTCCGACGATCCGCGTTTTCGAAGCGCTGGCCTGCGGCGTTCCGCTGGTGTGCGCGCCCTGGCCGGACACAGAAAATCTTTTTTCCGCCGGGCAGGATTACCTGACCGCCGTGGACGGACGGGCCATGGGCGCCATGCTGGCAGAACTTAGGCGCGATGACGCGGCACGGCGGCAACTGGCCGCGGCCGGCCTGGCGACGATTCGCGCACGGCACACGTGCGCGCATCGGGCCGAGCAGTTGGTGAGCATGGTGGAGGAGCTGGGACGATGAAGATCTTCGTGTTCGGCTCCAGCATCGTTTCGTCTTACTGGAACGGGGCGGCAACGTACTATCGCGGCATTTACAAGAACCTGGCCGCGCTGGGGCACGAAATTGTCTTTGCCGAACCGGACATCTACCGGCGGCAGCAGCATCGCGACGACGGCGACTTCAGCTACGTGGAGAGCATCGTCTATCGAACGCCGCGTGACATCGATGCGCTGCTGCAGCGCGCGGCCGACTGCGACCTGGTGATCAAGCACAGCGGCGTGGGCGCCGATGACGCACTCCTGGAGCGCCGCGTCCTAGATTGCCGCGGACCTGCGCGCGTCGCGTTCTGGGACGTGGATGCGCCGGCAACGCTGGCGCGCGTGGAAGCCGATCGCGACGACCCGTTTCGCGCGCTCATCCCTGAGTACGACTTCATCCTTACTTATGGCGGCGGAGCGCCGGTGGTGGACCACTACATGCTTCGCGGGGCGCGGCACTGCATCCCGATTTACAACGCGCTCGATCCGGAGGCGCACTTTCCGGTGCCGGCCGATCCTGAGCTGGCGTGTGACCTTGCGTTCGTGGGAAATCGGCTGCCGGATCGCGAGCGGCGCGTGGAGGAGTACTTTCTGCGCGCGGCCGAACTGGCCCCGGAAATGCGCTTCCTGCTGGGCGGCGAAGGATGGGCAGCGAAGCCTCTGCCGCGCAACGTACGCTGGATCGGGCACGTGGCGACCGCCGACCACAATCGAGTGAACTGCTCGGCGCGCGTGGTGCTGAACATCAATCGCGAATCCATGGCCGAGGTTGGGTTTTCTCCGCCCACGCGCGTGTTCGAAGCCGCCGGCGCGGGCGCGTGCCTGATCACTGACGCGTGGTCCGGGCTTGGCACGTTCTTCGAGCCGGGCGCGGAGGTCCTGCCGGCACGGAACGCGCAGGAAATTGTCCAGCTGTTGCGGAGAACGCCGGAGGGAATGGCGCGAGCGATTGGCGAGGCGATGCGGTCGCGCGCGCTGCGCGAGCATACCTACGAGCGGCGCGCGCGGCTGGTGCACAGCGTGCTGTGCGGCATCGGGGCCGAGGCAATCGCGGAAGTCAGCGAAGTCAGAGCAGCATGAAGATAGTCATTTTTGGGCTTGCGATCAGTTCGTCGTGGGGCAATGGACACGCCACCACGTATCGGGCGCTGGGGCGCGCGCTGCATGCGCGCGGGCACCGGATCGTGTTCTTCGAACGCGATTGGGAGTGGTACCGCGACAACCGCGACCTGCCCGAGCCCGATTTCTGCGATCTCCGGATCTATGAGGAGTGGCCAGACGCGTTGCCGGCGGCGCGACGCGCGTTGCGCGATGCCGACCTGGCGATAGTCGGCTCGTACTTTCCCGACGCGGCGCGCGCGGTCGGGCTGGTGCTGGATTCAGCCGCGCTGAAGGCGTTCTACGACATCGACACGCCGGTCACGGTGGCCGAGCTGCGCCGCACTGGCCACGCGCCGTACCTGCGGCGCGAGGAGATACCGGGATTCGATCTGTACCTGAGTTTTACCGGCGGCCCCATGTTGCGCGAGCTGGAGACGGTGTTCGGGGCGCGGCTGGCGGCGCCACTTTATTGCTCGTTCGACCCGGCAATGTACCGGCCGCGGCCGCCGGCGCGCCGCTTCACCTGCGACATGAGCTACATGGGCACGTATGCCGCCGATCGCCAGCCGAAGGTCGACGAACTGCTGGGGCGGACGGCGACCGGAATGCCGCACGGCAAGTTCATTGTGGCGGGTTCGCAATATCCAAAATCGGTTCGCTGGCCGGCGAACGTAAAACGCATCGTCCACCTGAATCCGAGGTGGCATCCGCTGCTCTACAGCTCTTCGCGGCTCACCCTGAACGTGACTCGTCGCGACATGGTGCTGGCCGGATACTCACCGTCGGTGCGTCTGTTCGAAGCAGCCGCCTGCGGCGCGACAATCGTTTCCGACAACTGGCCAGGGCTGGAGGCATTTTTTGTCCCCGGGAAAGAGATCCTGCTGGCCAGCAGCGCCGACGACGTGCGCCGTTACCTCGACGGCATGGACGCAGCCGAGCTGCGCCGCATGGGCGCCGCCGCCCGCGAGCGCGTGATCGCCGAACACACCAGCGATCGGCGGGCGCGGCAACTCGAACTGCTGGTGGAGCGCGCGTCGCTGCGGGCGGCGGAGGCCGCGTCGGCGCTGGCGCCGGCGTAGCCCGCGTCCAACGGATTCGGAACCTGGCGCATCCTAAGGTATGTCCCCGCCCTTCGTCTCACGCTTGGGGCACGCACGCATACTTTTGTCAGAAAAGGAAGCGCATGCGAGTCGCTCTGATCGCGCCCCCGTTCATCCCTGTGCCGCCGAAGGTGTATGGCGGAACCGAGCTGTTCATTGCGCACCTGGCGGAGGGTCTGCGCGAGGGCGGGATCGAGCCGGTGGTGTACTGCAACGGCGAGTCTACGGTGAACGTGGAGCGGCGCTGGATGTACGAGCGGGGGGAGTGGCCGATCCGCGGTGAGATCTACGACAACCTGAAAGACATGAACCACACCGCGTGGGCAGTGGCCGACGCCCGCAAGAGCTGTGACCTCATCCATCTGAACAACGCGTCCGGGCTGGTGGCTTCGCGTTTTGCGACCCAGCCATTCGTTTACACCATTCACCATCCGCACAACGACGGGCTGAGCAGCTTCTATGAATGCTTCCCGCAGACGCAGTACGTCACCATCAGTGAGTTTCAGCGGCGGCGTGAAAGCATGCCGAGGGTGCGCACCATCCACCACGGCATCGATGTCTCGTTTTACAGTTTCCGCGAGAAAAAGCAGCCGTACGTCAGCTTTATCGGGCGAATCGCGCCCATCAAAGGCACGCATTTGGCGATTGCGGCGGCGCAACGCGCCGGCGTCCCGCTGAAGATAGCGGGCGAAGTGCAGCCCGTCTTCCGCGACTACTTCGAGCGCGAGATCAAGCCGCACATCGACGGGACATTTATCGAATACATCGGCGAAGCGGACCTGGCCGCCAAGAACGAATTACTGGGCAATTCGCGCGCCATGCTGTTCCCGGTGCAGTGGGATGAGCCCTTCGGCCTGGTCATGGTGGAAGCGATGGCCTGCGGAACGCCGGTGCTGGCACTGCCCGGTGGATCGGTGCGCGAAATCGTTGCGGAGGGCATCTCCGGGTACGTGTGCAAGGACGTGGAAGAGATGGCGGCGCGCATCGGCAACCTGGAAATCGAGCCCGGGCTGGCGCGCCAGTACGTGGAACAGAACTTTTCGCTGGCGCGCATGGTGGCCCAGTACGCGGAGTTGTACCGCGAGATACTCGAGCATCCGCAACCGCCGGCGAAGACCTCCCGGAGCAGCGCGCTGTCGGAGCAATCGGCGATCGCATGAGCACGCAGTTTGCCCCATCACCAGAGGGGCTGATTGAAATTCCGTCGCCGTACGTCGAGCCGCGCGTCGCCTTCCAGGCGCAGGAGCCGCGGAAGGTCAACAACCTCACCCTGATCGACGGCAAGACGTTTCTCTCCACCACCGTTGCGGGCGACATCTCGCCGGCCGGCGCGCCCGATGTGGGCTTTTTCCACGACGACACGCGCTTCCTCAGCCACCTGGAGCTGCGCGTGGGCGGCGCTCGCGCGGTGGTGCTTTCGTCGAGCACCGAAAAAACCTTCACCTCGCACATCGAGCTCACCACCGGGAATCTCGCGCTGCGCGAGTCGTTCGACCTGCCCGAGAACACGGTGCACATCCGGCGCGAGCAACTGCTGGTGAACGACGTCTTCTGCGATTCGATCAGCTTTGACAACTACAACCGCGTGCCGGTGGAGTTCATGGTGGAGATGGCATTCGGCGCCGACTTCGTAGACGTGTTCCAGGTGCGTGGCTGCGTGCGGCGGGTTCATGGCAAGTACTTCAAGCCGGTGCATCACGGGAAGCTGCTGGAGTTCCATTACGCCGGGCTGGACGGCACGATGCGGCAGACCCGAATCGAGATGGCGCCCGCGCCTTCACACACGGAAGACTACGCGGCGCACTGGGACGTGCGGCTGGAGCCGGGAAAGCGCGTGCAGTTGCAGATATGGGTAACGCCCAGCGTGCAGGGCCGGAAGTCGCGAGCGCGCCAGGTGGAGTTCGCCGAAGGCGAGAGCCTGCGCCGGCGGACCCAGGGCGAGTGGGAAGCGCAATCAACGCATTTCTCCAGCAATCAGAAGGTGTTTGACGCGGCGCTGGCCACGGCCACCGGCGACTTCCACGCGCTGCTCATTCCTGACGGAGACCAGCGCATCATCGCGGCCGGCATACCCTGGTTTGCCACCATCTTCGGGCGCGACTCGATTGTTGCCGCGTATCAAACGCTGGTGCTGAATCCGCAACTGGCCTGCGACACCCTGCGCGTCCTGGCGCGGCGCCAGGGCACGCGCTATGACGACTGGCAGGACGAGGAACCCGGCAAGATCCTGCACGAGTATCGCGAAGGCGAGATGACGCTGGACGGCGAGATGCCATTCCATCCGTACTTCGGCACGGTGGACGCAACTCCGTTGTTCCTCATCCTGCTGGGCGAAACCTGGAACTGGACCGGTGACGAGCAGCTGGTCCGCGATCTGCTACCGGCGGCGTACAAGGCGCTGGACTGGATTGACCGTTACGGCGATTTGGACGGCGACGGTTTCGTGGAGTATCAGCGGCGTTCGAAACAGGGTCTGACCAATCAGGGATGGAAGGATTCCTGGGACGCGAACATGCATCGCGACGGCACGCTGGCGCGTTCACCCATCGCGCTGGTCGAGGTGCAGGGCTACGTTTACGACGCGAAGTACCGGATGGCGTCGGTGCTGCGCGCGATGGGAGACTCGAAGCGCGCCGATGCGTTGCGCAACGAGGCCGCTGCGCTGGCCAAACGCTTCGAGAAAGCCTTCTGGATGCCGAAGGAAGGCTTTTATGCGATGGCCCTGGATGCCGACAAGCGGCAGTTGCAGGTCATATCGTCGAATCCCGGGCACCTGCTGTTCACGCGCATTCTCGGCCGCGAGCGGGCGCGGACGGTTGCCGCGCGCATGATGCAGAGCGACATGTTCACCGGCTGGGGATGGAGGACGCTCTCGTCGGCGGAGCCGGTGTTCAACCCGCTCAGCTACCACCGCGGATCGGTGTGGCCGCACGACAACTCGATCGTGGCGCACGGCATGGCGCTGAATGAAATCCGCAAGCCCGCCCTGCAGTGCATGACCACGCTGTTCCAGGCGGCGCTGAACTTCCGCGACTACCGCTTGCCGGAGCTGTTCTGCGGCATCCAGCGGCGGCAGCACGATGCGCCGGTGCACTACCCGGTGTCGTGCTCTCCGCAGGCCTGGGCATCGGGAGCATTTTTCCTGATGCTGGCATCGGTGCTCGGTATTCGCCCGAGCGCGCACAAGCGGGAGCTGAACATCGTGAACCCGATTCTGCCGGACTGGATGGAACACTTCAGCATTCGCAACCTGCGCATCGGCAACAGCCGCGTGGGTCTGGACTTCAACCGCCATGGCGAGCGAACGTTCTGCAACGTGGTGGACGTGGGGGGCGAGAGACTCTCGGTGAACGTGGTGTTCAGGCGCTAGCGGAGTCCGGCGTTCTTTTTGCGGGCGCGTTCGGCATTGCGCTGCTCGCGGCGGCGCCCGGCGTCTTCATAGCGGCGTTTCTGCTCGGGAGTTTGCGGGACCACGGGCGGGACGGGCAGATGGCGTCCTTCGCGGTCCACGGCGACAAAGGTGAGATACGCGGAGCTGACGTGCTTGCGCGTGCCCTCGAGGTAGTTCTCCACGAAAACCTTCACGCCGACCTCCATCGAAGTATTGAAGGCGCGGTTTACCGACGAGCGCAGAATCACAAGGTCGCCGACGCGCACCGGCACGAGAAAATCCAAATGATCGATGGAAGCGGTGACGACGTACGCGCGGGCGTGGCGGTGGGCGGCGAGCGCCGAAGCCAGGTCCATCCAGTGCATCAAACGCCCGCCGAGGAGCGCGTTCAACGGGTTGGCGTCGTTGGGCAGGACGATCTCTGCCATCTCGGACTGCGATTCACTCACTGGGCGGGGCGTCAGGTCGGGTTTGCTTTCGGTCATTGTTTTCTTCGAGGTCAGGCGTTGGACAGGGTAGCAGTGCGGGGCCGGCGTTCCAGATAGGTCGCGACGAAACGCTCGACCTGGCGCGCCATTCCGGGCAGCGGCAGATCGGCATGGGCAAGGCGATGCGCGGCGCAGTCGTAGTCCACGCGTCCGTGCGCGGCAGGCGCGTGGTCACGCTCGGCGCACCAGGAGATCACGAGCCGCCCGTCGCTTTCCAGGGCGACGGCGTAGCGCACAGCGTCGGCGGCGCGCTCGGCGGGCAGGCGAGGACAGTTCCGCGCGTAACCGATGTTGCAGTTCGACTTGAGCTCATCGTCGCGGAGCTGCTCGCCTTCGTGGCCGGCGGCGCAGCAGCTTCCGCCGAATCCGGAGCCCAGCGGGAGACGGGCCGGATGCGGCCAGAGGAGATCGTCGCGCTTTTCCGAGGGAAGAAAGTAAGGACAGGCCATCACGGCTCCGTTTGCGGCAATTGTAGCGCGATGGGCAACCTAAGACAGAAAGGACCCGGAAGACACGGAGGAAAAGAGGCTGAACGTGCAGGCGGTTGACCGATAGAACAGAGACGTAGCAAGCTACGTCTCTACTCCTTATGAATGCTGAACGCGTGGGGATGCTCAACGAAGTGCTCGCGCAGAACCCGGACGACGCCTTTGCGCGCTACGCGCTGGCGCTGGAGTATGCAAATTCGGGCGAGACGGAGACCGCGCTGGCGGAGTTCGCACGCCTGCTCGAGACGAATCCCAACTACGTCCCTGGATACCAGATGGCCGCGCAAACATTGCTGCGCGCAGGCCGGACTGACGAGGCGCGCGCGATGCTGGAGCAGGGAATCGCCTGCGCCGAGAAGTCGAACAACGCGCATGCGCAGTCGGAGATGCAGGGGATGCTGGATGAATTGGGTTAGCGCTTCGCTGCCGCCTGCTGCGCAGCAATGACTTCGTCGGCGGGAGCGAGCGAGCGCGCCATGGACTTCTCCACCAGCCGCGGCACGTTTTCGTAGAGCTTCACAAACAACCAGTACCACCACGGCACCACCGCCTGGCGTTTGCCGCCCAGCCAGGCCTTGAGAACGGCGCGGGCGACGACGCCGGCCGGAACGCTCCACTTGGCTGAGCGTCCTACGCGCATGGCGCCGGGCGCGCGCACCGCGTTCACGCCGAAGTCTGTGCTGATGTAGCCGGGGCAGACCGAAATCACGTTCACGCCCGTTCCGCGCAATTCCAGGCGCGCCGCGTAGCTGAGAGCATTGAGCGCGAACTTGCTGGCCGAGTAGATGCTCATGTGCGGCGAGGCAATATGTCCCGAGACGCTGGAGATGTTGATAATCGCGCCCGAGCCCTGGCGCTTCATGACGGGAATCGCGACCTGCATGGCGTCGATCACGCCGAAGAAGTTGGTATCGAACAGGTCGCGGGCGCCGCTCATCGGAAGCTGCTCGACCGAAGCCATCATGCCGAAGCCGGCGTTGTTCACCCAGGCGTCGACACGGCCGAAGCGCTGAAGCGTAGCGGCCATCAGCGCTTCGAGGTCAGCGCGGCGGCGAACGTCGCATGCGACGGCGAGCGTACGTTCGGTGTGGCCGATGCGGGCGCGCGCGGCCTCGGCACGCGCAGGGTCGCGGGAGGTGATCACCACGGCCGCACTCTCATCGGCGAACAGCTTTGCGATGGCTTCGCCGATGCCCATGGAACCGCCCGTAACGACGGCAACCTTGCCCCTGAGCTTCATGCAGGCAGTTTCAGGTTTCGAGTTTCAGGTTTCAAGTGGTTTGTGGCGGCGTTGGCGGCGGTTGTGCGGCGCAACCGCTGTTGGGGCGCAAGCTGGACATACCGATTCAGCGCGGGACCCGGCATGACACCCTGCAAGGATGACCAATGCGCCCTGCCTCTCACTTGCACAACACGAAGCGTACAATCGCGAAATGGCGCAACTGCTGCCGCTTTTTCCGCTGGAGATGGTGCTGTTTCCCGGCGTCGGTGTGCCGCTGCACATCTTCGAGCCGCGCTACAAGGAGATGATCGGCGAGTGCATCCAGCAGCGGGAGCCGTTCGGCATCGTGCGGGCGCAAGAAACGAGCCTGTCGCGGGTGGGATGCTCGGCGGAAGTTGTGAACGTGGTGAAGCGGTACGACGATGGCCGGATGGACATTATCGCCGGCGGCGTGCGCCGCTTCGAACTGCTCGAAGTGGACCAGCAGCGCAGCTTCCTGCGAGGCGACGTGCGCTTCTTCGACGACGAACCCGGTTCGGCGTCGCGCACCGGAATCGAGAAGGCCCTGGGATTGCACAAGCAGGCGCTTGCGCTGCTGGGCGCGGAGGCCGAGCCGCCGGAGAGCGACTCTCCGCACGTGACGTTTCAGCTGGCGGCGGGTCTGCCGACCGACCTGGACTTCAAGCAGGCGCTGCTCACCATGCGCTCGGAAGACGAGCGCCTTTCCGCTTTGCTGGAGTACTACGAAGCGATCATTCCCCGGCTGGAGAAGATGCGTGTGGCCCGCAAACGGGCCGGCGGGAATGGGCATGTCCACTAGAGCAGCACTCAGCAATCAGCATTCGGTCCCCGAACGATCGGGCGGGGCAAGAATTCGTTGCCGGCTGCAATCGTCCGGGGGCTGCGTGCTGAATGCTGAGTGCTGACTGCTTCCGCGCGCGACCGAAGCGCGTTGCGACGCATCGTATAATCGGCGTTCTGGAGGTCCCGGGCCCATGACTGTTCCTCGCACCCTGGGCGAGCTGCGGCGCAGCGACTACAGCGAGCAGCGGCTGCGCACCCGCCGCGTGAAAGACGAACTCCGCGAAAACCTGATCTGTAAATTGCGCCGCAGGCAGGCGATTTTTCCCGGCATTGTCGGCTACGACGATACGGTGGTGCCGCAGCTCGTCAACGCGGTGCTCTCGCGGCACAACTTCATCCTGCTCGGGCTGCGAGGACAGGCGAAGAGCCGCATCCTGCGCGCGCTCACCGGACTGCTCGATCCGCAAACCCCGTTCATCGCCGGTTGCGAGATTCACGACAGTCCCTACACGCCGATTTGCCGCCGCTGCCGCGACCTGGTCGCGCGCGACGGCGACGAGACGCCGATTGCGTGGCTCGCGCCGGACGACCGCTACGTGGAGAAGCTCGCCACGCCGGACGTGACCATTGCCGACCTGATCGGAGACATCGATCCGATCAAGGCGGCGCGCGGCGGGCATGAGCTGGGAAGCGAACTCACCGTCCACTATGGACTGCTGCCGCGGGCGAATCGAGGCATTTTCGCCATCAACGAACTGCCGGACCTGGCGGGAAAAATCCAGGTCGGCTTGTTCAACATCATGCAGGAAGGCGACGTGCAGATTAAGGGCTACCCGGTCCGGCTGCCGCTCGACGTGGCGCTCGTATTCAGCGCCAACCCGGAAGACTACACGGCGCGCGGGAAAATTATTACGCCGCTGAAGGACCGCATCGGCTCGGAGGTGCGGACCCACTATCCGGCCACGGTCGATGAAGGGATTGCCATCACCGCGCAGGAGTCGTGGACATCGCGCGATGGGAACAAGCTGGTGGTGCCGAAATACGTGAGCCAGATCGTGGAGCGGATCGCGTTCTGCGCGCGGGAAGACAAGAAGATCGACAAGCGCTCGGGCGTGAGCCAGCGCCTGCCCATCAGCTGCATGGAAAATGTGGTCTCGAACGCCGAGCGGCGCGCGCTGCGCAACGGCGAATCCACCGTAGTGCCGCGCGTGGCCGACATTTACGCCGCGATGCCGGCGATCACCGGCAAGCTCGAACTGGAGTACGAAGGCGAGATGAAGGGCGCCGACAATGTGGCGCGCGAGCTGATCCGCACCGCCATCGCCAAGACCTTCGACGAGTACTACGAGACGAGCGACCTGCAACAGATCGTCCAGTGGTTCGACTTGGGCGGCGAGATCAAGGTGGATGATGGTGCTCCGGCGGCGGAGATGAGCGAGACGCTGCGCGGCATCCAGGGCCTCGGCGACAAGTTGGCGGCGGTTGGGGTGAAGGGGAAAGACGCGCCCGAGGTGCAGGTGTCGGCGGCCGAGTTTGTCCTTGAGGGCCTGCACGCGCACAAGCGCATTGGGCGCAGCGAGGAGCGGGTGTTCACCAAGGGCGAGAAGATGGCGCAGCCCCGGCGCACGGAGCGGGATGAGTTTGGACGGGAAGAACCGCCGTCGCGTGGTCGGAGAGGCTTCAATTGAACCGCGGAGACACGGAGACGCGGAGAAAACTGATTCACGAAGACCTCACCGAGCAAATCATAGGGGCTGCCATCGAGGTGCATCGAATTCTCGGCCCAGGTTTGCTGGAGTCGGCCTACGAGGAGTGCCTGTGCAGGGAGCTAAACCTGCGACGCCTCTCATTTCAACGCCAGGTGGAAGTCCCAGTCGAATACAAGGGAGTGAAACTTGATTGTGGTTACAGGATCGACCTACTGGTCGAAGATCGTGTCGTCGTCGAGCTCAAATGCGTTGATCGTGTCCTGCCCGTGATTGAGGCGCAGCTGTTGACCTACATGCGAATGCTGAACATTGAGTCGGATTGATCTTCAACTTTCACAGCAATGTTCTGACAAGGGGCGGCGTGATTCGTAAGGTGCTTTCAATGCCCGAAGTTCTCCGCGCCTCCGCGTCTCCGCGGTTATAGATCGGTATATGCGCCGCATACGCTACAGCAAATACGTCCCCGACCTGGCCTCGGAGATGTCGATGGAGGACCTGCTGCAGGCGCTCTCCGACTATCTGCTGAACTCCGGATTTCAGGACCAATACTTCTACGACATGAACCAGCAGACGCTGGAAGAGCTGCGCCAGGCGATCGAGCAGGCGCTGATGTCGGGCGATATGTTCGACGACGAGCAGGTGCAGCAGCAGCTCGAGCAGATGCAGCAGGAAGGGCGGCTCGACGAGCTGATCGAGCAGATCATCCGGCGAATGGAGCGGGAGGATTACGTCTCCATTGACCAGCCGCACGAGCCGTCGCAGCGGTCGAGCGTCGGCGGACAGGTGGGCGAGAACCAGGCGCAGGCGAAGTTCGAGATCACCGACAAGAGCCTCGACTTCCTTGGCTACAAGACGCTGCGCGACCTGCTCGGGTCGCTGGGCAAGTCGAATTTCGGGCGGCACGACACGCGCGACCTGGCGACGGGCATTGAGGCTTCGGGCGCGTCGCGGCAGTACGAATTCGGCGACGCGCTGAACCTCGACATCACCGCCACGCTCTCGAGCGCCATCCAGCGCGACGGGCTGAAGCTGCCGCTGAACATCGAGTACTCTGACCTGCAGGTGCACCAGTGCGAGTACCAGTCGTCGTGCGCGACCGTGATGATGCTCGATTGCTCGCACTCCATGATCCTGTACGGCGAAGACCGCTTCACGCCGGCGAAAAAAGTGGCGATGGCGCTCTCGCAGCTGATCCGCACGCAGTATCCGGGCGATTCGCTGTCGCTCGTCCTGTTTCACGACTCGGCCGAAGAAGTGCCGCTCTCGCAACTGGCGCGCGTCAAAGTCGGACCGTACTACACCAACACGCGCGAGGGGCTGCGCCTGGCGCAGCGCGTGCTGCAGAAGCAGAACAAGGACATGAAGCAGATCGTGATGATCACCGACGGCAAGCCCTCGGCGCTCACGCTCGAAGACGGCCGCATCTACAAGAACGCCTTCGGCCTGGATCCGCTGGTGGTGAGCCAGACGCTGGAAGAAGTTTCAAAGTGCAAGCGAGCGGGAATTCTGATTAACACCTTCATGCTGGCGTCGGATTACGGACTGGTGCAGTTCGTCCAGAAGGTGACCGAGATGTGCCGCGGGAAGGCGTACTTCACCACGCCCTACACGCTGGGGCAGTACCTGCTGATGGACTACATGAGCAGGAAGACCAAGACGATCCACTGAGCTCACCTACGCTTTTGGCGGCTGCCCCGTCTCTTCCGCCCGAACCGCCGCCTCGGCCGCCTGGAAGCCAATCCTGGAGTGAGTTCCGTCGCAGAACGGCTTGTTGACCGATGCGCCGCAGCGGCAGAGCGAGAATGCCTGCTGGCCGTCTTTGACCTTGGCGCTCAGGTCGTATTCGTTTCCGTTGGCGTCAACCAGTTTGACGCTGCCGATGGGGGCCTCCACGCGATACGGGCCGTTGGGGCGGACGGTGATCTTCACCTCTGCCATGAGTCCTCCGGAAAAGTTCACAGTTTACAGTTAACAGTTCACAGTTGGGAACCCGGTCGTTCCGGCATTCTCGTCGGCGCGGCGGGCGCCGATAGCGTAGGCGGAATGCAGAGATCCCGAGCCGCACAGAACGCGGCTCAGGATGACCCCTCTTTAGGTCAGCTCTTTCGGCTCACGATGACCCTCTTTAGCCCAGGATGACCACTTTTCAAAAGAGGGTCCGGGGTTAGGTGCCGACGGGCGCGGCGGCGGTCGCTACAGCGTCAAGAGCGGCGAAGGGTTGCGTGCCGAGGGCGAGGCGCGCGTCGTCGTCAAAACGGGCGGAGATGGTGTGCAATGCCGTTGTTGTTCTCGCGCTTTCTGTAAACTGTGAACTGTAAACTGTGAACTGAGATGAGTGCACACGGACATCCAGGAATGCAGCCACCTACGCCGCAGCCGCTGCCTGGCGTGGGGAGCATCATTGCGGTCGGATCGGGGAAGGGCGGCGTGGGCAAGACCACCGTCGCGGTGAATCTCGCCCTGGCGCTGGCGAAGCTGGGCTTCAAGACCGGGTTGCTCGACGCCGACGTATACGGCCCCAACGTTCCGCTGATGATGGGCGCAACGGCGACCCCGGTGGTGAACGCTGAAAACCGCATCATCCCGCTGGACCAGCACGGCGTGCGCCTGCTGTCGGTGGGCCTGCTGAATCCGGGCGACCGGCCGCTGATCTGGCGCGGGCCCATGCTGCACTCCATCATCCGGCAGTTCCTGCAGCAGGTGAATTGGGGCCAACTCGATTATCTCGTGGTCGACCTGCCTCCGGGCACGGGTGACGTGGCGCTGTCGCTCATCCAGACCGTGCCGCTCACGGGCGCGATCGTGGTCTCCACGCCGTCCGACGTGTCGTTGCAGGACGCGCGCAAGGCGATCGAAATGTTTCGCCAGGTGAAGGTGGACATTCTCGGCATCGTCGAGAACATGAGCCACTTCGTTTGCCCGCATTGCCACCAGGAGATCGACATCTTTTCCAAGGGCGGAGCCGAGCGCACGGCGGGCGCCTTCGGACTGGCCTTCCTGGGACGAGTGGCGCTCGATCCAGCGGTGCGGGCCGGCGGCGATTCGGGGCATCCGGTGGCGCTGGCCGGCGAGGACGAGCACGCGAAGTCATTCTTCGACCTGGCGCGTCGGGTGGACGAGCGCGTGCGCGAGATCAAGTCGCGGCCGAGCGAGAGCGTGGTCGAAATCCAATGACGATTCGCCGACGGCTGTGCGCGGCCCGGGCGGGATTTCGCTGAGGCTTTCGCATTTTGTCCCTTAACCGGCTTCGAGTGGAACTCCAGCAGCCCTGCTGGGTTATTATGTTGCGTTTCATCTTGCAGCGCATGTGAAGCGAGCCGCGCGTTTCGGGCGCTTCGGGAGAAGCGCGCCCCGCGCCCAGGTTCGTCTTCACCGATGCAAGAACCACCTGGAACTCCGTCATAGACGTGGAGACGCCTCGATGAAGAAGCTCGCCCTGGCCGTGGCCGTATGCTCGATGTCGTTGTGGGTCGCCTGCGGCGGCGGCAAGTCGTCTTCCTCCTCCACGACCGTCACCATCACCATATCGCCCACCACCGCGTCGGTGGTTGGCGGCCAAACCGTGCTGTTCACCGCTACCGTGACCGGCAACAGCAACACCGCCGTCAACTGGCAGGTGAACAGCATTGCCGGCGGCAACAGCACCGTCGGGACGATCAGCACAGGGGGACTCTATACCGCGCCCAATACGGTGCCGAACCCGGCGACGGTCACGATTACGGCGATCTCGCAGGCCGATACCACCAAGACCGCGACCGCTTCGGTCACCATCACCGGACCTGCGCCGCCCATACCCACGGCGTTCGTAGTGATCAGCCCGCAGGTGGCGACGCTACCCGCCGGCGGCCAGCAGACGTTCAGCGCGACGGAGAACGGCGCGCCCATCGCGGTGACCTGGGGGGTCCGTTGCGACAGCGCGACGGCCGGCGCGTGCGGATCGATCACCACCGCGGGTGTGTACACGGCGCCCCTGACGCCGCCGCCGGGGGGCAATGTGCGCATTACGGCGACGGCAAATGACGGCAGCGCGCCCACTGCGACGGCCAGCGTCACCATTCAGTTCGGCAACGGAAGCCTCAGCGGGCGGTACGCATTTACATTTTCCGGACAGAAATCCGGCGCGCCGTTCATGGCGGGCGGCAGCATCGTCTTCAACGGCACCGGCGGAATCACCGGCGGCACGGAGGACGTGAACAACAACAACAACGGCGCCGCGAACGTGGCCATCACCGGTGGCAGCTACAACGTGGGCAGCAACGGACGCGGAACCGCAACCATCCAGACGGCGGCGGGCACGGAAAGCTGGCAGTTCACGCTGGTGAACAACCTGCACGGGTTCGCAGCGCGCTTCGATGCCGGCGTCGCCAACGCCAGCGGCGTGCTCGACCGGCAAACGCCCTCGCAATTCACGCTGGCGTCGGTGCAGGGCGGCTATGCGTTCAACATTGGCGGGCAAAGCGCCGGGCGCACGGTGGCCATCGCCGGGGCGCTCGTTTCAGGCGGCGCCGGCGGGATCACGAGCGGGCGGCTGGACGCAAATGTGGCGAATGTCGTCACGCCGGACAGCGCCCTTACGGGCACCTACACCGCGCCCGACGCGAACGGCCGCGGCACGCTCTCGATCGTAAGCGGCCTTGGCACGCTGAACTTTGCCTATTACATTGTCGATACCAACCGGCTCAAGCTGGTCGGCACCGATACCGCGCAGGTACTGGCGGGTGACGTGGGCAAGCAGGCCGCCGGTCCGTTCAGCAACGCCAGCTTCTCCGGTGGATTCGCCTTCACGACGTCGGGCACGGCGGCGCTTACTCCGGTGGGCCAGGGCGGAATCTTTACGCTCGACGGCGGCGGACGCGTGGTGAGCGGCATGCTTGACCAGAACAGCAATGGCAACCTGCAGAGCAATGTGCCGCTGTCGGGCACGTACGCCGTCAGCGACACGGCCACCGGGCGCGCCACGCTGTCATTCACCGCCGGAAGCAGCACGCTGCAGTACGTGTTCTATCCACAGGCGGGTGGCGTGCTGAACCTGGTGGAAGTGGACGCGACCAACGTCACGCGCGGCGCCGCCATCGCGCAGGGCGTCTCAACGTTCAACGGATCTTCACTCGTGGGTGAGTTTGCCGGGCTGCTCACGGGCGCGGACCTCATCACCAACCGCGGACAAAGCGATGTGATCGGGCAGTTCACGCTGAACGGCGGCAGCGCGCTCACCGGAATCGTGGACGTGAACAACAACGGCTCCACGTCAACGGCGCAGAATTTCACCGCTTCGTACCTGGTGGACTCCGCCACCGGACGTGGCGCCGCCAGCTTCACCAGCAACGCGGGCACGCTGCCCAACGGAGTTTTGGCGCTCTACATCGTGGACTTCAACAACGTCCTGTTTCTTGAGACGGACAGCAACCGCGTCCTCACCGGGACGATCCAGAAGCAGTTCTAGCCCTCCTGCACGGATTGGCACTCTGGGTACCCAGAGTGCCAATCTTGACAGTCCGGCAGCGCGTTCCTACAATCGAGACCATCGAAGGTGCCGGGCGTCGCTAGCTAAGTTTTTGCATCTAAAGGATTAAGCTGCTGTCGGCGTCCGGACCGACAGCAGGATTGTCTCTGGGCATATGCCGAACCAACCCAACATCGGAGAGCGCGAACGCGAGATCCTGACGGCGATCGTTTCCACCTTCATCGCCACCGGCGAGCCGGTAGGATCGCGGACGCTGGCGCGCATGAATGCCGAGGGCCTGAGCCCGGCGACCATCCGCAACGTCATGGCCGACCTCTCCGATGCCGGCTATCTGGAGCAGCCGCACACTTCCGCGGGCCGCGTGCCGACCACCGAGGCCTACCGCTACTACGTGGAACAGTTGACGGGGCGAGCGCGAATCTCGGAGAACGACGCAGGGCTGATCGAGGACTCGCTGCACGGGATCAGCGATCCGCAGGAGTTTTTGGAGCGGACGTCGCAGGTGCTCTCGCTGATCTCGCACGGCGTGGGTGTAACGGTAGCCAGCACGGGGCAGCGCAAGGCGCTGGAGCACATCTATTTTTCGCGTCTGTCGGAAAACAAGATTCTGGCGGTGCTGGTCACACGCTCGGGCGTGGTGCGCGACCGGCTGCTGCGGGTCGAACACGACCTGAGCCAGGCCGACCTGGACGTTGCGGCGCGCTACATCAACGAAAATTTTCAAGGCTGGACGATGGAAGCCGTGCGCGCAGAAATTGCGCGGCGGCTGGAAGAAGAACGCAGCGAGTACGACCGCATGATGCGGTCCCTCGAACAGCTCTACCGGCAAGGCGCGCTGGCGGCCGAGCCTTCGTCGCAAAGCGTGTACATCGGCGGCGCGGCCAACCTGGTGGGGAACGAGCAGGACACCGCGCGTCTTCGGCAGCTTTTGCAGACGCTCGAAGAGAAAGAGCGCGTTGCCGACCTGCTGGCCGCGTATCTCAACGCGCAGCAGGAAGCAGTGCGCGTCGTGATCGGCCTGGAAGACGCGATGCCGCACATGCGCAACTTCGTACTCATCGGGGCGCCGGCCCGTGTTGGCGACGAGGTGCGCGGATCGCTGGCAGTGCTGGGCCCCACGCGCATCGACTACGAACACACCATCACGGCGGTGAGCTATATCGCGCGGCTCTTCGACAAGATCCTCAACGAAGGCGAATAGGGACGGTTATGGCGAGAGGGAATGGCAAATCCGAACTTGACCAGGATGTCCGGCTGGATGCCGAGCGCGAGCTGACCGCGGGCGACGACAGCGCGGCAGCAGCCGAGGTTGCGCAGGAGGAGCTGCAGCGCACCCGAGCGGAGCGCGACGCGCTGCTCGACCGCATGGCGCGGCTGCAGGCCGAGTTCGAGAATGCGCGCAAGCGCTCCGCGCGCGAGCAGGCCGACTTCCGGGACTACGCGCTGGTGGATGCCGCCCGGACGCTGTTGCCAATCCTCGACAGCCTGGACCGCGCGCTGAAAAGTTCGCGCGGCGGGGGCGATGAGTTCCGCTCCGGCGTGGAGCTGATTCAGCGGCAGTTCAGCGACGCGCTGGCGAAAATGGGCGTGCGTCCCGTGCCTGCCCAGGGCGAGCCCTTCGATCCAACGCTGCACGAAGCGGTGGAAATGGTGGAGCGCAGCGATGTCCCCGATCATCAGGTGATTGAGGAGTTGCAGCGGGGCTACAGGCTGAAAGACCGGCTGCTGCGTCCGGCGATGGTGCGGGTGGCGCGCAATCCGAAGGGCTAGTCCTCAGTTCTCGGTTCTCAGTTGGACCTGGGAGCGCCAACCGGAGTTCTTCCTGGCCCGCGCTGCTCCGAGGCCAGGCGCGCGAATGAGAGCCGAGACGTGATGTTGCCGGGCGAACCGAGAACCGAGAACTGAAAACCGAGAACTGAATTTTGGCAACCAACGCAAAACGCGACTACTACGAGGTGCTGGGGGTGGCGCGCGGCGCCAGCGAGCAGGAAATCAAGAGCGCCTACCGCAAGCTGGCCATGCAGTACCATCCCGACCGGAATCCCGGCAACAGCGATGCCGAAGAACGCTTCAAGGAGTGCAGCGAGGCGTACGCGGTGCTCGCCGACGGCGACAAGCGCGCGCAATACGATCGCTTCGGACACGCGGGCGTGAGCAGCGCGGGCGGTGTCGGGTTCGATCCCACCATCTTCCAGGACTTCGGCGACATCTTCAGCGACCTGTTCGGTTTCGGCGACCTGTTCGGCGCGAGCGGCGGCCGCCGGCGGAATCGCGCTCAGCGTGGCGCCGACCTGCGCGAAGACCTGAGCCTCGAATTCGAGGAAGCGGCGTTCGGGGTGGAGACCGAGGTGCACATTCGCCGCCACGAGGGCTGTGAGGCTTGCGGAGGCACCGGCGCGGCCAAGGGTAAAGAGCCGGCCACGTGCCGCACTTGCGGCGGGCGGGGGCAGGTGCGATATCAGCAGGGGTTCCTCACCATTGCGCGGACGTGCCCGGCGTGCGCGGGCGCGGGCCGCGTGATCGCCGATCCCTGCGCCAAGTGCCACGGCGAAGGGCGTGTGATTCGCGAGCGGCGGATCGAGGTCAAGGTCCCTGCGGGAGTGGAAGACGGGACACGCATGCGCTTCAGCGGACAGGGCGAGGGCGGCGTCAACGGCGGTCCGGCGGGCGACCTGTACGTGGTGTTTCACGTGAAGGAGCACAGCTTCTTCGAGCGCGACGGTAAAGACCTGCACTGCGCGATTCCGATCTCGTTTTCGCAGGCAGCCCTCGGCGCGCAAATCACGGTTCCCACGCTGGACGGCGAGCACTTGCTGAGAATTCCCGAAGGCACGCAAACGGGGACGACGTTCCGTATCCGCAACAAGGGAATTGCCTCGCTGAACGGGCACGGCAAGGGCGACCTGTACGTGCAGGTCAAAGTTCAGACCCCAACCAGGCTGAGCAAGCAGCAGCGCGCGCTGCTGGAACAACTGGACGCGGGCCAGCCGATCGAAAACAAGCCAGAGAAGAATTCGCTTCTCGGCAAAGTCAAAGACATCTTCACTTCCTGAACGTGACCCGCCGACGCTGGATGGCCGACGAGCATGACGGCGATACCGCGGCGCTCACCGGCAAACACGCGGCGCACCTGGCGCGCGTGCTGCGAGCGCGAGTGGGCGAGGAATTTGATATCGCGGTGGGCGAGCGTGTGCGCCTTGGACGCGTGACGCGGGTGAGCGACGATCGCGTGGAATTCGCTTTAGGAGAAGAGTTGCCTTCGGTGCGATCCGGCGCGATCACGCTCGCGCTTGCCATCTTCAAGTTTGATCGCTTCGAGTGGGCGGTAGAGAAAGCCACCGAGCTTGGCGCGTCGCGGATCGTGCCCTTTGCGGCGGCGCGCACGGATGCGCATCTTGCCAAGGCGGCAATCAAGCGGGTGGAGCGCTGGCGGCGCATCGCACGCGAGGCGGCGGAGCAATCGCGGCGGGTGGCGCCGCCGGAAATCACAGACCCGGCAAAGTTCGCGGACGTTGTGAAGTTGGAAAGCGGCGCGCGCGTGGTACTCGCCGAATCCGAATGCCCGCTCTCGCTTGGTGACGCGCTGGCGCAAGCGCCCGCCGGTTCGCTGGCGCTGGCGATTGGTCCCGAGGGCGGGTGGACAGAGCGCGAACTGGAGCAATTTGCTTCGGCCGGATGGCTGTGCGCGTCGCTGGGGGCAAACATCCTTCGTGCCGAGACGGCAGTGGTTGCGGCGCTTGCGGTTGCGCAGGCGTTTTCCGCAACCGCGGAAAGCGGCGCCTCTTGAGGCCTCTTCCGCGCCGCTAAACGTCATCTTGCGTCGCGCACGATCTCGCCTAAGGCAAAATCTGGGTTGCCGCCGGGTGCGGCTGCTTCGATAATCGGGCTTCGCGCCGCACTCTGGCGCATCTTCGCGCCGAATCGTGTACGACAGACTGAACCCGCAACAAAGGATTGCCGTCGATCACGGCCGCGGGCCCATGCTGGTGGTGGCCGGCGCCGGCACGGGCAAGACGACCGTGCTGGTGGAGCGGCTGGTGCGGCTGGTCTCGTCGGGCGAGGCCAAGCCGGAAGAGGTTTTCGCCATCACGTACACCAAGAACGCGGCACAGCAGCTCAAAGACCGTGTCCGCGAGCGGCTGGGCGCGCGGGGGGCGAAGATCTGGACGGGCAACTTCCATGCGTACTGCTACGAGCTGCTGAAACGCCATCGGCGCAACTTCGGGATCCTCGAGCCCAACGATCTGTGGGTGTACCTGCGGAGGCGGATGGCGCGTCGCGAGCTGCCGCTGGAGCGTTACATTCGCGCAGCCGCGCCCGCCGTTTTTCTAAACGACCTGCTCACCTTCTTTGAACGCTGCCACGACGAGCTGGTGGATGCCGCCCGTTATGAACTCTACGTGCAGCAGGTCGCGGCCGGTGAGCTTCCGCCGCCGCGGGTAGCGCGGCAGAAGGAGCAGGACGCGCTCAGCGATGACGAGAAGCTGGCGCGCTGCCGCGAAATTGCACGCGTGTTCCGCGCCGTGGAGCAGATGCTGGCGCGCGAGAAGCTGGGAACATTCGGGCACCAGATCACGCGGGCGGTGTCGCTGCTACGCGAGAAACCCGAGGTGCTCGACGCTGAACGCAGGCGTGCGCGGTATCTGCTGATCGACGAGTTCCAGGACGCGAACTTCGCGCAAATCGAGCTGGCCACGCTGCTGGCCGGCGATGAACGCAACATCTTCGCCGTCGGCGATCCCGACCAGGCCATCTACCAGTTTCGCGGCGCGTCGAGCGCAGCCTTCGACGAGTTCCTCCGGCGCTTTCCGGAGACGCGCGCTGTGACGCTGCGCGAAAACCGGCGGTCGACGTCGCCGATCCTGACGTGCGCCCACAGCGTCATCCGCCGCAACCCTGAGATTTCCGGACCGAGCGCGCAAGTGAGCGAGCTGAAGCGGCGACGGCTCGAGTCGGGCAGGGAAGCGGACGCGAAAGAACGAAGCGAGACACTGCCTCGCGAGCCGGTGAACGTAGTCATCGCCACCAGCGTCGAGGAGGAGGCGGCCAATATTGCCGAGGCGATCGGCCGGATGCAGGAGGCGAGCAGCTGCCGCTGCCCGGAGCAGCGGCACCTGTTCGGGTGGTGCAACTTTGCGGTGCTGTATCGCCAGCACCGGCACCGCGAAGAGGTGATTCGCGAGCTGGCCGCGCGGCGGATTCCGTTCGTCGTGAAGGCGCTCGATGTGCTCGACACGCCCGAGGGGCGCGATGCGATTGCGCTGATGCGCGCGGTCGCCACGGGCGACGGCATCAGCCAGTTCCGCGCGGCGGCGCTGCCGCAATACTCCATTCGCGGCGAGGAGTTCAGGGAGCGGCTGGCGCTGCATCGCGGGAAAGTTGCGGAGGCGCTGGCCGATCTGGAGGGCGGCAAGGCATTGCTGCAGGAAGTGGCCAGCACGCGCGAGGAGGTGCGGCGGCGGCAGCTGAGCGCGAGCGCTGCACTGCACTTCATCGAGCGGCGATTCGCATTGTCCGATTCAGAGCCGCTGCGCGTTCTGCGCGAGTTCGTGGAGCGCTGGCGCGAGAAGCCGCTGGCCGTGCGTGGCGATCTGGATGAGTTCCTTGAGTATCTGGATTGGTACGTTGAATCGGGCGGCAGGGTCGCGCGCCCCGAGGACGACGAAGACACCGCGGTGCCTGATGCCGTGCGCCTGATGAGCGTCCACGGCGCCAAGGGCCTGGAGTTCCAGCACGTGTTCGTGCTGCGGGTCATCAAGCCCGGATTTCCCACCAGCCACCGCGAGCCGTTATTCGAGATGCCGAACGAGCTGCGAGGGCCGGCCGCGCCGGCAACGGATCCCGAGCTGCAGCATTACGAAGAAGAGCGGCGGCTGTTCTACGTGGCGATGACGCGCGCGCGCGACACACTCACGCTCAGCTCCAAGCGGGGCGCCGGTAAGAAGGACCCATCGCCACCCGGATATTTGCGCGAGTTGCTCACCGATCGCGAGGCAGCTCCCTTCCTGCGCCAGCGTGCCGCCGAACCGTACGCCACCGGGTTGGCCGCGGCGGCGCCCGCCTCGGCAGTGGCCGCCTGGATGGAGCTGCCGCCAATGCGGCGCCTTGACCTCGATCCGCTGAGCGCCACCGCGATCGAGAATTACGACCGGTGTCCGCTGAAGTACAAGATGGAGCGCGACTGGAAGCTGCCCGAGGAGCCTGCCGGCGCGCTGAGCAACGGCTGGGCAATGCACACCGCGCTCAAGGCTTTTTTCGATGCCGTGCAGGCGGGGCGGCCGATGACCGAGCCCGAGCTGCAGGCGTGCTTCGCCGCCGCCAGCGCCAGCGTGCAGTTCGAAGACGAATTCCAGCGCGAGTTGTACGCGCAGCAGGGGCGACAGCAGTTGCACGAGTTCTACGAACTGGTGACGCGCTCGCCGTTTCCGCGCGTGCAGGCCACGGAACAGCGCTTCCAGGTGGAAGTCGGAGGAGCGAAGGTGGTGGGCCGCTTCGATCGCGTGGACACGCTCGACGGCGCCGGCGTTGCGATCACCGATTACAAGTCGGGCAGGCCGCGAGACGACGACGATGCCGACCGGAGCTTGCAGCTCTCCGTCTACGCGCTCGCTGCCACCAAGCTGGGGATGCGGCCGGAGCGGCTGGCTTTCTTCAACCTGGAAAACAGCAGCACCGTGACCACTACGCGAAGCGCGAGCGATCTGCGCTCAGCGGAAAACAAGATTGCGGAAATCGCCTCGGCGATCGCCGCCGGAAAGTTTCAGGCGCGGCCCGGATATCACTGCGGCTGGTGTGGATGGCGCTCGCTGTGTCCGGAGACGGAAGAGCGGCTGTTTCAGATCGCGCCGCGATCGGATGCGGCATCGGCGGGCGCGGACGAAAGTCCGCAAACAAAAGACTAAGGGGACGCTCGTCGCGTCCCCTGTATCGACTTGGCGGCCAGTTTAGTGTTTCTTCTTCTTGGCCTTCTTCGCTTTCTTTGCCATTGAACTATTCTCCCTTCGATTGTTCATCGAATAGCAACGATGCTCTGTTGCAATTGTTTGAATGTATAGAGTGATTGAAAAACGATGTCAAGAGAAAAAATGTGACGCGCTGCGGCGAGTGTGCTCAGGTTACGCGCCGCGAAACAGAAAATGCAGCGCGCGATGAAGTGCGCTGCGAGTTCGACGCACAACAATTACTTCAGCAGTCGCAGTGCAAGGCCGCTGATGACGTCATGCCACGCGTGCGCGATCATTCCCGGCCGCAGGCTCTTCCGCCAGTAAGCGAGAACGCCGAACAGGATTCCATAAACGGCGATCACGACCATGCGCCTGGCGCCTTCGTATCCGTGCGAAAGTCCGAACACGATGCCGGAGGCGACGATGCCGATGACGGCGCTGCCGCCGCACAAGGCGGCGAACTGGCGCTGCAGATATCCGCGAAAGACGACTTCCTCGATGAAGCCGGCAACACAGCTGAGCGCGATGAAGAGCGCAAGCTCGGGCCGGGTGGAAGGTGCGAGCGCAAACAGAGTTTTTTTGGCCGCGTCCGCCTGCGCCTGGCCGGCGAGTCCGAGCGCGAACGAAAGACCCGCGAGAACGGCGATCGCGACGATCCAGTAGCCGGCGGCGATCGCCAGGTCGAGCAGGAAATCCTCCGGCGTCTTCCAGCGTCCGGCGATCAGCCTGCGAATGCTTTCGCCGCGGCGGCGAATTCCCAACCAGACCCAGCCGAGCAGCACCAACTCGTAGGCGATTGTGAAAGCGTAAGTGCGAATGCGGCCGTGGCGCGCGATGCTGGCGCCGACCGACGAACTGCCGGCGAGCGACACCGCAACGGCGACGAGAACCAGGACGGCGGTGTGCAGCGGCGACGCCAGCGGGCGCCTGGGCGGCTCAACGGCGGCAGCGGCGGGTGCGGCGGGAGCGGTGACGATGTTTTCGTTCATCGAGGATGGCGGCGAATCGTTCGCCCGCGACGGCCATCTTATAATGAAAGGTCGCGGAGAGCGGAAGGAGCAGTTATGGACGAGACGGTCATCATTTCCGCGGTGCGCACGCCGATCGGAAAATTTCAGGGAGCGCTGGGTGAAGTGCCGGCGCCGGAGTTAGGCGCGATGGTGGTGCGCGAGGCGGTGAAACGCGCGGGGGTCGAGCCGAAGCAGGTCGATGAGTGCATCATGGGCCTGGTGGTCGCGGCCGGACTGGGGCAGAACCCGGCGCGGCAGGCGGCGCTGCGCGGCGGGCTTCTTCCGGAAGCCGGGGCGATGACGATCAACAAAGTGTGCGGCTCAGGCCTGAAGGCGGTGGCGCTGGCGGCGCAGGCGATCCAGACGGGAAACAGCGACATCGTCGTCGCCGGCGGCATGGAGTCGATGAGCAACGCGCCGTACCTGCTGCCGCAGGCGCGCAAGGGATACCGGCTGGGCAACGCGCAGATCGTTGACGCGGTGGTGAATGACGGCCTGTGGGACGTGTACAACAACTACCACATGGGCATGACGGCGGAGAACGTGGCCGAGAAGTACGGCATCACGCGCGCCGAGCAGGATGAGTTCGCGGTGAGCTCGCATCGCAAGGCAGTTGCCGCGCAGAAGGAGTGCCGGTTCAAGTCGCAGATCCTGCCGGTCGAACTGCCGGCCAAGAAGAAAGGGCAGCCGGCGGTCGTGGTCGAGAAAGACGAATCGCCGCGCGAGGACACCACGGCGGAAACTCTGGCGGCGCTGAAGCCGGTCTTCAAGAAAGACGGCACGGTGACCGCCGGCAACGCGCCGGGGATGAACGACGGCGCGGCGGCGCTGGTGGTGACCAGCGCGCTGCGCGCCAAGGAACTCGGCGCCGCGCCGATGGCGCGCATCGTGGCACAGGCGACCAGCGGCGTGGACCCGGCGTGGGTGATGATGGCGCCGGTCTCGGGCGTGCGGAAGATCTGGCAGAAGACCGGGTGGAAGCCGGAAGATGTTGACCTCTACGAACTGAACGAAGCGTTCTCGGTGCAGGCGCTGGCGGTGGTGCGCGAGCTGGGCATCGATCCGGCCAAGGTCAATGTGAACGGCGGGGCGGTGGCGCTGGGACATCCGATTGGCGCCAGCGGCGCGCGCGTGCTGACGACCCTCATCTACGAGATGATGCGGCGCGACGTGCATCGGGGCATCGCCGCGCTGTGCCTGGGCGGAGGGAACTCGGTGGCGATGGCGGTGGAGAGATAGCCAGAGTCGCTGACCCCCTTCCCCCCTCCTACCCTGTGATTGTTTGCAATGAGTTGGAGGCGCGGTTCCCCGGCAAAACACTGCGGATGCGCGGGTTGAGACCGAGGTGCTGACATGAGCGTTTTCAGCGCCGCTGGATTCGAGCCACGGAACACATTGCGGCGCAGCCGTTTAAGTCCGTGGTCTTGAAAGCGCGGGACTTGTTGTCAAAGAACGTTCGTTTTGGGTCCTGCAACAAAGTCAAAGGCGTTTCCCACAAAGGACGCGAAGGGCACACGCAGGAAGCCACTTCACGAGACGGCGATTGCAAACGGGGAAGGCCCCGGAAGCGGAATGCGCTTTCGGGGCCTTCTTATTTCCAGCATAGCAACTTTGAGCGGGGCGATGGGAAGCGCGGCGGGAATTTTCTTGCCAGCAGAATGTGGCGGTTAGCGGGATTTGCGGGCTGGCGGGGGCTTGACACGGTTTGGGCGAGCCGGCCCGCGGGCAGGCGGGCGCGTGAAGCACGAAGAGCCCGCGCGATGAGCGCGGGCCTTCGGTCCGGAGATACTCAGGCGGCGCGACGACGGGTTGCGGCCGCCCTGCGCGCGGCGCGCTGCATGCCCTTCCTGCCCCTGGTGCGCACAGCTTTCGCGGCGGCCTTAGGACGGCTGGCGGCGCCACGGCGGCGGGCGGCGGCGCGGGCCTGGCGCGACAAGCTGCGGCGTGAGGCAGCGCCGCGTCCCTTGCGGCGCAGGGCGCGCGTGGTCGCGCGCGAGCGACGCGCCGACGTCTTTCGGCGGGTGCGCCCGCGTCGCAAGTCGCGCCGCGCCTGTTTCCGCGTTCGAGCGGACGCCCGTCCGCGGCGGGGCGCGGGAAGCTTTACTCCGGCGCGTCTTGCTTTGGAGAGTCCGATGGCGATCGCCTGTTGCGGCGACTCGGCGCCGTGCTTGCCTTCGCGGACGTGTTCTATCTCTTCGCGGACGAATTCGCCCGCCTGGGTGCTGGGTGACTTGCCTTGACGCTCGTCTTCACGGGCACGTTCGATGGTTTCCTTCTCGGGCATCGATCTCCTCCTCTTTCTAGGGGTCCCCAGATGAAACGGATGCGTCGCCGCGGCTTCCGGGATGGACGAGCGGGGCGCAGGTACGTCAGGAAGCGTCATCCACAGGCCCACCGCTCAGTTCCGGGCACAACCGGGCTATACTCGCGCGCTTCGCGCTTGCCAGCGTGAAAGCGCACAGGGATTGGCGTTTTCCAATGCTCTACAAAACACTCAGCGCGGCGGTTTACGGGATTGATGCCAGCATCATCGAGGTTGAGGTTGACGTCTCCGGCATCAAGGAGGCGGAAGACCACTTCATGACGGTTGGGCTGCCGGACGCGGCGGTGCGCGAGAGCCGGGAGCGCATCCGGGCGGCGCTGAAGAACTGCGGCTACGATATTCCGCCAACCCACATCACGATCAACCTGGCGCCGGCGGACATCCGCAAAGAGGGTTCGGGGTTCGACCTGCCGATGGCGATGGGCATCCTGGGAGCGTACGGGGCGATCACGCGCAAGGACCTGAGCGATTTTGTTTTCGTAGGCGAGCTGTCGCTCGACGGCGGGCTGCGCGGCGTGCGGGGCGCGCTGCCGATCGCGATTGAGGCGCGCTCCAAGAAAATCAAGCAGCTGATCGTGCCGGAGGCGAACGCGCGCGAGGCGGCGATGGTGACCGGCGTCGATGTGTTTCCGGTGCGCTCGCTGATCGACGTGGTGAAGTTTCTCAACCAGGGGAACGGCATCGCGCCGGTGCGTGTGGACATGCAGGCGGAGCTGGCGCGGGCGCGGCAGGGCGGCGTGGACTTCCGCGACGTGCGCGGACAGCAGACGGCGAAGCGGGCGCTGGAGGTGGCGTGCGCCGGCGGGCACAACATTCTGATGATCGGGCCGCCGGGATCGGGCAAGACGATGCTGGCCAAGCGCGTGCCGACGATCCTGCCGCCGCTGACTTTCGAAGAAGCGCTGGAGACGACCAAGATCCACAGCGTGGCGGGCGTGCTGGAAGCGGGCGCGGGGCTGGTTGGAGCGCGTCCGTTTCGCGCGCCGCACCACACCATCAGCGACGCGGGACTGATTGGCGGCGGGATGGTGCCGCGTCCGGGAGAAGTTTCGCTGGCGCACAACGGCGTGCTGTTTCTGGACGAGCTGCCGGAGTTTCCGCGCAACGTGCTCGAGGTGATGCGGCAGCCGCTGGAGGATGGGTCGGTGTCGATCGCGCGGGCGGCGATGTCGCTGACGTTTCCGGCGCGCTTCATGCTGGCGGCGGCGATGAATCCGTGTCCGTGCGGATACTTCAACGACCGTTCGAGGGAGTGCCACTGCACGCAGCCGATCATCCAGCGCTATGTGTCGAAGATTTCCGGGCCGCTGCTGGACCGCATCGACATTCACATTGACGTGCCGGCGGTGAACTACAAAGAGCTGCGCGGCGGGGCGGCGCCGGAGGGCTCGGAGCAGATTGCCGCGCGCGTGGAGCGGGCGCGGGAAGTGCAGCTCAACCGCTTCGCGGCGGCGAAGGAGCGGATCTACTGCAACGCGCAGATGGGCCCGCGGCAGATCCGCACCTTCTGCGACCTGAGCACCGAGAGCGAGCGCCTGCTGGAGCGGGCGATGGCGCAGCAGGGGCTGAGCGCGCGCGCGCACGACCGCATCCTGAAGGTCGCGCGCACGGTAGCCGACCTGGAGGGCACGGCCGACATCGCGCCGAAGCACATCGCGGAGGCGATCCAGTATCGGACGCTGGACAGGACGTATTGGGCGTCGTGATTGACGCGGCGATGGCCGTGCACACGTTTCTCGGCCCGGGCTTGCTGGAGAGTGCCTACGGGGCCTGCCTCGCTGAGGAACCTAGGCGGCGAGGCTGCTACGTGGAAACGCAGGTACCCGTTCCTGTCGTGTCTGGCGGAATCAAGCTGGAGTGTGGTTATCGGCAATCAGACGTTTCATGATGGGCACGGACTGGCAATGAACCCTTCGTGTGGCCTTTGTGATTTTCGCGTGAAACGCCTTTTGCTGGCCGGCGCGACAGCGGTCATCCTGAGCACGGCGCTGAAAGCCGAAACGCTGCGCGAGATTCTTGACCAGCACAATGTTCCCACGAACACGCGCTCGGCCGATGATCTTTCCCGGACCGTGGTGAACTACGCGACGTTCGATTCAGACAGCAACTTCGCCATCGCTTACTACGACTCCGGCTCGAACCTGCTGAAGTCGCCGCTGCGCTTTGAGCGTTACGACCGAGTGAAGCGGGAGTGGCGGAGCACGCAACTGCGCGAGGCGCGGCTCTTCGGGCATTCGGCGCGGGACTGGTGCCTGCGGCCGGCGATGGCGCTCGACCACTACGGCGCGTTCTGGTACGTGAGCGTGCACATCAATCCGTCGGCCGGATGCTTGCTGGTGCTCGATGACCAACTGCGGCTGCATAAGACGCTGTACGGGTGGAGTGTTGCCGGATTCGATTCGGGCGAGGTTGTGCTCCGCCACAGCCAGGCGCACTTTGCGCCGACGCATCCGCTGGAGCTGTCGGTCTACGATCCGAGGCGGGACCAGGTGACGAAAATCTATCCGGTTGCCGGCGACCCTTATCGGCACGCATTTGCCGAGCGCATCCGTCCCATGCTCGACCAGGAATGGTGCCGCGAGCGCAATCATCATTGTGACGCTGAGCTGTTCGATGGCGATCTGCGGGAGATCGTGATGAACGACCGGGCGAGCGCGCTGGCATTCGTCGTTGAGGCGGACGCTTCCAGCTACGGCCCGAAGGCGGCCGGCATCGGCAAGATGAATGCGACGTACGTCTACCGGCTTACGCCACGCGGTATCGAGCACATCTCGTTTCCATCGGGCGAGTTGAAGGGGCGCACTGGTGCTGGGGACATGCGTGAAGTTGTGTCACCAGCCGTCATTCAGCGCTTGTTCACTCCGCGATAACGAGTTGCTTTGAAACCGCGCCGGAGCACAGAAAAATCTGCTGCTATACTCCGCCGCATGCCGGCAACTGCTACTCGAGACGTTCGGCGCGAGGAGCATGGCTCTACAGTGCGCGCCGCGATCGTCCTGGCCCTGCTCACGCTTGTGTTGCAGGCGGTGTCGGCAACCTGGGTTGTCCACAGTTTCGAGTCGCCCAACGGCACCACGCTGCTGGCGCGAACGTGGCTGCGGAGGGGCGAGTACGGGCTCTTTTCCTGGCAGCGGCTGGTGGGATGGAGCCACGTTGCATCGCGGGTTGAGCCGCTGCGGATGTTCCATCTTCCCGGCGCGGCCGTCTATCAGTTGGCGGTCTTTGAGACCCTTCCCGAGCCATTCCACCGCTATCAGCAGCTGCCGATCACGCTGCTGTTCGTGCTGGCGGTGTTCCGGGTTGCGACCCTGGCCGGCGGCACTCGCGCAGGAGCGGCGGCAGGATTTCTGGCGGCCTGCTATCCGTTCATGGTGGTCCACGGCCCGGTGTGGGACGACGCCATGCTGGGCGCAGCGCTGGAGTGGGCGGCGCTGGCCATGATCGTGAGTGCGATCATGGAGCGCAGTGAATCGCGGCCGTGGTGGCGTGCGGCAACGCTGGCCCTGCTGTGCGGTTACGCCGCACTGGTTCGCGCCGAAAGCCAGGTCACGATGGCGGCGACGGCCGTCACGCTCATCCTGGCCAAGCGTGTGCGGCTGCGGCGCGAGGGAATGGCGATGCTGCTCGGCGTGGCCATCGCAGTGTTCGCGTGGGGCGAGCGCAACCGCTCGCTGACGGGTTCCTTCTTCACGGGCACCAGCCACGACGGGATCACGCTGTACGAATCGAACTACGACCACGCCATGGAGGCGCTGCTCACGCGGGGGCAGGTTGAGGTCCTGAACGAGACCTACATGCAGGCCGAGTTCACCCACGCCGCCACCCTCGGGAACGAACTTGAGATGGACCGCTACTTCCGGCAGCTTGGGGTGGAGCAGATCCGGTCACATCCGGTGCGCACGCTGCGGTGGGGAGTCGTGAAGCTGGCGGTCACACTGACGGGCGTGGGGCCGCAGTTTTCGCTTGTCTCGCTGAAAAACCTGGTGGCGCTGGGCAGTTCGCTGGCGCTTTATGCGCTGGCCATGGCCGGCTACTTTGGTATGCGACGCGGGCCGGCATGGCGCGAGGCGCTGATGCCGGGGCTCTTCCTGGCGGTGGCGCTGCCTACCGTGGTGGGGGCGCTGATTGGCCCGGCCGGCTTCCGCTACCAGATGCCGCTGCTGGGGATGTGGTTCGTGATGGGCGGCGCCGGGCTTTGGCAAATGACGTCGCTGCGCGACCGGGACCGGTTGAGGCGGCACCGACCGGTAGAGCGGGAGCAAGCGCGGGCGAAGCAAGTGTCCTGAAAAGTGCGTGGGGCTCCCACCTCCGCGAAATGATGGTGGAAGGGTGGGGCAGGCACAGTCGTGCCGGCGCGAGGCACGCGGACGGGGCCGCCCGCGTCCACACGGTCCGAGGGCACCCGGGGTTCGGAGATCACGTGCCGACGGGCGAGGGCGCCCGTCGCTACAACTTTGAATGGCAGCGGTGCGAGCGGCAACTGCCAATGTCCATCCTAAGCTGCTGAAAACAAATTGGTAAGGTACTTACAAAAAGGGTTGACCTGTGGCCTCAGGTGCCTTAAGTTAATGGCCTGTGGCAAGTTGGAGCGGCTCGTAAGGGGTAGTTCGGGACTTCCTCCGCAGCATCCTCCATCCAGGCGCTGATTCGTCGCGTAAGAATAAGGGTGCAACTCACACCGTGGGGTCGGCATCTATTTGCAGTAGAAGTGTAATTTTCCCAGACAGGGCAAACGGCTCAGGCTCCCCCAGAGCAGATCGGTGGCAACGGGCAGAGCGCCGGCTGAAAGGTGACAGGAGAAACCTATGCGTTCTGATCTCGTATTTGGCGCCGTGAAGACGGTGCAGAACCGGTACATGCTGTGCCAGGTGGCGTCGAAGGCGACGCGCAAGTTCCACCGTCCGAACACGCGCATTCAGGAGACGACCAACGAGGTGCTCGAGCGGGTGTCGAGCACCGAGCGCCTCGGCGTGATGGCCGAGCGGTCGCAGGCTGTGCTTGCAGAACCCCGCCGCCGAGCGGCATAATAGGACTTCGTTCCAGCGACTTGCTCCGCCTTACACTTTCATTTTTCCAGCCCTGAGGCAGCGGAGCGAGGAACGCTCCAGGTTTTCGGCCCAAATCTTCTGGCTCGCTGCTGAGTAGCCCCCCTGTTTCGAATTCTCCCGTAGGTGAACATGACCATCTCAGAACTGAAAGAAAAGAACATAACCGAATTGACCCGCATCGCCCGTTCGCTGGACCTTCCGGGCGCCAGCGGCCTGCGCAAGCAGGACCTCATCTTCAAAATCCTTCAGGCGCAGAGCGAGAAGGAAGGGCACATTTTCGCGGAAGGCGTGCTGGAAATTTTGCCGGACGGGTACGGGTTTTTGCGGTCGCCCGACTACAACTACTTGCCCGGGCCGGACGACATTTACGTTTCGCCGTCGCAGATCCGCAAGTTCGACCTGAAGACGGGCGACACGATCAGCGGCCAGGTGCGTCCGCCGCACGAGGGCGAGAAGTACTTCGCGCTCGTCAAAATCGAAGCGGTGAACTTCGAGTCGCCGGAAGAGGCGCGCAACAAGATCCTGTTCGACAACCTGACGCCGCTGTATCCGCAGGAGCGGATCAAGCTGGAGACGGTGAAGGACAACATCGGGGCGCGCGTGATGGACCTGCTCACGCCGCTGGGCAAAGGGCAGCGCGGCCTGATCGTTTCGCCGCCCCGCGCCGGCAAGACGATGATCCTGCAGAACATCGCGAACTCGATCACCACGAACCATCCGGAAGTGGTGCTCATCGTGCTGCTGATTGACGAGCGCCCCGAAGAAGTGACCGACATGCAGCGCTCGGTGAAGGGCGAAGTGATCAGCTCGACCTTCGACGAGCCGGCGGCGCGGCACGTGCAGGTGGCGGAAATGGTGATTGAAAAAGCGAAGCGCCTGGTCGAGCACAAGCGCGACGTGGTGATCCTGCTGGACTCGATCACGCGACTGGCGCGGGCGTACAACACCATCGTTCCGCCCTCGGGCAAAGTGCTCTCCGGCGGCGTGGACTCGAACGCGCTGCAGCGCCCGAAGCGATTCTTCGGCGCGGCGCGCAACATCGAAGAGGGCGGCTCGCTGACGATCATCGCGACGGCGCTGATCGAAACCGGGTCGCGCATGGACGACGTGATCTTTGAAGAGTTCAAGGGCACGGGCAACTGCGAAGTCATCCTCGACCGCAAGCTGAGCGACAAGCGCGTCTTCCCGGCGATCGACATTCAGCGCTCGGGGACGCGCAAGGAAGAGCTGATCATTCCCAAGGACGATCTGGCGCGCATCTGGGTGCTGCGCAAAGTGCTGAACCCGCTGTCGCCGGTGGAAGCGATGGAATTGCTGATCGACAAGCTCAGCAAGACGCGCGCGAACGCCGAGTTCCTGTCGAACATGAGTTCGCTGTAAGGCCACGCGTGAAAGTGTGACGGGAGCCCGCAAGGGTCCCCGTTTTTCTATTGGCAGCGCGCTCCGCCTTTCCATCCACGCTCGAGTGCATTAGAATCGGTGGTCAGCCGCGTTCCGTTCCGCGTTTCCGTAACTCCCGCGCGAGTGTGGGCAGATGCCTCTGAAGCAGTCTGAGGCGGTGGTGTTGCGCAGCTATCCGTTGCGCGAGGCCGACCTGCTGGTGTCGTTCTTCACCCGCGCTGAGGGCAAGGTGAAGGGAGTGGCGCGGGCGGCGAAGAAGTCGAAGAAGCGCTTCGGCGGAGCGCTGGAGCCGCTCACGTATGTGCGGCTCTACTGGGAAGACCGCGAGGGACACGAGCTGGCGCGGGTGGATTCCTGCGACGTGCTCGACTCGCCGCTTTCGACCGAGGTGGATTATCCGCGCGCGGTTGGTTTGGCGCACCTGGCCGAGCTGGTGGACGAGCTGCTGCCGGACCGGGAGGCGAACGAAGTGGTTTTTCGCCTGCTCGTCTCGGTGCTGCCGCGCCTGCGCGCCGGGTCAGTGTGGATGCCGCTTACGTACTTCGAACTGTGGATGGCGCGGCTCACCGGCGTGCTGCCCGAGCTGGGCGCGTGCATGGTGTGCGGCGAGGCACTCAACGGAAGCCGGGCATTTTTCCATCCGCTGGCGGACGGGCTGATGTGCGCAAACGACAAGCGGCTGGCTTCGTCGGAGATGGCGCGCGAGTCGCGCATACTGGCGGCGGAGATGTTCCGCGCGCCAGTGGAGAAGTTCGACAACGGTGAAGCGTGGCCGCGCGAGCGCGCCCGCGACCTGCGCAGGTTCCTGGTCCAGCTCATCGAGCGGCACATCGAGAAGAAGCTGGTCACGGCCAGCATGCTGGAGAAAATCGAATAGCACTCAGCACTCGGCACTCAGCATTCAGCCAGTGGAGAGTGGAGCACGAACGCGCAAGGGCTGAATGCTGACTGCTGAATGCTGACGGTTTCGAACAAACCGACCTATCAGGACATCATCCTCAAGCTCCAGTCGTTCTGGGCGGAGCGCGGGTGTGTGCTGCAGCAGCCGTATGACGCGGAGGTGGGCGCGGGGACGATGGCGCCGGAAACGTTTCTGCGCGTGCTGGGGCCGCAGCCGTACAAGGTGGCATACGTGCAGCCTTCGCGGCGTCCGGCGGACGGGCGCTACGGCGAGAACCCGAACCGGCTGTACAAGCACATGCAGCTCCAGGTCATCCTGAAGCCGCCGCCGGAAAACGTGCAGGAGCTGTTCCTGGAGTCGCTGGCGGCGATCGGCATTGACCTCGGCAAGCACGACATCAAGTTCGAGGAAGACAACTGGGAGTCGCCGACGCTGGGCGCGTGGGGCATCGGGTGGCAGGTGATGCTGGACGGCCTGGAGATCACGCAGTTCACTTACTTCCAGCAGTGCGGCGGCGTGGACCTGGACCCGATCTCGGCGGAACTGACGTACGGGCTGGAACGGCTGACGGCGTTTCTGCAGGACGTGGAGTCGGTGTACGACATCGTGTGGGCGCGCGAAGCATCCCAGCAAGCCAAGACCGGGCTTGCCGGAGACCCTGCGCGTGACCCTGATAGCGGCCGCGTGACGACCTACGGCGACGTGCGTCTCGCCGACGAGGTCCAGTTCAGCGTGTACAACTTCGAGGCCGCGGACGTGGAGAAGGCGTGGCAGCATTTCGACCTGTATGAGGCGGAGTGCAGGCAGCTGTTGCAGTCGTACGCGGCGCGTGCGAAGCGGAAGGACGCCTCGCCGGAAGAATTGAAGCGTTTCCCCGTGCTGCCGGCATTCGATCTCTGCCTGAAGTGCTCGCACCTGTTCAACATTCTGGACGCGCGCGGAGCGATCAGCGTGACCGAGCGCGTGGGCGTGATTGCGCGTGTGCGGCAGCTCGCAGTGGGCGTGGCGAAGGCGTGGGTGGAGCAGCAGAGCGCTGAAGTGGCGCCGGCGGGCGCCGAGGCAGTGGCGGACTAACCGCACTTAGGGAGTTGGCACTTGGCAGTGAAGGATTGTGGAAGCGCCCGCGAAAAAAAACAAAAGCGGTCCACACGAAGGACACGAAGGGCACACGAAGGACACGAAGGAGCTGCGGACGGTGATGGACTAAACGCCAAGTGCCAAGCGCTCCTTGCCAGAGCATGACGCCTGTTGCTTGTGAATAAGAATGCCTGACTTTCTGCTCGAAATCGGAACTGAAGAGATCCCGGCGCGAATGATTGATGCTGCTGCGGCCGAACTCCAGCGCCGGGTCACCGATCTGCTGGGCGCCGAGCGCCTGTCGCCTTCGTCAGACGTTGGGTATTTCGCCACGCCGCGACGGCTTGCGGTGTATGCGCACGGCGTTCCTGCCGGTCAGCCCGACGTGGAAGAGCAGGTCACCGGTCCCGCGGCCAAAGTGGCGTTCAAGGACGGCAAGCCCGCTCCGCCGGCCGAGGCGTTTGCGAAGAAGGTTGGCCTGCCGGTCGAGAAGCTGGAGAAGGTGACCACGCCGAAGGGCGAATATCTCTCAGCGCGCATCAGGCGCAAGGGCCGCGGGACGGGCGCGCTGCTCGGCGAATTGCTGCCGAAAGAAATTGCGGCACTCTACTGGCCCAAGAGCATGTACTGGCGCGCGGGCAAGCCCGAACGCTTCGTGCGGCCGGTGCGCTGGATGGTTGCGTTGCTTGACGGGGAAGTGATTCCGCTGGAGTTCGCGGGCGTGCGCGCGGGGCGCGAGTCGCGGGGACACCGCGTGCTGTCGTCGGGCGCGGTGAGCATCGGATCGCCGAAGGATTACGCCGACGCGCTGAGCAAAGCATCGGTCATGCCCAGCCCGGCGGCGCGCGAGGAGCACATCCGCAAGCAGCTCGACGCCGCCACGCGCGCGATTCCCGGAGCCCGCTGGCGTGAGGACGCTGAGCTGCTGAGGAGCGTGGTGAACCTGACGGAGTGGCCATCGGTGGTCCTGGGCAGCTTCGACCGCGAGTATCTTTCGCTGCCGGAGGAAGTGCTGGTCACGGTGATGCGCGACCACCAGAAGTATTTCGCGGTCGAAGACGCGAGCGGAAAGCTGGCGCCGCACTTCCTCGCGGTGCTCAACACCACGGGCGACCCGGCCGTGATCCGCCATGGCAACGAGCGCGTGCTGCGCGCGCGCTTCAACGACGCGCGCTTCTTCTGGCAGCAGGACCAGAAGATTTCGATGAAGGACCGCGTGGCGCTGCTCAAGGCAGTCACGTTCCAGAAGGACCTGGGCAACTACTACGATAAGACGATCCGGGTGCAGAAGCTGGCCAGCGTGGTCTCGGAAATCCTGAAGGACGCCGGCGTCGCCATCCGGCCGGGCGTGATCCACAAAGCGGCGCTGCTTGCCAAGGCCGACCTGACCACCGAGATGGTGAAGGAGTTCACTGAACTGCAGGGCATCGTGGGCGGGCTCTACACGCGCGCGCAGACAATTGACGAGATGGTGCCCGAGGCGACGCGCTTCGCCATCGCGGACGCGGTTTACGACCAATACAAACCCGAGTCCATGGACGACCGCGTGCCGCGGACGGTGGAAGGCGCCGTGCTCGCCCTTGCCGACAAGGCCGACACGATTGCGGGAATGTTTGCCTTAGGCCTGGCGCCCAGCGGTTCGAAGGACCCGTTTGCGCTGCGGCGCGCGGCCAACGGCATTGTGAAGACCATCGCCGAACACAAGCTGCCGCTGAGCCTCACGAAGCTGTTCGTCTCCGCCATCAACGGGCATGACGGATCGCCGGCGCAGGCAAAGTTCGCGCGGCCCGAAGAGTTGATGAAGAGCGCAGGCAAGGACCCACACCGCGTTCTGTGGCAGTGTCCCACGGGCGCGACCGCCGCTTGCCGGGCGCTGGGCGTGGCGCTGGAACGCTTCATGACGGAGCGGTTGGAGTTCTACTTGCGCGACGTTCGCGGCTTCGCCTACGACGTGGTGAAGGCGGTTCTCGCCGCCGGAAACGACGATGTGGTGGATGCGATCGCGCGGGCGGAAGCGGTGACGAGGGTCCGCGGTTCGGAGGATTTCGCCGCGCTCTCGGTCGCGTTCAAGCGCATTCGCAACATCCTGCGCCAGGCCGAAGAGAAGGAGCCCGGCGCATCGGCAGGAGAGCTTTCCAGCGGCACGCTGGAGGGCGCGGAAAAGGACCTGTTCGACGCAATGAGGAAAACGTCGCAAACGGTTGAGCCGCTGCGCGGCAACAAGAAGTACGAGCAGGCCCTGACCGAGATTTCACGGCTGCGTCCCGTGGTGGACGCGTTCTTCGACAAAGTCATGGTGATGGCTGAAGACCGCGAAGTCCGCAGGCGGCGGCTGAGGCTGCTGGGCGCTTTGCTCGGGGAGTTTTCGCGCATTGCCGATTTTTCCGAGATCGTTACAGAAGGGAAGAGCTGAAAGCGAGACGAATGAGCACGCAAACGATTCCGCAGACTGAGTCGCGCACGGAGAGACGCGCGGAGCATGCCACCAAATACGTTTACTTCTTCGGCGGCGGGAAGGCCGAGGGCAACGGCAAGATGAAGGACGCGCTCGGCGGCAAGGGCGCGGGGCTTGCGGAGATGACCAACGCCGGCCTGCCCGTGCCTCCCGGCTTCACCATCCAGACCGACGCCTGCCGCGAATACATGCGCACCAACGGCGGCGTGAGCGAGGCAGTGACCGAGCAGATGGAAGCGGCGCTGCGCCGGCTGGAAGACCTGCAAAAGCAGAAGCTCGGCGCGGGCGAGAACCCGCTGCTGGTGAGCGTGCGCTCGGGCGCCAAGTTCAGCATGCCGGGCATGATGGACACGATCCTGAACCTCGGGCTGAACGACGTTTCGGTGGAAGCGCTGGCGCGCCGCTCGAACAACCCGCGCTTTGCCTACGATTCTTATCGTCGTTTGATTCAGATGTTCGGCAACGTGGTGCTCGACATCCCGAAGCACGCTTTCGATGAAGTCTTCGACGCCAAAAAGAAGCAGAAAAAGGCCAAGCTCGACACTGACCTCGACGCCAAGGCGCTGAAGGAAGTGATTGAGGAGTACAAGAAGGTCGTGAAGAAGCACGCCAAACGCGACTTCCCGCAGGACCCTCACGAGCAGCTGGTGATGGCGCGCGATGCCGTGTTCCGCTCGTGGAACAACGAGCGCGCGAAGCACTACCGGCGCATCAACAACATCTCTGACGATCTGGGCACTGCCGTCAATGTGCAGGCGATGGTGTTCGGGAACCTGGGCGAGACCAGCGGGACCGGCGTGGGCTTCACGCGCAATCCTTCGACCGGCGCGAAGGAGTTCTACGGCGAGTTCCTGATGAACGCGCAGGGCGAAGACGTGGTGGCGGGCATCCGCACGCCGGTGCACATCTCCGAGCTGAACAGAATCATGCCGCAGGTCTACGAGCAGCTGCGCGACATCACCACGCGGCTGGAGAAGCACTACAAGGACCTGCAGGACTTCGAGTTCACGATCCAGGACGGCCGGCTGTACATGCTGCAAACGCGCAACGGAAAGCGCACCGGCCGCGCTGCCGTCCGGGTGGCGATCGACATGGTGGAAGAGGGGCTGATCACGAAAGAGGAAGCCATCTTCCGCGTGGATCCCAACCAGCTTTATGACTTCCTGGTCCCGAAGCTCGATGAGAAGAGCGTGAAGATCGAAGTGCTCGCGACGGGACTGCCGGCGTCGCCAGGCGCGGCCGTCGGCCAGATCGTGTTTACGGCCGACGATGCGGTGAAGAAGGTGGGTCCGGACCGCAGCAATCCGGTGATTCTGGTGCGCGCGGAAACCACGCCGGAAGACATTCACGGCATGGAAGTCGCCGCCGGGATTCTCACCTCGCGCGGCGGCATGACGAGCCACGCCGCCGTGGTGACACGCGGCATGGGTAAGTGCTGCGTGGCGGGCGCGGGCGACATTGAAGTGGACGAGAAGAAGCGCGAGATGCGCGTCAAGGGCAAGACGCTGCGCGAAGGCGACTGGATTTCACTCGACGGCACCACGGGCCGCGTGATCAACGGCCGCCTGAACACGGTCGAGGCATCGCCCGATGATGCCGACCTGCAGACGATCATGTCGTGGGCGGAGCCGTTCCGCACCATGGGCGTGCGGGCGAACGCGGACATTCCGCGCGACGCCATTCAGGCGCGCGCGTTTGGCGCGGAGGGCATCGGGCTGTGCCGCACCGAGCACATGTTTTTCGCCGAGGACCGCATCGCGCACATGCGGGCGATGATCCTGGCGTCGAACGAAAAAGACCGCCGCGCCGCGCTGAAGAAGCTGCTGCCCATGCAGCGCGCCGACTTCATCGGCGTGTTCCGGGCGATGGACGGCTTTCCGGTAACCATCCGCACGCTCGATCCGCCGCTGCACGAGTTCCTGCCGCGCCGCGAAGAGCTGATGGTGGAGATCGGGAAGCTGGAAGTCACCAAGCCGCGCTCGCCCAAATTGCGCGAACTGCAAGCATTGCTGCGGCGAGTGGAAGAGCTGCACGAGTTCAACCCGATGCTAGGGCACCGTGGTTGCCGGCTCGGCATCACGTATCCGGAGATCACCGAGATGCAGGCGCGCGCCATCTTCGAAGCGGCGGTAAAGGCCGCTTCGGAGGGCGTGAAGGTCTTTCCGGAAGTCATGATCCCGCTGGTGGGCACGCTGAAAGAAATGGCCAACCAGAAGGAGATCGTGAAGCGCGTTGCGGAGGAAGTCTTCGCGGAAAAAGAACGCCGCGTGGACTATCTGGTGGGCACCATGATCGAGTTGCCGCGGGCGGCGCTAGTGGCCGACGAGATCGCGCGTGAAGCCGAGTTCTTCAGCTTCGGCACGAACGACCTGACGCAAACCACGTTCGGCTTCTCGCGCGACGACATCAACAAGTTCCTGCCCGCGTATCTGGGCCACGGCATCCTGAAGCAGGACCCGTTCGCCGCGCTGGATCGCGAAGGCGTGGGCAAGCTGGTGCGCATGGGCGTGGAACTCGGACGCCAGGCCAATCCCAAGCTGAAGGTCGGCATCTGCGGCGAACACGGCGGCGAGCCGAGTTCAGTGGAGTTCTGCTACCAGGTTGGGCTCAACTACGTCTCGTGCTCGCCGTTCCGCGTGCTCACGGCGCGCCTGGCGGCAGCGCAGGCGGCGGCCACCACGAAGCTGAACGTGGAGGGCGGCCGCACCAAGTAGCTCGCCATATTCCGGAAGTCGAGGACGTTGCGGGCCCAATCCTAGCGACCTCCAGCGTCCTCTTTTTTGTCAGGAAGTCCACTGCACGGTCAACGGAGAGCACGTATGTCCGTAAGCCAATCGCTGCTGCCTGAGTTCGAACAGGAGATGAAGAGCACGCGTAAAACGCTGGAGCGCGTGCCCGAAGACAAGTTCGGCTGGAAGCCTCACGACAAATCCAGGACGATCGGGCAACTGGCGGCGCACCTGGCGGAAATTCCCACGTGGGCAAATGGCGCCATCCAGAAGGACTGGGTGGACGTCAAGCCCGTGACGCCGCCGCCGAGGCGTGCACTGACCAGCCGCCAGGAGATTCTCGATGCTTTTGACCGCGGCGTCGTAGCGCTCCGCGACCTGGTCAACTCGACTGCCGATCAAAGCTGGATGGCAAGCTGGACGTTGCAGGCAAGCGGGAAGACGCTCTTCACGATTCCGCGGGTCGCGATGTGGCGCAGCTTCGTGATGAACCACATGATCCATCACCGGGCGCAGCTCGGCGTTTACCTGCGCATCAATGACGTGCCGCTCCCGTCGATTTATGGGCCGTCGGCGGACGAGAGCCCGATGTAGGCGAGTTCAGTGCACTTTTTGCAGCCGCGCGATGAGCTTCTGGGCCAGGTTCTCGTCCGACTCGGACCAGAGGACGCGCCCGCTGATACCGCAGTTCTTCTCGACCGCGTTGGTGAAGTTGATCAGCTTTTGCACGTTGGCGCGCACGCGCACTTCCGCGTCGGTAAAGTCCAGCTCTTCCTGAAGGAACGGCGCATCGAGGCCGAGGTCAACCTGCAGGTGTCCGTGCTGCTGGAAGATACCGTCGTCAAACCTGAGGCCGTGTGCGGCGAAGCGCACCGGCTCGGGACGCAGCTGCCAGCGCCGAGGGTCGTCTTCGTTAGGCGTCCACAGGTCCCAGCGCGCTTCGAATTCATACGCGTAGTCTTCGTGTAAGAACTCAGCCGCGAAGCTGACCGCGCGCTCCGGGTCGGCGCCAAAGTCGAAGCTCTGCGCGTACACCGACGCCTCGCTCCATGAGACGGGATACACGGCGACCGAGTTCACGCCGGGCCGCGCAGCCGAGAAAGGGAATTGCTTCAGCACGGAAAGCGTGCGCGGAAGCATTTCCTTCTCGGAGAAGGTTGGGAACCACAAACTCAGGTAAAGAGAGTCGGCCATGGTCAACGTATCGGATGTGAGGGCAGCCGCCGCGTTGCCCGTGGCGCATCGGACGTCCGCGCGGTATTCACAAACAACGTCGCGACAGCATACCAGCAAGCGGTGCTCGGTGCAGGGCGAAGCCGCGCCGACTGTGCTATAACCGCAGGAATGTCTTCCGCTGAACCAGAAGCGTTACGACCACGCCCGCGGGTGGTGGTGGTGATGCCCGCCTACAACGCGGCGCGCACGCTGAAGCTCACGTATACCAGCCTGCCGCACGAGCGTGTGGACCACGTGATTTTGGTGGACGACGGCAGCTCCGACGAGACGCTGGCGATCGCGCAGGAGCTCGGGCTACAGATCTTCGTTCACAACCGGAACTACGGGTATGGCGCGAACCAGAAGACCTGTTATCGCGAGGCGCTGAAGGCAGGCGCGGAGATCGTGGTGATGGTGCATCCGGATTACCAGTACGATCCGCGGCTTCTGCCGGCGGTGATTGAGCCGATCGAGCGCGGCCAGGCCGACATGGTGCTGGGCTCGCGCCTCATGGGCAGCAGCCCGATGGCGCAGGGAATGCCGTGGTGGAAGTATCTCTCGAACCGCGCGCTCACGACGCTCGAGAACTGGGCCTTCGGCCTGCGCCTCTCCGAGTACCACACCGGGTATCGCGCGTTCGACGCCCGCGTGCTCGAGTCGGTGAACCTGGCGATGAATTCCGACCAATTCATCTTCGACCAGGAGATCATCGCGCAGGTTGTCGCAGCCGGGTTCCGCATTGCAGAAGTGCCCGTGCCGACGCGCTATTTTCCCGAGGCCTCGTCGGCGGGTTTTCTGGTGAGCGTGCGATACGGCTGCGGCATTCTGTGGCTGATGAAGCGCTACCTGCTGCACCGCCTGGGCATCTGGCGGCAGAAGCAATTTCTCTCGCTCAAGCAGCGTTACGCCGCCGTCCCGCTCGGCCAGGACGAGTCGCGTGCGGCGGTGGAGCGCAACGAGAGCGCATGAGGAAAACAGGCACGATCGGGGACCGATGTGACAAAGTCAGCGCGCGGAACCGGTCCTTTCGCATTGCTCAGGATTTCGGCAACGGGCTGCTGCTTCCCTTGCCCGCAAAGCGCCTCAACTTTGACGCCTTCGCACCGCCGCTGCTACCATGAAGTGAGCGCTCAGCGCTGTTGGGAGCGCATGCGCGTCCCGCCTTTCGATCGCGTCCCCGTCGTCTAGCCCGGCCTAGGACATCGCCCTTTCACGGCGGTAACACGGGTTCAAATCCCGTCGGGGACGCCAAGTCCCTTCGCGATGATGGTTCATCGCCGCTGAAGTGAAGGCCCGGGGAACCCTATTGCGCCCACGGGGTGATTCAGTGCGCGAGGGGAGAGGGCAAGTTCAGGTCAGGAACGGGGCCAATCGCTTGCGAAGTTCGGCGGCGTCCAGAGGGGCGCCGCTGTTGAAGGCGTCGACGATCTGCGCGATCGCCCTCTTGCCGTCGAGTCGCGACGACCAGCTCAGAAATCCATCGAAGACGGAGTCTCCGGCGGCGGCGCGGCTGATTTCCCAATCCTTCGTGTGATCGTCGAGTTCGGTGTAATAGACGACCCGATATGTCCCTTCGAGCGCGTCGCGATAGATCTCGAACATGATTTTTCCGTCGTTCATAGGGAGGCATGTTACCCACCGGCAATTCTTTTATTCCAGATGCAATCCGCAGTGGCGCATGTTGACCGTTGAAAAGGGGCCTTTCCCGCTTGCCAGACCTCTCGAGCCTGGGGTAGCCTGAGGTCCCTGCTTACGCAGGGTGGGTCTGTCCGTGCCTTGTACGCCTGGCATGTTCGTGAAAACGGGACAGATGAACGCTTGGTTCGTCGCCTCCACGGCAGACTGCCCATCCCGCAGCTCCGTTCTCTCCGCTGGCAACTTGCGGGGTTTTCACAGTTTCCAACCCTCCGTAGAGTGCGTTCTCCGTTCGTCCACTCCGTCGGCGGCCGTAGCGGCAAGTGCGGCTGCTTCATGGACCTCACTTGCGCAAATTTCCATGATGTTCCCGTTTACGCCGTTCATCAGCCGTGTAATCAGCCGTGCTCGCCCTGAGCACAGGAGACGCAGCCATGTCCGTCAGCAGAATCGATATCCCACTGGAGAATCTGGGAAAGGGGACCGATCCCGAAATCGAAATCCGGCGGCGACTCGAAGGTGAGCGCGCGCGCCTGGCGCGCGAGCTGGGGCTGGGCGCACAACGCCAGCATTTCCGCCGGCCGGTTGAGCGGGCGTTTACAGCCGAGGAACGCGGCAAGGTCACCATCCTGATTGGCGGCCTGACGTGGAAGCACGAGAAGCTGATGCGCGCCGTTTTCCAAGGCTGCGGCTACCGCTGCGAGATCCTGCCCACTCCGAACGTGGCCGCGTTCCAGCTTGGCAAAGAGTACGGGAACAACGGACAGTGCAATCCCACGTACTTCACGGTCGGCAACCTGGTGCAGTACCTGCAGGGTCTTGAGTCGTCCGGCGTCCGGCGCGAGGACATTTTGGACAACTATGTGTTCTTCACGGCCGGTTCCTGCGGGCCGTGCCGCTTCGGCATGTACGAGTCCGAATACCGGCTGGCGCTGCAGAACGCCGGGTTCGACGGGTTCCGCGTGCTGCTGTTCCAGCAGAACGACGGCGTCAAGGCCGCCAGCGGCGAGCCGGGACTGAAGTTCACTGTCGACTTCGGCATGGGCATGTTCAACGCGTTGAACCTGGGCGACGTAATCAACGACATGATCTACCGCGTTCGCCCGTACGAAGTGAACAAGGGCGAGACCGACCGCGCGTTCCGAGAAGCCGTTGACAGGCTTTGCTCGACGCTGCGCGACCGGGTGGTGTTCGAGGACCACCGCGATCTGCCGCCCTTTCTGGCCAAACGCATCCGGGCGCACAAGAACACGGGCTGGGAAAAGACAGTGAACTCGCTGGGCAAGGTGTGGGACCACCTGTACGGCAAGGCCTACATTGACGCGCTGCACGCCGCTCGCGAGCGCATCGGCCAGGTCGAGGTGGACCGTCTGCGCGTGAAGCCGATCGTCAAGATCATCGGCGAATTCTGGGCGCAGATCACCGAGGGTGACGGCAACTTCCATATGTTTGAATTTCTCGAAAGCGAAGGCGCACAGGTGATGGTCGAGCCGATCGCTACCTGGGTGCTCTATATGCTGTATCAAGCCAAGATCCGTGCAGCCGGCGAGAAGAAGCTGCGGGCGAAATACCAGAACCCGAAGTGGTACGAGCTGAAGAAGCGTGCGCTGAATGAGCTGGCATATCGGGGGAAGTGGCTCGGATTCTCAGTGGGAGAGCAGATCTACCAGCGGCAGTATCACCGCGTGGCGAAGGAATTGGGCGGAATCACCCATCATCTTGTTCCGCAGCGGGAGATGGCCGACCTCGCGCATCCGTTCTACCACCAACTGGCGCGCGGCGGCGAAGGGCACCTGGAAGTCGGCAAGAACATCTATTACACGGTCAATCGCCTCTGCCACATGGTGCTGGCCCTGAAACCGTTCGGCTGCATGCCTTCCACGCAATCCGACGGCGCGCAGTCGGCGGTGGCGAATCACTTCAAAGAAATGATCTTCCTGCCGATCGAAACCTCCGGCGAAGGCGAGATCAACGCCCACAGCCGGGTCCAGATGGCGCTCGGGGAGGCCAAGGTGAAAGCCAAGCTGGAATTCGAGCAGGCGCTGGCCTCGACCGGGAAGCGGCTCGAGGACATCCGCGACTACGTCGCGAACCACCGCGAGCTTCAGCATCCGTTCTATCCCGTGCCGGAGCGCAAAGGCACGACCGGCGTAGCGGCGAACTTTGCGCTGCACGTCTCCGACCTGATGGACGGCAAGGCCAAGATCAGGCCCCTGCCGCAGGCTTTGGCATCGCCGGCGGCCGCTTAAAGCGGCATCCAGCGGTGCTTGCGAGGAGGAGGAATGCCTGCATCCGCGAACCTGAAACACGACCCACCGCCGCCGTTTCGGCTTGACGTGCAACTGCATGAGCTGCTGATGCGGCCGCCACAGGCGCGTCCCATGGCGGCGCCGCTGCGCAACGGCCGCGAGCAACTGCCGGTCCCGCCCTTCCCGTCGCGTCCGGAGCTGCAGGCCGGCGAGGATGCCGAATATCTCCCCACGAACGGCCGGCGGAAGTGGAAGCCGAAGCAGATCCTGCACACGATGAATGGGTGGATGTTTCCGTATTTCAAATCCCGCCTGCTGCCGGGCGACTTCCACCCGATCATCAGCTACCTGTTCACGGAGTGGAAGTGCAACCTCGACTGCCACTACTGTTGGGCGTTCGAGAACAGCGTCAAGGGCATGACGGAAGATGTAGCCAAGCGCTCGATCGAATGGCTGCACTCCACCACCTGCCGGGTACTGGCGCTGATGGGCGGCGAGCCCCTCCTGCGACCCGACTTCGCGCACAAGGTCGTCTACTATGCGGCGAAGAAGGGCTTCTGGGTTTACCTGCCGACGAACGGCCGGCTTCTCCGTCCCGAAGTGATTGATAAGCTCGGTGACGCCGGGGTGGACGTCTTCAATCTCGCGGTGGACGCGGTGGATGTGAAACCGGGCCTGCCCAAGGCGCTGGCCCCCATTCGCCCGTACTTCGAATACCTGCTGAAGAAGCAATACCGCTACGGCTACAGCATCTTCCTCAACATCTGCATCTGCCGGAACAACATGGATGACGTGCGCATGCTGACCGAGATCGCGCACGACAACGGCATCGCGACCGATTACCACATCGTCGAGTCGCCCATGACCGAGCAACCGCACTACAAGCACTTGAATGAGAACCCAACCTTTGTCCGGGAGGAAGACTGGCCGGAGGTCGATGAGCTGCTGCAATGGCTGATCGAGAAGCAGAAAGCCGGCTACAAGATGACGAATTCGTGCTCGCGAATTGCCGAGATGGGTCTGCATATGCGGGGCAAGCTCCAGGAGTGGAACTGCCGCGCCGGCCAGAACACGCTCATCATCCGTACGGACGGGACGTTGGCGCCATGTTTCCCGATGTATTCGGCAAACTACGACTGGGGCGCGATCGAGGACCACAAGTTCGAAGTCAAGCAGCTGGATGCAATGAAGCAGGACTGCCAGAAGCACTGCTTCTCCACGCTCAATCACATTGTCGGCTTCTGCTACAACGACGCGCGCGTCATCAAGTGGCTGCTCAAGCAGGCAGCGCGCGGTTTTCAGGGCGTGACGAACTGGAACGACTAGCTTCGAGCGGCGGCTGACGGCCGGCCGCGAGGAGAGGGAACACGATGCCGGGTTGTTGCGGGTCGAACGGGAAGAGCGCGAACGGCAAATCGGAACCAATCGACGTGCGCATCGATGACTTGCTGCGCACGACCCACATGCGCGGACGGATGCCGGCCCTGATTGAGCAAAGGGCCGCGCAAGCCGCCGCAGAAGAGCCCTTCGCGATCAGATTCTTCGCCGGCGTCGACGTGGGCTCCACCACGGTGAAGGCCGTGGTCGTGGATGCCAAGAGCGACCAGGTGCTCTGGCAGGACTACCAGCGCCACGAGACCAAGCAGCCGGAAAAGCTTCTTGAATTTCTGCAGCGGCTGGAATCGGAGGTTGGTATCGCGCCCAACAACTGCCGCGTGTTCATCACGGGCTCCGGCGGCGCGACACTCGCGGGCCTGGTCGGCGCAAAGTTCGTGCAGGAAGTTACGGCGGTTTCGCTTGCGGTCGAGAAGCTTCACCCCGAAGTCAATTCGGTGATCGAACTCGGGGGACAGGACGCGAAGATCATCGTCTTCAAGGAAGACCAGTCAACCGGGCGCAAGAAGAAGATTCCGTCGATGAACGACAAGTGCGCCGGCGGCACCGGCGCCGTGATCGACAAGATCAATGCCAAGCTGAAGATTCCGGCCGAACGGCTGTGTGACCAGGGCTACACCGGGTTCAAGCTGCATCCGGTGGCGGGCAAGTGCGGTGTTTTCGCCGAAACCGACGTCAACGGACTGCAAAAGCAGGGGGTCCCGCCGGACGAGCTGATGGCGTCGCTGTTCGAAGCCATCGTGATGCAGAACCTGACGGTGCTGACGCGCGGCCACACGCTGCGTCCGCATGTGCTGCTGCTCGGCGGGCCCAATACGTTCATTCGCGGCATGCGCGAGGCCTGGCAGGCGAACATTCCGCGCATGTGGCAGGAGCGCAAGGTCGAGCTCCCCTCCGGCGCGCGTCCCGAAGACTTGATCAAGGTCCCGGCCAACGCGCAGTACTTCGCGGCGCTGGGCTCGATCGAGTTCGGCAAGGGCGAGGACGAAGAAGTCGGCCGTTATCGCGGGACGGAGCGCCTGGTGGAATACATCACGGTCGGCCGGCAGCGGGAGAAGGAGGCTTCGGGGGCAAAGGGGCTGAGCGAATCGGCCGAGGAGCTGGCGCAGTTCAAAGAAGCGTATCGGGTGAAGCCGTTCGCGGCGGCAAAGTTCGAGCCCGGAACAGTGGTGCAGGGCTTTGTCGGGGTGGACGGCGGGTCGACCTCGACGAAGGCGGTCCTCATCTCCGAGTCCGGCGAGATTTTGTGCAAGGCATACCAGCTCTCGAACGGCAACCCGATCCAGGACACGATCGAGATGTTCGCCGCTCTGCGCAAGCAGGTGGAGAGCCAGGGCGCGTCGCTCGACATCCTCGGCGTCGGCACGACCGGGTACGCGAAGGACATTCTCAAGGACGTGCTCAAGGCTGATGTAGCGCTCGTAGAGACGGTGGCGCACACCGAGTCAGCGAGGCGCTTCTACGACGATCCGCATGTGATCGTGGACGTCGGCGGGCAGGACATCAAGCTCATCGTCCTGAAAGACGGCCGGGTCAAGGACTTCAAGCTGAACACGCAGTGCTCGGCGGGCAACGGCTATTTCCTGCAGTCCACCGCCGAAGGGTTCGGCATGCAGGTGGAGGAGTATTCGGACATTGCGTTTTCGGCGAAGGCGATGCCGGTCTTCGGTTACGGCTGCGCGGTGTTCATGCAGTCCGATATCGTCAACTTCCAGCGCCAGGGATGGCAACCGGAAGAGATATTGGCCGGATTGGCGGCCGTGCTGCCGAAGAACATCTTTCTGTATGTCGCCAGTATTCCGAACCTGGCGAAGCTCGGCTCGCGCTTCATCCTCCAGGGTGGCACACAGAAGAACCTTGCAGCCGTGAAGTCGCAGGTCGACTTCATCAAGTCACATTTCAACGGCGTTCACGCCGAGCCGGAAGTGATCGTTCATCAGCACTGCGGCGAATCGGGCGCGATCGGCGCTGCCGTCGAGGCCCTGCGGCTGTGGAAGGACGGCCACCGCACCAGCTTCATCGGCCTGGAGGCGATCGAGAAGATCAGTTACCGCACCACGCGAAACGAGAGCACGCGCTGCTACTTCTGCAAGAACAACTGCCTGCGGACGTTCATCGACGTGCAACTGGGCGATTTGCAGAGCTGGAAAGCGCCTGCCTTTCAGTCCAAAGTGCCGCTCCAGCCCGGCGAGCAGCGGCTGATCATCTCCACTTGTGAGAAGGGGCAGGTGGAGGACGTCGGCGCGATGCGCGGCATCAAGGCGGGGCTCGATGCGGTCAAGCAGCAGAACCCGAACTTCGTCGAGATCGCGTCGCGCGAGGTATGGAGATCACGCAATCCGGAGAAAGTCGCCGATCCGATTCCCGCCCGCGCCTGGACACGGGCATCGCGGGATCGCCTGGAGCTGATGAAGAAGCGGGCAAGCCTGCGCGTTGGCATGCCGAAGGTGCTGAACATGTACGTCTACGCGCCGGTGTTCAGCGCATATCTGGAAAGCCTGGGCGTGGCGCCCGAGAACATCGTGTACTCGGATTACACGAGTCACGAGATGTACAAGGCCGGCGCGGGCCGCGGCGCCATTGATCCATGCTTCCCGTCGAAGATCGGCATCCCGCACGTTTACAACCTGATTTATGTGAAGCACGCGAAGAAGCCGCTGGACGCGATCTTCTTCCCGATGGTCGACGTGCTCGCAACCTATCTGAAGTGCACGACCGGCTCGAATGCCTGCCCGACGGTCACGGCCACGCCGAACGCGGTGAAGGCCGCCTTCACGAAGGAGCAGGATATCTTCGCGGAAAACGGCATCCGGTATCTGGATCCGATCGTCAACCTTGCCGACCGCAAGCTGTTTGCGCAGCAGATGTTCCAGTGCTGGCAGCCGATCCTGGGCCTTTCCGAGGAAGAGAACCAGCGGGCGGTGGAGCAGGGATTCAGGGCCCTGGAGCAGTATGAATCCGGCCTGCGCCGGCACGCCCGCCAGGTGCTGGATCAACTCGAAGCCGAGGACCGCATCGGGATCGTGATGCTGGGGCGCGTCTACCACCACGATCCGGGCGTCAACCACGAGATCATGGACGAGTTCCAGAAACTAGGCTACCCGGTCTTCTCGCAATCGACCCTGCCGCTCGATGAAGATTTGCTTGACCGCCTCTTTGGGGATGAAGTGCGGGCGGGGACGATCAAACACCCGCTCGATATCACCGACGTCTGGAAGAACGCTTATTCGGCGAGCACCAATCACAAAATCTGGGCGGCGAAGTTCACGGCGCGGCATCCGAACCTGGTGGCGCTGGAGATCTCGAATTTCAAATGCGGACACGATGCGCCGATCTACAGTGTGATTGAAGGGATCATCGAGAGCTCCGGGACGCCGTACTTCGCGTTCAAGGACCTGGACGAGAACAAGCCTACCGGTTCGATCAAGATCCGAGTCGAGACAATCGACTACTTCCTGAAGCGTTATCGCGAAGACCTGGTCAAGCGCCGGGCGGCGATCACTGAACTGGAGCGTCAGCTCTCTGCGATCGAACAGGGCCTGCGACACAGCCGGCCGCGCGCTTCCGAGCTCCAGGAAATGGCCGCGGATTAAAAGTCATGGCTCCATCACCGACGACCGAGTCCTTGCGGGCAGAGAAGCGCGCCAACCTGAGTCAAGCCAGCGACAGGTGTCCCAGTTTCAGGACGCCTGGGCTGGTTGGCCGGGTGTGCAAGCCTGGACCCGGGCAGAAGGCGCTCCCGATGTAAGTTGCTGCTGTTCTGTTGGCGGCCCGGCAATCGCAGCGGGGCGGTCGCCAACGAACCGCGGAGGCTGATCATCCCGCCGCTTCGACCAGTTCTTCGGCGACATCGCGTTCCAGCGACGCGTGGCGCCGCGCCACCAGCACATAGATGGACGGCACGACGAACAGCGTGAACAGACTGCCGATGATCATGCCGCTCACCAGCATGATGCCGATGCTGTTGCGCGCGCCGGCGCCGGGGCCCTTGGCGAGCACGAGCGGGAAGTGTCCGACAACGGTGGCGGCGGTGGTCATCAGGATCGGACGGAGCCGGGTCGTGGCCGCCTGAATCACGGCTTCCACCTTTTCCAGTCCCTGCTCCTGCAAGTGGTTGGCGAACTCCACGATCAGGATGCCGTTCTTCGACACCAGTCCCACCAGCGTAATCAACCCGACCTGGCTATAGATGTTCAGCGTGGTCAGACCCATGAAGGAGAACAGGAGCGCGCCGGAAAGAGCGAGCGGCACCGATCCCGCCAGGATGATAAAGGGATCGCGGAAGCTCTCGAATTGCGCCGCCAGAACCAGGTAGATGAGCACGCCGGAGAGCAGGAAGACGCCGAGGAACTTGCTGCCTTCGGTGCGTAGCTGGCGCGATTCGCCGGCGTAATCCACGGTGAAGCCGGCGGGGAGGATCTTTCTCGCCTCGTCTTCCAGCAAGCTGAGCGCCTTGTCGAGCGGAACGCCCGGAGGGACCACACCCTGGATGCGGACGGCGTTGAGCTGCTGGAACTTCTTCAGATCGCGCGGCTCGGTGGTCGTTTTCAGGCTGGCGAAAGTGGAAAGCGGCACCAGTTTGTTGCCGGCGCCGGTGACGTAGATCTGGGTGAGTTGCTCAGGCGTGAGCCGTTCCACGCGCTTGAGCTGCGGGATCACCTTGTAGCTCTGGCCCTGGCTGCTGAAGCGGTTCACGTAGTTGCCGCCCATCAGCGTGGAAAGGTCGCGGCCGGCCTGGCTCAGGTTCACGCCCTGCGAGCGCAGCTTGTCGCGGTCGAAGACGACCTCGGCCTGGGGCTGGTCGAACTTCAGGTCAGAGTCGGCGTAGATGAACAGTCCGCTCTGGAAGGCCTTGGCGACGAGCTGATCGGCAAACTTGACGAGCTGCTGAGGCTCGGCCGCGGAGGCAACGACGAAGTCCACGGGGAAATTTCCGGCGCCGGGAAGCGGGGGCGGCGTGAGCGGAATCACGCGAACGCCGGCAATCTTCGACAGCGGCCCGGTGGACTCGATGAGCAGTTGCTGCGCCGTCTTGGTGCGCTCGGACCACGGTTTTGTGACCATGCCGCCGAAGCCGCCCGTGGGCGAAATGATCTGAAACACACTGCCGCTCTCAGGAAAAGAGTGGTAAACGTCGTAGATTTGCGAGGAGAACAGCTTCGTCTGGTCGATGGTCGCGTTCGGCGAAGATTGGACGACGCCGAACACCACGCCCTGGTCCTCGGCCGGCGCCAGCTCGCGCTGCGAAAACTGGTAGAAGGGAACGATGAGCGCGGCCACGATCAGCCACAGCGTGAGCACGACGGGCCGATACTGGAGCGTACCGGAGAGCACGCTGGAGTAGGCGCCGCGGACGTTTTCGAAACGGCGGTTCACCCATCCGGCGAATCCACGCTCGGTTTGGCCGGCACGCAGCAGGCGCGACCCCATCATCGGCGAGAGGGTAAGCGCGACCACGCCGGAGATGACCACGGCGCCGGCGAGCGTGAAGGCAAACTCGCGGAAGAGCGCGCCCGTGAGGCCGCCCTGGATTCCGACGGGCGTGTAGACCGCCGCCAGCGTGATCGTCATGGCGATGATCGGGCCGACCAGTTCGCGGGCAGCGTCGATGGCGGCGCGATAGGCGGACTTGCCGGCGTGAATGTGCCGCTCCACGTTTTCCACGATCACGATGGCGTCATCCACCACCAGGCCGACCGAGAGCACGATGGCCAGCAGCGTGAGCAGGTTGATGGTGAATCCGGCGACCGCCATCAGGAAAACGGCGCCGATCAGCGAAATCGGAATCGCGACCACCGGGATCAGCACGGAACGGAACGAGCCGAGGAAGAGGAAGATGACGACGATCACGATGATCAGCGTCTCGCTCAGCGTGTGCAGCACCTCGTGGATCGCGTCATCGATGTACTCGGTTGAGTCGTAGGGGATGCCGACCTTCATGCCGGCGGGCAACTGCTCTCGAATACCGGGGATGGCCTCGCGAACTTTCTTCACCACTTCGAGTGAGTTGGCCGTGGGAAGCGCCCAGATGCCAATGAAGGTGGCGGACTCGCCGTTGAAGCGCACGTCTTCGTCGTAGGTTTCGGCGCCGAGCACGACGTCGGCAATCTCGCCCAGCCGGACGATGGTGCCGTTGCCTTCCTTCACCACGAGCTGACGAAAGTCCTCGGCCGTCTTCAGATCGGTGTTGGCCACCAGGTTCACGGAGACCATGGAGCCCCTGGTGCGCCCCAGGGCCGAGAGATAGTTGTTGTTGGCCAGCGCATCCTGCACGGCCGACGGCGTGATGCCGAGGGCCGCCATTTTGTCGGGCTTGAGCCACACGCGCATGGCGAACGTGCGCTTGCCGAGAATATCGGCGCGCTGCACGCCGCTGATGGCGCTCAGCTTAGGCTGCACGACGCGCGTGAGGTAGTCGGTGATCTGGTTCTGGTCGAGGTCGCGCGATGAGAAGCCGATGTACATCGCCGCAAACTGCGTGTCGGCGGTCTGCAAATCGATGACCGGCGCCTCAGCTTCGGGCGGCAGGTCGTTGCGCACCTGCGCCACCTTGGCCTGGATCTGCGTAAGGGCAGCGTTCGTGTCGTAGTTGAGCTTGAGGTGAACGGTGATCGTGCTGATACCCTGCGCGCTCGACGACTCCATGTAGTCGATGCCGTCGGCGCTGGCGATCACGCGCTCCAGCGGCGTGGTGATGAAGCCGCGCACCAGGTCGGCGTTGGCGCCCACGTAGATCGTGGAGACCTGGATCACCGCGATGTCGCTCCGTGGATACTGCCGCACGCTGAGGGAACGGATGGCCTGGAGCCCGGCAATGAGGATCACCAGGTTCACCACGATGGCCAGCACCGGCCGCTTGACGAACAGGTCAGTGAACTTCATCAGTTGTCCTCGGGGCGGGGCGCCGGATTGTTTGGAGGCTGGATCTTGTTATTGACCAGCACGGCGGCGCCGTTGCGCAGCTTGAACACTCCCGACGTGACCACTTCTTCGCCTGGCTGGACGCCGGAGGAAATACCGGCCTGGTCGCCGCGCGAGCTTTCCACCTTGACGAATTGCTGGCGAACGCCGCGATAGGGTTTTCCGTCAGGACCTTTCATGTCGGTGACGATGTAGACCGAGTCGCCAAAGGGGGCGTAACTGATGGCGGAGGCCGGCAGGGTAATCAGCGGACGGCTGCTGCCCACGCCGACCGTGACTTCCGCGAACATGCCGGGGCGGAGCCTGGCGCCCGGATTGCGAACGGTGGCCTGCACCTGAATGTTTCGCGTGGTTGCATCGACGATGGAGTCGAGCGCGGTGACTTCACCGGTGAACTCCGTGCCGGGAAGGTCGCCGGTGGTGAGGTGTATCTTCTCGCCCATCCGCAACTTTCCAATTGCTTCCTGCGGGACGCCGAAGTTCACATAGATGGGATCGAGCGACTGCAGCGAAACAATCGGGTTGCCGGCGGCAAGATACTGGCCGAGGTTCACCTGGCGAATGCCGAGCACGCCAGAGAAAGGCGCGCGAATTGTCTTACGCTGAATCGCGGCCTTGACCTCGCCCACGTTGGCTTCCGTCTGCTTCTGCTCGGCGGCCGCTCGGTCATAGTCCATGCGCGAAATCACGCCCTGGTCCGCGAGGGTCTGCGCCCGGGCGAAGTTCACCTTCGCCAGGTCGCGCTGCGCCTCCAGGGCAGCAAGTTGGGCGCGCTCCTGGCGCGTATCCAACTCGGCAAGCACTTCGCCCTCGCGTACCGTACGTCCGGATTCAAAGTGAATGGCCTGGACCGTGCCCGGCAAGTCGGCGCTTACCACAACGCCGTGGACTGCCTGTACGGTTCCGACCACGTTCAGCGTGGACGGCCACGTCTCCTGGCGCGCAACGATGGTGGTCACGGCTTCGGGCGGTGGCTGAAAGGCGCCGTTTTTCGCCGAAGCCTGCACCTCGCGGAACTTCACGAATCCCAAACTGCCCAGCACCGCCGCCGTGGCGACGAGCATCAGGAACATCCGTTTTGCCATACTTCCTCTTTTTCTGATAGATGGGCCGTCGTACCGGGCTTTCTTGTTGCTCTCGTATCAGATTTTCTGCACCTGGAAAAAGATGCAGAGCTTTCCGTCGCGCCGGCCGGCGCCCGTGGTCTTCCCCAGTCGCGCATCGGCGCTGCTATGCCTGAAAACGGGCGAGGGGCGCGGATTTCGACAAGATCATCATTATTTTAAGTTATGCCGGGGCAGAGCAATGCGTCGAGCAATGGGCCCAGGGTACAAGAGTTCCCACAATGGGCAGGCTTGGACCATCGGGCAGTTGAATTTGCCGCCGTCGCAGCCCGGAGTCTGCTGCCTTGGTTGAAGCGCAACACGCGGGCGCGTTAGACTGCCGCGCTCGCGGTTCGCAGGCGGAGCAGCAGCTCCGGTCAGCATCCCACACAAATCGTCCCAACGAGGGAACGAGATGCACACCATGCTTGTTGCAGTCGCGCTCCTGGCATTCGCGCAGGGCGCCGGCGCGCCGGAAAAGACAGCGGTGATGGCGACGGTCCAGAAATTCGTAGACCGCATCGATCCTGGCGGTGGCGCTGCAGCGCGCCGCGGGAGGATGGCGAATCGTTGCCTGGGCCTGGGCAAAGAACTGACCGGCTCGGCGTTCGCGCGCGAGGGAAGCGGCAGATTGGCGCGCAGGCGGGTGCTCGTCAGTTCAGCGGCGTCTCCTGGTTCAGCACGGCGACCCAGCGGTTTCCGCGTTTGATCCAGACCGACGCTTCGCGGACGGCGGTCGGCGGAACTTCTTTCCCGCCGAACGTGCCAGAGATTGTTGCCTTGTAGATTGCGATGGCTGTATTGGGCGATGGCGAGCGCACGCGGAAGTCGTCGATCGAATAACTCTTGATTTGCCGTGAGTCGACGCTGGCGATGTACTCGGCTCGCGTGCGGACGCCGGAGGTGAAGATCATCAGCGCGTCAGGAGCGACGAGCTTCTTGAAGGTTTCCATGTCGCGCTGCTTGGCCGCTTCCCACACGGCGGTTTCCTTGGCGAGGATCTCACCTCGAAGCGCGGCCAGTGCGGTTGTCGAAGGCGCAGATGCAGCGTGCTGTTGGCCGGCGGCGGATTCAGCCAACAGCATGCAAGCCACCAGCACGATCGAGTGTTGAAGCAGGACAGTCTCCCATCGTGCGCGTGCATTCCGATTCGCGCGCCGCATCCTAGAACGACACCTTCAGATCGAGCTGCACAAGGCGCGCGCCGCCGGTCCCGCCGGAGGTACGCATGTTGTTGAAGCTCGGGCTGCCGACGAACGAGTAGTTCTGCCCCATGCCGCCGTCAATGGCCAGCAGGTTCGCGGCGGTGAATTGCGGATGGTTGAACAGGTTGAAGAACTGCGCGCCAAACTGTAGCCGCGTCTGTTCGGTGAAGTTGATGTTCTTGGAGAGCGCGAAGTCCACGTTGCTGATGCCCGGAGCGCGCAGGCTGTTGCGGGTGGCAGTCGGAGGCGAGCCCACCTGCGCCTGCACGTAACGCGCGCTCGCGTTGTTGGCCAGGTACGCGACCGTTCCGCCGGTGGAATTTCGGATGGCGGTCACGGCTGAACCGGTGTCGCTGGTGGCATTGGGGTTCACGATGGTGCGCTGCACCTGGCTGTCGCCCGTTCCGGACGAGTTGGCCAGACTCAGAGCAGTGAACGGCTGCCCGGAGGAAGCGGCGTAGGTGAACGCCGTTGTCCAGTTGCCGAAAACGTTGTGCAGCAGTCCATTGCTGCTGCGGTACCAGGGCGTGTCCCAAACCAGCGAGGTGACGAAGCGGTGCGGGACGTCGAGCACGGAGACGCTCCGGTCAAGGTCCACGTTGCGGAAGTTCTGCGGCCGACGGGGATTCATAAAGCTGTTGAAGAACTCGTTGGTCGCGTTGTCGATGAACTTGCTCCAGGTGTAATTGGCGTTGAACTGGAAGCCGGCGGCGAAGCGGTGTTCGATGTCGAACGAGCCCGCGTCGTAGTTCGAGCTGCCGATCGGATAGTGCGTGGTCAGCAGGCCGGTGAAGCCAAACTGCGTAAAGGGCGCCACCGCCTTCGACAAAAACTGCGCCGACGTCGGCATGGTGTTCAGCACAGCTTGCGATGGAACTTCTGATGCGCTGAAGTACGTGGGCAGGAAGCCGCTGGTTGGCGCGACGGGCGCATTCAGCCGGCCTTGCACGCTCAAGTGCGTGCCCTTGCTGTGCAGATAGCGCGCAGTGCCCACCCATCCGCGAAAGACTTCGTGTTCGACGCTGAGCGTGCTGGTCTGGAGATACGGCCGCTTCATGTCGGGAATGTACGTCGCGATGGCTGCGCGCGCCGCAGCCGGCGTGTTGAATGGCGCCAGGATATTGGGAATGCCGCCGCTGGCGAGGAAGTTTGAGGCGGGAATCGGAATTGGGCAATTCGGCAGGCAGTTGGTAAAGAACACCTGCTGCACGCTCGAGGGCAGCAGCCCGCCGCCCACGAACGCACCGAAGATGGGCGCGTAGGAGATTCCGTATCCGCCGCGCAAGGCGGTTTTGCCGTTGCCGAACACGTCCCAGGCAAAGCCGACACGAGGCGCCCAGTTGTCGTGCTCGACGGTGGGCGCCTTGAATTCGAGCACGCCGGGCACGTTGGCGATCGATTCCAGCTTCTGCGCGGCCATGTCCTTCAGCAGGGAGTTGAATTCGTAGCGAAGGCCGAGATACAGCGTGAGGTTGGGGCGGAGCTTCCACTGATCCTGTCCGAAGAAGCCGAGAAAATAATTGTTGAGCGAGAGTTCGGTGTTGCCGATGCCGCGCTGTCCGTTGATGGTGGGGACGGCATCGATGGCGAACTCTTCCAGGCTGCTGTACTGGTAAGAGCCGCGCGGGGCGGGCCGGCTGAGATCGCCCACGATGTTGTTGCGCAGGTCGGCGCCAAACTTGAAGATGTGCCGCCCGCGCTGCCAGGTGACGTTGTCGGTGAGCTGATAGATGTGGTTGAACGAGCCGCTGGGCGCGCCGCCGTTGGGCCCAATGACCAAGCCCGCAGCAACCGTGATGTTGGGGATGTTTTCGGTGGCCGGATCGACGAACGAATTGCCGGTGACCTGCCGGTGATACGACAACCGCGCCTCATTCAGGATGGCCGGCGAAAAGGTGCGAACGTATGTCGCCGAAAACAAGTTGTTCAGGATGTTCTTGGTCGCGTTCAGGCCGTCCACGGGGAAACCAGGGACAAACTGGTTCGGGCCGCGATCGTAATTGAAGCGGAAGTGGAATTGATCGGCGGTGCGAGCGTTCCAGTCGGTGCTGACGAGGAAGCGGTGGTCGGTGGCGAACGATGGGAACGCGCGGCCGACCGGGCCGATCGGAATCGGCGTGCCGAGCACGACGGGCCATGTGGACGCGGCGTTGGCCTGCGGCGCGACCGCGCCGTACTTCTTCAGGAAATCAACGATAAAGCTGCTGACCTTGCCGGGCGTGCCTGCCCTGGTGATTCCCGAGGGGAGCGCCGAGAGAATGGCCATGCCCTGCGCAGTCGGGAAATTCGCAGTTGAACTGCTGCTGGCCGCGCCGAGATTTTCGAATTCATAAGCGCCGAAATAGAAGATCTTGTCTTTCTTGACGGGGCCGCCAATGGTTCCGCCAACGCGGTTGTAGTCGTAGCGGGGCTTGTCGGTGAGTACCCCCTGGCGGATGAGGTTCTGCGTGGTGAAGTCGCTGGCGTTCAGGTTGCGGTTTTGCACGTACCAGAAACCGCTGCCATGAAGTGAGTTCGTGCCGGTGCGCGTCACGATATTGAACTGCCCGCCGGAGAACTCGCCGAACTCGGCGTCGAAGCTGTTCTTTACCACGCTGAACTGCTGCACGGCGTCTTGAATGACCTGGCCCTGCGGACCGGTTTGCAGCGGATCGTTGTTGTCCACGCCGTCCACAATGAAGCTGTTGTTGCGGGCGCGGCTGCCGCCGACCGAGGCGACCGCGCCGCCCACAGGGCTGCTCACCTTTTGCAGGACCTGCGCACGGTTCAGTCCGGTGGTGTTGATGTCCACGGTGTTGGGCGTGAGCAGCGCCAGGTTATTTACGTTCACCGAGGCGATGGGAACGTCGAGAACCTCGCGTCGCGAAAACGTCTCAGACACTTGCGTGCTGTTGGTCTCCACCGGAGCGCCCGCCTCGCTGACGGTGATCGTCTCGCTGGCGGCGCCCACGTTCATGCGCACGTTCAGCGTGCGCGTGGTGTTCAACTCGACGGCGAGTTCGCCGGTGGCCGTCTTGAAGCCGGCCGCCGCGGCGGAGAAGGCGTACGTTCCCACCGGCACGACAGGGAAGCTGAACACGCCTTGCCCGGTGCTCACGGCGGAGAGTGACGTGCCGGTGCTCTTTTCCGTCAGGGTGATGCGCGCGCCCGCGACCACCGCGCCGCTGGGGTCGGTCACCGAACCGATGACGGCGCCCGCGGTCAATTGCGCATAGAGGTGGGAGGTGAGCAGCAGGAATGCCGCAAGACAAGTCAGCCTGAGGCTACGCATGGTGTGCTCCTTCGCGCGCGCCAGGCGAAGGCCCGGCGCGCTGACGCTAGGCCTTTAACACTTGCTTGTAGACACGGAGAAAATTCAGGCCCATGACCTTGGCAATGTCATTGACGGCCCAGCCGCGCTTCTGCAAGCCGTTGGCAATGGCGCGGTAGCGAAACGGGCCATTGGTTTCGTCGATGTAGGGTGGGAAGCGGCCCTTAATGGTCTTCCATTCGGCGTCGCTGTAGATGCGGCGATGCCGCTCCCACTCAGCGTCGGGTTCGCGGCCAGCCCAGCCGGCGATGCTGAAGTCCGATCCGATCCCGATGTAGTCTGGCCCAACGAGCTTGGCCATGTGGTCGAAGTGGTCGAGCAGGTCTTCCAGACTCGAGCGCGGCTTGTCGCTGACGAACCAGTTGAAGCAGGTGAGGCCCATGACGCCGTTTTTCTTCGCCAGCGCCTTGATCTGGTCGTCTGTCTTGTTGCGCGGATGGTCGCAGAGCGCTCTGCAGTTCGTGTGCGAGTAGACGATCGGCTTGTCGGAGACTTCGACGGCGTCGAGCGTGCTCTGGTAGCCGGTGTGGCCCACGTCGACGATCATGCCCAGCTCGTTCATCTTCCTGACCATGTCCACGCCGAAGTAGCTGAGCCCGGCCTGCGTCCGCTCGGTGCAGCCGTCGCCCACCCAGTTGCGCCAGTTGAAAGTGAGTTGGATCTGGCGAAGGCCGAGGTTGTAGAAGACGTCGAGATTTTTCAGGTCGCGCCCGATGCAGGCGCTGTTCTGCACGTTGGCGAGCACGCCCAGCTTGTTTTCCCTCCTGGCGCGCTCGATGTCGCCGTAGTTGCGGACCAGCAGCATGCGGTCGGGATAGCGCGCGATGTCGGCATTCGTCCGTGAAAGCTGCGCGACCGTGGATACGAAAGCAGTTTCGGGCTCAACGTCGCCCAGCGTCGGTCCGACGATGGTGACGCCTGCCTGCTTCACCACACCGAAACCGGCGTCGGCCTGGTCGGGACGCGGGCTGAAGCCGGAGAGATCGTCGATGACGATGCTGTGCTGGAAGATGTCGTCAATTGTCGAAAAGGAGGCGCTCTGCAGCGCGGCAAGTTCGGCCGGCAGCGCGAGCACTGCGCCCACTGCCGCTGCACTTTTCACCAATTCACGGCGGGTAAGATCCATGGTTTCCTCCACGGGCCCGAGAATCTCTAGAACCTATCTCATAAATAGAGAAACTGACTTAACACTTTGATCCAGCAACGATTTAGAGCAAACCCGATGCATGCACCTGAGCGATGCGCAGTGGGAAGCGATCCGGCCACTGCTGC
>Ga0070741_10000851_pt1 | contig 101733 bp, 102 predicted proteins | sample Coa_R1_4_FD_66440 | JGI IMG/M metagenome (GOLD analysis project Ga0070741, IMG submission 66440) | Surface soil microbial communities from Centralia Pennsylvania, which are recovering from an underground coalmine fire - Coalmine... | ecosystem: Environmental > Terrestrial > Soil >... | reverse complement strand
ACGATCCTCTCGACGCTCCCCTCCGCCGGCGTCGGCGCGCTCCTCGCCCTGCTGCTCTGCCGCATGGACCTCGACGTCATCGCCCTCATCGGCATCATCCTGCTCATCGGCATCGTCAAGAAAAACGCCATCATGATGATCGACTTCGCCCTCGAGGCCGAGCGCCGCGAGGGCAAGCCGCCCGAGGCCGCGATCTACGAGGCGTGTCTCTTGCGCTTTCGGCCGATCATGATGACGACCATGGCGGCGCTGCTGGGCGGGCTGCCGCTCGCTCTCGGCACGGGCACCGGCGCCGAGCTGCGCCGGCCGCTCGGCGTCGCCATCGTGGGCGGGCTCCTCGTGAGCCAGGTCCTCACCCTCTACACGACGCCGGTCGTCTACCTCTACATGGACCGGCTGGCGCTCTGGGCGAGGCGCGTGCGCGGCGCGTGGCGCCAGCCGTCGGCCGCACCCGCCGCGCCGCGCCCGGACTGAGGACCGTCCCGTCTTGGCACGGCCGCCCGCGCCCGCTACACGAAAGACGACGCGATGATCACGGTCCGCCCCGCCGAGGCCCGCGGGCGCACGCAGCTCGACTGGCTCGACAGCCGCCACACCTTCTCCTTCGGCGAGTACCACGACCCGCGGCACATGGGCTTCCGCGCGCTGCGCGTGATCAACGAGGACCGCGTCGCCCCGGGCGGCGGGTTCGCGACGCATCCGCACCGCGACATGGAGATCGTCACCTGGGTGCTCGCGGGCGCGCTCGAGCACCGCGACAGCCTCGGGCACGGCTCGGTCATCCGGCCCGGCGACGTGCAGCGCATGACCGCCGGCACGGGCATCGCGCACAGCGAGTTCAACCCGTCGGCGACCGAGCCGGTGCACTTCCTCCAGATCTGGATCCTGCCGGAGACCCGCGGCCTCGCCCCGGGCTACGAGCAGCGGGCCGTGGCGGCCGGCGGCGGGCTGCGGCTCGTCGCGGCGCGCGAGGGGGGCGGGCAGGCGATCACGATCCATCAGGACGCGGCCCTCTACGTCGCCACGCTCGCGCCGGGCGAGCGCGTGACGCATCGACTCGCCCCCGGCCGCCACGCCTACCTGCAGGTGGCGCGCGGCCGCGTCCTGGTCGACGGCGTCGTGCTCGGCGCCGGCGACGGCGCGGCGGTGAGCGACGTTCGCGAGGTCACGCTTTGCGCGCGCGAGCCGGCGGAGGCGCTGCTGTTCGACCTCGCGTAGGATGGTCGGTCGCCGCGGCGCTGCTCGCGTGCGCCGCCGCAGGCTTCCCTGTGCAGGCGGCGCCCTGCGGGGCGTCGGATGCGGTGACGCTGCTTACGAGCCCCGCCGCCCCGGCGCCGGGCGAGCTGGTGCGCATCATAGCCGCCGCCGAGCACCCGCTCGACGACGTCACCGTCACGCTCCTCGGCCCCGAGGGCGTGGCGCTGCCGCCCGCACGGCCCGCCCGCCACGACGGCCCGCCCTGGTGGTGGTACGTGGAGGCACACGCGGGCGCTCCCGGCGCATACCGGCTCGAGCTCGCGGCCGCCGGGGGCGCGCAGGCGTGCGCCGAGCTGCGGGTGGGCGCCCCAGCGCGCGGGGGCGCGCCCGCCCGCGGCGTCTGGTCGGTGACGCGCGCGTGGAACCGGGCGACCGAGGACCTTTTTGCGGTGTGGGTCGCGAAGCTCTTCGACGACCCGCTCGACGCCGAGCCGAGCTGGCACGGCCTCGATCAGGTGACCCGCGATCCCGCGCGGAACTTCCTCCACGACCACATGGGGCTCGGCGAGGACGAGCCGGGCGGGCTTCGGCTCGCGCCCGACTGCGCCGACCTGCCGTACTTTCTGCGCGCCTACTTCGCGTGGAAGCTCGGGCTGCCGTTCGGCTATTCCGAGTGCTCGCGCGGGGCGGGCGGGCATCCGCCCACCTGCCCGCGCTGGCACTCGATGCTCGAGCCGCTGCCGGTCGCGGACCCGCTCGCGCGCGTGCAGCGCTTCTTCGCGCGCGTCGCCGACGTCGTGCAGTCGGGCGCGGGCCGCGCCCCCGCCACCGACGACCGCACCGACTTCTACCCGATCCGCATCGCCGCCGACACGCTGCGTCCGGGCACGATCTACGCCGACCCCTACGGCCACACGCTCGTCGTGGTGCGCCGGGTGCCGCAGACGCCCGCGGCCGCGGGCCTGCTGCTCGCCGTCGACGCTCAACCCGACGGCACGGTCGCGCGCAAGCGCTTCTGGCGCGGCAATTTCCTCTTCGCCGTCGACCCCACGCTCGGCAGCCCCGGCTTCAAGCGCTTCCGGCCGATCGCGCGCGACGACGGCGGCCTGCGCCCGCTCGGCAACCGCGAGATCATGGCCTCGCCCGACTACGGCGACTACTCTCTCGAGCAGTACGCGGGCGACGCCGACGCGTTCTACGAGCGCGTCGACGCGGTGCTCTCGCCCGCACCGCTCGACCCCGCGCGGGCGCTCCGCGAGACGATCGATGCCCTGGAAGAGCAGGTGCGCGCGCGCGTGCGGTCGATCGCGAACGGGGAAGAGTACGCCGCGCGCCACCGCGGCGTGATCGTCCCGATGCCCGAGGGCGCGGCGATCTTCGAGACCACGGGCACGTGGGAGGACTACGCGACCCCGTCGCGGGATCTCCGGCTTTTGATCGCCCTCGACGTCGTCCGCGGCTTTCCCGCGCGCGTCGAGGCACACCCCGAGCGGTTCGCGCTGCCCCCGGGCCGCTCGCCGGCGGAGGTGCGCGCGGACCTCGAGGCGCTGCTCGCGGCGGAGCTGGCCGCGCGACGCTTCACCTACCTCCGCAGCGACGGCTCGCCCTGGACGCTCACGCTCGCGGAGGTCGTGGCGCGCAGCGAGGCCCTCGAGATGGGCTACGACCCGAACGACTGCCCCGAGGTCCGCTGGGGTGCACCGCCCGGAAGCGCCGAGGCGTCCACCTGCGCCCGGCGCGCCCCGGCCGAGCAGACCGCGCGCATGGCCCGCTACCGGCCGTGGTTCCACGAGCGCCGGCGCCCGCCGCGCTGACGGCAGCAGGGACACGAATTTGACACCCGACGTGGTTTTCGCCGCAGCGCCCCCGGGGCCCAGCCGGCACCGCGGCGAAAGCGGCGCCGCCCGGGCGGGCACGACTCTTGCGATCGTGCAGGCCGCGGACGTCGCATGCTCGAGACGGAAGAGTCCAGGGAACGGGTCATCGAGGCGATCACGCTCGAGACGGCACGCGTCCGCCTGGCCAAGCTCGAGCGCGAGCGGCGGGTGGCCGACGAGCTGCTCAAGATCGAGAGCCTCGACCTCCACGACGTGCTCGACCGCATCTGCCGCCTCACGGTCGAGCTCATGCCCTGCGACCGGGCGACGGCCTATCTCTACAGCAACCGCGCCCGCGGCTTCGTCCCGGCCGCGGACTGCGGCACGCCGCCCCACATCGTCAAGCGCTTCGCCGAGAAGTTCTACTTCGGCCAGAGCCGCGCGGGGGGACGGCGGGCCGTCGTGCCGTTCCGCGAGGAGCTGGTCGCGGGCCGCATCGGGCACGCCTCCCGCGAGACGGCGTCGCCGGAGGTGCGCGAGCTGCTCGAGGAGCTGGAACAGTACGCGATGTGTCTCGTGCCGCTGCGATCGAGCGCGCGCGGCTCGCTCGTCGTGAGCATCCGCCAGCCGCCCGACTTCGACGACACGGCGCTGCGCATCGTGCAGACCGTCGCCCGGCAGGCCGCGAACCTCGTCGACCACGCCCGCACCTTCCAGAAGGTGCAGCACGCCGCCCGGGTCCGCGCCGGGCTCGCCGCGCTCGCGGCCGCCGTCAACCTCGAGACCGATCCCGTGCGCGTGGCGCGGCTGGTGAGCGCGGAGGCGGCGACGCTCTTTCGCCTCGCCGCCGGCGCGATCCTGCTCGCACAAGGCGACGGGCTCGTCGTCCTCGGGGCGCACGGCCTCGACGCCGAGGGACGCCAGCTTGCGCTGCGGGACGACACGGCGGTGCTCGTCGAGGCGCTGCGCGAGGGGCGCGTGGCCTTCCAGAACGACCTCGCCGAGGGGCCGATGGCGGCGGGCCCCCTCCACCGCGATCTCGGCTTGAAGGCGGTGCTCGCCCTCCCGCTGGTCGGCCAGCAGGGCACGCTCGGCTGCCTCGTGCTGGGCCACACGGCGCGCAGCTACGCCTTCAGCGCCGAGATCGCCGACGAGATGCTCGTGCTCGGGCCGATCGCGAGCGCCGCGCTCGAGCGCGCGTTCCTCTTCCAGCAGGTCGAGCGGAGCGAGGAGCACTTCCGCTCGCTCATCGAGAACGCCTCCGACCTGATCGCCATCGTGGGTCCCGACGGCATCATCCGCTACCAGAGCCCGGCGAGCCGACGGATCCTCGGGTGGGACCCGAGCGAGCTGGTGGGCCGTCCCATCCGCGAGGTGATCCATCCCGAGGATCTCCCCGCGGCGGCCGAGGCCTTCCAGGCCGTGCTCGACGGGCTCGTGCCCCGCGGCGTGCGCGAAGCCCGCTGCCGCCACCGCGACGGGAGCTGGCGCGTGCTCGAAGCGGTGAGCACCCGCATGCGGGGCGCCGACGGCGAGCCGGTGGTCGTCGTCAACTCGCGCGACGTGAGCGAGCGCAAGCGGGCCGAGGCGCGCGAGGCGGGCCAGAAGCGCGTCCTCGAGCTGCTCGCCCGCGGCGGCAGCCTCGAGGACGTGCTCACGGCGCTGCTCGACGCGATCGACGAGGACCAGGGCACGACGAGCGCCGTCCTCCTCCTCGACGACGACGGCACGACGCTCAAGACGCTGGTTGCGCCGCGCCTGCCCGCGCCGCTGCGGGCGCTGCTCGACGCGAGCCGAATCGACCGCGAGGCCGACTGCTGCGCCGCCGCGGCCCACCGCCGCCAGCGGGTCATCGTCGAGGACGCCGCGAGCGACCCCCGCTGGCCCGCGCACCGCAAGGCGGTCGCGGCGGCGGGGCTCCGCAGCTCCTGGGCCGAGCCCATCATGTCCGCCGCCGGCGACGTGCTCGGCGTGCTCGCCCTCTACTACCCCGTGCGCGAGCCGCCCCTCGTCGAGGAGCTCTTGCTGATCGACGCGGCCGCCCACCTCGCCGGCATCGCCATCGAGCGCAAGCGCGCCGAGCGCGCGCTCGCGGAAGCGCGCGATCAGGCGCTCACGGCCGCGCGGCTCAAGGCCGAGTTCCTCGCCAACATGTCGCACGAGATCCGCACGCCGATGAACGGCGTCATCGGCATGGCCGACCTCCTCGCCGACACGCACCTCGACGACGAGCAGCGCGACTACGTGAGCACGATCCGCACCTCGGCCGAGTCGCTGCTCACGGTCATCAACGACGTCCTCGACTTCTCGAAGATCGAGGCCGGCAAGCTCACGCTCGAGCGCATCCCCTTCGATCCGGGCACGATGCTCGAAGAGGTCGCCGACCTCCTCGCCCCGCAGGCGGCGAAGAAGCAGCTCGAGCTGTGCTGCGCGGTGTCCCCCGACGTGCCCGCGCGTCTCGTGGGCGATCCCCACCGGCTTCGCCAGGTGCTCACGAACCTCGTCGGCAACGCGGTCAAGTTCACGGCCGAGGGCCGGGTCACGCTCGCCGCCGCGGTGCTGGAGGACACGCCGGCGCGGGCGCGGCTGCGGCTGAGCGTGAGCGACACGGGCATCGGCATCCCGAAGGAGCGGCAGGCGACCATCTTCGAGTGCTTCGCGCAGGCCGACGCATCCACGGCGCGGCGCTACGGCGGCACGGGGCTCGGCCTCGCCATCAGCCGCCAGTTGGTCGAGCTGATGGGCGGGCGCCTCGAGCTCGAGAGCGAGCCCGGCCAGGGCAGCACCTTCTGGGTGGACATCGCGCTCGAGAAGGCGCCGGCGGCCGACGCGCCCGCTTCCCCGCCGGCGGCGCTTACGGGGCTGCGCGTGCTCGTCGTCGACGACTGCGAGGTCAACCGCCGCATGCTCACCGCGCACCTCCGCGCCTGGGGCTGCGCGGCGGAGGCGGTGGGGAGCGGGCGCGAGGCGCTTGCCGCGCTGCGCGCCGCGGCCGGCCAGGCGCCGTACCGGCTCGTGCTGCTCGATCTCGAGATGCCCGAAATGGACGGGGCGGCCGTCGCCGCCGCCATCGCCGCCGACGCGCAGTGCGGCCGCCCCGCGCTCGTCGCCCTCTCCGCCGCGGGGGCGCGGGCGGCGGTTCCCGCGGGCTTCGCGGCCCAGCTCGCCAAGCCCCTGCGCCGCGCCCGCCTCCTCGACACGCTCGGCATGCTCGTGCAGGAGCGGCAGCCGGCGGCGCCGCCCGCCGCGACGGCCGCCGCCTCGGGCCTCGAGGGGCTGCGGGTGCTCCTCGCCGAGGACAATCCCATCAACCGCAAGGTGGCGCTGCGCATGCTCGCCAAGCTCGGGGTCGCGGCGACGGCGGTCGAGGACGGCCGCGCGGCGGTGGCGGCGGTCGAGCGCGAGCAGTTCGACGTCGTGCTCATGGACGTGCAGATGCCCGAGCTCGACGGCTTCGAGGCGACGGCCCGCATCCGCCTCCACGAGGCGCACGCGGGCGGCCACGTGCCGATCATCGCCATGACCGCGCACGCGATGGAGGGCGATCGCGAGCGCTGCCTGCGCGCGGGCATGGATGGCTACGTCTCGAAGCCCGTGAAGACCGAGGAGCTCGCCCGCGCGCTCGCGGCCGTGACCAAACCGCGCTGAGCGGCGCCCCCCGCGGGCTCAGTACGCCGCCAGGAGCGCGCGCACGTCCGGGCTCCCGAGGCCGGTGACGAGGTCGTAGCCCGGGCCTGCCGCATAGGCGCCGTTGGTGCCGAGGGCGACGTCGTGGAACGTGGGCGCCCCGCAGAGCGCGTAGAGGCGCGGCGCGGGGTCGCCCTGCGGGCCGGCGCCCGCGGTGAGCCGGGCGAAGAGGCCCGCCCACATGGCGGTCGCCGCCGACGTGCCGCCGACGATGAACCACTTGCGGCCGACGACCGTGTAGTTGCCCACGTGGGGATCGGCGGCGAGCGCGACGTCCGGCACGAGCCGGGTCGTCCCGGGGGGCACGCCGCAGCCCGCCTGGAATGCCGGCCGCGAAAACAGCGCGCTCACCCCGCCTCCCGATCCGGCCCACCCGGCCTCCCCACCGTAGCCCGCGCAGGCGGGATCGCCGGGGGCGAAGCCCGACGCGCACGCCGGCGTCGTGCCGCCGACGCCGACGACGTGGGGCGAGTTCGCGGGATGGTCGACCGAGAGGCGATGGTGGTTGCCGAGGGGATCGCCGCGGCAGTCCTCCGCGCCGTGATCCCCGGTGGACGCGAACCACGCCTGGCCGAGGGCGGCCCCCATCGCGAAGACTTGGTCGTCGAACGCCTGCGTCGCCTCCGCGACGTTGGCCTCGCACGCCCCCCAGCTCGTGGTCACCACGTGCCCCACGTTGTCGCTGGCGATCGCGGCGTAGGCCATCGCGAGGTGCACGACGAGCGGCGAGCGGGCCATGTAGTTGACGATCCGCGCGCCGGGGGCGAGCGCGTGCACCCACTCGACGTCGAGCGCCGCCTCGAGGGACTTCTTCCTCCCGCCGAAGCGACAGCCCGGGGCGCCCGGCTTGCCGGTGCAGACCTGCGTGCTCGGCAGCGGGGGATCGGGAAGGCCCCACTGCTGGTCGAAGGCGACGAGGTCCTGATCCTTCCAGCGGTAGACGCCGGCCACCACGACCGTCTCGCCGGTGCCGTCGGGCACGGCCGGGACGTCGTAGAGGGAGGCCACGTCGGCGGGCCCGAGGTGGCAGCAGTTGCGGCCGAGCGCCGCGCGCGGCGCCGCTGCGGCGCGGGCGAGGAGATGCGGGCGGGCGGCGACCAGGTCGTCGAGGCCGAGGACGCCCGTCACCGCGGAGGCCAGCGGCGCAGGAAGCCTGGGCTCGACGGTGGCGGCGAAGCCCGGACGGCCGTCGAGGAGCACCTCGTGCAGCTCGGTGCCGAAGGCCCGCTCGACGGCAGCGGTCGTGCCCACCGCACCCACGGCGAGCCGGCTCGACAGCCGGTCGGTGACCGTGAGGCCGCTCGCCTCGAGGTGAGCGATCACCTGCGCCTCGGCCTCGGGGGTCGGCGCGTAGGCGGCGGCGAACTCCGCGGGCGTGAGGAAGCGGTGGAAGCGCGGCGAGGCGGGGTTCTGGAGATCGGCGAGGAGCGCGGCGAGGCCGGGGCGGTCGCGCAGCGCAAGCCCGACGACCACGTAGCGAGGCCGCGAGGCCGGCACGCGGCCGAGGTCCACCGCCTCGCGAAGCCGCGGCGAGAGCGCCGAGCGCGGCGCGGCCGCGGCGGGCGCGGCGACGGCGAGGAGCATGGCAAGCAAGGCCCGCATGGGCCGAGCTTGTCCCAGGCGCACGCGGGAGTCGAGGGCGCCGTGAAGAAATCACCGCACGGCGGCGATCGACCGCGGCCGCGCGAGCCGCCGACACCTCCGCCGTCCGGCCGCCGTCTCCGGCAGCCGCGCGATCGCCGCCACGATCGCGCGCGTGACGTCGGCCGCGTTGTGCGCCGCGAGCCGGTAATAGTCGAAGAACTGTGCCGGAAAGCCGCGGTCCCCCTTGGGGTCGCCACCGCCGTCGGAGCCGGAGCGCACGGCGAGGAAGGGGACGTGGTGGCGCGCCGCCACGCGGGCGACGGCCGCGCTCTCGTTGTCCTCGACGGCAACGGTGGTGATCGAGCGCGGGCGGCCGTCCACGGCGGCAGGCAGCGCGCAGCCGAAGACCTCGCCGCCGCCCGGCGTGCACGGGAGCGCCTTGCCGTCGAACGGATCGACGGTGCGGGCCTCGCCCCCGAAGCGGACGACGGGGGCGAAGCGGAGACAGACGATCGTCGCCCCGGGTGCGCCGGGGGGCACGGGCGTGCACTCTGCGAGCGGCTCGGGCAGCGTCCGAACGGCGCGGCGCGCGAGCGCCACGAGGACGCGGCTCGGGTGCAGCACGCCGCGGCGGCCGGCCTCGACGAAACGCGAGGGGAGGACGACGTCGCCGATGTGGTGCTTCGTCCCCGCGGTCCCGCTCATGACGAGCCCCGCCACGTCGCCGCGCGCCAGCACCGCCTCAGCGGTGGCCGTCGCGTTGGCGGGGCCGATGCCGGTGAGCCCGAGGAGCACGTTCACGCCCGCGAGCCGGCCGACGTAGAAGGGCCGCGCGCCGATCTCGACCGTCCGCTCGATCGCCGTCGCCGCCGCAATTGGGGCGAGCTCGGCGGGAAAGGCGGACACCACGGCGAGATAGGGCGGCCCCGGCCTCGCGGCTGCGGTCGCGCACAGCCCCGGACGCGCCGCGCGCGCCCCCGCCGGCGCGAGCACGACGGCGAGGGCAAGAGCCCCGCGGCGCACGCCCCGAGCCATGTCGCCGTTCGTACCCGCTCCCCGGACGAGCGGCAACCCGAAAAGCGTGGCGCGCGCCGCGGCACCTGTGCTACCGGCGTCGACGTGCGCAGCGCGGTCCACAGGCGCAGGCTCGCGGCGGCGGTCTCGCTCCTCCTCGCGCAGGCTGCCCCCGTCGGCGCGGGCCGCACCGCCGATCGGGTGAGCGCGCTGCTCGCGCGGATGACGCGGGAGGAGAAGGTCGCGCTCGCGGCAAGCGGCCAGGCGGGCGTGCCCCGGCTCGGCATCCCCGGGCTCGTGCCGACCGACGGGCCGAACGGCGTGCGGCTCGGCGCCCCGGGGGCGACCGCGTTTCCGAACGCGGAGGTCCTCGCGGCGTCGTGGGATCCGAGGCTCGCGACGGCGTTCGGGGCGGCGCTCGGCGCCGAGGCCGCCGGCAAGGGCTTCGACGTGCTCCTCGGGCCCACGGTGAACATCCTGCGGGAGCCGCGCTGGGGACGCGCCGCCGAGACCTTCGGCGAGGACCCCTACCTCGCGGGCCGGATCGCCGCCGCGGAGATCCGCGGGATCCAGCGCCGGCACGTGATCGCCCAGGTCAAGCACTTCGCGGCCAACAACCAGGAGATCCAGCGCTTCGGCAATCCGCTCGGGTCGCCCGCCCTTTCGCCCGCGATCGACGTCGTGGTCTCCGATCGCGCGCTCGAGGAGATTTACTTCCCGGCTTTCAAGATGGCCGTCCAGGTGGGCCGAGCGGCCTCGGTGATGTGCGCCTATCCCCGCATCAACGGGCTCTACGCCTGCCAGAACCCCGCGCTCCTCGGCACGCTCAAGGGCGCCTGGGGCTTCCCCGGCTTCGTCGGGCCCGATGCGATCCTCGCCGTCCGGGACACGCTCGCCGCCGTCGCGGCGGGCACCGACAACTTCCAGCTCGGCGTGGTCGGCGCCTCTCCGCCGCAGGTGCTCGCGCAGGTCGCCGACGCGCGGCTCGACGACATGGTGCGCCGCATTCTCACGGCGATGGCGAGCGTGGGCCTTCTCGACCATCCGCCCACGGGCCGCCCCGACGCCGTCGTCACCGGCCCCGGGCATCGGGCGCTTGCCGCTGCGATCGCCGCGGCGGGGACCGTGCTCCTCAAGAACACGAACGGGGCGCTCCCGCTCGGCCCCGAGGTGCGGTCGCTTGCGGTGATCGGCTACGACGCGGGGCCGGGCACGCAGGTGATGGAAGGCGGCTCGGCCGCCGTCGTGGGCGGGCCGGTGGTGACGCCGCTTGCAGGGATCGCGGCGCGCGCCGGGAAGGGCGTCACGGTCACGCATGCGGACGGGACGCTCGGGGTCGTCCCGCTGCCCACGGTGCCGGCGGATGTCCTCGGCCCCTCGTCGGGCTCGGGCCCGGGGCTGTTCGGCACCTACTACGCGACCATGGACTGGAGCGGATCGCCGCTCGCGGCGTTCGTCACCCCGACGATCGACTCCGACGGCGTGCTTCCGCCCGGGGCTCACTCGGCGCGCTGGACGGGGACGCTCGTCCCGCAGCGCAGCGGCCGCCACCGCTTTGCGCTGCGCCACGCCGGGGTCGCGCGCCTCTACGTCGACGGCCAGCTCGTCGCGAGCGGCGATTCCGAAGGGTTGGACGCGCTCATGCCGGGGGCGCCGCCGGTGACGGCGCAGGGGACGGCGATGCTCACCGCAGGGACGCCGGTGCCGATCGTGCTCGAGTACTCGCTCGGCTCCTCGGTGGCCGGCGCGCGCCTGCACCTGGGTTGGCAGCCGCCCGATCCGGCGCTGCTCGCCCAGGCGGTCGCTGCCGCCCGCGCCGCGGACGCGGCGATCGTCTTCGTGAACGACGTCACCTCCGAGGGCATGGACCGCACCGCGCTCGCGCTGCCGGGCGATCAGGACGACCTCGTCGCCGCGGTGGCGGCGGCGAACCCGCGGACGATCGTCGTGCTCCACACCGCGGGACCGGTGCTCATGCCGTGGCTCGCCCAGGTCGCGGCGATCCTCGAGGCCTGGTATCCGGGGGAGCAGAGCGGCAATGCGATCGCCGCCGTGCTCTTCGGCGACGTCGACCCCGGGGGCCGGCTCCCGATGACGTTCCCCGCGAGCGAAACCCAGGGGCCGGCCACCACGGCCGCCGAGTATCCGGGCGTGGGCGGCGAGGTGCGCTACGACGAAAACATCGCCGTCGGCTACCGCTACTACGATCGCGCCGGGCAGCAGCCGCTGTTCCCCTTTGGCTTCGGCCGCTCCTACACGGACTTCCAGCTCGGCGACCTGCGCGTCACCCGGCGCCGGGAAGGACGGCGCGCGGTCGCGGTCGAGGTGCGCAACACGGGACGCCGCCGGGGGACGGCGGTCGTCCAGCTCTACGTCGGGTTCCCGGCCGCGGCCGGCGAGCCGCCGAACCAGCTCAAGGGCTTCGCGAAGGTCGCCCTCGCCCCCGGGCAGCGCCGGCGGGTCAAAATGCTCCTCGACGCCTCGAGCTTCGCCACCTGGAGCCCGAGCATCAGTGGGTGGGTCGTCGCTCCCGGCGCCTACACGCTCAGCGTCGGCACGTCTTCCCGGGATTTTTCCGCACAGACGGTCGTGATGCTGCCCTGACCGCGGCGTGAATGCGCCGGGCGGCCCGCGCGTCGATAGCGAGGTGATCCGCGCGCTGCTCGCCCTCGTGCTCACGGCCGCGAGCGCCGCCGCCGCGCCCGCACATCTCCCGTTCCGCGTGCTCTCCGTCGAGCTCGGGCTCCGGGTCGTCGAGACCACGGCGCAGCTCCGGACGGCCCTCGGCGTCACGGCCGACCACGGGGTTCTCGTCACCGAGGTCGAGCCGCGCGGGCCGGCGGACCAGAGCGGGCTGCGGGCCGGCGACGTGGTCACCCGAGTCGCCGGCAAGGCCGTCGGGAGCGCGGCCGACGTCCTCGATGCGCTCGAAGGCCACCGGCCCGGCGACGAGGTCGCCGTCGAGTACGTTCGGCACGGCACGGCTAAGACGGCGCAGGTGCGGCTCGCCCGGGCCGAGCCGCCACGGATGCGCATGGGCCGGTGGTCGTTTGCGCTGCCGCCCGGCTACACTCCCGACGATCTCGAGCGCGAGCTCCGGCGATTCCGCGAGCGCGTGGAGCGTCAGCTCCGCGATCTGGACCGGCGCCTGCGGCGTCTCGAGGAGCGACCCGAGACCGACCTGACGGCACGCTGAGGGGCGGCGGGGGGCGTGCGCGGCCAGCCGTGCGAAACGTGCGCGCGCCGCGTTCGCAAGACCGCAAATCGACCGCCGGCCTCTCGGCCCAGAGGCTCTGGCAGGCTCCTTGCTCCCCGTGCGCTTCGCAGAAAGGAGGTATGGCCATGCCACTCATTCCGTGGGAGCCCTTCCGCGCGCTCCGCCGAAGGGACGACGTGTTCGATCAGCTCTTCCGGGAGTTCTTCCGCCGCTCGGCCTTCGAGGACGACGAGCTGCTCACGCCAGCCGTCGACGTGGCGGAGTCCGACGGGGAGGTCATCGTCAAGATGGAGGTTCCCGGGGTCGAGAAGGACCAGCTCCACATCACGGTGGCCGACGACCAACTCACCGTGCGCGGCGAGACGCGCCAGGAGAGCGAGCAGAAGCGGAAGCACTACTATCGCCAGGAGATCCGCTACGGTGCTTTCCAGCGGTCGGTCGCCCTGCCGGTCGAGGTCGACGCGGCGAAGGCCCGTGCGGAGCTCAAGAACGGTGTGCTCCAGATCACGCTCCCCAAGAGCAAGCAGCCGAAGGCCAAGGAAATCGAGGTGAGCGTCGGCTGAAGTCGCCGGCCGAAGGAGAACGACTCATGATGAGGGTCGAGCAGCTCATGACGAGGGATGTCCAGACCTGTCGGCCTGGCGATCCCCTCAGCGTCGCGGCACGGATCATGTGGGAGCGTGACTGCGGGTGCGTTCCGGTCGTCGAGCCGGACGATGGGGCCGCACGGGTCGTCGGCATGATCACCGACCGCGACATCTGCATGGCGGCCTACACCCAGGGCCGGCCGCTTGCGGACATCAAGGTCGAGAGCGCGATGGCCCGCAGCGTACGCTCCTGCCGCTTCACGGACTCGATCGCCACCGCGCTCAGGATCCTCGAGGAGAACCAGCTCCACCGCCTCCCCGTCCTCGATCAGCACGACCACCTCGTCGGCCTGCTGTCGCTGGCCGATGCGGCGCGCGAGGCGGCGCACGAGCGCGGCCGCACGGCGCGGGAGGTCACGGAGGTCCAGATCGGAGAGGCGGTCGAGGCCATCTCGGCGCCGCGGTCGCCGCGGGAGGTCGCCGTGGCCGCATGAACGCGGCCGGTCAGCAGCGCTGCGCGAGGTAGGCGACGGCCTGGTTGAGCGTCGCGAGCTTCGGATAATCGGTTTCCGGAATGTCCACGTGCAGCGCCTCGTGAAGCGCGATCATGAGGTTGAGGACGTCCATCGAGTCGAGGTCGAGCTGCTCGCGCAGGCTCGTGTCGGGGTCGAGATGCGCCAGGTCGGCCTCGGGCGCGATGCTGCCGAGGATGCGCAGGATGGTCGCGCGGATTTCGGCCTCGTTCATAGCGCCTCCGGTGCGTGGAGATGCCGCTCGAGGGCGGCGAGAAAGAGCCCCGCCCGGTGGCCGTCGGTCACTCGGTGATCGGCCGACAGGGTCGCGTGCACGACCGGCCGCACGACGACCGCCCCGTCCACCACCCAGGGCCGCTCGACGATGCGCCCGAAGCCCACGAGCGCCACTTGCGGCGGGGCAATGATCCCGAAGACGGTCTCGCTCCCCTGATCGCCGAGGCTCGTCACGGTGATCGTGGGATCGGAAAGCTCCGAGCTGCGGAGCGTGCCCGAGCGCGCGCGCGTCACGAGGTCCCGGAAGCTCCGCATGAGATCGTCGAGCGATCGGCGGTCCGTGTCGTGCAGCGCCGGAGCGACGAGCCCCCCGCCGCGCAGCGCCACCGCGACCCCGACGTGGATGGCGGCACTCGGGACAGCGCGGTCGCCGGTCCACGTCGCGTTCAGCTCCGGGACCTCGCGGAGCGCGAGCGCGACCGCCTTGACGAGGAGGACGACGGGCAGCAGCCGCTCGGTGACGGGCCGGTGCGCGTTCTGCTCGCTGAGCCAGGCGATCGCCCGCTGCACGTCGATGTTCGTCCCCAAGTAGAAGTGCGGGATCTCCCGCTTCGCCCGCGCCATCGCCGCGGCGATCGCCTGGCGCATGCGCGCCTGGCGGTCGACGGGCCCCTCGGCCGCGCGACCGGCGGCCGCGCGCTCGACGTCCTCGAGGGTGACCGCCCCGTCGGGACCCGTGCCGCGCAGCGCGCGCACGTCGACGCCGAGGGCGTCCGCCCGCCTGCGCGCCGCGGGCGAGATGCGCACGCGGGATTGGGCCGGCGGGCCCGGAGCCGCAACCGGCGCGGCAGCGCGGTCTTCGCGCACGACGGCAAGCGGCGTCCCGACCGGCACCCTCGTGCCTGGCTCGACCAGGAGCCGCTCGATCACCCCGCTCGTGAAAATCTCGACCTCGATGATGCCCTTGTCGGTCTCCACCTCGGCTACGATGTCGCCTCGCTCGACGCGGTCGCCGGGCTTCTTGCGCCACGCCACGAGGGTGCCGGCTTCCATGTCGGCGCCGAGGATCGGCATCACGAAGTCAGCCATGGCCTCCAACCAGGGCACGGGCAGTCGCCACGATCGTATCCACCTGCGGGAGCACCGCCTCCTCGAGGTGGCGCGCGTAGGGCATCGGCACCTCGGCGCTGCACACGCGCGCAACCGGGCGGTCGAGCTCGTAGAACGCGCCCTCCATGATCTGCGCGCTCACCTCGGCGGCGAGGCTGCCGGTCCGCCAGGCCTCGTCGATCACGATCACCCGATGGGTCTTGGCAACCGAGGCGAGGACGCTCGCCATGTCGAGCGGGCGCAGGACGCGGAGGTCGACGACCTCGGCGGCGATCCCGTGTGCGGTGAGCTGCTCGGCGGCGGCGAGCGCCTTCGGGAGCGATCCACCGTAGGTGACGAGGCTCACATCGCGGCCCTCGCGCCGCACGGCCGCACGCCTCAGGTCGAGGGGCGCCGCCTCGTCGAGGTCGCCCTCGAGCGGATAGAGCGTCGCGTGCTCGAAGAGGAAGACGGGATCCGGGTCGCGCAGGGCGGCGAGAAGCATCGCGCGGCCGTCGGTCACGGTGGCGGGCGCGAGCACCTTGATGCCCGGGATGTGCGCGTACCAGTTCTCGAGGCTGTGCGAGTGCTGGGCGGCGAGCTGACGGCCCGCCCCGGTCGCCATGCGGACGACCAGCGGCACGCTGAGCTGCCCGCCCGACATGTAGCGCAGCGCAGCCGCGTGGTTGACGATCTGATCGAGGGCGAGGAGGCTGAAGTTCACCGTCATCACCTCGACGATCGGCCGCATGCCGCCGAGGGCGGCCCCGATCCCGGCGCCGACGAACGCCGACTCCGAGAGCGGGGTGTCGCGCACGCGCTCGGGCCCGAACTCCTCGAGCAGCCCGCGGCTCACCGCGAACGCCCCCCCGTAGCGACCGACGTCCTCGCCCATCAGGAAGACGCGCTGGTCGCTCCGCAGCGCGTCGCGGAGCGCCCCCCGGATGGCCTCGCGATACGTCACCCGCGTCACGCCGTGTACACGTCCTTCGCCACGTCCTCGACCGGCTCCCACGGCGCCGCCTCCGCGAACGCGACCGCGGCCTCGAGGTCCGCCTCGACGGCCGCCGTGAGGGCGGCGAGCTCGGCATCCGCGAGCAGCGCCGCCGCCCGGAGCCGGGCGGTGAACGCCGCGACTGGATCCCGGCGCTTCCACTCCTCGACCTCCGCCTTCGTGCGGTAGAGCTCCGGATCGGCCATCGAGTGCGCGCGGAAGCGATACGTGCGCGCCTCGAGGAAGCGTGGGCCGCCGTCCCGCCGGACGGCTTCCACCGCGCGGCGCATCGCCGCCTCGACGGCGAGCACGTCCATGCCGTCGACCGCGTCGGCGGGCATCCCGAACGCCTCGGCTTTCAGACGGATGTCCGTCTGCGCCTGGTGCCGCGCGAGCGCCGTCCCCATCGCATAGAGGTTGTTCTCGCAGACGAAGACGACCGGCAGCCGCCAGAGCGCGGCCAGGTTCAGGGATTCGGCGAACTCGCCCTCGTCGACGGCACCGTCGCCGAAGAAGCAGGCGACCACCCCGCGGCGCCCCTGCATCGTCTCGGCGAGCGCAAGGCCGGTGGCGATCGGCAGCCCCCCGGCGACGATCGCGTATCCGCCATAGAAGCGCCGGCTTGTGTCGAAGAAGTGCATGGACCCGCCGTGACCCCGGCTGCAGCCGCTCGCCTTGCCGAAGAGCTCGGCCATGAGCGCACCGGCCGGGATGCCGCGGGCGAGCGCGTGACCGTGCTCGCGGTAGGTCGCGACGACTGCATCCTCGGGCTCGAGGGCCTGCATGGCCCCGACCGCAACCGCCTCCTCGCCGATGTAGAGGTGGAGGAAGCCGCGGATCTTGCCGAGGGTGTAGAGCTCCGCGGCCTTCTCCTCGAAGCGACGGATGCGCAGCATCTCGCGGAGCAGCCGGTGCGCGTGCTCGCGATGCACGTCACTCCGCTCCTTCCAGGGTCGAGACGTCGCCCGCGGGCAGGCCGAGCTCGCGCGCCTTGAGGAGGCGGCGCATGATCTTGCCGCTCCGCGTCCGCGGCAGCGACTCCTCGAACGCGATCTCCTTGGGCGCAACGACCGCGCCCAGGCGCTGGCGGGCAAAGCCGAGCAGCTCGCGGCGGAGCGCGTCGCTCGGCTCGTAGCCGCGCTTGAGCGAAACGAAGGCCTTGACGACCTCCATCGCGACGGGATCGGGTTTGCCGATCACGCCCGCCTCGGCGACCGCGGGATGCTCCATGAGGGCGCTCTCGACCTCGAAGGGCCCGATGAGGTGCCCCATCGACTTGATGACGTCGTCCGCGCGCCCGACGAACCAGAAGTAGCCGTCCCGGTCGCGCCGGGCGAGGTCCCCCGTCAGGTAGAAGCCGCCCACGAAGCACTTCCGGTAGCGTTCCTCCTCGCCCCAGTAGCCCCGGAACATGGAGGGCCAGCCGGGGCGGAGGGCCAGCTCGCCCTGGACGTCGGAGGCCTCGATCACCTCGACGCGATCCTGCCCCACGCGGCGGACGATTGCCGCCTCGATGCCGGGCAGCGGGCGCCCCATCGACCCCGGCCGGATGTCCATGGCGGCGAAGTTCGCGATCATGATGCCGCCCGTCTCGGTCTGCCACCAGTTGTCGTGGAAGGGCCGGCCGAAGACCTCGTGGCTCCAGAGGACCGCCTCGGCGTTGAGCGGCTCGCCGACGCTCGCCAGGAAGCGCAGCGCCCGCAGATCGTAGCGGCGCACCGGTTCCGCGCCCGCCTTCATGAGCATGCGGATCGCCGTCGGCGCCGTGTACCAGACGGTCACCTGCTCGTCCTGGAGGATGCGGTACCAGCGCTCGACGTCGAACTCCGCCTCGTCGACGATGCTCGTCACGCCGTTGGTGAGCGGCGCGACGATGCCGTACGACGTGCCGGTCACCCAGCCCGGATCGGCCGTGCACCAGAAGACGTCGTCGGGATGGAGGTCCAGGGCGAGCTTGCCCGTCACGTGATGCGCGACCACCGCGTCGTGGACGTGCATCGCCCCCTTTGGCTTGCCGGTCGTGCCGCTCGTGAAGTGCAGCAGAGCGAGCTCGTCGGGCCGCGTGGGCTCGATGGTGAACCGGTCGCTCGCCCGGGCCAGCAGCTCCGCGAAGTCCCGCGTGTGCGGCGCGGCCGCGCTCGTGCCGTCGGACACCACGAGGACGTGCTCGAGATGAGGCAGCGAGGCGCGGACGGGCTCGACCTTCCGCACGTAGAGCGACGGGGTGGTGACGAGCACGCGCGCCCCGCCGATCGCAAGCCGCGTCGAGACCGGCTCGCGGCCGAAGGCGGAGAAGAGGGGGCAGAAGACGCTTCCGGCCTTCAGCGTCCCGAGCGCGGTCACGTAGAGCTCCGGAATGCGGCCGAGGAGCGTGTACACGCGGTCGCCACGCGCGACCCCGAGGCCCCGCAGCACGTTCGCGAACCGGTTGCTGAGCCGCGCCAGGTCGGCGAACGTGAAATCCCGGATCTCGCCCCCGCGCCCGCGCCAGCGGAGCGCGCGCTTGTGGGCGAGCCGGCCCGCCGCGTGGCGATCAACGGCCTCGTGCGCGATGTTGAGCCCGCGGCCGCCCGGGAGACCGTCGAGCGCCCGCCGGGCGGCCTGCCAGGAAAAGCCCCGGCAGGCCGCCTCGTAATCCGCGAGATTGGGTGCGACCTCGCCCTTCTGCGCTGGGATGACGGGCGCAGGCATCACCGCGAAGAGCCAACCCCATGCCAGCGGCCTCCGCCCACCGGCGCACCTCGCGGTGCCTGCTCTTCGCGGAGACGGGAACGGCGGCCGTCGCGCCATCCGATGCGTGCGAGCGCGTGGCGCGTCGACCCGCTGCGCTCGGCGGTGGCAGATGATTTGCTTGTCGGGCATGGCCGCTCGCCTCGAGGGGCGCCGCGTCCTCATGATCATCGCGCCCGCGGACTTTCGCGACGAGGAGCTGCTGGAGCCAAGGGCCGTCTTCGAGGCCGAGGGCGCTGGCGTCGAGGTGGCCTCGACGACGACCAGCGTCGCCCGGGGGATGCTCGGTGCGGAGGTGAAGCCCGATCTCGCCATCGCCGCGGTCGATCCGCACCGGTACGCCGCGATCGCGGTCGTCGGCGGGAGCGGCGCGCCGACCTACCTCTGGGACAATCATGCGCTGCACGCCGTGCTGCGCATTGCTCGCGGCGAAGGAACGCCGATCGGCGCGATCTGTCTCTCGCCGGCAGTGCTGGCACGGGCGGGGCTGCTGCGCGGCGTGCGCGCGACGGTCTACGGGGATCCGCGGGCCAAGCACGAGCTCGAACGGGGCGGGGCACTGTACGTCGGGGAGTCCGTGGTGACCGATCAGGGCATCGTCACCGCCGCGGGCCCGCGCGACGCGCGGGCGTTCGCCCGCGCGCTCGTGCGTCTGGTAGAGCCAGGCGGCGAGACGCGCCGCTTCAGGCGGGCGTGATCCGCACCCGGGCGGGGCGGCCGGGCTCGAGGCCGACGCGCACCGGCAGAAGCGTCTCGGTCACCCACGCAACCGTGGCGAGGTGCGGCGAGACCGCGGGACAGGTGAGGGTCGAGGCCGCCGTGGCGAGCGCACAGAAGGGCACGAGCTGATCGGCGAGGTGCCGGTCGACGGCCGCCCCGCTCGCCAAGTAAGCGAGGAGCGCGTCGACGGCCGCGTCGGCCACTGCCTCGGCGGGCAGCCCGCGGCGGCCGAGCGCGGAGAAGCCTGCGCGGCCGCGGATGCCGAGGAAGACGAGCGTGCCCGGCCCCCCGGCGGGAACGCCCTCCTCGATCGCGATCTCCGCCGCCACGCCGGCGGCGGCGAGCCGCTCGGCCGCTCGACGCTGCTGCCGCTCGGCGATCGAGCGGGGCAGGTGCGAGACGACGGAGACGCCGCGGATCGGCGCGACCGCGTCGCGCCGCTCGGCCACGAAGCCTCGCAGCGCCGCGCGCGGCGTGGGAAGGATTGTCGCCTCGAGCTCGCCGCCGCCCCGGGGATACCAGCCCCAGCGCCGCAGCACGACCTCGGCCCGGATGCCCACGTCGGCGAGCGCGGGCAAAAAGGTCTCCGCGAGGTACTGAAAGGGCGGGCTCCACGGCACGTGGGTGCCGCCGACGAGCGTGAGCCGCGAGGGCCCGTCGGCCACCGCGAGCGGCACGAGCAACGCCTGGAGGATCAGCGAGACGGCTCCGGCCGTCCCGACCTCGAACCGGTACGTTCCCGGTCGCAGCCGCCGGGGGGCGAAGCCGAGCACCGTCGAGCCGAGCGCGGCGCCTTCCACTTCCGCGTCGCTCACCGCGGCGAGCGCACGGACGGCCGTCAGGTGCTGAGGCGCGAGGCCGGGCCGCGGCCGCCGCGCGCGCACGTTGGTGACCCGCACCGGATGCATCGTGGCAACGGCGAGCGCGAGCGCCGTGCGCAGAATCTGCCCGCCGCCCTCGCCGCGTGCGCCGTCGAGCGTCACCATCCGATCCTCGCCCGAAAGCCGAACCGTGCGCTCTCGCGGTTGATCGTGGCCTCGAGCCAGCGTGCCTCCTCGGGCGATGCGCGGCAAAGCCTAAACCGCCGCATCCGCATCGGAATCATGCGGAGGCTCGCGAGACGTCCGCTCGCCGGGTCGACGACGGGGAAGTACATGAGACGCAGGTCGGGCCGGAACTCCTCGTGGCCGCCGATGCCCTCGTAGTCGTCGATGAAATCCCCGCAGCCGTAGAGCACGAGCCGGTTCTCGAAGACCTCCAGCGGCAGCACGTGGTGCGAGGAGTGCCCATGCACGATATCGACGCCCGCCCGGATGAGCGCATGGGCGAAGCGCACGTGGGCCTCGGGCACCTCGAACCCCCAGTTGGCGCCCCAATGGATGGAGACCACGACGACATCGCGCGGACGCTTGATCAGCCGGACGCGGCGCGCGACCCGCGCGACGGTCTCCTCCGAGAGGTCCTCGAGGAAGCTCACGCCCGGGCGCTGCTCGGTGGCTGCCCAGCGCGGCGGAATCCCGCTCGTCGGCGTCCCGAAGGCGAGCACGACGACGCGGCCCTTGCCGGGCACGTCGAGCACCGCGGGCGCGGACGCCTCTGCGAGATTGCGCCCCGCTCCGGCGGGGCGCAGGCCGGCGCGGCGCAGGGTCGCCAGCGTCTCGCGCAGCCCCGGGTAGCCGTAGTCGAGGACGTGGTTGTTGGCGAGCGCGCAGCAGTCGATCCCCGCCGCCGTGAGGCAGGGCACGTTGTCCGGATGCATGCGGTAGTTGATGCCCTTGCCGCGCCAGTATTCGTCGCTGCGAGTGACGCTCGTCTCGAGGTTGACGAGGCACACGTCGGGGCGGGCGCGGGCCAGCTCCGCGAGCGCGTCGCCCCAGACATAGGCGAAGTCGACCGGCGCTGGGATCGGACCGTTCACCTCCTCGGCCAGCTCCACATAGCGCCGGGCGCTCGTCACGTAGTCCTCGTGAATGCGCGGATCGGACGGGTGCGGCAGGATCTGGTCGATCCCGCGGCCGGTCATGACGTCGCCGCAGAGAAAGAGCCCGAGATGCGCCCCGCCGCCGCCGACCACGGCCCGTGGCTATGCCCCTGCGGGGCCCTGGGCCTTCCCCAGCTCGTGCGCCGCTGCGCGCCGCAGGAGCTCGACCACCTCCGCGTCGGAAACCTGGCGGAAGTCCTGGTAGAAAGCCCCCACGGCACCGAACGGCGACGGCGTCGCCAGGATCACCAGCTCGTCCGCGAGGCCGCGGAGCAGCTCCGCCGTGTCGGGCGGCGCCACCGGGATCGCGCAGACGAGCCGCCCCACGCCGCGCTCGCGCAGCGCCCGGATCGCGGCGATGACCGTCGAGCCGGTCGCGACGCCGTCGTCGACCAGGATCACCGTGCCGCCCTCGGGCAGCGCAAGCGGGCGGCCGTGCCGGAAGCGCCGCTGGCGCCGCGCGATCTCCGCGCGCTGGCGCTCCACCTCGCGTGCGAGGTAGGCGTCGTCGGCCCCGATCCAGGCGAGCGCTTCCTCGTTGACGTACGGCTCTCCGCCTTCGGCGATCGCCCCGATCGCCAGCTCCGGGTTGCCGGGGGCGCCGAGCTTTCGGGCGATGATCACGTCGAGCGGGAGCCCGAGCGCCGCGGCGATCTCCGCCGCGGGGACGATGCCTCCGCGCGGCAGGCCGAGCACGACGGTGCGGGCCGCGCCCCGGTACCGCCGCAGCCGCTCTGCCAGGAGCCGGCCAGCCGCGCGGCGGTTCGGAAATGGCAGCACTGAGTCCATTCTCCCGACGCGTCGCAAATCTCCTGCCATTCCGCCGCCGTCGCAAGGGCTCTCCCGATCGTGCCACGGCATCCGCGGGATGACCGCTCACGTCGCCAGGCGCTCGCCCATCGGAAAGACGCGGCTCGCCTGTGGGCCGCGCACGCCCCGCTCGATCTCGAGCTCTACCGGGAACCCGGCCGCCAACGACGCGAAGTCGAGCTCGTGGAGCGCATTGCGGTGGAAGTACACCTCCTCGCCGTCGTCGGTGAGGATGAAGCCGTAGCCCCGATCCGGGAAGAGGCGTGCGATCGTGCCGGCGATGCGGGGACCGGGCGCCTTTCCGAAATGGCGGCGCGCCTCGTGATGCGCGGCCAGCTCGCGCTCGAGGGCGTCGAGCGCGGCGTGCAGCGCATCGCGCATCTCCTCCTCCTGCTTGCCGGCGCGCAGCGTCGCGCCCGGGCAAGTCGCCACGATGTCCACCTCCTCTGTCCCGCGGAGATGATGCCGGCCGTGCTTGAGGGTCACGTGTACCCGGATGAGCCTGGGATAGCGCTCGGCGAGCCGGGCGAGCCGCTCCTCGATGAGCGCCCGCCACTCGGGCTGCATGGCGACGTGCTGCGTCTGGATCTCGACGTCCATGCGACCGACGCCCGCTACGCAGCCCGCGCACCGGCGCGCAGCGGCGCCACCCGAGGCCCGACCAAGCGGGCGAAATCCGCGTACTTCATGTGGACCGTCTGCTCGTGGTTGCCCGCGTTGAAGGCGATCTCCTCGTCCCGGGCGAGCAGGTCGTCGACCCAGACGGGGATACCGTAGAGGTTGCCGAACGGCGGCATGGCGCCGGGCTCGCAGCCGGGGAAAAGCCCGGCGAACTCGGCCTCCGTCGCCAGCCGTAGCCCCGTGCGGCCCGTCACCTTCTCCAGGTGACCGAGGCCCAGGTGATACGGCGCCGGGAGAACCGCCATCAGGTAGCCGTGCGCGTCGCGCACCATCACGACCTTCGCCATCTCGCGTCCGGGGATGTGCTCCTCGGCGGCCACCTCCTGCGCGGTGTACGCGGTGCGGTGCGAGCGCACTTCGTAGGGGACGCGGTTCGCGTCCAGGAACTCCTTGAGCTTCGTCAGGATCGGCATCGCTGCCTCCCTTCCTTCGCCGGGAAATGCTCGAGGAACCAGCCTGTGGCGAGCCGCACCACCTCCTCGAGCGCCCCCGGCTCCTCGAAGAGGTGCGTCGCTCCCGGGACGATCGCAAGCCGCTTCTCGCACCGCAGCCGCGCGAGCGCCTGCTCGTTCATGGCGATCACGGGCGTGTCGTCGCCGCCCACGATGAGCAGCGTCGGCGCCTCGACGCGGGGGAGCACGCGGGCCGCGAGGTCAGGACGGCCGCCGCGGGAGACCACGGCCGTGATCGCGGGGTCGTCGGCGGCGGCGATCAGCGCCGCGGCGGCGCCAGTGCTGGCCCCGAAGTAGGCGACCGCGAGGGCCCTCGTCGCCGGCTGCCCGCGCACCCATTTGGTCGCTGCCCGCAGGCGCCGTGCGAGAAGCTCCACGTCGAAGACGAGCGCGGGCTCCTCGCTCTCCTCGGCACTGAGCAGGTCGAAGAGCAGCGTCGCCATCTTCGCCCGACGCAGCTCGCGGGCGACGAAGGCGTTGCGCGGGCTCAGCCGGCTGCTTCCGCTGCCGTGCGCGAAGAGGACGATGCCCACGGCGCCCGGGGGGATGCCGAGGAGCCCGTCGAGGACGAGCCCGTCGGCGGGGATGCGGACCGGCCGTTCGGCCGCCATGTGCGCTCAGCCGAGCAAAGGCCACGCCACCCGCACGCCGCCGAGTCCGCGAAAGGGACTCTCGCGCTTCGGGAGGCCCGAGCGCATGGAGATTCTCGCGCCTGCGAAGCCGATCGGGGACATCAAGGGGGCGCTCGACGCGCACGCAGCCCCCGCCGCAGCGATTGCATCCCGCGATTCGCGGAAGCGGGAAGGATCGTGCGTGATCCAAAGCAAAACCGGCTGGCACGCCGCTTGATGTCGTTCGAGCAGAGCCCCAATGAGCCCGATTCCGCGCCCCGAGCTCGACGACCTTCGCCGCAAGCTGCTCGCCCGTCAGCGGGCGCTGTTTCACGACATTTACGGCCTCGAGGCCGACCTCGCGACGGTCGAGGAGATGCGCGAGGCCGAGCCCGAGGCGCAGGGCCAGCGCGAAGCGATGGCCCGGCTCCTCGACCACGTCCGCGAGCACGACCGCCGCGAGCTCGAGGAGATCCACCGCGCCCTCGCCAAGATTCCCGCCGGCGTCTACGGGACATGCGAGGGCTGTCGGCAGCCCATCCCCCTCGAGCGGCTCCGTGTCGTGCCGGAGACGCGGTACTGTCTCGAGTGCGAGCGCGCGCGCGAGACGGCGGCGCCCGCGCCGGCCCGGCGCTTCGAGCCGCGCGCGCATCGCCCGATCCCGAGCGAATATCGCGACCTCGACGACGAGGAGCTGGCGGAGGCCGTGCGCGAGCGGCTCCGGGCCCACGGCGACCCGGACCTCCTCGCCGTCGAGATCCGCTGCCATGGCGGCGTCGTGCGCCTTGCGGGGACCGTCCCCAGCGAGGCGCAGCGTCAGGTTCTCATCCAGATCGTCGCGGATGGCATGGGTCTGGAGGTGCTCGATCGCCTGCGGGTGGACCGGGAGGGGGTCGGCGAGGGCCGCGAGGTCGAGCCCGAGGCGACCCCGCCCGAGGAGCGCATTGCGGCCGGGCAGGGGATGCGGCCGCTCCCGCCCGAGCCCCGGCAGCCGCCGGCGGACGAGGGCGAGCCGCCCGAGACGCCGCCCGAGGAGCCGATTCCCGAGACGTGATCAGATCCAGGCTTCCTTGAGCCCGAGCGCCCAGCCGATCGCCGTCGCGGTGATGCTGCCGACGAGGACGATCGGCAGGCAGGCGAGCGTCGGCAGCAGGGGCGGGACGTGGACCGCCGCGACGAACGCGTACGCGCCCACGAAGAAGTCGAGCTGGTCGAACACCGGCCAGCTCGCGCCCGGCGGGATGTCGATGCGGCGCTTGAAGAACGACTTGATCGCATCGCCGACGCCCGTCCCGAGCCCCATGAGGACGCCCGGCAGCAGCGGGTGGGCGGCGTAGTCGATCAGCGCGAGGTCGCCCCAGAGCCCGGCTGCATGCACGAGCCGCTGGAGCTCGTAGACGGCAGTGCCGACGACGACGCCGGCGAGCAGCCCGCGCCACGTCTTGTGGTCGCCGAGGAGACGGCGACCGCGGAACGCGCGCCCGCCGTCCATCGGCACGGCGAGCCGCGCGAACCGGTGCTGCACCAGGACGGGGCTCATGTTCGCGAGATAGGCCGGCACGAAGAACCAGAGGACGCGCAGGACGGCCGCCGGATCGATCATTCGCGCAGCGCCTTGAGCCGCGCGACATTGGCCTCCAGGGCCTGCTCGACCGCCGCATTGAACGAGCCCGCGGGGAAGCGGCCGTCCCGATCGGGGGCCCCCGCCTCGCGGCCGGAGAGGAGAGCCAGGCCCTCGTCGACGGTGCGCACCGCGTGAATGTGGAACGTGCCCTCGCGCACCGCCTGGACGACGTCGTCGCGGAGCATGAGGTGGCAGACGTTCGCCTCGGGGATGACGATGCCCTGGTGGCCGGTGAGGCCGCGCTCCCGGCACACGTCGAAGAAGCCTTCGATCTTCTCGTTGATCCCACCGACGGCCTGGATCTCACCGCGCTGGTTGACCGATCCCGTCACGGCGAGGCTCTGCCGCAGCGGGATCCCGGCGAGGCTCGAGAGAAGGGCATACAGCTCGGCCGAGGAGGCGCTGTCGCCCTCGATCTCCTCGTACTGCTGCTCGAAGGCGATCGACGCCGAGAGCGCCAGCGGCCGCTCGCGGGCGTAGCGCCCGGCGAGAAAGCCGGCGAGGATCAAGACGCCCTTCGAGTGGACCGGGCCGCCGAGCTTCGCCTCGCGCTCGATGTCGAGGACACCGGGCTTGCCCGCGAACGTCCGCGCGGTGATGCGCGATGGCCGGCCGCACGCGTGGTCGCCGAGCATGAGCACGGAGACGCCGTTGACCTGGCCGACCGCCTCGCCGTCCGTGTCGACGAGCAGCGTCCCCTCGGCGATGAGCCGGCGCAGGCGCTCGTCGACGAGGTTCGCGCGGTAGGTCTTCTGCGCGACCGCGTGGCGCACGTCGTCGGCGCCGACCAGGTCGTGGCCGCGCTGCTCCGCCCAGAAGGCCGCCTCGCGGACGAGGTCGAGCAGCTCGCCGAGCTGCGCGCTGAGCCGCCGCTGGTGCGGGACGAGGCGGGAGCCGTGCTCGACGAGCTGCGCGACGCCGTCGGGCGCGAAGGCGCGCAGCCCTTCCTCGCGGCACGCGGCCCCGATGAACCGCGCGTAGAGCTGCTCGGTCTCGGGCGTGCGCGGCAGCGAATCGTCGAAGTCCACCTTCACTCGGAACAGCTCGCCGAAATCCTCGTCGAGGGCGTAGAGCAAGTAGTAGAGGACCGGGCTGCCGATCAGCACGACCTTGACGTCGAGGGGGATGGGCTCGGGCGCGAGGCTCACCGTGCTCACGAGCCGCAGCTCCTCGAGCGGCTCCTCGATGCGGATCGTCCGGCTCTTGAGGCTCTTCTTGAGCGCCTGCCAGCCCTGGAAGCTCCGCAGCAGGTCGGCCGCGTCGAGGATGAGGTAGCCGCCGTTGGCGCGATGGAGCGCGCCCGGCTTGACCAGGGTGAAGTCGGTGACGAGCGTGCCGAAGTGGGCGTGGTGCTCGATGCGGCCGAGCAGGTTGCCGTGCGTGGGGTTCTGCTCGACGACGACCGGCGCGCCCCGTGCATCGCTGCGATCGACGAACACGTTGACGCGGTAGCGGTCGAGGAAGCCGCCAGGCGGCGGCATGAACGGGACCGGGGGCCGCTCCTCGAGGTGCCGGAACTCCTCGGCGTGAGCGATCATGTCCTGCTCGACCTGATCGAGGTAGCGCTGCACGGCGAGCAGCCCTGCGAAGCGATCGCGCAGCTCCTGGACGAGCTGGCGCGTGGCGGCGGCGGCGACGTCGCGCACGAGCTGCGCGTGCGCGGCGTGCGCCTCCCGCTCGAGGCGGCGCAGCTCGCGGCGCGCCGCCTCCATGTGCTCCTCGAACGCCTTCGCGCGCGCCTCGAGCTGCGTCCGCACCGCCTCGGGCAGCGCCGCGAACTCCTCCGGCCGGATCGGCTCGCCGCGGGGGGCGGGCGCGAGCGCCAGGCCCTGCGGCGTTCGCACCACGGCGAGCCCCTCGGCGCGGGCCCTGGCCTCGAGGGCCTCGATCGTCTCGCGCTGCCGCGTGCCGAGGTCCTCGAGGATGCGCGCCTCGTGGCGCTCGAACTGCTCGCCCTCGAAGGCCCGCGGCAGCCGCACCCGGCACTCCTCGACGAGGCGCGCCATCTCGGCCCGCAGCTCGCGCGCCCGGCCCGCCGGTAGCTCGAGCGCCGTGGGGCGATACGGGTCGGCGAAGTTGTGCACGTAGCACCAATCGGGCGGCGTCGGCTCCCCGGCCGCCCGCTGATCGAGCACGCGCCGCATCGTCGTCGTCTTGCCCGTGCGCGGCGGACCCAGGACGAAGAGGTTGTAGCCGGCGCGCCGCATCGCGACCCCGAACGCGGTGGCAGCCACCGCCCGCTCCTGGCCGATCATGCCGTCGGGCGGCGGCAGCTCGGCCGTCGAGCGGAAGCGGAACGTCGCCGGATCGCAGACGGCGCGCAGCTCCGCGGGTCGCAGGGCACGGGCCATGACGGGCCAAGGAGCCAAGCCAACGACGTGCCACCCGCAGCCGCGCAGGCCAGCCGGAGCGCCTCCTAGCTTTGCCATCTCCGGCGAGAGCGAATTCGCGGCGGTGCGAAGTCACCCTGCTGGATCTGGCGCAGGCCGCTGGCTCGTCGCTTGCTCCGCCTCGATGGCGATGGTTGTCCCCAAGAGCAAGGGGCTCATCCGGAGTCTCGTGCGGGGCTTCGCGCGCACCAAGAAGCGCCACCCCGCCGAAGCGGGCGCCGGCCGGCTCGCCGAACCCGCGATTTGCGAGCGCTGCGGTGCCGTCTTCTCTCGCCGGGCGTGGCGTCGTGATCGCAGGATCACCGGCGCACTGCTCGCCCGCGCCGCCTGGGTGCGCTGCCCTGCGTGCGTCCAGACCGCCGCGAGCCTGGGCTTCGGGCGCGTGGTCATCCGCGGGGCCTACGCGCTGGCGCACGAACCCGCGATCCGGCGCCGCATCGCCAACGTCGCCGCCCGCGCGGCGCGGACGCAGCCCGAGCGGCGCCTGAGCTCCATCGAGCGGCGCGACGACCGGATCGAGGTGATCACGACGTCGCAGAAGCTCGCCCACCGGATCGTGCACGAGCTCAAGAAGGCCTTCCGCGGCCGCGCCAGCTACGCGTGGTCCGACGACGGCACGCTCTTCGCGACGTGGGAGCGGGAGCGGTAGGGCGCTGGCTCGCAACCGGAATGCCGAGGATCCACCGGCTCGCGGCGATCGGGGCGGCAGCGCTCGCGGTGGCGGCGCTCGCGGCGTGGCAAATGGCGCCGGCGCTGTTCGGCAACCGCGACACCCGCGTCCTCGAGCTCTCGGGCAACATCGAGGCCCACGAGAGCATCGTCGCGTTCAAGGCGGTGCAGTCGCGGATCGTCGCGCTGCCGTTCGACGAGGGCCAGTGGGTCGACGCCGGCACGGTCCTCGCCCGCCTCGACGACGCGGATTACCGCCAGCAGGCGACGATCGACGAGGCCCTGCTCCGGGCACGACGGACCCAGCTCGCATCGGCCGAGAAGGCGCTGGAGGCGGCGCACGAGACGGTCCTCGCCGATCTCGCCGACCGGGCGCAGCGCGGGCTCGACCACCGGCGCCTCGCCACGCTCTTCGCAGACAGCGTGGTGTCCCGCGACGCGTTCGACCGGGCCGCGACGGCCCTCAAGCAGTCCGACGCGATTCTGCAGCGCGACCGCGCGCTCGAGACGGCGCGAGGCCGCGACGTCGCCGTCGCCCGCGCGGGCGTGCGCAGCGCGCGCGAGCAGCTCCGCCTCGCGCGCATCCTCCTCGACTACACGGTGCTGCGGGCGCCCTTCGCCGGCGTGATCCTCGTCCGCCAGGCGGAGCTGGGCGAAGTGATGCTGCCCGGCACGCCGGTCGTCACGCTCGCCGACCTCGATCACGTCTGGCTCCGCGCCTACGTCCGCGAGACCGACCTCGGCCGCATCCGCTGGGGCCAGGCCGCCGTGATCCGCACCGACACCTATCCGGATCGGCGCTACGCGGGCCGTGTGTCCTTCATCGCCTCGAAGGCCGAGTTCACCCCGAAGAGCGTCGAGACGCACGCGGAGCGGGTGACGCTCGTTTACCGCGTGCGCATCGACGTCGAGAACCCGGGTCACGAGCTGAAGCCCGGCATGCCCGCCGACGCGACCATCGTGCTCGCATCCGGAGAGGCCCATGGCTGAGCCCGCCGTCGACGCCCGGGAGCTCACCCGGCGCTTTGCGGAGACGCTCGCGGTCGACCGCCTGAGCTTCGTCGCCGGGGCGGGCGAGATCTTCGGCCTCGTCGGGCCAGACGGCGCGGGCAAGACCACCACGCTGCGCATGCTCGCCGGCGTCCTCAGGCCCGACGGCGGCTCGGCGACCGTCGCGGGCTTCGACGTCGTGCGCGACCCCGAGGGCGTCAAGCGCCACATCAGCTACATGCCGCAGGGCTTCGGGCTCTACGAGGACCTCACCGTCGACGAGAACATCCACTTTTACGCGGACGTGTTCGGCGTCGGACGGGCCGCACGCGCGGAGCAGGCGCGGCGCCTGCTCGAGGCCACGGGCCTGGCGCGCTTCCGCGATCGCCTCGCCGGCCAGCTCTCCGGGGGCATGAAGAAGAAGCTCGCGCTCGCCTGCGCGCTCGTGCACACGCCGCGCGTGCTGCTGCTCGACGAGCCCACGACGGGCGTCGATCCCGTGTCCCGGCGCGACTTCTGGCGCCTCCTCTACGATCTCGCCGCCCGGGGGGCGGCCATCGTCGTGTCCACGGCGTACCTCGACGAGGCCGAGCGCTGCCACCGCGTGGCCCTCCTCCACCGGGGGCGGCTCCTGCGCTGCGAGACCCCGACGCGTCTCAAGGCTGCCATGCCCGGCGCGGTCGTGCGCGTCGCCACGCCCACGCCCGACGCCGTGCGGGGCGCGCTGCGGGATGCGGCCGGCGTGACCGGCGCGCTCGTCGTCGGCAACGGCGTGCATCTCGTCGTCGACGACGCAATCCGGCGGGTGCCCGAGCTGCGCGCCCGCCTGGCCGCGGCAGGCGTCGCCGCCACGGAGATCGCCCCGGTCGCGCCCACCTTCGAGGACGTCTTCGTGGCGTCGGTGAGCGGCGGCGCATGACCGACGCCGCGGTCGTCGTCGAGGAGCTCGTCAAGCGCTTCGGCACGTTCGCGGCCGTCGACCGCGTGAGCTTCGAGGTGCGGCGCGGCGAGGTGCTCGGGTTCCTCGGCCCCAACGGCGCGGGCAAGTCCACCATCATCCGCATCCTCTGCGGGCTGTTGCGGCCGACGTCCGGCCGGGTGCAGGTCGCGGGCCTCGACGTGACGCGCGAGCCCGAAGCGGTGCGCGCGCGCATCGGGTACGTTTCCCAGCGCTTCTCGCTCTACGACGACCTGACCGCGCTCGAAAATCTCCGGCTCTTCGCCGGCCTCTACGGGGTCCCGCGGGGGGCGCGCGCGGATCGCATCCGCTGGGCCGTCGAGACGGCCGGCCTCGCCGGCCGGGAGACCGCGCTCGTCGGCACGCTCGCCGGCGGCTGGAAGCAGCGCCTCGCGCTCGGCTGCGCGGTGCTCCACCGCCCGCCGATCCTCTTCCTCGACGAGCCGACCTCCGGCGTCGATCCGCTCTCGCGGCGGCAGTTCTGGGAGCTGATCCACCACCTCGCCGCAGGCGGCGTCACCGTGTTCGTCTCGACGCACTACCTGGACGAGGCCGAGTACTGCAACCGCCTCGCGCTGATCGACCGCGGCCGCCTGGTCGCCCTCGGCACCCCGGCCGAGCTGCGGAGCACCGCGCTCGGCGGCACGCTGCTGCGGGTGGAATGCGCGCCCCTCGGCGCGGCGCTCGCCGTGCTCGAGCGCACGCCGGGCGTGCTCGAGGCCGCGGTGTTCGGCGACGCCCTCCACGTGAGGGTGCCCGACGCCGCCGCCGCGCTCTACACGCTTTCGCGCGCGCTCGCCGCAGAAGGCCTGCGCTGCACAGGGATCGAACCCATCGCGCCCACGCTCGAGGACGTCTTCGTGTACCTCGTGGGGACGGCGCCGTGACGTGGCGGCGCACCACAGCGATCGCGCGCAAGGAGCTCCTCCACGTCCGGCGCGATCCCCGCAGTCTCCTGATCGCGCTCCTCCTGCCGATCATGCAGATGCTCCTCCTCGGCTACGGCGCGACGCTCGACGCGAAGCACCTCGCCGTCTATGCCTTCGACCGCGACGGGAGCCAGACGAGCCAGGCGCTGCTCGAGCGCTTCCGGGCCTCGGCGTACTTCGACCTCGTGCGCACGGTGGACCGCTACGCGGATCTCGCCGCCGCCGTCGACGCCGGCCGCGCGAGGCTCGCCCTGGTCGTGCCGCCCGACTTCTCGCGCCGGCTGCGGGCGGGCGGGACGACCACCGTCCAGGCGATCGTCGACGCCACCGACGACAACACCGCCAATCTCGCCACGGCCTACGCGGAGGCCGTCGTCGATCGCTTCTCCGCGGACCTCCAGCTCGACTGGCTCCGCCGCGAGGGCCTCCCGGACCGCGCGGCGGCGCCGCCGATCTCCGTCGAGGTGCGCACCTGGTACAACGAGGACCTCGAGAGCCGCAACTTCATCGTGCCGGGCGTCGTCGCGCTCGTGATGGCGCTCGTCGGCGCGCTGCTCTCCTCGCTCACCATCGCGCGCGAGTGGGAGCGCGGCACGATGGAGCAGCTCGTGTCGACGCCGGTGACCGCGCGGGAGATCATGCTCGGCAAGCTCCTGCCGTACTTCGCGATCGGCCTCGTCGACGCGGCGCTTTGCGTGGGCGTCGGGATCGGCTGGTTCGGCGTGCCGTTTCGGGGCACCGTGGGAACGCTCGTCGTCGCGACGGCGCTCTATCTCGTGGTCGTCCTCGGGATCGGCTTCGCGATCTCGGTGGCGATTCCCAACCAGCTCGGCGCGAGCTCGATCGCGATCCTGGTGACGCTGCTCCCGACGAACATGCTCTCCGGCTTCGCGTTCCCCATCGACCAGATGCCGGCGCCGATCCGCGCCGTGAGCTACGTCGTCTGGGCGCGCTACTACCTCACGATTCTCAAGGCGGTGTTCCTGAAGGGCAGCGGCCTCGGCACGCTCGCGGGCCCGCTCGGGGCGATGGCCCTCTACGCCGCCATAGTCGGCACGGTGGCGACCCGGGCGTTCCGCAAGACGCTCGATTGAGGGCGAATTCGTGGTCGGACGGATCGTGCCGCTGGTGGTGAAGGAGCTGCTGCAGCTTCGACGCGACCGCTACGCGCTCGTCCGGCTCGTCGTGCTCGTGCTCGTGCAGCTCTTCATGTTCGGCTACGCGGCGACCTTCGAGGTGCACCGGGTCGCCACCGCGGTTCTCGACCGGGACCAGAGCCAGGAGAGCCGCGAGCTGCTCTCCCGGTTCACCGCGAGCGGCCGCTTCGAGGTGACGGCGGTCGCCGGCGACGTGCGCGAGCTCACGCGCCTCGTCGACACGGGGCAGGTGACCGTCGCCGTGCAGATCCATCCCGGCTTCGCCGCGCGACTGCGCAAGGGCGACACGGCCCCCGTGCAGGTGATCGTCGACAGCACGAACTCGAACACCGCGCTGGTCGCGCTCGGGTACGTGAGCCGGATCGTGGACGCCTTCGCCGAGGACTACGCCACGGATCGGGTGGCGCGCAGTGCCCCGGCGCGCCTGCGGCGCATCCCGCGCGTCGTCCTGGCCCCTCGGCCCTGGTACAACCCGAGCCTCGAGAGCCGCTGGTACTTCGTGCCCGGGGTGATCGGGAGCTTGATGCTCGTCATCACGGTCAATCTCACGGCGTTTGCCGTGGTGCGGGAGCGCGAGATCGGCACCCTCGAGCAGATCATGGTGACGCCGATCCGGCCCGTGGAGTTCGTCCTCGGCAAGACCCTCCCCTCGTTCCTAATCGGCCTCGGCGAGATGGTGCTGATCACGCTCGTCGGCACCCTCTGGTTCCGCGTGCCGTTCCGCGGCGATCCGGTCGTCTTGCTGCTCGGCTCGTCGCTCTTCTTGACGAGCACGCTCGGCATGGGGCTGCTCATCTCGACGCTGTGCCGGACCCAGCAGCAGGCGTTCGCGTCGAGCTTCTTCGTGCTGATGCCCGCCTTCGTGCTGTCGGGATTCAGCTTTCCGATCGCGAGCATGCCCCCCGTCCTCCAGTGGATCACCTACGCGATCCCGCTCCGCTACTTCCTCGTGGTGCTGCGCAGCACGTTCCTGAAGGGTGTGGGGCTCCGCGTCCTGTGGCCCGAGATGCTCGCGATGGCGGCGATCGGCGTGACGATGGTCGCGGTGAGCGCGCTCCGCTTCCGGAAGTCACTCGAGTGAGGGGCCGCGGCGGCGGTAGAACCAGCGCTTGACGCGCTCCACCGCGAGCAGGTACGCGCCTACGAGGATCGCCACGAGCGCGAGGAAGCTCGGCGGCAGCGGCACGAAGCCGAAGGGCACCGCCGCCGGCGTGAGCGGCAGGACGACCGCCGTGGCGACGACGCCGAGCGAGGTCGCCGCGAGCCAGGGGCTCGGCCGGCTGCGGAGCGGGCTGCGCGCGGTGCGGATGACGAAGATCACCAGCACCTGCGTGGCGAGCGACTCGACGAACCAGCCCGTGTGGAAGACGGCCTCGCTCGCGTGCAGCACGTGGAGGAGGAGGAAGAACGTGAGGAAGTCGAACACCGAGCTCACCGGGCCCACCGCGAGCATGAAGTCGCGCACGAAGGCCATGTCCCAGCGGCGCGGGCGCGCCAGCGCCGCCGCGTCCACATCGTCCATCGGGATGGGGAGCTCCGAGACGTCGTAGAGGAGGTTGTTCAGCAGGATCTGGACGGGCAGCATGGGGAGGAACGGCAGCAGCGCAGCAGCGCCGGCCATGCTCACCATGTTCCCGAAGTTCGAGCTGGTCGCCATCATGATGTACTTCATGATGTTGGCGAAGGTTCGGCGCCCCTCGAGGACGCCGTCGTGCAGCACGCCGAGATCGTGCTCGAGCAGGATGAGCGCCGCCGCCTCCTTGGCGACGTCCACCGCGCCGTCGACGGAGAGGCCGACGTCGGCGGAATGGAGGGACGGCGCGTCGTTGATGCCGTCGCCGAGGAAGCCGACCACGTGGCCGCGGCGCTTGAGGGCGAGGATGATGCGGTTCTTCTGCGCCGGCGTGACCCGGCAGAAGAGGGTCGTGCGCTCGACCAGCGCCCCGACGGCCTGGTCGTCGAGGTGGGCGATCTCGGCGCCGGTGACGACGCCCGCGACCGGGATGCCGAGCGCCGCGCAGAGGTGCTCGGTCACCAGCTCGCTGTCGCCGGTCAGCACCTTGAGCGCGACGCCGCTCGCCCGCAGCGCGTCCACCGCCGCCCGGGCGCTCGCCTTCGGCGGATCGAAGAACGCGGCGAGCCCCGCGAAGACGAGCTCGGTCTCGTCGTCGACGACCGCGTGGACCTGGTCGGGCGGGACCGGACGCCACGCGATGCCGAGCACACGGTAGCCGTCGCGGCCGAACTGCTCGCACTGTTCGCGGAGCCGCGCTGCCGTCTCCGCGTCGAGCGGGCGGAGGTCCGCGGGGCCGTCCGCCTCGTAGCGGGTCGAGAGGCGGAGCATGTCCTCGAAGGCGCCCTTCACGACGAGCAGGCGCGTGTGTCCGTCGTCGACGAGCACGGAGACGCGACGGCGCTCGAAGTCGAACGGCACCTCGTCGATCTTCCGCCAGGCCGTGACGCTCGGGCGGGCCGCGTGCGCGAGGATGGCGTCGTCGAGCGGGCTTTTGAGGCCGGTCTCGAAGTAGCTGTTGAGGTAGGCGAGGAAGAGCACGCGCTCGCTCTCCCGGCCGAGCGCGTCGCGGTGGTGGGCGAGGTGGATCCGCGCCTCGGTGAGCGTCCCCGTCTTGTCCGTGCACAGCACGTCCATGCTGCCGAGGTCGTGGATGGCCGCGAGGCGTTTCACGATCACCTTCTTCCCGGCCATGCGCAGCGCCCCCCGCGCGAGGCACACCGACACGATCATGGGCAGGAGCTCCGGCGTGAGTCCCACGGCGAGGGCCAGCGCGAAGAGGAAGGACTCGAGCCATGGCCGGCGCAGCGCCGCATTGACGAGGATGACGGCGAGCACGAGGAGGATCGTGAGACGCATGACGAAGAGGCCGAAGGCCTGCGTCCCCTGCTCGAAGGCGGTGACCGGTGCCCGCGCGCTCACCGTCGCGGCAATGTCGCCGAGCGCGGTGCGCGCGCCGGTGCGCTCGATCTCCACGACGGCCGTGCCGCTCACCACCGACGTGCCCATGGAGACCGCGCTCGCGCCGTCGTCGTCCGGCGACGCGCGGGCGTGCTTCTCGACCGGATACGGCTCGCCGGTGAGCAGCGCCTGATTGACGAAGAAGTCGCGGGCCTCGAGCACCCGGCCGTCCGCGGGGACGAGGTCCCCGGCGGCGAGACGGACCACGTCGCCGGGCACGAGCTCGGCGACCGGGATCTCGCAGGCCACGCCGTCGCGCAGCACCGTGGCGCGCACGGCGACCGACGCCTTGAGCCGCTCGGCCGCCCGCCCCGCGCGGTGCTCCTGGAGGAAGTCGAGCGTCACGCTGAGCACGACGATGACCGCGATGATCCCGAAGCTCGTGACCTCGCCCGTGAGCGCAGCGACGGCGCTCGCCGCGAGCAGGAGCAGGACGAGCGGATTGCGGAAGCGGGCGAGGAACTCGAGGGCGAGCCGCCGGGGGCGGTGCGGGGCGACCACGTTGGGGCCGTAGCGCGCGAGCCGCGCGCGGGCTTCCGCGCTGGTGAGTCCCGGGGTCAAAGGCCGAGCTGGATCGGGTCGTAGCCCGCCCGCGCCACGGCGCGCCGAGTGGCCTCGGCGACGAGCGCACTATCGACGTGCGGATGCACCGGCACCTCGGGCGCGGCGCAGAGCGCCGCGGCGAGCGCGTCCGCCTCCGCGCCTGCCAGCCGCTCGCAGGCCGCGTACACGCCGTCGGGCCCCTCCTCGCGCGCGTTGTGCTGCGCGAGGATCGTGCGCAGCGCGTTGCCGATCGCCGGCGTCGGCGACGGGACGAGGAGCGCGGCGAGCGCGCCATGCTCCAGGCGCAGCGCGGTGGCGGCCGGGAGCGGCGCGCCGCCGCACGCGCGCTGCGCCGCCGGGAGGAGGATCTTCTCCTCCATGCCGATGTGCCGGAGGAGCCCGCGCCGGAACGCGTCGTACGCCTCGCTGTCGACGCTCCCCGCGCTCGCGAACGCGCGGCGGAGGAGCGCGTCGAGGCGCTCGTGGTCGGCGACGAGCAGGCGTACGATCGGCCCGGGCACGCTCCCTTTCGTTTCCATCCCGACGCTCGCGGAGCAAGTCCCTTGCCAGCCTCCAGTGCAACGCCGAGCGCCCGGTGTTGCCGGGTTTTGGAATCGGCCGACCGGATGGTCCGCCGGCCGTTCTCGTGCTAGCGAGGGCGCAGAGGAGGTGGCCATGGCCAAGCGGACCCCCAAGCCGAAGCAGCGCCGCCCGCGCGCGGCACGCAGCACGGCGCTCGTCCCGCAGGTGGAGCGCTGGACGCCCGCGGCGTCCCCGCCGAGCCCGTTCGCGCTCATGCGCCGCTTCGCCGAGGAGATGGATCGGTTCTTCGAGGACCTCCGTCTCGGCTCCTCGTCCCTGCTGCCGCGCCTCGAGCCGCCGTGGGCGAGCCGGGAGGCCGCGCAGGGCGAGTGGTTCCCGAGCCTGGAGGTCACCGAGCGCGGCGGCAAGCTCGTCGTCCGCGCGGACCTCCCCGGGCTCACGAAGGACGACGTGAAGGTCGAGGTGCGCGAGGACGCCCTCTGCATCGAGGGAGAGCGGCGGCAGGAGCGGGAGGAGAAACGCAAGGGCTTCTACCGCAGCGAGCGCAGCTACGGCCGGTTCTACCGGGAAGTGCCGCTGCCCGAGGGCGTCGACGCCGAGCAGGCGAAGGCCACGTTCAAGAACGGCGTGCTCGAGGTGACGATGCCCGCGCCGCCGCGGCCCGCCAAGGGACGGCAGGTGCCGATCGAAGAGGCATCCTAGCTAGGGCGCAGGCTCGTAGGCCAGCACTTCAACCAGCAGCACACGCCGGCTCGCCGTCCCGACCGTCCGGCGATAGCGCACGAGCCGTCCGGTTTCGGGTTCGAACTGCGCCCGCAGGTCGATCGGCGGCACGTCGCCCACGCGCGGGACGTCGGCGAGGCGGAGGTCCTCGCGCAGCAGATGGAACAGGCCGGGAACCGAGTAGTCGCGCGTGTCACCGGCGGGAATGACCTCGCCGCTGTCGCGTTCGATGGCCGTCACCCGCCCCCGATCGACGACCACGTCGTAGACGGCCGCCGCGAAACGGGGCGGACGGATGCGCACGACCAGGTGATACGAGGCGGCCCCGTGCGCCGCCCAGCGGTGCTCGGCCGCCGCCAGCGTCGCCTCGGTCAGCACCTCCATGGGCGGCCGCGCACAAGCCGCCAGGAGCGGCAGGCCGGCCGCCCATGCGCGCAGCAGCTTGCCGGCCGCTCCCATTTGCTGCGGCGCCGGACGGCCGGCTAGCGCAGGGCGCGAACGATCTCCTCCTCGTGCGCCGCCCACTCCCGATCGTACACGCTCCACTCGCCGTCCTCGACCTGCACCTCCCGCACCAGCACCCGCCCCCGCGAGAGGATGAACCACGCGAGCGGCAGCACGCCCCCGAAGAGGAAGACCAGCCCCCCGATCGTGCGCAGCCAGGTGAGGGTGCGGAACACCGGGCCCGTGACGAATTCGTTCGTCCGCCCGTACCAGAAGCCGTGGGTGACGACCGCCGCCAGCTGGTAGAGCCCCACGGGGAAGAGATCGAGCGTCATCATGAGCACGACCCCGAGCTGCAGCGACCAGAAGGCCGTCTTGATCAGGCGCTCGTTCCACGCGCGCCGCGGGAAGAGGTGCTGGCAGCAGAAGAGCAGCCCCGCGAGCGCCACGTTGCCCTTCACGCCGAACATCGCCGCGTGGGCGTGGTTGCCGGTGAGATACGTTCCGTGCTCGAAGTAGTTGACGATCGGGAGGTTGATCAGCGAGCCGAACACGCCCGCGCCGACGATGTTCCAGAAGTTCACCGCGAGCACGAAGAGCCAGACGCCCTCCATCACGAACTTCTGCCGACCCGCCTCGAGGTGCTCGCCGGCGCGGATCTTCTCGTTGCGCATGCGCCACGCGTCGAGCGTGATCAGCAGCAGCGGCAGCACCTGCAGCGTCGAGAAGACGCTCCCGAGCGCGATGATCCCCGTCGGCTTCGCGATCCAGTAGAAGTTGTGCGAGATGCCGACGATGGCGGTGACGAGAAACATCATCACCGCGAGGAAGATGACCCGCTCCGCCATCGCGCGGTTGAGCAAGCCCATCTGCACCAGCATGTAGCCGACGATGCAGGTCGTGAAGACCTCGAACGTCACCTCGACCCACATGTGGACGGTCATCCAGCGCCAGTAATCCGCAATGGCGAAGTTGCCGCTCGTCGTGGCCCCGAGCCCGAAGAACAGGAAGAGGACCATGATGCCGCTGCCGTAGAAGAGCCAGGCGGGAACCGACCACAGGTTTTGCCGGGTGATCCAGCGCCGCACGCCACGGAAGATGATCACGATCCAGAGCACGAACGAGGCCAGCATGAGGACGTGCCAGAGGCGGCCGAGCTCGAGAAACTCCCATCCCTGGCTTCCGAGCCAGTACGCCAGCGTGTCGCTGAGGTACCCCATCTGCCCGAAGTAGATCCCGAACAGCGCACCGGCCCCGACGATCACACACAGCGTGAAGAGCAGGTTGATGAGCAGCCGCTGTCCCTTGGGGACCGGCGAGAGCTTCGGCAGGAAGAAGATCGTGTAGCCCACCCAGCACATGAAGAACCAATAGATCTGCAGGATCGTGTGCCAGGAGCGCGTCACCGTAAAGGGGATCGACAGCCCGAGCACGTGTACCATCGCCTGACCGGGCCCGCCGCCCACGAAGTCCTCGGCGCTCAGAATGCCGGCCAGCACCTGCACGAGGAAGAGCACGATGGCGAAGGCGAAGAACTTGTAGGTCGCGCGCTGCGTGGGGCGGACGAAGTCGTAGTCCTTCTCGAGCTCCATCGTGGTGAGGGTGCCGCCGTTTGCGCCGTTGAACGGGTCGCCGGGCAGCTCCTTCATCTGTCCGTAGACGTAGAGAACGAGCATGGCACCGGCGAAGAGGGCGAGGATCGAGAGGAAGCTCCAGAGGATCGTCGGCATGGTCGGGAGGTTGCCGGCGTCGGGATCGTAGGGCCAGTTGTGCGTGTAACTGTAGGGTTCGCCCGGTCGCGTGGCCCCGGACACCCAGCCCCCCCAGAAGAAGTACGCCGCGAGCGCCTTCAGGTCGGCCGGATCCGTGATGTAGCCGCGCAGTCGAAACGCCTGCGCATAGCTCGGGTCGGTGAACATCCGCGTGTAGTGCACCTCCAGGTCGCGGTACGCCTGGATCTGGGCGTCGTTGAGTCGGATGACTTGGGCCTCCTCGTCGTAGCCGTTCGCCTTGATCTCCCGCGCGACCCGCACCGTGATCGCATCCCGATCCGCCTGCGTGAGCGGTCGCTCCTTCGCGAGCTGCGCCTCGTAGAAGGCCCGCATGGAGAGCACCGTGCGGTGGAGGGCATCGGCCGAAAAGTCGGGGCCGCGCTCGGCGCCGTCGCCCCAGAAGGAGCCCCAGGCCATCAGGCCGCGGAGGTGGAACAGCTCCTGGCCCCGCCGGATCTGGTCGAGCGGGATCACCGTCTCGCCCGTCGTGGCCGACACGAAGGCGACCTTCGGGGGCGCCCCCGTGTACGTCCACATGCCGAGCGCGACGAGGCCGACGGTGCTGATCGCCGCGACCACGGCGAATTGCACCCACCAGTTGGGCTTGGCGAGCAGCCACTTTCCGAGGTTGCGCCGCATCCGCGACCCGTTGGCCCGCCGGTTCACATTGGCCCCCATGCGATTCCTCCTCGCGTCGCATCCTAGGGTCGCGGCGCCGGCGGTGTAAAAGCGGCGGATGCCTCATTTCCATGGTGCAGATGCCTCATTTTGCCGCCGGGGGGCTCGACGCCACTGGCATCGGCGTGATCCCGTCTCACGGGTGCGGACCGCACGGGAGAGCGAGCCCGGCGGCAAGCGGCGTCCCGCCGAGGCAGCCGACGTGATTGCGCGCCGGGCGCCCGCCTGCCACGCATAGGGCCGTGGCGCAGTCCTTCGAGGTGGTCATCGTCGGCGGCGGCATCGCCGGCGCCTCCCTCGCCTACTTCCTCGCCGAGCGCGGCCTCGGCGACGTGCTCGTGCTCGAGCGCGAGGCGCAGCCCGGCATGCACGCAACCGGACGCAGCGCCGCGTCGCTCGTCGAGTGGGACGCCGTGCCGGCGCTCCGCCAGCTCAAGCGCCTCGGCGCGCGCTTCCTGCGGCATCCGCCGCCCGGCTTCTCGACCCAGCCGCTGCTCGACCCGTGGGGCGTCCTCGTGACCTTCCAGGAGCCCCTCTGGACGATCGCGCGCCACATCGCCGACGAGCTCGCCGACGGCGGCACGGCCGTCCGCGTGCTCGGCCTCGCGCAGGTCCTCGAGCGCGTCCCCGTGCTCTCGCCGCGCTGGCTCGACGGCGGCCTCCTGTTGCCCGAGGACGGACACATCGACGTCCACGCGCTGCTCTGGGGCTATCTCCGCCACGCGCGGCGGCGCGGCGTCGAGTGCCGCTGCGGGGTCGAGGTGCAGGGCCTGATCGTCGAGGGCGGCCGCTGCCGCGGGGTGGTGACGGCCGCCGGACCGATCGCCGCGCGCTGGGTCGTCAACGCCGCCGGGGCCTGGGCGGCCGAGCTCGGGCACCTGGCCGGTGCCGCGCCGATCCCACTCGTGCCCCACCGCCGCACGATCGTCACGTTCGCCGCCCCCGACGGCGTCGACGTGCGCGGCTGGCCGCTCGTCTCGAACGAATCGCACCGGCTCTACTTCGCGCCCGAGTCGGGCGGGCTGCTCGTCTGCCCCATGGACGAGGAGCCGATGGCCCCGTGCGACGCACACCCGGAGGAGCGGGTGGTGGCCGAGGCGCTCGACCGGCTCGCGCGGCTCGCGCCGCCGCTCGCGCCGCGCGCGCTCAGGCGGCGGTGGGCGGGGTTGCGCACCTTCGTGCCCGACCGCGTGCTCGTCGTGGGCGAGGACCCCCAGGTGCGCGGGTTCTTCTGGCTCGCGGGGCAGGGCGGCTGCGGCATCGAGACGAGCCCGGCGGTCGGCCAGATCGCCGCCGACCTGCTGCTCGATGGGCGCACCGAGCGATTCGACGCGCGTCTGCTCGCGCCGGCGCGGTTTGCGACCTGACCGGACCCGCGGCGGCCGCCGGGCCGCCGCCGTCGTCAGAAGCGGGTCGGCACTGCCGCCGCGCCGTCGAAGAAGCGCTGCAGGCTCTCGTTGTAGCGATAGAAGGCGTCCGTCTCGAGCTGATTGGGCCCGGTGACGCGCATCGGATCGTCGGGAAAGGTGAGGTAGTTGAGCGTGTGCTGGAGATCCGCGGCGCCGTGCGTGCGGATGTTCTCGATCATCTCGCGCCAGACCGCGAACGGCGCCTCGAGCACGAAGTGACCGGGCGCGGCGTCCTCGAGGCGGCCGAGGCGCCGGATCGATTTCACGCCGAAGGACTCGAAGACGATCTCGTAGAGATCGCTGCGCTCGGGCCGGTCGATTTTGACGACCATGGTGCAGTCGATCGAGCCGAGGCGCCGATAGTGCTCGGCGTCCGCGCGCATGCGCGCAGCGAGCGCCTCGAACCACTCGGGCGACGCGAATTGCAGCGCTGAGGCCATGGTGCTCGAGCCCTCCTCTTCAGGCCGCGAGGTCCTCGTAGGGAATGTCCTTCGGGATCGTCAGGCGCGGCTCGCGGTCGAGGCCCGCGATCCGGAGGCGGTTGAGGTACTCCTTCACCTGCTTCCCGTAGATGAACGCCATGCGCGCCATCCCCTGCTCGATGTTGGCGAGCCCGCCGCCGGCGAGGATCGCCCGCGGCCCCCATGTCTGGGGCTCGAGCGTGAGGGAGAAGATCGCCTGCTCGCCCACGTCGAGCATCGCGTGGATCTGCGGTTCCCGTTCCGGATGGCGCTCGAGGAAGTACTTGAGGTGCTTCACGCCGTAGGCCACGTGCCGTGCCTCGTCCTGCATGCACAGGCGGAAGATCTTCTTCTCGACCTCGGTGGGGGCGAGGAACTCACCCTGCCGGAAGAGCGTCAGCACGAACCCCTCGCCGAAGATGTGCATGAGGGCGCTCGCGGTCGCGTAGTCGGGCGCTTCGAGGATCGCCGCGAGCAGCTCCTCTTGCCCGGGCGAGGCCATGAGCAGGCCGCCGCCGTTGGCGAGCGCCCGCTTGCGGAAGACGTCGAGGTGGCGCGCCTCGTCCATGATCTGGGTGGCCAGAAAGAGCTTCACCTCGTGGAAGTCGTGGTTGATCCGACAGAGCCACTTGGCCGGCATGTCGCCGGCGACGAACTCGACCTCGGTGAGGCCCGTGCACATCTGGCAGACCGCCTTCTCGATGTCGTCGGGCAGCTTCTGGAGCTTGTCCCAGGGGATGTCGGTGACCGAGTTCCACTGTCGCACGACGGCCTCGTCGTAGAGCGACGCGGCATTCTCCGCCCAGACCTCGGACATCTCGTTGAGGGTGTACATGCCGAGCGAGCGGGTGCCCGCAGGCACGTAGGAGCCCCGGGGTGCCATGCTGCCGTGGGCCGAACCGTGCTCGGGGATCTGCGCGTAGTGACCGGTCTCGATGTCGACGAGCCGCAGCTCGCCGGGCCGGTGCTCGACCCGGTGCCCCCAGCCCGCCGGGTTCGCCTCCATCCATGCGAGGTCGAGGTTGCCCCGGGCCATCTCCCGAATCCGATCGAGCCCCATCTCCACCGTGGGCGAGTACTTTGCCATGGCACCTCCCCTGGCTCCCCGGCTGGGGAGCCGCATTGCCCTTCTGCCCGTGTGCAGCGCGCTACGGTATGACGGCGGTCATATCGGCCTTCAGCCGCGGGGTCGCTGCCGCGATGCGGTTCACGCAGGCCACGGCTTCGAGCCGGTTGTGCACCTTGAGCTTCGCAAAGATGTTCTGGATGTGGTTGCGAACCGTGGCCTTGCTGATGAAGAGCTGATCGGCGATGGCCGCGGTGCTCGCCCCGGCGCGCATGAGGGTGATCACCTGCAGCTCGCGCCGGCTGAGCTCCGCGACCGGCGAGAGACCCTCGCCGCTCGCGAGCTCGAGCTTCGTCTGGGCGAGCTGCTGCCGGACGAGCAGCTCGATCTGATGCGCCGCCGTCACGTCGCGGAAGAGATGGACGATCGTCGGCGGTCGCCCGTCCCCGGTCGGGACGGCCACGCAGCTCACGTCGATCCACAGCGGCTGCCCGGTCTTGGTCCGGGTCGCCATGTCGAAGTGCTCGACCAGATCGCCGCCGTGCAGGAGCGTCCGGATCGGACACGGCCAGCCGCACAGCCGGTTCCCGTTGCCGTCGCATCCGCCAAACACGTCGCGGCACGGGCGGCCGACGACCTGATCGGCGGCGTAGCCGAGGAGGCGTTCCGCGGCCTGGTTCCAGAAGAGAATCTCGCCGCGCGGTCCGCTCACCCAGACGCCGTCCGCCGTGTTGGCGAAGAGCCTCGAGATCGCCGCCAGCGATTCCTTCGACCGGCGGGCGCGCGCGCCGCGGCCCGACGTGCCACGCCGCCGCGTTCGACGCCCGGCAGGTGCTCTCACGGCCCGTCCTCCTTCCCGACCGTCATCGCCGATCTCGTCGCCGACCCCGAGGGCGGTGGAGGCCTCAGCGCGGTGCGGCATAGACGCCGGGGGCCCCGGGGCGCAGCCGCGCGGCCAGCAGCCGGGCCTGCGGCTTCTCGGAAACGGTCTTCGGGATCTCGTCGACGACCTGCAGCCAGGAGGGCACCGCGTTCGCCTCGAGGCCGCGCCGGCAGGCGGCGAAGATCGCCTGCGGATCGAAGCGCACGCCGGGCGCGGGCACGATCGCCGCGACGATGTCCTGCTCGCCCGGCGCGCCGGAAGCCGCCGGCACCCCGTAGACGAACACGTCGGCGACCGCCGGATGCTCGGCGATCACCTTCTCGACGAAGCCCGGGTTGATGAAGTCGCCGCTGCGCCTGATGCCGCCGCCCTTGCGGTAGTCGAAGTAAAACCAGCCCTCCGCGTCCCGATGGCCCATGTCTCCGCTGTGGAGCCAGCCGCCCGCGGTCTTGGCGCGGGAGGCGTCGGGGTCGCCCAGGTACTCGACGGTGGCGGGCTCGCCGGTGGCCGGACGGGACACGATCTCGCCCACCACGCCCGGCGGGCACTCGGCACCGTGCTCGTCCACGATCTTCATCTCGATCCCGGGCGCCGGCCGCCCGAAGCTCGCCGGTGGACCGACCCCGGGCGGACGAAACGCGAGCCCTCCCTCGATGGCCCCGTACCACTCGAAGATGCGCACGCCGAAGCGCCGCTCGAACGGCTCGACGAGGGCCCCCGGCATCCCCGCGTCGATCACGACCCGCACCGGGTTGTCGGCGTCGTCGGGACGCGGCGGCTCGGCGTAGATCGCCGTCGCCATGCCGCCGAGCATCGAGAAGGTCGTGCAGCCGTAGGCGCGGCAGACGTCCCACAGGCGCGACTTCGTGAAGCGGCGGCTGAACACGGCGCGCAGCCCCAAGTGGAGCGCGGGGCCGAGCGTCACCGCCTGCGCGTTGCCGTGGGCGAGCGAGAGGCCGGTGTAGGGCCGTTCGTCGGCCTGGTAGCCGAGGAGCACGCCCAGCATCGCGAAGAGCCCGAAGCGCCCGTTCGGGAAGACGACGCCGCGAGGATCGCCCGTCGTGCCCGACGTGTAGATGATCTGCAGCGGATCGCTCGGCCCTTCGAGCCGCACATCCACGCTGCGCTCTGGTCCCGCGAGCACCTCCTCGATCGGGGCCTCGGCGCCCGTGCGCGGGACGGCGTCGGCCTCGCCGGTGGTGAGCGCGAGCACCCAGCCCGGGGCCACCGCCTGGCGCAGCGCCTCGAGGCAGTAGTCCGCCGCGACGACGCCGACGCAGCCGGCATGGCGGAGCGTGTACGCGAGCTTCTCGCCGCGCGTCCGCGGGTCGATCGGCACCGCGACGCCGCCCGTGATCGAGGCGGCGGCGAGCGCCTCGACGAACTCGGGGTGATTGCGCATGAGGAGGCCGAAGCGCTCGCCGCGCGCAAGGCCGCGGCGCACGAGCCACCACGCGATGCGCTGCGCGTTCAGCCAGAGGCGCGCGTAGGTGCGGACCTCGTCGGGACGCCCGTCGGCGAGGCTCAGGTGCTCGAAGGTGAGCACATCGAGGTCCGGGCGCGCGGCGGCACGCAGCGCGAGGAGGTCTGCGAGCACCGCCTCGTTCCGCTCGCGCATCGCTACACCGCGAGCACCGTGACGCACATCGCCGCGGCGTCCGTCCCGATCGCCCCGCCGCCGTTTTGTGCGAGCGCGACGCGCGCGCCGGCCACCTGCCGCGCGCCCGAGCGCCCCTGGAGCTGCTCGGCGAGCTCGACCACCTGCGCGATGCCCGTCGCGCCCACCGGATGCCCCTTGCGCAGCAGCCCGCCCGAGGGGTTCACGGGGAGGCGCCCGCCGAGCCGCGTCGCTCCCTCCTCGAGGAGCCGCCCGCCCTCGCCCTTCGCACAGAGGCCGAGCGACTCGTAGGCGATCAGCTCGGCGGGCGCCGAGGCGTCGTGGCACTCGACGACGTCGAGGTCCTCGGGCCCGATCCCCGCGTCGCGATATGCCTCGGCGGCACACACCTCGACCGTCCCCGGCTCGTCCGGCGCGTGGTCCCAGCCGGAGTGGAGCACGCTCGCGACAACGCGCACGGGCTTCGCGACCCCGAGCCGCCGCGCGCGCGCCCGACTCATCACGACGACGGCCGCGGCGCCGTCGCCGATCGGCGAGCACATGGGCCGGGTGAGCGGCTCGACGACCACGGGCGCGGCGAGCACCTCCTCCACCGTGAGCCGCTCGCGAAACTGCGCGCGCGGGTTGAGGCTCCCGTGCTCGGAATTCTTCGCCGCCACCATGGCGAAGTGGCGCTGCGTCGTCCCGTAGCGCTCCATGTGGGCGCGGGCGACGGCGGCATAGAGGTCCATGAACATCGACCGCTTCTCGCCCGCCCCGCCGCTGCCGCCGCCCCCGCCCCTGCCGAGCGCCGCGAGCATCCCGCCGAGCAGCTCGACGTCCACCGCGCCCGTGAACGCCGCGAAGCTCCGGCGCTTGTCCTCGTGGTAGAGCTTCTCGACGCCGAGGGCGAGGACGACGTCGTACGCCCCCGCCGAGACCAGGGCGCAGGCGAGGTGGAGCGCCGTCGACGCGCTCGCGCACGCGTTCTCCACGTTGACGACGGGGAGACGGCCGATCCCCATGCCGCGCAGGACGACCTGGCCGCGGATGCACTCCTGCCCGGTGACGAGCCCGGCCGCGGCGTTGCCCACGAACGCGGCCTCGAGCGCCGCGGCCTCGACGCCCGCGTCGGCGAGCGCCGCCGCGACGGCCTCGGCGCCGAGGGCTTTGAGCCCCGTGGCGAGATGCCGGCCGAAGCGCGTCATCCCCACCCCCGCGATCACAGCGTCCGTGCGCATCACAGCCGCGCCGCGCCGACGAGGCTCAGCACCTCGTTGCAGCCGTCCTCGATCATCGAGGCCCGGGCGTCGCGCAGGAGCTTTTCGACGGGATACTCACGGCTGAGACCGTTGCCGCCGAAGATCTGCACGGCCGCGCTCGCCACCTCGAACGCCGTGCTCGTGGCGAGGACCTTCGAGGCGATCGAGTACTGCAGGAGGGGCGGGTTCGTCGCGTTGTAGAGCAGGGCCCGCCAGGCGAGCGCGCGCGCGGCCTCGACCTGCGTGAACATCTTGAACAGCCGCGCCTTCACGCTCTGGTGCGCGAAGATGGGCACGCCGCCCTGGACGCGCTCCTTGGCGTAGGCGAGCGCGTGCTCGAGCGCCGCCCGGGCGCAGCCGACGAAGACGGCACCCATCGACGCGTTCGCGATCGTGAGCACCGCCTCGACGATCGCCGCGTACGCCTCGGGTCCGACCACGAGGTAGTCGGCGGGGATGCGCACGCCGTCGAAGAAGAGGGCGCCCTGGTTGAGCGCGCGCTGCCCGAGCTTGTCGAGGGGCTTGCCGCGCGAGACCCCGGGGAGATCGAGCGGCACGAGCGCAACCCCGCCGCCGCGAAGCCCCTGGCTCGGATCGACGGTGCAGAAGAGCGTCGCCACGGTCGCAATGGTGCCGTTGGACACCCACGCCGCCTTCTGCCCGTCGATGACCCACGTGTTGCCGTCGCGGCGGGCCGTGCAGTTGGGACGCATGCCGCGGAGATCGCACGCCCCGTCGGCGACGACGAGCTGGTCGCTGCCATGGTCGGGCTCGGTGATGGCCCAGCAGCCGATGTCCCGCCCGTCGGGCCGGCAGAAGCGCTCGATCAGCGCCGGGCGGCCCGTCATCGCGGCGAAGAAGCGGTGGAAGCCCGAGACGCCGAGGCTGATCGCGAGCCCGGCATCGCCCCAGCCGAGCTCCTCGCAGACGAGGAAGCGGAGCCGCGCACGCTCGAGGAGCGAGCGCTCGCTCTCGGGCCCCATGTCGTCGAGCACGGCGAGGCCGAGCTCGCGATAGCGGTCGAAGACGCCCCAGAGCGGCGACGCGGGCGCGACGACGTCGGCCGGATCGGGGAGGCGGTCGAGCGCGGCGCCCACGGGGCGCAGCGTCTCGGCGGCGAAGCGGTGTGCGGTGGCGCGAATCGCCCGCTCCTCGTCGGTGAGCGACACCTCGATGTCGGGGAGCGTCACGACCGGCGCTCCTCGACCGGGGCGCCGTCGCCCGCGGCCTCCATCAAATCGGCGACGACGGCGGGGGCTTCGTCGCCGAAGACGTCGCTCAGGCCGTAGACCTCCTTGAGCCAGGCGAGCTCCGCACGCCGGTAGGCGAGCGGCGCTTCGCGGCCGAGCATCTTCGCCTGCCGCAGCTCGTCCACCACCGCGGGGTCGCGCGGGAACGGCGTGTCCCAGCGATTGAGCGCGAAGCGCGCCTCGAACGGCAGGCGCGGGCGCTGCCCGCCGGCTTCCGGATCCTCCGCCGGGTAGCCGACGGTCTGGAGGACCAGGACCCGCACCGCGTCGGGCAGCCCGAGCGCGCGGCGCAGCTTGCGATCGTTCGGGCAGCCCAATAGACAGGTGCCGAGGCCCTCCTCGAACGCGATCAGCGTCGCCTGGGCGATCCCCTGGCCGCAGTCGAGCTCGGTGAGCCCGCTTTGCCGGATGCTCTCGGTTGCGGCCTCAAAGAAGGGGATGAGGGTCGAGTCGAGATAGGCATGGCTCTTCTCGGGGCTCACGCCGACTGCACCCGCGTCGACCAGCTCGTGGAGCCGGCGTCCCTGCTCCTCCACCCGCCGCCAGTCGAGCGTCCAGACGATCACGACCGGCGCCAGGCGGAACTGGAAGCCACCGATCGCCGTGCCGGTCGGCAAGGCCGCGAGCACGTCGGCGGGCGCCGTCGCCCGCTCGATCACCACGGCACCGAGGGCCTGCACGTTGCCCCAGAACGACGCGAGCCGCGCCGCCTCGAGCATCTTCTGGAGCTTCGCGCGCTCGACCGGCTTGTAGGGCCGCAAGTATCGCATCGACCGGCGGCGACCGATGGCTTCCTTCAACTCCATGGCGTTCTCGCGCGTGCAACGGTTCGCCGGCTCGGGATTCTCGTTTCTGCATCGCTGCGCCCCGAGGCCACCTCGGCCGCGCTGGCACGCGAGGCGCTGTGACCGTGTGCCATCCGATTCTCTAGCAGGGGAGGTGCCGCCGGCCGGCAAGCCACGATCGCCGATGCGTCGCGAGCGCCTGCCGCTGCTCGCGCCGGCCGCGATCGCGCTCGCAAGCGCGCTCTGGGGAGGGCTCGCGCGTCTCGGCTGGACGCTGCCCGCCACCCATCCCGGCGCGGCGATGCTGCACGGGCCGCTCATGATCTCGGGCTTCCTCGGCACGCTCATCACGCTCGAGCGCGCGACGGCGCTCGGCCTCGTGTGGCCGTACGCCGCCCCGGTCGCGACCGGGCTCGGGGCGCTCGCCATGGCGAGCGGGCTCGGTCTCAGCGTGGGCCGCTGGGCGACGCTCGTCGGCAGCACGGCCGGGCTCGCGCTCTTCGCGTGGCTGCTCGCACGCAACCCGGCGCTTTTTCTCGTGACGATGACCCTCGGGCTCGGGGCGTGGACGATCGGCAATGCCCTCTGGCTCGCGGGCTGGCCGATCTACCGCGTGGTGCCGTGGTGGGCGGCCTTCGTCATCCTCGTGATCGCCGGCGAACGGCTCGAGCTCACCCGCATCTTCCCTCCGCCGCCGGGCGCGCGCGTCCGCTTCCTCGGGGCGCTCGCGGCGCTCGGCGCCGGCGTCGTCGCCACGGTGGCCGCACCCGGCACCGGCATGCGCGTAACGGGCGCGGGCATGATCGCGCTTGCCGCGTGGCTCGCACGGCACGACGTCGCCCGACGCACGATCCGGGAAGGGGGTCTCCCGCGCTACATGGCCGCGTGCCTCCTCTCGGGCTACGCCTGGCTCGCAGCGAGTGGCCTGCTCGCCCTGCGCGCGGGGCTGGTCGTGGCCGGGCCCGCGTACGACGCCGTGCTCCACGCGCTCTTCCTCGGCTTCGTCATGGCGATGATCTTCGGCCACGCGCCGGTCATCCTGCCGGGCGTGCTCGGCCTGCCGCTCGCGTGGCGACCGGCATTCTACGTGCCGCTGGTCGCGCTGCACGCGACGCTCCTCCTCCGCATCGTGGCCGACCTGGCGCTGCTCCCCACGCTGCGCCAGTGGGCGGGGCTGCTGAACGCGGTGGTCGTGCTCGCCTTTCTTGCCGGCACGGCGCTCACGGCGGTGCAGGCAGGGAGCGGTGTAGGCGTGCGCCCCGCACGGCGCACATGACGACGATCATACCCACGCCCGCCCCGGGCGTGGGACAAGGGGCGACCACCCAGACGAGGAGGCAGGCGATGGACAGCGGGATTGCGCTCGAAGAGATCATCCGCGCCGAGACGACGCATCTGCTCGAGCGGCGATCGGAGTGGAGCATCCTCACCGGCACGTGCGACCTCGAGCTCACGGCGCACGCGCTGCGCGTGCTCCTCCAGCTCGACCGCGTCGCCGCGGAGACCGCCGAGTTCCAGGCGCTCGCCGACGTGCAGCGCCCCGACGGGGGCTGGAACAGCCGGCTCGACGACGCCGCAAGCGGCCCCTGGGTGTCGGCCTTCGCGGCGCTCACCTGCGCCCGCGCCGTGCGCGTCGTGAGCGACGCGCGGCTCTCCCGCGCGGTGGGACGGGCCATCGTCTTCTTTCTCATCAACCAGAACGCCGACGGGTCGTGGGCCGATCCGCCCACGTGGACGCGCCTCGACGCGACCAGCCATCCGCTGAGCTTCCTCCACGTCGTGCAGCGCGACTCCTACCCGTGGACGACGGCGATCGACACCTCGCGCAGCGCGGCGCTCGCCTTCATCCTCGCCGGGCAGGATCGGGACGGGGCGTTCCGCGAGCCGGGCTTCCGCTCCCCCACCGCGGTCGTGGCCTCGGGCAGCCCCGTCGAGATGACCGCGCACATCCTGGAGGACAGCCTCGCGGGCGCGCTCACCGTCTCCTCCGCGCCGACGACGGTGCGTCAGGCGGCACGCCGCGCGGCGCGCTGGCTCGTCGGCGCCCAGCATCCCGACGGGTCCTGGGACGGCGGCAACGTCGATCACACGATGGATGCGACGCGCGCGCTCATGCTGGCCCAGCGCGTCCTCCCGGAGATCGGGGCGCACGAGGCCATCGAGGCCGCCATGGCCTGGATCGTCGGGGTGAAGAATCCGCAGGGCTGGGGCAATTTCCCCGGCGAGACCACGAACCTCGAGCGCGCCTGCGACGGGCTCGATACGCTGCTCAAGTACCGGGTCTACCGGCTCGAGGAGGTGACGCCGATCGTGCGCCTGTGGGGATACGCTGCGTGAGGCCTAGCTAGTTAGTCGAGCAAGCTGCGCAAGCAGGCGCTCCTCGCGCACCTCGTGGCGGCCGAAGTCGTCGACGAAGGCGTCGAAGCCGGCGAGCGCTGCCGCGACGGCGCCGCGGGCGAGGTGCGCCGCGATTGCTGCGAGCTGGCGGCGAAAGCCATCGTGGGCGCCGACGAGCTGCTCGAGCGCGTCCTTGTATTCCGGCCGCAGCACCCCGAGCGGCGGGTAGTAGAGCGTGTCCTCCTGCGCGAGGTGGCCGTCCACCTCGCCCCGGAGGCGCCCGAAGATGTCCTCCGCCTCGGCCGGCGCGCACGGACGCGCGAGCGCGCGCCGGGTGCGGCGGAAGAGCGACTCGAGGCGCCGGTGCTCGGCCTCGACGCGCCTCGCTGTCTGCGGAGCTTTGCCGTTCGACCGCTCGGCCATGTCTCGCATCGCCTCGTTTCGCTATCGCGCGCCCGCCGCGCCCTGTATGATGCCTATCATAACAGGAGGCCGCGTGGCGGGGCACCCGGACAGCGAGGTCGCGCTCGAGCAGGCGGAGTTCTTCCGCGCCCTCGGCCCGGACTGCCTCGCGCGCGTGCGCCCCGCGGTGCGCGAGCGCCGCCTGCCGCCGCGGGCGACGCTGTTCGTCGAGGGTCAGCCAGCCGAGGCGCTCTGGGCGATCGGGCGGGGCGCCGTGCGGCTCTACAAGAGCTCGGCCGACGGGCGGGTGACCATGCTCGAGACGCTCGGGCCCGGCGAGATCTTCGGGGCCCTCTCGGCCCTCGAGGTCGACCGCTATCCCGCGAGCGCCGAGAGCCTGGGCCCGGTCGTCGCCTGGACCCTCGCCCGGAGCACGTTTCTGCGGCTGCTCGCCGAGGATCCGCGCCTCGGCGTGGAGATCCTGGGCGTCGTCTCCCGGCGGCTGCACGCCGCGCACGAGCGCATCCGGGCCTTCGCCCACGACGGCGCGCCCTCGCGGCTCGCCCGCGAGCTGCTGCGGGCAGCGAGCGACGGCGAGGCGCGCCTCACCCGCCGCACCCTCGCCGAGGCTGCCGGCACGACCGTCGAGACCGCGATCCGCGTGCTGCGCCGCTTCCACCGCCAGGGCATCATCCGCGGCGCCGTCGGGCGGGTGTCGGTGATCGATCCTGGCGCCCTGCGGCGCATCGCCGGCGAATAGCGCCCCGGCGCATCGTCTCCGATGGCGCCGCTGCGGCGGGCGCTCGTCACCGGGCAGCGGCGGGCTCGTTCTTCGCGCCGTAGCGCTGGCGGTAGCTCTGGCCGAGGGCGCCCGCTTCCTCGGGCGAAAGCCCTGCCTTCCACAGATGCTCGGGCCGGGCGAGCAGCGCGGCCACCTTGGCCTGCCACTCAGGACCCCGTCCGCGGCGCGCCGCCGTCTCGACCACCTCGGGGAGAAACTCGGTGTAGAACGTCTTCGCGACCTCGTACATGCCGTGCCAGTGCGTGTAGTCGGGTCCCATCATCGACGCCCCGTGCCGCGCGCGCCGTCCCTGGTGGTGCCAGAGCTCGTAGAAGGTCCACTGCAGGGGCTCGCCGAAGGGCGACTTGGGGTCGAGAACCCCTTCGGCGGCGAGCTCGTCCATCATCTGCTTGGCGGGGATCGCGAACTTCTCGTTGTAGAGCGTCACGAGGGAGTCGTACTGGGCGTAGAAGTTGTCGACGAACGCCTGGTCGTGGCAGGTGCGGCAGACGCCCTGCATGGCCTCGCGGCGCGTCTGCCACGGGACCACGCTCGCCACCGTGCGCGGCACGGTACGCGCGACGAGCTTCTCGTTCTCCACCACGTAGTCCGTGGTGTCGACGGTGGCGCCCACGGCGGGGAGCGGTCGCGTGTCCGGGAAATCGTCCTGGGTGCCGTCGCTGAAGCGCACGAGGTTGATCTTGGTGGACACGATGGGCCGCAGCGTCCAGCTGATGCGCTCGCCCACGTCGTGGCTGTTGCCCTTGAGCTCGCCCGTCACCGCGACGTAGCCGGCGATGTGGCAGGTCGCGCACGTCGGCGCCGCGGCGTAGTCGCGGCCGAGGACCCAGTCGCCCTCCTTGTTGAGCGCCATCCGGTCGCGGTTGGCGTAGAAGGCAATGCCGTGCTTCGACTCGTTGTAGATCTCGATCTGGGGATGGTCGGGCCCCATGTGGCACTTCCCGCAGTTCTCCGGGCTGCGCGAGAGCTTCGCCTTGAATTCGTGCCGGCTGTGGCAGGCGTGGCACGAGCCCTTGGAGCCGTCGGGATTGAGGCGCCCCATCCCGCTGTTCGGCCACGTCTCCGGCGCGAGCAGCGGCCGGCCCTCGGGCCCGCTGCGGACGATCTGCCCGTCGGCGTCGCGCTGGAAGCGGACGAGGGAGCCGTGGCACTGCCAGCAGCCGTTGACGGCGTCCGCCGGGTTGCCGGGCGTGCCCGCGATCTTGAGCGCGATCACGTTGTCCAGCGAGTAGATGATCTCGCCGGCGCGCGCGTGATGGCTGCGCGAGAACTCGGCCACTTCCTTCTCGTGGCAGCGACCGCAGTTGGTCGGCGTGACGAGCGTGGTGACGACGACGCCTTCGTGGCGCCAGGCGCCGGGCACGTCCTCCCTCGCCTGATGGCACTCGACACAGCCCACCCCGACCTGCGCGTGGCGCGACGCCTCCCACTCCATGACGAGCCCCGCGGAGCGCTGGCGATGGCAGGTGACGCACGCCGCGTTCGTCGCGGTCACGATCGGCTTGGGCTCCTCTTCGGCCCGCTGCTTGAGGGTCTCCCGCCAGGCGACGAGGAGGAGCGAGGCGAGGAAGAAGAAGCTCAGCACCGCGATCACGATCCGCTTGGCGTCGAGCGACATCGATTCGATCCTCCCGCCCCGCCCTTTAGCCGGCGAGGCTCTCCCACACCGTCAGCACGAGAAACGCGCCGAAGCCGAGCACGCCCACGACGACCGACGCATCCCGCGGCATGCGCAGCCACCGATGCAGCGCATCCTCGAGGAACGGCCACCCCAGGAGCCCGAGCCCGAGCGCGAGCGTCAGGTAGACGCTGGTCCGCAGCGAGGTGAGCTTCAGCAGCCGGAAGCTGAAGTAGAAGTACCATTCCGGGTGGATGTGCATGGGCGTCACCTGCGGGTTCGCCTTGGGGCCGAGCCCCGCGGGCAGCGTGAGCGCGAGGATCGTGAGCACGTACATGAGGAGCACGCCGATCGCGAGCTCCGTGGTCGCATGGTGCGGCCAGAACGGGAACGTGCGCTCCTCGGGCGCCACACGCTCTCCCGGAAATTCGAATTCCGTCACCCCGTGGAGGCGGATCAGGAGGATGTGCAGGAAGAGCAGGAAGAGCATGACGGTCGGGAAGAGGCCGATGTGGAAGACGAAGAAGCGGGTGAGGGTGTTCCCGCTCACCTCGGCGCCGCCGCGCATGAGCAGCGCGGCGGGGTGACCGACGAGCGGGACCGCCTCGACCAGGTTGGCGGCGACCGTCGCGCCCCAGAAGGAGAGCTGCTCGTAGACGAGCGAGTAGCCCGTGAAGCCGAAGCCCAGGGTCGTGGCGAGCAGCGCCGTGCCCACGCACCAGTTGAGCTGCCGCGGCCAGCGGTAGGCGCCGGTGAAGAAGACGCGCAGCATGTGGAGGAAGACCGCCGCGATCATCAGGGTCGCCGACCACTTGTGCAGCGAGCGGATGTACCACCCGAAGCGGACGTCCCGCGTGATGTGCGCGACGCTCTCGTACGCCCCCGACGGATCGGGGACGTAGTAGAGCGTCAGTAGGATCCCCGTGGCCACCTGCACGACGAAGAGGTAGAGGGGCGTCCCCCCGAGACACCACCACCAGTGCTTGAGGTGATGGGGCACGGGCTCGGCGCCGAGGGCGCGCAGCTGGTCCCAGTCGACGGGGAACGACGCCGCAAAGAACCGGCGGAGCCGCTCACGCATCGGAGCGCAGGAAGACCGTGCCCGAGACGGCGTCCACGTCGAGAGGGACGCGCGTGAGCGCCTGATGTGCTGCCGCGGGCGGGCCGGCGAACGCCACGCCGTTGCGGTCGAACATCCCGAGGTGACAGGGACAGACGAAGCGTGCCTCCTTGGGCTCCCAGTGCACCTGGCAGCCGAGGTGCGGGCAGCGGGTGTCGAAGGCCGTGAGTGTTCCGCCGTCGGCGATGACGAGCAGCGTCCGTCCGCGGTCGTCGACCAGCGAGCGCGCCTCGCCGGGGCGGAAGTCGGCCTGCCGCCCGAGGAAGAGCCGCCGCGGGCGCCGGCGCACCGGCGGCGGGAACAGAAAGCTCACCGCGTAGGCGGCAAAGAGCCCGTAGCTCAGGACGAGCCCGGTCGCCGCCGCGACGGCGGCGAGGAAGCTGCGCCGCTCCACGTCCATCCGCGCTCCCGGTGCCTGCATGTGCCGTACTCGGGCGCCCATAGCCCGTCTGCGCGCGAATTGCCACGCTTCGACGGCGCGGAATTTCCATTTCCTGGCAACCGTTCGAGCGTCCATGTCCCGAAAGCGAGAACCCCGGAACGCCGGCGGCGCGCGGCGCCGCTGGCGCGGCCATTGCTGCCTTGCGTGTCGGCGATGCGAACCGATCGCGCGCACCGATGGTCGCTCCACGCCGGGACATTCCTCCTCGCGCTCGCCATCCGCGCGCAGGCCACAGGCGGGCCTCCCCCCTGGCAGTCGCTCGCCGGACAACGCGCCACCTGCGCCGGACCGTCGCACAAGTCGTTCTCCGTCGACATGGTCGAGGTGCAAGTCGATCTCGGGCAGGGGCTCAAGACGACCGCCTGGACGTTCAACGGCACGATTCCGGGTCCGACCCTGGAAGCCTGCATCGGCGACACCGTGACGATGACCGTGACCAACAAGGGCTCCATGGCCCACGGCCTGGATACGCACGCGTTTCGGATCGACGCGCGGAAGTTCGGCCCCATCGACCCGGGCAAGAGCCTGGTCATCACCGGTCGCGTGACGACGCCGGGCGTGTTCATGTACCACTGCGCCGCCGGCGAGTTGACCGACCAGCACATCAAGATGGGCATGGCAGGCGTGATGATCGTCTACCCCCGCAGCCCCGCGCTGCCACCGGCCAGGGAGCTCGTGGTGATGCGCAACGGCGTCTACGGCAGCCCGTCCCCCGAGGGCGTCATCGCCGCCGACTCGAAGGCGATGGAGCGCAACGCCCCCACGTTCTTCATCTTCAACGGCTCCCTCGCCCACCCGCCGATTGCGGTGCCGAAGGGTCAGCGGGTGCGGGTGTACTTCGTCAACGCAGGCCCCGGCGTCGCGTCCTTCCACGTGATCGGCACGATCCTCGATACGGTGCGCCTGAGCGGCAATCCGAGCAACACGCTGCACGGCGTCCAGACCGTGGAGGTCGGGGCGGGGAACGGAGCGTCCATCGACTTCACGATCCCCGAGGCGGGGAAGTTCCTGCTGGTCGACCACGACCAGCTCGCGCACCTCGCCGATGGCTTCGTCATCCCGTTCGCGGGTGAATGAGCGGAACGCGTATGACAAACGCACGCTGGCTCGGCGGCATCGCGCTTACGGTGTTCGTGGCGGCGACGGCGCCCGGCGCCGCCCGCGTGGCCTCCCCGCCGCTCGCCACCGAGGGGCCCTGGGGCACGACCCTCGACCTCGAGGTCTTCGACCGCCTGCGGGGGGAGTTCGTCCGCTGGTTCGAGCCTCCGGCGACCTCCGCGACACCCAACAACCGCTACGACTTCCTCCAGAACAAGTTTCAGCTCGGCCTGCGCCTCGCGCGCGAGCCTTACGAGGCCTTCTTCCAGTTCCAGGACTCGACCCTCGCCGAGGTGCCGGCGAACGCCGTCGGGGTCGGCGCCACCTATCGGGCGAACACCAACCGCAGCCTGCAGAACGGCGCGTTCCTGCGCAGCGGCTGGGTGCGCACGTGGCGGCTGTTCGGGGTGGACGGCCTCTTCGTGAAGGCCGGTCGGCAGCTCTACAGCGACGGGCTCGACGCGCCCGCCGCGGACCCCACGCTGCGCTGGCTGCAGCAGTGGCGGATCTCGCAGCGGCTGATCGGCCCCTTCGACTACACGGCCGTGGGGCGCAGCTTCGACGGCGGAGAGGTCGGCTGGGACGGGAGGTGGGTCAACGTGACGGGCTTCGGCTTCCGGCCGACCTACGGCGGCTTCGAGGTCGACGCCAACCGCGAGCTGGACATCACGCTCGCCGGGCTCAGCCTGAACCTCAAGGAAGCGGCAGGGGGGCTGTCGCCCTGGCTCGCGCACACGATCGCGTCGCTCGCCGTCTACTACTACGGCGACGACCGCGACGTCCTCGTCCTCGACAACCGGCCGCTGGCAGCCCGGCGCGCCACGCAGGGCAAGCCGCTTAGGCTCTACACGGTGGGGGCGCACGCGGCGCGCGTCGAGCCCCTCGGCCCGGGGCTCGTCGACGGGCTCGCCTACGGCTACGGGCAGGGCGGCGACTGGCAGGGACAGGCGCAGCGCGCCTGGGCGTACGGGGTCGAAGCGGGCTATCGGCTCCCCGCGCTGTGGGCGGCGCCCTGGCTCCGCGTCGGCGTGAACAGCGCCTCGGGCGACACGAACCCGCGGGACGATCGGCACGAGACCTTCTTCCAGATGCTCCCGACGGCGTGGTTGTACGCGCAGTTCCCCTTCTACAACATGATGAACGACCAGGACGTCTTCGCGCAGGCGATCCTCGACCCGCATCCGCGGGCGACCGTGCGGGCGGACGTCCACTGGCTGCGCGTGAACGCGAGTCAGGACCTCGTCTATGCGGGGGGCGGCGCCACGAAGAACGACTTCTTCGGCTACAGCGGGCTCGCGACCGCGGGCCACAACGAGGTCGCGTATCTGGTGAACATGCTGCTCACCGTCCGCCTTACGTCCTTCCTGAGCCTCAACCTGCTCTACGCGCACGCCTTCGGCCAGGGGGTGATCCACGCCAACGCCGCCGGGACGGCCGGCGATTACGGGTTTGCGGAGACCGTCCTCGCGTTCTAGGCACCCGCCGTCACGAGCCCCCCTGCGCTCCTGAGCGCGGGACGGATGTGCGCGCAGCGGTGTCGCGCTCGCTCAGCGTCTCTTCCCTGGTTGCGGGAGACCCCCTCGCATCCGACGCGCAGACCGCCGCGGACGTCCTGCGGGCGCTCGGCCTGGATGCCGCGGAAGACGTCGTCGTCCTCCCTCTTGCATGCACGGCCGTCTTGGTGCGGGCGATCGTCGCGCGCGCAGGGATGGCGCTCCACTGGGTGCGCCTCGACCCGGCACGGCCGCTCGGGCCGGACGGTCCCGCGATCGACCTCGTCGCCGTCCTGGCCCTCCCGCTGCGCGACCTGGGGCGCGACGTCGGCGTCGCGGGGCGCCTGCGAGCGTGCCTTGGCCGTCCGGAGCTCGTGGATCGCCTGCGGGCGGCGACCTCGCGGGAGGAGCTGGTCGAGGCGCTCGCGAGCGTCGAGTCGACAGCCGGCGAGAGCTCGCTCCCGACGACGGACGTCCTCGCGCTGCTCGGCAGCGGAGCGACGGGGCTCCGGGCGGCCGAGGTCGCGCGTCGGCGTCTTGCCTGCGGCCCGAACCGCCTCGAGCGCGTACGGCGGCGGCCCCTGGCGCTCCGCTTCCTCGCGCAGCTCTGGAGTTTCTTCGCCGTCCTCCTCTGGATCGCCGCGGCGTGCGCGTGGCTCGCCGGCCTCGCGCAGCTCGCCTGGGCGATCGCCGCCGTCGTCGTGATCAACGGGACGTTCAGCTTCCTGCAGGAGTACCGCGCCGAGCGAGCCATCGAGGCGCTCGAACGGCTCCTGCCGCATGCGGTCACCGTCTTCCGAGACGGCGCAGCCGTGCGCGTCGAGGCGATCGACCTGGTGCCCGGCGACGTCGTCCGCGTGGAGGAGGGCGATCAGGTGCCCGCCGACGGCCAGCTCCTCGACGCAGCCGGGCTCCGGGTGGACGAGAGCGCGCTCACGGGCGAGCCCCGTGCGGTCTTCAAGGGGCCGACGCTCGGCGACCGACGCGAGCGCCTGCCGCGTCGCGAGCGCCCGGATCTCGTCTTCGCGGGCACGGCCGTCGTCGCGGGAACCGGGACCTTCGTCGTGACCGCCACGGGCATGGCGACCGAGATCGGCACGATCGCGGGCCTCACCGAGGCGGTCACCGAGGGGCCGAGCCCGCTCGAGCGCGAGATGGCACGCGTGACCCGGACCGTCACGGGCCTCGCCGTCGTCTTCGGGGCGAGCTTCTTCGTCCTCGGGCTCGCCACCGGGAAGCTCGGGCTCGCCGAGGGCTTCGTCTTCGCGCTCGGCGTGATCGTCGCGAATGTCCCGGAGGGGCTCTTGCCGACCCTCACTCTCGCCCTCGCGCTCGGCGTGCAGCGGATAGCGCAGAAGCGAAGCCTGCTCAAGCGGCTCTCGGCAGTGGAGACGCTCGGCGCCACGACCGTCATCTGCACCGACAAGACGGGCACGCTCACCCAGAACCGCATGGAGGCGCGATCGATCTGGAGCAGTGGCCGGATGGTCGCGGTCGGGGAGGAGAACACGAGCGCCGCCGTGCGGGAGCTCTTCGCCGCCGCCGTCCTGGCCTCGCAGGCGACCGCGGAGCACGGCGATCCGACAGAGGTGGGCCTCGTGCGCGCGGCAGCCGCCGCGGGCGTGGACGCGGAAGCGTGCCGCCGGCGCGAGCCGCTCCTCGTCCCCTACCCCTTCGACTCGTTCCGCAAGCGCATGACGCTCGTGCGCGCGGGGCCGGGCGGGCCGATCGCGTACGTGAAGGGCGCCCCCCGGGAGACGCTCGCGCTCTCGACGACGGTCCGGTTCGAGGACGCGGTGCGCCCGCTGACCGACGACCTCCGGCGCGCCGTGCTCGCCGATCACGACGCTCTCGCCCGGGCAGGCCACCGCCTCCTCGCAGTGGCGCGGCGCCCGCTCGATCCGCGTCTCGTCGGCGCCCCCGCGGGCGCGGTCGAGACCGACCTCACGTTCCTCGGCATCGTGGCGCTGTGGGACCCGCCGCGCCCCGGGGTGAGGGAGGCGGTCGCCCTCTGCCGTCGGGCCGGGATACGCATCGTGATTGTCACCGGGGACTACGGCCTCACCGCGCAGGCGATCGCCCGGCGCATCGGGCTCGCGGTCGAAAAGGTCGTGAGCGGGGAGGAGGTCGAGCGCCTGCCACCGGAGGCCCTCGCGGTCCTCGCCGCCGAGCCGGACGTGCTCTTCGCCCGGACGTCGCCTGCTCACAAGCTCGCGATCGTCGACGCCCTCAAGCGCCGCGGCGAGGTGGTGGCAGTCACCGGCGACGGGGTGAACGACGCGCCCGCGCTCAAGGCAGCCGACATCGGCGTGGCGATGGGCCAGCGCGGCAGCGAGGTGGCGAAGGAGGCGGCGCTCATGGTGATCACGGACGACAACTTCGCCTCGATCGTCGCCGCCATCCGCGAGGGACGGGCGATTTACGCCAACATCCGGAAGTTCATGACCTACATTTTCACGCACAACTTCGCCGAGCTCGCGGTGTTTCTCGCGTCGTTCTTCCTCGCCATCCCGCTGCCGCTCACGGCGATCCAGGTGCTCGTGATCGACCTCGCGACCGATCTCTTCCCGGCGCTCGCCCTGGGCGGCGAGCCGCCGGAGCCCGGGGTGATGGACCGGCCGCCGCGCGCGCGCTCGGAGCGCCTGCTCACCACCGGGCGTCTGCTCCACGCCTACGGATTCCTCGGGGTGATCGAGGGGACGCTCGCGCTCCTCGCCTTCTTCTGGACCTACCACCTCGCCGGATGGCGACCCGGGTCACCCATGGTCGCGGCCGGCGAGCTCTACCAGCGTGCGACCACCATGACGCTCGCGGGCATCGTCGCCGCGCAGGTGGGCAACGTCTTCGCCTGCCGAACCGAGCGCGAGTCGCTCCTGCGGGTGGGCCCCGCGAGCAACCGACTCGTGCTCGGCGGAGTCGTCGCCGAGATCGCCATCCTCGCGACCCTGATTGCGGTGCCGGCGCTGCGCCGGAGCTTCGGGCTCGCGCCGCTCGGGCCCACGGAATGGGGCCCGCTGCTCTGCTTCCCCGCAGTCGTGCTCGTCGGCGAGGAGATACGCAAGGGCATCGTGCGGGCCGCCTCGGCGACGTGGTCGCGAAGCGGCAGTGGGAAGCCGCACGCAGCCTGAGCCTCCGAGCCTCCCCGGCTTGAGGCCGCATCGCAAAAGGCGCAAAAGGCTGTCATGCAAGCGTACCCCCATCGCTACGTCGTCGAGGCTGCGGGCGAGGCAGAGGGCAGCGTGCTCGTGCGTTCGGAGGGCCTCCCGCCGCTTACGACCGCGGCACCACCGCAGTACGGGGGACCCGGCGGGCAGTGGTCGCCGGAGACCTTGCTCGTGGCCGCGGCGGCGGACTGCTTCATCCTCACCTTCCGGGCGATCGCCAGGATGTCGAAGCTCCCGTGGCAGCGCCTCGCCTGCGACGCCGAGGGCATCCTCGATCGACGCGACGGCGTCGTCCGCTTTACCGAGCTGCACCTGCGCGCCCGCCTGGCGCTGCCGCCAGGCGGCGACGTGGAGCGGGCCCGGCGCCTCCTCGAAAAGGCCGAGGCGACCTGCCTGGTGACCAACTCGCTGGCCCTGCGGCCGACGCTGACGACCGAGATCGCGATCGAGTAGGGGTGCCGACGAGAGCGGGCGACCGGGGTCGAACCGGCGACGTCCAGCTTGGGAAGCTGGCATTCTACCACTGAATTACGCCCGCGACGGCGTGTGAACCTAGCGCAGCCGTCGAAACCAGGCAACCAGCCGCCGCCCGATTGACCCCCCGGCGGGGCTCCAGTAGACGCTCGGGGCATGAAGGGGCATGCGCGCAACCTCATGACCGAGCGCGTGACCTCGGTGCACCCTGACGCCTCGCTCGACGCCATCGCGGCGATGATGGTGAGCGGCAACTTCGGGGGGGTGCCGGTCGTCGACGACCACGCCTGCATCGTCGGCTTCGTGAGCCAGACCGACCTCCTGGGGGCGCTCCTGCGCGGGCTCGGGCCGGAGACCTGCGCGCGCGACGTCATGTCGCAGCCGCCGATCGTCATCGACGAGTTCGCGCCCACGGAGGAGGTGATGGAGGTGCTGCGCGAGAGCAAGATCCACCACCTTCCCGTCGTGCGCCACGGGCGCCTGGTCGGCATCATCACGCCGCACGACGTGCTCCGCTTCTTCGTCGACCAGCTCCTGCCGGCGCCCCCGGAGGCCGGCTGACCCGTGGCCTCGCCCACGCAGGACGCCGTACGCGCGCTCTTCGCCGAGAGCGCCCGGGCGCGGGAGGTCTTCCTCGCCGAGGGCCTCGACGCCCTCGAGCGCGCGGTCGATCTCGTCGCGGACGCGCTCGCCGCGGGCGCCAAGGTGCTCTTCTTCGGCAACGGCGGCAGCGCCGCCGACGCCCAGCACCTCGCCGCCGAGCTCGTCGGCCGCTTTCGGCTCGAGCGCCGTGCGCTCCCGGCGATCGCGCTCACCACCGACACCTCGGCCCTCACCGCGATCGCCAACGACTACGGCTACGACGAGGTCTTCGCGCGCCAGGTGCGCGCCCTCGGCCGGCCCGGCGACGTCGCCGTGGCGATCTCGACCAGCGGCCGCTCGCCGAGCGTGCTGCGGGCCGTCGAGGCCTGCCGGGAGCTCGGCGTGCGGACGATCGGGCTTAGCGGCGGCGACGGCGGAGCGCTCGCGCGCCTCGTCGACGTGAGCCTGTGCGTCTCCGCGAGCACGCACGCCGCCCGCATCCAGGAGACCCACATCCTGATCGGGCACGTGCTCTGCGAGCTCGTCGACCGCCGGCTCTTCGGCGCGGCGCCATGAGGCGGGGCGTGCATCGGCCGAACGGACGTGCGCGGCGCCCATGGCGGTGATCGCGCTCACCACCGACTTCGGGCTCACCGACCCCTACGTCGGCATCGTAAAGGGCGTGCTCGCGACCCGCGCGCCCGGCGCGACCGTGATCGACCTCACCCACGGCATCCCGCCGCAGGACGTCCTCGCCGGCGCGCTCGTGCTGCGGCACGCAGCCCCGTACTTCCCGCCGGGGACCATTCACCTCGCGGTGGTCGATCCCGGGGTCGGTGGCACGCGCCGGCCGATCTGCATCGAGACCGACACGGCGCTCTTCGTCGCGCCGGACAACGGGCTCTGCTCGCTCGCCGCGCCGCCCGAGCGGACCCGGCGCGTGGTCCACCTCACCGACGAGCGCTTCTTTCTCGCGCCGCGGAGCACCACCTTCCACGGCCGCGACGTCTTCGCGCCGGTGGCGGCGGCGCTGGCGACGGGCACGCCGCCCGAGGCGCTCGGCCCCCCGGTGAGCGACCCGGTGCGGATCGCCGTGCCGCCCGTGGAGACCGAGCCCGGACGCCTGCGCGGGGCCGTCCTCTACGTCGACCGGTTCGGGAACCTCGTGACAAACATCGAGGCGGCCCGGCTCGCCGCATTTCCCCGGCGGGCGGTTTCGACTACGATCGGTGGCGTGCAGGTGCGCGGCATCGCGACGGCGTATGCCGACGTCGAGCGCGGCGCGCTCCTCGCCGTCATCGGGAGCTGGGGGCTCTTGGAGATCGCCCGGCGCGATGGCTCGGCAGCCGGCGCGCTCGGCGTCGGCGTCGGGGCGCCGGTCGTGGTCGAGGGCCCGACGACGTGAGCGTCGAGCCCCGAGTCCTGGCGCGCTGGCCTTCCCCCCCCGCGCAGGTCGCCGTGGTCCCGCGGCGGCGGCTGCCGCTCCTGCACCTGCTGCTCTTCCTCGTCACCGCGCTCACGACGACGGTCGCCGGCGCCCTCTGGCAGGGAATCGAGCCCACGCGCCCGAAGCTTTTGCTGCACGGCGTCCCGTTCGCGGCCACGCTGCTCGCCATCCTCGGCACGCACGAGGCCGGGCACTACCTCATGTGCCGCCGCCACCGCGTCGACGCGACCCTGCCCTACTTCCTGCCCGCCCCGCCCTACCTCTTCCCCCTCGGGACCTTCGGTGCCTTCATCCGCATCCGCTCGCGGTTTCCCGATCGCCGCGCGCTCTTCGACATCGGCGCGGCCGGCCCGTGGGCGGGCTTCTTCGTCGCGCTCGCGGCCACTGTGGTCGGGCTCCGCCACTCGACGGTCCTTCCCACAGCGCCCCACGGCGCCGTCCTCGAGCTCGGCGACTCGCTGCTCACCGCCTTCCTCGCCCGCCTCGTGCTCCACGCCGACCCGGCCAACGTCGTGCTCCACCCGGTGGCGTTCGCCGGCTGGTTCGGGCTGTTCGTCACCTCCGTCAACCTCCTCCCCGTGGGCCAGCTCGACGGCGGCCACGTGCTCTACGCCGCGGTCGGGCAGCGCACCCGCGCGCTGCCGGCGCTGCTGATCGCCTGCCTCGTGTGGCTCGGGCTGCGCGGCTGGCCGGGCTGGCTCGTCTGGGGGGCGATCACCCTCTTCATGGCCGGGCTCGGCCACCCGCCGACGCGCGACGACGGCCGGCCGCTCGGCGCCTGGCGCGGGGGCGCAGCCCTCTTGAGCCTCGTCCTCTTCGCGCTCACGTTCGTCGCCGAACCGTTCAAGATCCTCCCATGAGCAGCGACCGCCCGACCTGGGATCAGTACTTCCTCACCATCACCCGCCAGGTGGCCGAGCGCTCGACGTGCCTGCGCGCCAAGGTGGGCGCGGTCATCGTCCGCGATCGCAACATCCTCGCCACCGGCTACAACGGCGCCCCGGCTGGGCTCCCGCACTGCACCGACGTGGGCTGCCTGATCTACACCTCGCAGACGCCCACCGGCGAGGTCGAGGAGAACTGCTTCCGCACCATCCACGCCGAGATCAACGCGATCGCGCAGGCGGCAAAGAACGGCGTCAGCATCCGCGGCGCGGACATCTACATCACCCACACCCCCTGCATTCACTGCCTCAAGGTGCTCATCAACACCGGCATCCGCCGCGTCTTCTACGAGCGCGAGTACAAGCTCCACACGCTGAGCGAGCTGCTGCGGTGGAGCGACGTGCGCCTCGAGCGGGTGGTCGTCTGAGCGCGTGCTGACGTACGCTCCGTGGGGAGCCGCGCCCGGGCTGCGGCACGGGTTCCTCGACCGGCGGGCGTGCGCCGGCGCGACGCGGTGGGAGCCCGTGGTCGCCGCGGCCGGGGTAGCGCTGCCGGTGGTGACGGCGCGCCAGGTGCACGGCACGTGCGCGGCCGTGGTCACGCGCGCGGATGCCCCGCCCGGCGAGGCCGACGCGCTCGTCACGACGACGGCTGGCCTGCTGCTGGGCGTCGTCACCGCGGACTGCGTGCCAGTGCTCCTGATCGCGCGCGGCGCGCGCGCGGCTGCGGCGGTGCACGCCGGCTGGCGCGGCGCCGCGGCGGGGGTGCTCGAAGCCGCCGTCGCGCGCCTCTGCGCCGTGGCGGGCAGCACGCCTGCCGCGCTCGAGGCGGTCCTCGGCCCGGCCATCGGACCGTGCTGCTACGAGGTCGGCCCCGAGGTGCGTGCCGCCTTTCGCGCGCGCACCGGCGAGCTCACGGCCTCGGCCTTCGGGGCGGCCGGCCCGCGCGAGCGCCTCGATCTCCGGGCCGCCTGCCGGCAGCTCCTCCTCGCGGCGGGCGTCCCGACCGTCGGCGTCCTCGGCCCGTGCACCCGCTGCGACCCGCGCTACTGCTCGTACCGGCGCGACGGCCCCGGTGCCGGCCGGCAGCTCTCGTTCATCGGCTGGGCGTGACGGTCGCCGCGGGGCGCGCCGCGCCCGGCCGCTCGAACTCCTCTGGCGCTTCGAGGAACGCTCGGAAGAGCTGCGCCATGGCCCCGCCCTGCCACCCGTCCATGAAGCGATGGTCGAAGGTGACGCCGAGCGTGAGCATGGGGCGCACGATCACCCGACCGGCCTCGGCGACCGGCCGCTCCTGCACCTCGCCGACGAGAACGATGAGCGGCGTGCGGCTGAACGGCAGGAGGGGGGCGAAGGCCGTGGCGAGCCCGAACATGCCGACGTTCGTCACCATCGCGCTGCCGAAGGCGTCCTTGACGACGCCCAAGCGGGAGAGGTCGAGGTCGAGGTCGTAGGTGAGGTAGCCGAGGACGCGCAGCAGCGGACCGATCAGGCGCACGGGCAGCCGATCGAAGAGGGACTTCGTGCGCTCGACCTGCTGGTCGCGCCGCTCGCGCACGAGGCGCACACGCTCCTCCGTCTCGCGGGCGATCTCGACCGCGCTCTTCTCGTCCGCCCGGGCGATCTTGATGCCCGAGAGGTCGGCGCCCCCTTCGGTCGCCACCTGGAGAAAGATATCCACGCTGTCGCGCAGCATGATGCGGCCGCGCGCGACGACGCCGTTGAGCTGCGGATAGCGCGCGAGCGCGAGCGCGACGCCGCGGGCGACGAGGTGCGTCACCGTGACGCGCACGCCGCTCTCCGCGCGCACGCGCTCGAGGTAGGCGAGGGCCGCGCGCATGGGCACGTCGATCATCGCGTAGACGCTCGGGTCCTGGGGCGCCCGCCAGGCCTGCGTCGCCACGCGCCGCCAGCCGCGCAGGGGCTCGAGGGGGTGGAAGGCGCGCATGCCGCGGTTCCTAGCGGCGGCGGGTCGGCGCTGTCAACGCGCCTTGAGAGGCCGTGGCCGAGCTGGTAGCGTGAATGGGCGGCTCGGGCGAGCCGCGGGAGGTGGAGCGTGAAACGTCTGCTGACGACGCTGGGGGTGGTGGCGTGCCTTGCGGGGCTTCCTGCACGCAGCTTCGCGCACGACGCGTACGACGACTCGCAGGCCCATCCGCTGCGCATCGCCGCCTACCTGGTGCATCCCGTGGGCTTCGCGGCCGAGTGGCTGATCGCCCGTCCGATCCACTTCCTCGTCTCCCAGCCCGAGCTCGAGCCGATCTTCGGGCACGGGCCCCACGAGGACGTGTTCGGGTACTACCCCGCCTACGACCCGAACTCGATCCCGCTCGGCGGCGACTGAGCGCGGAGAGGCTGCCGGCGCCGCGTGGGCTATCGCCGCCGGGACGCCGTCTACCTGCGGGCGAAGGCGGCGGGCTACCGCGCGCGCAGCGCCTACAAGCTGGCCGAGCTCGACCGGCGGTTCGGCCTCTTGCGGCGGGGCGATGTCGTCGTCGATCTGGGTGCCTGGCCGGGCGGATGGCTCAAGGTCGCGCTCGAGCGCGTGGGGCCGGGCGGACGCGTGATCGGCGTAGACTTGAGGCCGGTCGAGCCCCTGCCGGCGCCGAACCTCGATCTGCTCGTGGGCGACGTGCGTGACCCGGCGGTGATCGCGAGCGTCCGCAGTCGGCTCGGAGCCCCAGCGGACGTCGTCCTCTGCGACCTGGCACCGAAGCTGACGGGTGTGCGGGCGACCGACGAGGCGCGCGCCCACGAGCTGACCCAGGCGGTGCTCGCCGCCCTGCCCGTACTCCTCGTCCCGGGGGGCCGGCTCCTCATGAAAGTCTTCATGGGACCGTCCCACCGCTCGACGGTCGAGCGCCTGCGAGGCCAGTTCGACACCGTGCGCACCACTCGGCCGCCGGCGACGCGCGCCGGGTCGGCGGAGACCTACGTTGCCGGTCTCGGATTCCACCGTCAGGACCCCTGTGGACAACCTGTCGACTAGCGGGGCTACCGCGCGGGCGGTCTGCCGCTTCGGCGGGCAGAGGCGCCTTTGGGCAGCAGGTGGAGACTTGCTGCAACAGCCTGACAGCACTTGGTTTTTCCGTCACGCTAGCGCTGATTCCCAGCGCTGGCTCGCTCTCTCAGCGACCCCACGCGGCGTGCAAACCCTTGTCGGAGGCGATGTTGAAAAGTCCGCGGCCCGCAAATCCGTGCGCGGCCTGCATTTCCGCAGGGCGGTCCTCGTTGCGCTCCTCGCCTGGCTCGCCGCGGTCCCGGTGCGCGCGGCGGACACGGCACGACGATGGGGTGACGAGGCGGCCGATCTGCTCGCCGAGCTCATCCGCATCGACACGAGCAATCCGCCCGGCGGCGAGACGGCGGCGGCGCAGGCCCTGGCGCGCCACTTGGCGGCGGCCGGCATTCCGAGCGAGGTGCTCGAGTCGGCACCGGGACGCGGGAACCTCTACGCCCGGCTCCAGGGCAGCGGGCGCGGGCGGCCGGTCGTGCTCCTTTCGCACCTCGACGTGGTGCCGGCCGATCCTCGGGGCTGGCGCGTTCCGCCCTTTGCGGGGCTCCGCGAGGGAGGCTACGTGTGGGGCCGCGGGGCCATCGACTGCAAGGGGGTCACGGCCATCCAGGCGACGGCGCTCGTGGCACTCGCCCGCAGCGGGGAGCGCATCGACCGCGACGTGATCCTACTCGCCACCGCCGACGAGGAGGCCGGCGGCGCCGCCGGGGCGGGCTGGCTCGCGCAGCACCGACCCGATCTCGTGCAGGGGGCCGAGTACGTCCTCAACGAGGGCGACGACATCCATCTTCTGCAGGGCGGCCGGCGGGTCGTCCAGGTGGCCATCGCCGAAAAGGCCCCGTGCTGGGTCCGGCTGACGGCGACGGGCGATGCCGGGCACGGAGCGGTGCCCCCTCGGGAGACCGCGGTCACCCGCCTCGTGCGCGCGCTCGAGAAACTGCGGCGCTACCGCACGCCGGTGCGGCTCACCCCGGTCGTCGAGACCTACTTTGCCGCCCTCGCCCCGCTCGAGCCCGAGCCGCTGCGCACCCGCCTGCTCCACCTCCGCACCGCGCTTGACGATCCGACCTTCCTCGCCGAGTTCACCCGCAACCCGCGCCAGAACGCGCTCGTGCGCGACACCATCACGCCGACCGTGCTGCGAGGCAGCACCAAGACCAACGTGATCCCGGCCGAAGCGAGCGCGGAGCTCGACTGCCGGCTGCTGCCCGGCGAGGCGCCCGAGGCCTTCCTCGGCCGGCTCGCCGAGGCGATCGGCGACGCCGCGGTCCGCCTCGAGCCGCTGCTCGCCTTTCCCGCCTCGGCGTCCGACCCCGATTCGGGCTTCGTGGCGGCCGTCCGCCAGCTCGCGCGCCGCGAGCTGGGTGGCGCCCCGGTGGTGCCGAGCGTCATCCCGGGGTTCACCGACAGCCACTACTTCCGCGACCTCGGCATCGCGAGCTACGGCTTCGTGCCCTTCGTGCTCACCGACGCCGACGAGCGCGCCGTCCACGGCACCGACGAGCGCATCTCGGTCGAGAATCTGGGCGCGGGCGTGCGCCGCCTGCTCGTCCTCCTGCGCGCGCTCCCGGGCCCATCGTGACGGCTTTCCGGGTTGCAATTTTTCGAGACGCTTGCTCTAAGACAGGCATCGCGCGCGCGTTGCCCGAGAGCGGACGATCCGGAGGCGCGGTCGTGGCGGCCGCGAGGGGTCGGTGCGCGCTCCGGGCAGGCGGAAGGAGGGCCTGATGGGACGGGCGAAGGACGAGCCGCGCGGAGCGTTGGCGGCGCTCCAGGAGTTCCTCGCCGACGGCAGCCAGAGCCTCATCGAGCAGGCGCTTCAGCTCGGCGAGGGAGTGCAGCGGCGGCTGGTGGAAGCCGGCCGCGGCGTCGAGGAGCAGGTGACGAGTCTCGCGCGGGCGCTCGAGGAGCGGCTCGCCGCACGCCTCGACACCCTGCTCGACCGGCTCGCGATCTCGCTCCGCCGCGACTTGGAGCGGCTGCGCGAGCGGCTGCGGGCGGTGGAGAGTAGGCTCGCGGACGTGCCGCGCGAGGGCGTGCGCGAGCTGCTCGCGCCGGTGCAGGCGCTCGCGAAGACGGCGAGCGAGCAGGCGGCCGCCGCGATCGCGCGCACCGAGGAGCTGCTCGGCCGCATGCAGGTCCTCGAGCGACGCGTCGCGGAGATGAGCCGCGAGAGCGCACAGGAGTCCGTGGACGCCGAGGACTGCCGCCGACGGCTCGAGCGCATCGAGCAGCGGCTTGCGGACTTCGGCCGCGAGGCGGGCGCGAAGCTCGGAGACCTGGGCGCCCTGCGCGAGCGGCTCACCCGGCTCGAGGCGCGCGTCGTGGAGAACAGCAAGGATCAGATCGCCCGGGCGGGCGAGGCGGCGGCGCTCCGCGACCGCCTGGCGCGCCTCGAAGCGCGGCTGAGCGACCTCTCGAAGGAGCAGCTCGCCCGCGCGGTGGAGACCGCGGGGCTGCGCGAGCGCGTCTTTCGGCTCGAACAGCGCGTCCCAGGGGGGCTCGCTTCCGAGGCGGCGCCTCCGCCCGACTGAGGCGCGGTGGACGTCGTCCCCGTCCCGCAGCTCGTCGACAATTACGCCTACCTGGTGAGCGACGCGGCCGGCACGGCCGCCGTCGTCGACTGCGCGGAGGCGGCGCCCGTGCTCGCCTGTGCCGCGGAGCGGGGGCTTCGGCTTGCGGCGGTGCTCGCCACCCACCACCACTTCGACCACGTGGGCGGGCACGAGGCGCTGCGCGCCGCCTGCCCGGGGCTGCGCATCTACGGCTCCGCCGCCGATGCGCCGCGCATCCCCGGCATCACGGATCCGGTGCACGACGGCGATGTGATCACCGTCGGTGCGCTGCGCGCGCAGGTCATCTTCATTCCGGCGCATACGAGCGGGCACGTCGCCTATCACTTCGCCGAGGATCGCATCGTCTTCACCGGCGACACGCTCTTTGCCGGGGGCTGCGGGCGGCTGTTCGAGGGCGACGCCGCGCAGATGATGCGCTCGCTCGCGCGGCTCACCGCGCTTCCCGACGACACGCGCGTCTACTGCGGGCACGAGTACACGGAGAAGAACCTCCGCTTCGCCCTGACCCTCGAGCCGCAGAACCCCCGCCTGCGCGCGCGGCTCGCCGCCGTCCAAGACCTCCGCCGCGCCGGACGCCCGACGGTGCCGAGCACGATCGGCGAGGAGAAGGCGACCAACCCCTTCCTGCGCGTCACGAGCCCGGCGCTCTGCGCGGCGGTCGCCGCGCGCGCTCCCGGCGTCGATCCGAACGATCCGGTGGCGGTCTTCGCCGCCGTGCGCGCCCTCAAGGACCGGTACTGAATCGCCGCGCGCTTGCGCGCGCCGGAGCACGGACGGTAGATGGGCCGCGATGACCGACGAGATCCTGGTCGCGAGCGACGACCACGTCTGCACCATCACGCTCAACCGCCCCGCCAAGCGCAATGCGCTGAGCAGCGCCATGATCCGGCGGCTCCACGCCGAGCTCACGCGGATCGGCGCCGACCCCGCGGTGCGGGTGATCGTGATCCGCGCGACGGGACCGGCCTTCTGCGCCGGCTTGGACCTCCGCGAGATGGCCGCGCAGCGCGCCGCGGGCGAGGCCTCGCTCACGCCGCTCGAGGAGATCCTCGAGCGCCTCGAGGCCTGTCCGCAGCCGACCATCGCCGCGGTGCAGGGCGATGCGCTGGCGGGCGGCTGCGAGCTCGCGCTCCACTGCGACCTGCGGGTCGCCGCGGAGACCGCGCGCTTCGGGATGCCGCTCGCCCGCATCGGGCTCGCCGTGCCCATCGTGCTCGTGTGGAAGCTCGTCGACGCGATCGGGGCGAGCAAGACGGCCGAGCTGCTCTTCACCGGCGAGCCCATCTCGGCCGAGGAGGCGCTGCGCCTCAACCTCGTCAACCGCCTGGTCCCTGCCGCCGGGCTCGACAGTGTGGTTGCGGCCCTCGCCCGCCAGATCGCCGACAACGCCCCGCTCGCCGTGCGCACGATGAAGGCCGCGATCCATCGCGCGTCGAGCTTTCGTCGCACGATCCCGCGCGACGACCTGGAGGCGATGGCCCGCCAGGTCCGCTCGAGCCACGACCTCCAGGAGGGGCTCGCCGCCCAGCGCGAGCGCCGCGCCCCGCGCTTTACCGGGACGTGAGCAGCGCCCGCAGCGCCTCCGGCTCCGTCACCGGCGCCGAGCAGGTAAAGCGCCGGCACACGTAGGCGGTCGCGCGGCCGTCCACCGCCGGGCGCCCGCGCGCCGGAGCCGGTGGGTCCTCGGCGCCCGGCTCGGCGAGCACCAGCACGCGGTGGGGGAGGTAGGTCGCGGCTGCCACGGTGCCGAGCGCGCGTGTGTCGGGTGCGTCGCGCGCGCCGACGATCACGACCTCGGTCGGGCCCTCGGCCCACAGCTCGAGCGCCTCGAGGTAGGTGGCGTAGGCGAAGGGGTTGCTCGCGGCCGCGTCGTGGAAGAGCCGGAGCACTTCCTCGGCGCGGGCACGCATCCAGTCCTCGCCCGTGAGATGATGGAGGCGCAGGAGGACGAGGGCCGCGGCGGCGTTGCCCCCGGGGGTCGCCCCGTCGGCGCCGGGCTTCGCGCGCGCGACGAGCGGCTCGCCGTCGTGGGGCGTGAAGAAGAAGCCGCCGCCCGCGGCGTCGTGGAAGCGCGCGTCGAGCGCGGCGGCGAGCGCGCGCGCGCGCTCGAGATGGGTGCGCGCACCGGTCGCCTCGTAGAGGTCGACGAATGCGGCGGCGAGGAGGGCGTGGTCGTCGAGGTAGCCCGGGTTGCGGGCGCGTCCAGCCGCCCACGTGTGGAGCAGCGTCGTGCCCTCCCGCAGCTCGCGCCAGAGGAAGTCGGCGGCGCGGACCGCGGCGTCGACGAAGCGACGCTCGCCGAGGATCAGGCCCGCCTGGGCGAGGCTGCCGATCATGAGCCCGTTCCACCCGGCGATGATCTTCTCGTCGCGCAGCGGGGGCACGCGCTTCGCGCGCGCCTCGAGGAGCCGCGCCCGGGCCCGGGCGATGGCCGCCGCCGCTGCCTCGGGGCTTCGCCCGAAGCGGGCACCCAGCTCCGCGGGCGTGGCCACCGGGTGCGGGATGCTCCGCCCCTCGAAGTTCCCCTCGGGGGTGATGTCCCAGTACGCGCAGACGAGCTCGGCGTCCTCCGGCCCGACGACGGCTGCCACCTCTGCCGGGGTCCAGAGGAAGTAGCGGCCCTCCTCGCCCTCGCTGTCCGCGTCGGTGGCGCTGAAGAAGGCTCCCGCCGGATGGCGGAGGTCGCGCAGGACGTAGTCGAGCGTCTCCTCCGCGATGCGCCGCAGCTCCGCGTCGCCGGTGAGGAGATAGGCGTCGAGGTAGAGCCGCGGGAGCTGGGCGTTGTCGTAGAGCATCTTCTCGAAGTGGGGGACGAGCCAGCGCTGATCGACGGCGTAGCGATGGAAGCCGCCGCCGATCTGGTCGTAGACGCCGCCCGTGGCCATGCGCACGCACGTGAGCTGCACCGCCTCGAGGTACTCCCGCCTGCCGGTCGCGGCGTACTGGCGCAAGAAGAGCTGCAAGGCCTGCGGGTGGGGGAACTTGGGCGCACCGCCGAGCCCGCCGTGCACCCAGTCGACGTGCGCGAGCAAGGCTTCGGCCGCGCGCCGGGGGAGGGTCGCATCGAGGGCAGCCGCCGCCGCGCCGCGCGGCTCCATGCTGACGATGCCCTCGAGGAGCTGCTCGCTGGCTCGCGCCACGTCGTCCGGGCGCTCGCGGTACGCGCGCGCGACCGCCTCGAGGACGCGAGGGAAACCAGGGAGGCCGTGGCGGTCGGTCGGGGGGAAGTAGGTCCCGCCGTGGAAGGGCCTTCCCTCGGGGGTGAGAAAGACGGTGAGCGGCCAGCCGCCGTGCCCGGTGAGGAGCTGGACGGCCTTCATGTACACGTCGTCGACGTCGGGGCGCTCCTCGCGGTCGACCTTCACGTTCACGAAGAGCTCGTTCATCAGGCGCGCGATGGCCGGGTTCTCGAAGCACTCCCGCTCCATCACGTGACACCAGTGGCAGGCCGAGTAGCCGATCGAGAGGAGGATCGGCTTGCCCGTCGCGCGCGCCGTAGCGAACGCCTCCTCCCCCCACGGGTACCAGTCGACCGGGTTGTGGGCGTGCTGGAGAAGGTACGGGCTCGTCTCGTGCGCGAGCCGGTTCGTCATCAAACCATGCTGGCACCCCCGCCGGCCGGCCGCAATCCATTGACACTCGCTCGGCAGGCGGATAGCTGCCAGCCATGCGCACGGTGTTCGTCGCCGAGTATCCCGCCATCCAGCACCGCCACGGCAACGGCGACATCGTCACCGTGCGGCTCAAGCGCGGTCCCACCGGCTTGCGCGTCACGTGCGCTGGCTGCGACACGGAGTTCGTCTACCGCAAGCCCAAGCCGAGCCGGGTGGCGCACTTCAAATCGCCCCTGTTGCCTGGGGTGAAGGGGAACTTCGACGCCGGGGACGACCAGCCCTGAAGGCAAGCGTCCGGCGCTTCCTAGACCAGCGTTTGACACCCCCAACCGGATCCGGCAAAAAGCCCCCGGACATAACGAACGCCTAATCCCCGGAACCGGGGAGCGGAGGACGCGCTCGTTCGTGGGGTGAATCCGGAGGTTTCTCCGGAAGGGCCACGCTCTTTGGGCCCGAACCCGTCAGCTAACTTCGCCGGCGTGCAAGGAGCCCAAGATGCGTACCGTGTTGCATCGGGCCGGCGGAGGAGTCCTCCGGCCCGCCGTGTGGATGGCAGCGGGAATGGCGCTCGGGGTGGTGCAGGCGAGGCCGGCGCGGGCCGACGGCAACGGACGCATCGGCACCGCGCTCCGGTCGGCGATCGGCGAGGCCTCGTGGTACGGCGCGGAGTTCGGTCGTCGCCGCACTGCCAGTGGCGCCCGCTTCGATCCTGACGCGATGACCGGGGCACACCGAACCCTGCCCATCGGGAGCGTCGTGCGGGTAACCAACCTGCGCAACGGCCGATCCGTCGTCGTCACGATCACCGACCGCGGCCCGTTCCGCCGCCGCCGCGAGATCGACGTCTCGCTCGGGGCCGCCCGGGCGCTCGGCTTCGTCGAGCGCGGGGTCGAGCGGGTACTGATCGAGCCGCTCTGATCCCGCGTCAGCTCGCGCGCGGCTTGAACTGCGGCAGCGTCACCTCGGGCGTCACCTCCTCGAAGGTCACCTCGACCGGCATGCCGACCCGGACCGCGGTCGGCGGGCACCCGCGCAGGTTCGAGATCAGCCGAAGCCCGGGCTGCTCCTCTAGCTCGACGAGCGCGATCACGTACGGCGTCTCGTTCTCGAACCCCGGTGCGCCGACGTAGTGGCTCACGGTGAACGTGTGCACGGTGCCGCGGCCGGACACGGGCGTCGGGCGGAGGTCGGGCGACCCGCAGCGGGGGCAGGCGGCCTTCGGATAATGCACGTAGGTCGCGCAGGCGGCGCAGCGCTGGATGACGAGCACCCCGTGCCGGGCTGCTTCCCAGTAGGGGCGGGAGAGATCGTCGGCGACGGGCAGGGGTTTGCGGTACTCGCTCATGCCGAGCGACGCAGCCCGATCGGCCTTCCGGTGATCGCGTGCCGGGTCCCGTTCACGCGGCGGAACGGGAAGCGGATCACGTGCGCCGCTTCTGCCCCGCGGGCCCGCTGCCGGTCTCGCCAGCGCCAGAGCCCCGCGCGCAGGTAGCTCACGTCGAGCCCGAGCGCGTGACAGACGTTCACGAAGGAAAACGGCCAGTCCGTCTCGTCCGAGGCGAACCAGTCCTCGGCCCCGGCGAACTGGGCCTGGCCGCGGCGGTCGCGCGCGTTCACGTACTTCTGAAACGTGCCGACGGCGTCCTCGAGCACGGCGAGCATGAGCCGCTTTTCGGCCTGCAGGGACGCATCGAGATGGAGCCCGGAGAAGAACTGCGACGGCAGGATGGTCTCGGGCTCGAGGTCGACGGCCGGGGTCCGCGTTGGCCTTTCCATGCCAACCGACCACAGCAGGCACCGTGCCACCCCGGCCGCGTTGCCGATCCGGGCTTTCTCCGGCGGCTCGCCAGCCAAGCGTAACGAAACGTGACCGCGGCCTGTGGCGGATCGTTACAGGCCAGCCGGTGGGGCAGGGGTGGTGCGAAGGATCGCCAGCTCGCGGCGGACGAGCTCCTGCGTACGCTTGAGCGTGCCGCCGATCGCCGCCGCCTCGGCGGCGGGAACCGCCCCCTCGGCAATGAGCCGCCGCAGCACCTGGTTGAGCCTGCGCGCAGCGAGCAGCACCTCGCGACCGAGGGGCGTCTCCGGCGCCGCTGTCCGCTTCCCGGCGCGGAACTCGCGCACTGACGGGACGCCCCCCTTGAACCGCTCCCAGAGGCTCACGGCCGCGGCGACGTCGCCCTGGCGGGCGACGCCCAGCAGCAGCTCCCGCGAGACCGAGACGTGCCCGCCGCGGTGGATGTCCTCCTTCACCTGCTCGGGCAGGCGGGTGAGGGCGAGCGTGTTCGACACGTAGGGCCGGCTGCGACCGAGGATGTCCGCCACCTCCTGGTGGCTGTAGCCGTGCCGCTCGATGAGCGCCGCCAGCGCCTCGGCCTCCTCGAGCGGCGAGAGATCCTCGCGCTGGAGGTTCTCGATGAGCGCGATCTCGAGCGGGTCCTCTCCCTCGCGCACGAGCGCGGGCAGCCGCTCGAGCCCGGCCATCTGGGCTGCCCGGAAGCGCCGCTCGCCGGCGAGCAGCTCGAAGCCGCCCTCCGCGCGCCGCACCACGATCGGCTGCAAGAGTCCGCGCAGTCGAATCGAGGCGGCGAGCTCGGCGAGCTTGTCCTCCGCGAAGTGCTTCCGTGGCTGGTCGGGATTCGGTCTCACGGCCGCCACCGGGACGAGCGTCAATACCGCGCGGCTGCGGCGCTGCATCGCGCCCGCCACCGCGAGCACACGCCCGACCCCTTCCCCGCTGCGCCGCTCTCCAACCTCAGACACGTTCCACAACATACCGCACCTCCCCCGGCCCGAGGCGAACCGAGCGCCGGCGCGCCGGCCCGGAGCACTCGCTGCCCGGACCGGCGCGCCCCGTCATCAGACCTTCCCCTGCAAGAAGAACGCGATCACGAGCGCGTAGAGCGCGAGCGCCTCCATGAGCGCGAGGCCCACGATGAGCGGCGTGAAGATGCGATCGGCCGAATTGGGATTGCGCCCGATCGATTCCATCGCCGCCGCCGTCGCGCGCCCCTGGGCGAGCGCGGCGCCGAACGCCGCGATCCCGAGGCCCAGGCCCGCCGCGAGCGCGATCAGGCCCTTGTACCAGAGGCCCTCGCCGCCGCCCGCCGCGGTCTCCGCCAGCGCCGGCGTTTCGGCGAGCACCAGGGCGAGCACCCCCAGCACGACACGTTGAACGAGCGTTTTCATGGCTTCCCCTCCCGGGCCGCCGGCTTCCCTTCCACCTCTCCCTCCTCTTCCGCTCCCATCCGGGACCGGGCGACCCTTCCTAGTCGTGGCTCACTGCAAGCGCGATGTAGATCGCGCTCAACATCGTGAAGACGAAGGCCTGCACGACGGCCACGAAGGCGCCGAGCACGTAGAAGACCACCGGGATCGCCACCTTGGTGAGGTCGGTGAAGATCTCGACCACGCGGTGATCCGCGAACATGTTGGCGAACAGACGAATGCCGAGCGAGACCGGGCGGAACGAATGGCTGAACAGCTCGATCACGAGCATGAGCGGCGCGAGGAAGACGACCGGGCCCAAGAAGTGCTTGGCGTACGCGCCCACGCCGTGCGCGCGGAGCCCGTAGGCGTGGTACGCGACGAAGGAGACGACGCCGAGCGCGAAGGTCACGTTGAAGTCGGCCGTCGGCGGCGCGAACCCGGGCACGAGCCCGATCAGGTTGGCGACGAGGATGAAGGCGAAGAAGCTCCCGAGCAGCGGCACGTAGCGTTCGGCGTGATGCCCGATCACGCCCTCGGCGAGCCCCTGGATCATCTCGACGAACGCCTCGCCGACGTTGCGCAGCGTGGTGCCGTCGTCGGGCTCGAGCGCCCGCTCGGTCGGGGCGAGCCGCCGGCGCATGGCCCAGGCGAAGGCCGCGAGCAGGAGCGCGACGAAGACGGCGGTCGACGCGGAGAGCGGCAGCGGCACCGCCGCGAACCAGCTAAACGGAGCGTGCTCGTCCATCACCGATCTGCCCACACCTGGAGTGCCTCCCAGACCGCCGCCACGACGAAGCAGCTCACACCCACCGCGAACCCGAGCGGATCGGGCCGCGGTTGCCGCGCCGTAAAAACGAGCCCCAGGACCCCCAGGAGCGCCGCGAGTTTAACAAACAAAATCCCGATCGCAAGGCGCGGGCGCCCGCGCCCGAGCGCGGCCCGGAAGCCGGCGGCGTAGAGGACCACCGACAGCCCGATCGCCCCGCCGCCGAGGAGCACGCCCCCGGGGCCGGGCCGCCCGAGCGCGGCGGCTGCGCCCGCCGCGGCCGCCACGAGCAGCGCATGCCGCCGCTCTAGCCGCCTAAGGTCCGCCGTCACGGTCGAGCCGCTCAAAGCGTCGCAGCACCTCGATCAGATGAACGAACCCACCCACCGCGCCGAGGACCGTGCCGCCCGCCACGCCCCAGGGGTCGCTGCCGAGCCAGCGGTCGACGAGCCACCCGGTGAGGGTCCCCGCCGCGATCGTGCCGGAGAACTCGAAGGCGAGCGCACCGTAGCGCGCGAAGCGAACGGGGGCCGAGGGCCGCGGCAAGCTCAGGAGCCCTGGGCGGCCACGGCCGCCAGCGCCTTGCGCGCCGCGCGGCCGAGCTCGGCGACGTCGGCAGCGGTGTGCGCCAGCGACAGGAACATGGCCTCGAACTGCGAGGGGGGGAGATAGATCCCCTCGGCGAGCATCGCCCGGAAATAGCGTGCGAAGGCGTCGGGCCTCGCGCGGGCTGCATCGCGCCCGTCGCGCACCGCCTCCGGCCCCAGGAAGAGCGTGAGCATCGAGCCCACCCGGTTGACGCAGCCCGCGACGCGCGTCGCGGCAAGCGCCTCGGTGAGCAGCGCCTCGGCCTCGGCGCCGAGCGCCTCGAGCCGGTCGTAGGCCCCCGGGTCGGCGCGGAGCGCCCGCAGCGTCGCGAGGCCGGCCGCCACGCTCACTGGGTTTCCCGCCAGCGTGCCCGCCTGATAGACGGGGCCGAGCGGGGCGAGCTGCTCCATCAGCTCCCGCCGGCCGCCGAGCGCGGCTAGCGGCATGCCCCCGCCGATCACCTTGCCGAGGCACGTGAGGTCGGGAAGGATGCCGTAGCGACCTTGGGCCCCCTGCCAGCCGACGCGAAAGCCCGTGATCACCTCGTCGAAGATGAGGATTGCCCGAGCGCGCGCCGTCTCCTCGCGCAGGGTCTCCAAGAAGCCCTGGGCCGGAGGCACGACCCCCATGTTGCCCGCCACCGGCTCGACGATCACCGCGGCGATTTCCCGGCCGCGCTCGCGCAGGAGCCGGCGCAGCCCCGCGCCGTCGTTGTACTCGAGCACGGCCGTGAGGCCCGCGACCGCCGCCGGCACTCCTGGGCTGCCGGGGATTCCGAGGGTGAGCGGTCCCGACCCGGCGCGCACGAGCAGCGCATCGACATGCCCGTGGTAGCAGCCCGCGAACTTGACGACGACGTCGCGCCCGGTGGCCGCCCGGGCGAGGCGCAGCGCGGTCGCCACGGCCTCGGTTCCCGAGCTCACGAGCCGCACCTGTTCGACGGCGGGGAGGGCCTCGACGAGCAGCGCCGCGAGCTCCGTTTCGAGCGCGGTCGGCGCGCCGAAGCTCGTCCCGGCGCGGGCCCGCTCCGAGACGGCCGAGACGACCTGTGGGTGCGCGTGCCCCAGGATGAGCGGCCCCCAGGAGCCCACGAAGTCGAGGTACGACCTGCCGTCGGCGTCGACGATCGACGCCCCGCGGCCGCGCGCGACGAAGAGCGGTCCCCCGCCCACGGCATGCCACGAGCGGACGGGGCTGTTCACCCCGCCCGGGATGACCCGACACGCCTCGCGGTAGAGGCTCTCTGACGCGCCCGGCACGGCGCGCGAGCGTGACACCGCGTGCGGGGAGGGTCAAGCTGCGAGTTCTAGCTCTCTTGCACGGACCGACCCACTGCCCTAGATTCCGCCCGGCATCCCGAGGCAAGGCCATCATCTTTCCAGCGAGCGCCACCGTGTGCCGTCGATCGTCGGACGGACCCCGCAGCCGCAACGCCCGGGATGGCCAGGCGAGGGGCAACACGGTGCGACCACGCTGGCTCGTCTGCGGACACAGCAGCAGGATCCGGCGCGGATCGGGAGGTTGTGCACAGGTGTGAACAGAGGGCCCCTCGAACGGATCTGGGCGGGCGTGCTCGAGCGCCTCGGCGAGAGTCTCGGCGCCGAGGACGTCCGAAAGCTCATCCACCCTCTTCGGCCGGTTGCGCTCACCGCCACCGAGCTGCGGCTCGAGGCGCCGAACGAGCTGTCGCTCGTGTGTGTGACCGAGAGCTACCTTGCGGCGATCGGCGCGGCCGTCGCGTCGCTGATCGGGCCGCGGCAAGTGGTGCTGCAGCTCGCTGCCCGCGAGCAGGGAGAGCTCTTTCCGGAGCTCTCCGGCCGCCGCCCGCAGTCCCGGCCGTGGCTCGGGACCGCGTTCGACCCGCGGTATACGTTCGCGACCTTCGTCGTCGGCGCGTCGAACCAGTTCGCGCACGCGGCAGCGCGTGCCGTGGCCACGCAGCCGGGCGACCACTACAACCCGCTCTTCATCTACGGGGGCGTTGGCCTCGGGAAGACGCACCTCATGAACGCCATCGGGCAGCACGTGCTCGCGCGGCAGCCGCTGCTCCGGGTCGGCTACCTCTCGTGCGAGGTGTTCATGAACGAGCTCATCTCCTCGCTGCGGCGCGACCGCATGGAGGAGTTCAAGCGGCGCTTCCGCCAGGTGGACGTGCTGCTACTCGACGACGTGCAGCTCCTCGCCGGCCGCGAGCGCACGCAGGAGGAGTTCTTTCACACGTTCAACACCCTCCACGAGCGCCGCCGACAGATCGTGCTCACCTCGGACAAGGTCCCCAAGGACATCCCGGACTTGGAGGAGCGGCTGCGCAACCGCTTCGAGTGGGGGCTCATCGCCGACATCCAGCCCCCCGACGTGGAGACCCGCGTCGCCATCCTGCAGAAGAAGGCGGAGCTCCTGCACATCCCGCTCCCCCACGACGTGGCGCTGCTGCTCGCCGAGGAGCTTCCCACCAACGTCCGCGAGCTCGAGGGCTCGCTCACCCGGCTCGCTGCCCACGCCTCGGTGAGCCGCCGCGAGATCACCGTCGACTACGCCCGCGAGGTGCTCCGCGCGGTGCGCCCACCGCGCACCGCCACGATCACCTTCGACCACATCGCCTCCGCGGTCTGCAACCGCTTCTCGCTCCGACCGATGGACCTCCGATCGCGCCGCCGCAGCCGACACGTCGCTGTCCCCAGGCAGATCGCCATGTACCTCTGTCGCCGGCTCCTCGGCGCGTCGTTCCCCCGCATCGGCGAGCTCTTCGATCGCGACCACTCGACTGCCGTCCACGCCACCGCCGTCGTCGACCGCCGGCTGAGAAGCGACCCTGGATTCCAGGCCACGGTCGAGGGTCTCGAACGAGCCATCCGCAGCCAGGCTGGCAGCGAGACCGCAGCCGGGTAGGCTGCGGTGGACAACGCTGCCCCGATCGACTACGGGGTTTCGACCAGCGGACGGGTTCTCCACGCCGTCCACACCCCCTACGAGGACGGCGGAGATCCTCAATGAGCACAATGACCTCGTTCGGAGGGCCGTGGGGACAACGGGGATAAGCGCCATGGAGATCAGCATCAAGCGAGACGATCTGGTCCGCGGGCTCCATCTCGTCCAGGGCGTCGTCGAGCGCCGCACGACACTGCCCATCCTCGCCAACGTGCTCATCGAGCCGGCGGACGGAGGCCTCGCCTTTACGGCGACGGACACTGAAGTCGGGCTGCGGGCGTTCGTGCCGGGGCAGGTGGTGAAAAAGGGGGCGATCACCCTCAACGCCCGCAAGCTCTACGAGATCGCGCGCGAGAGCGCAGCCGAGGAGGTGACGATTCGCAGCGCGGCACCCGGGTGGGCCGAGGTCCTCGGCGGCGCCCGGTACCGGGTCGTGAGTCTCGATCCCAAGGACTTCCCGGTCGTGCCGCTCGGCCCGGAGGACGGGGCGGGGGCGGCGGTGCGCATCGCCGCGGGCACGCTGCGCGAGATGATCGACAAGACGCTCTTTGCGGTCTCGAGCGACGAGACGCGCTACAACCTCTCGGGGGTGTTCATGGAGTCGGCCCCGAATGACACGCTCCGCATGGTGGCGACGGACGGCCATCGGCTGGCGCTGATCGAGCGGGCGCTCGCCGAGGCGCGCCTGCCGGCCGGGGTGATTGTGCCGCGCAAGGGGCTGGGCGAGGTGCGAAAGCTCCTCGACGATGCCGAGGACGCGGAGCTGCGCCTCGTGGTGCGCGAGAAGAGCGTGCGCGTGCTCGCGCCCGCGGTCTCGTTCTTCATGCGCCAGGTGGAGGGGGAGTTCCCCGACTATCGCCAGGTGATCCCGACCGCGCCCCGCGTAACCGCGCGCGTGAACCGCGACGACCTCCTCGCTGCCCTGCGACGCACGTCGCTGCTGGCGAGCGAGCGCTCGCACGGGGTGCGTTTGCACTTCGAGCGGGGCCGGCTCGAGGTGTCGGCGAGCAACCCCGAGCAGGGGGAAGCGAGCGAGGAGATCGAGATTTCGTTCGCGGGCGAGCCGCTCAGCATCGGCTTTAACGCCCGCTATCTCATGGATGTGCTCCTCGCGCACGCGGCGGGGGACGTCGTCGAGATCGGCCTTACCGACGAGGTCGGGCCGGGTGTGATCCGGGGGTCGCAGGACCCCGAGTACACCTACGTCGTGATGCCGATGCGCCTGTGAGCGACGGGGCGCTGATGGCCTCGCTCTGGCGCGCACGGTATAATTCATTGTTTTCGAATGAGCGTTTCCGACGTCACCGGACCAGCCGCCGACTACGGGGCCGCGAACATCAAGGTTCTCGAGGGGCTAGAGGCCGTCCGCAAGCGCCCCGGGATGTACATCGGCGACACCGGGGAGCGTGGCCTGCACCACCTCGTCTTCGAGGTCGTCGACAACTCGATCGACGAGGCGCTCGCCGGCGAGTGCACGCGCATCGACGTCACCATCCACATCGACTCGAGCGTCACGGTCGAGGACGACGGCCGGGGCATTCCGGTGGAGATCCACCCGACCGAGGGGGTCTCGGCGGCGCAAGTCGTGCTCACGAAGCTGCACGCCGGCGGCAAGTTCGACAAGGGGGCCTACAAGGTTTCGGGTGGGCTCCACGGCGTCGGGATCTCCGTCGTCAACGCGCTGTCGGAGACGCTCGAGATGGAGGTGCGGCGCGGCGGGAAGGTCTACGCGCAGCGCTACCACCGGGGCGAGCCGGAAGGCCCGGTGCGCGAGATCGGCGTCACGAGCCAGCGCGGGACGAAGATCACCTTCAAGCCCGATCCCCTGGTCTTCGAGACCACCGACTTCAGCTTCGACCTCCTCTCCCAGCGGCTGCGCGAGCTCGCGTTCCTCAACCGCGGGGTGCGCATCACGATCACGGACGAACGCGACCAGAAGGCGCACGAGTTCCTCTACGAGGGCGGCATCGTTTCCTTCGTCCAGCACCTCAACAAGGCGAAGACGCCGATTCACCCGGACGTGATCCTGCTCACGGGGACCCGCGACGGCATCGACGTCGAGATCGCGCTCCAGTGGAACGACGGCTACGCGGAGAACGTCTTCGCCTTCGCCAACAACATCAACACGATCGAAGGCGGCACCCACCTGATCGGGCTCAAGGCCGCCCTCACCCGCACGATCAACGCCTACGCCGTCGCCAATGGGCTCCTCAAGAAGGACGACGAGGCGCTCCAGGGTGAGGACGTGCGGGAGGGGCTCACGGCCGTGATCAGCGTGAAGGTCCCCGAGCCGCAGTTCGAGGGGCAGACCAAGACGAAGCTCGGGAACAGCGAGGTGAAGGGCACGGTCGAGGCGCTGGTGAACGACCGGCTCGCCGTCTACTTGGAGGAGCACCCGGCGGAAGCCCGGCGCATCGTGCTGAAGGCGCTGGAGGCAGCGCGCGTGCGCGAGGCCACGCGCAAGGCGAAGGAGCTCGCGCGGCGCAAGGGCGCGCTCGACGGCGGCTCGCTCCCGGGCAAGCTCGCCGACTGCCAGGAGCGCGACCCCGCGCTCTCGGAGCTCTACGTCGTCGAGGGCGACTCGGCGGGCGGCTCGGCGAAGCAGGGGCGCGACCGCCGCAACCAGGCGGTGCTGCCGCTGCGGGGCAAGATCCTAAACGTCGAGAAGGCCCGCTTCGACAAGATGCTCTCGTCGCAGGAGATCAAGCTGCTCATCACGGCCCTCGGCGCCGGCATCGGGCGCGAGGACAAGGATCTTTCGAAGCTCCGCTACCACACGATCATCCTCATGTGCGATGCCGACGTCGACGGCGCACACATCCGCACGCTGTTGCTCACGTTCTTCTACCGGCACTACCAGGAGATCATCGAGCGCGGACACCTCTACATCGCCCAGCCGCCGCTCTACCGCGTGAAGCGGGGCCGCACCGAGCAGTACCTCAAGGACGAGGCGGCGATGGAGGACTTCCTCGTGGAGCTCGGGGTGGGCGACCACGAGCTGCGGGCCGGGGACGGGCCGCGGCTCACGGGCGAGCCACTCAAGCAGCTCGTGAAGAAGGCCATGCGGCTCGAACGGGTCCTCGACCTCCTCGAGCGCAAGGGCCGCGACCGCCACGTGCTGACGGCGCTCGCCCGCCAGCCGGAGATGGACGCGGGGGCGCTCGCCGACCGCGAGCGCCTCGCGGCGATCACCGAAGCCGCCGCGCGCTATCTCGCGGTGGCAGCGCCCGATCTCGCCCCGGTCACCTTCGCCTTCGAGGACGACCCGGAGCATGCCTGCCAGCGCATCGTCGCCTCGACGCGGAGCAACGGCACCGCGCAGCGCACCGTGGTCGATCGGGCCCTCTGCACCGGGGCCGAGTTCGAGGAAGTGCGGCGCGTGGCGCGCGAGCTGGCGGCGGCTGGCGACCCGCCGTTCGTGCTGCGCGACGGGGGCGAGGAGGCGACGCTCCCCAACCTGCCCGCGGTGGTCGAGCGCATCATGGCGCAGGCGCGCAAGGGCCTCGAGATCCAGCGCTACAAGGGCCTCGGCGAGATGAATCCCGCGCAGCTCTGGGCGACCACGATGGACCCGGCGACGCGCACGCTGCTGCAGGTGAAGATCGAGGACGCCGTCGAGGCCGACATCATCTTCTCGACCCTCATGGGCGACGAGGTCGAGCCGCGGCGCCGGTTCATCGAGGAGAACGCGCTCAGCGTGCGCAACCTGGACGTCTAGCCGGTGGCGACCCGCATCCCCGTCAACATCGAGGACCAGATGCGCGAGTCCTACATGGACTACGCGATGTCGGTCATCATCGGGCGCGCGCTGCCCGACGCCCGCGACGGGCTCAAGCCCGTGCACCGGCGCATCCTCTACGCGATGTTCCGCGAGGGCCTGCTGCACAACCGGCGGTACTCGAAGTGCGCGGGCGTCGTCGGCGAGGTCCTCAAGCGCTATCACCCCCACGGCGACAGCGCCGTCTACGACGCCCTGGTGCGTCTCGCGCAGGACTGGAGCGTGCGGTATCCGCTCGTCGACGGGCAGGGGAACTTCGGCTCGATCGACGGCGATCCGCCGGCGGCCTACCGCTACACGGAGTGCCGGCTGACGGAGCTCGCCGAGGAGTTGCTGGCCGACATCGACAAGGAGACCGTCGACTTCGTCCCGAACTTCGACGACTCGACCGAGGAGCCGACCGTCCTGCCGGCGAACGTCCCGAACCTGCTCGTCAACGGCTCGTCGGGCATCGCCGTCGGCATGGCGACGAACGTGCCGCCGCACAATCTCGGCGAGGTGTGCGACGCGCTCGTCGCCCTGGTCGAAAACCCCGCCCTCGGTGTCGAGGACCTGATGCGCTACGTCCCCGGACCCGACTTCCCGACCGGCGGGTTCATCTGCGGGGAGCGGGCCATCCGCGAGGCGTACCGCGAGGGCCGCGGCATCCTCACGCTGCGCGCGCGCGCGACCGTCGAGACCGACGAGAAGAGCGGCCGCTCGGCCATCGTGGTGACCGAGATTCCCTTCCAGGTGAACAAGGCGCGCTTGATCGAGCGGATCGCAGAGCTCGTCAACGAGCGCAAGCTCGACGGGATCGCCGACCTGCGCGACGAGTCCGACCGCGAAGGCATGCGCATCGTGATCGAGCTCAAGCGCGACGCCGTCGCCGAGGTCCTCCTGAACCAGCTCTACAAGCACACCCCGCTGCAGGAGTCCTTCGGCGTGAACATGCTCGCGATCGTCGACGGGCGGCCGCGACTGCTCTCGCTGAAGGACGCCCTCGAGATCTTCGTCCAGCACCGCCGCGAGGTCGTCACCCGCCGCACCGCCTACGACCTGCGGAAGGCCGAGGAGCGCCTGCACGTGCTGGCGGGCCTCAAGATCGCGATCGAGAACCTCGACCGGGCGATCGCGATCATTCGCGGAGCGACGGATCCCGCGGTGGCCCGCGAGGGCCTCGTCACGGCCTTTGCGCTCACCCCCGTGCAGGCCCAGGCCATCCTCGACATGCGCCTCCAGCGCCTTACCAGTCTCGAGCGCGAGAAGATCGTCGCGGAGTACGCCGAGACCGAGGCCGCGATCGTCCGCTTCCGCCAGATCCTCGCCGACGAGCGCGAGGTGCGGCGGATCATCGTGGCGGAGCTGCGGGCGCTCCGCGAGAAGTACGCCGACGCGCGGCGCACGCAGATCGTCGAGGAGGTGGCCGCGCTCTCGGTCGAGGACCTCATCGTCGAAGAGGACATGGTCGTCACGATCTCCCACGAGGGCTACATCAAGCGGAACGCGGTGAGCCTCTACCGGGCGCAGCGGCGCGGTGGGCGGGGGAAGGTCGGCGCCACGACGCGCGAGGAGGACTTCGTCGAGCACCTCTTCGTCGCCTCGACGCACTCCTATCTCCTGTTCTTCACCACCTCGGGGAAGGTCTACTGGCTCAAGGTCCACGAGATCCCGCAGGCGGGCCGCGCCGCGCGCGGCCGCGCGGTGACGAACCTCCTCAACTTGAAGCCCGAGGAGAAGCTCTCGGCCTTTCTCCCGGTGCGGGAGTTCCAGCCGGGGCGCTACCTCCTGTTCGCCACGCGGCGCGGCCTCGTGAAGAAGACCGATCTCATGCAGTACGCCTCGCCGCGCCCCTCGGGCATCATCGCGATCGCCCTCGAGGACGGCGACGAGGTGATCGGCGTGCGCCTCACCGACGGGACGCGCGAGGTGATCCTCTCCACGCGCAACGGGCAGGCGATCCGGTTTCCGGAAACCGAGGTGCGGCCGATGGGCCGAGACACCTACGGCGTGCGCGGCATGTCGCTCGAGGCCGGCGACGAGGTGGTGGCGCTCGACCTCGTCGAGGAAGGCGGCACGCTCCTCGCCGTCTCCGAGAACGGCTTCGGCAAGCGCACGGCCATGGAGGAGTACCGGCGCACCCACCGCGGCGGGAAGGGCATCATCACCATGAAGACGACGGAGAAAACCGGCCGCGTCGTTGGGGTTCGGATGGTCACCGACGAAGATCAGGTGATGCTGGTCACCAGCGGGGGCAAGGTGATCCGGCTGCGCGTCAAGGAGCTCCGGGTGATCGGTCGCAACACCCAGGGCGTGCGCCTGATCGGGCTCGAAGAGGGCGAGCGCGTGTGCGCGGCCGCACGGCTTGCCGAGCGCGAGGACGAGGCCGAGCCGAGCGAGGCGCCGCCGGCCGAGCCCCCCACCGAAGGCTGACGCCGGGTTCGACGTCGAACCGCGCCCCCCACCTTGCACCGCCGGCGGGGGAATGAAAGGAATGCGGTCCCATGCCAGACCGCTCGAAAGCGTGCCGACAGACCGGTTGTGCGCGGCCAGCCGACGGCGGCAAGGGCTACTGCGCACGCCACTACCGGCAGTGGCGGCGCGGCGGTCTCCCGAAGCCCCGGTACAAGACCTGCCGCGCGGAGGGCTGCCGCAAGCGGAGCATCGCGCGTGGCCGCTGCGAGGAGCACTTTCGCCGCGACTACCCGGGTCGCCGGAACGCAGCGGCCGAGGCCGCGGCCGCCGGCCAACCTTGACTTGAGCGAGGCGCTGTGGTGAGAACCGCGGTTCCGCGATGAAGCGGACGTATCAGCCGAGCAATCGCCGTCGCAAGCGCACGCACGGCTTTCGCGCGCGCATGGCGACGCCCGGAGGCCGCAACGTGCTCAAACGGCGCCGCGCCAAGGGCCGAAAGCGCCTCACGGTGGCGATCCCCCCGAAGCAGCCCGGGTGATCGGTGTGCCCGCTGCGGAGGGTTATCCCAAGGCGGCGCGCCTGCGCCGGCGGGCCGATTTTCTCGCCGTCCAGCGGCAAGGGCGGGCGCGGCACACGGCCTGCTTCGTCGTGATCCAGCGGCCGGGTCCGGGCCCCCGAGCGCGCCTCGGGGTGACGGTGAGCACGCGTGTGGGCAACGCGGTGATCCGCAACCGAATCAAGCGGGTGACGCGCGAGGTCTTCCGCCGATGGCGACAGCGGTACCCGGCCGCGGTCGACGTCGTCGTGATCGCCAAGCCGGGTGCGCGGCGGCTCACCAATGCCGAGGCGGCGACGGAGATCGAGCGAGCCCTCGAGCTTGCGGCGGCCGGCTGACGCACCCCGGCCCGGCCCGGGGGCGCGGGTGGTGCTCGGCCTGCTGCGGGCGTATCAGCTCGCGCTCCGCCCGCTGCTGGCGGGGGCCTGTCGCTTCGTGCCGAGTTGCTCGCAGTACGCGCAGGAAGCCGTCCGGCGCCACGGCGTGCGGCGTGGCGTGCTGCTCGCCGGGCGGCGGGTGCTGCGCTGCCATCCGGGCCATGCGGGCGGGTACGATCCCGTCCCGGCGGCGGAGAGCTAAAGCGTGGAGCAGCGGCGCCTCGTCCTCGCCTTCGGGCTTTCGCTTCTGGCACTCTTTCTATACCAGGAGCTTGTTCTGAGGCGCTACCCCCGCCGGCCCGCCCCGGCGCCCCCACCGCAGGCGGCCCCGGCGCCGCCGTCGGCTCCCCCGCCCCCCGCATCCGGCCTTGCAGCCCCGGCCCCCGAGCGGCCCCCGATCACCGTCGAGACCGACGTCGCGCGCCTGGCGATCACGCCGCTCGGGGGGCGGCTGGTAAGTCTCGAGCTCACGCGCTTTCGGCAGACCGTCCAGCCCGACAGCCCGCCGCTCGAGCTGGTGAAGCCCGGACCCATCCTCCCGCTCACCCTTGCCCTCGACGACGGGAGCGACGCTGGCGTGCCCTACGCGGCCGACCGCGCGGCGCTCGGCCTCCACGGGGGGGAGTCCGGAGCGATCGTGCTCGTGGGCGAGACGGGCGGGGGCGTGCACATCGAAAAGACCTACCGTTTCACCGGCGATGGGTACGTCTTCGGCCTGGACGTGCGCCTCGCGGGCTCGCACCTCCCCGCGCACGTGGGGATCGTGCTGACGCCGGTCGCCACGGACACGGTGGAGGCGGGGCGATTCGGCCGCGAGGTCGGCCTCGTGCTCGCCAACGGGCACCTCACCGAAAAGGCGCTGCCCGACCTGCTCAAGCAGCCGCTGCGGTTCGACGGCGCGGCCTGGGCCGGCTTCGCTGCCCAGTACTTTGCCGCCGTGGCGCTGCCGCCCCAGGCCGCGCCGGGCGAGATGACCGCCGCCGACACGACGCCGATCGTGCGCGTCGAGGCGCCGGTCGTCGACGGCCGCGCCTCGTTCGAGGTCTTTGCGGGGCCGAAGGAGCGCGACGTCCTCATGGCCGCCGGACACGACCTCGACCGGGCGCTCGACTTCGGCTGGTTCTGGTTCATCGCCATTCCGCTCCTTTGGGCGCTGCGCGGGCTCCACGCGGTCACCGGCAACTACGGCGTCGCCATCATCCTACTCACCGCGGTCATCAAGCTTGCTACCACCCCGCTCACCCGGTCGACGTTCCGGAACATGCGCGAGATGCAGAAGATCCAGCCGCAGATGGCGAAGCTGCGCGAGCGCTACAAGGACGACCAGGTAGCGCTCCAGCGCGAGCTGATGGAGCTCTACAAGCGCCATCGCGTGAACCCCTTCTCGGGCTGTCTCCCGATGCTGCTCCAGCTCCCGATCTTCGTCGGCCTGTACAACACGCTGCTGCACGCCATCGAGCTGCGCCATGCGCCGTTCGTGCTGTGGATCAACGACCTCTCGGCGCCCGATCGCCTCGTGGTCGGCGGCATCGGCATCCCCGTCCTCACGCTGCTCATGGGAGCGTCGATGTTCGTGCAGCAATGGCTCTCGCCGCAGCAGGGCGATCCCACCCAGCAGCGCATGATGATGTTCATGCCGCTCGTCTTCACCTTCATGTTCATCAATTTCCCGGCGGGCCTCGTCCTTTACTGGCTGGTCAACAATGTGCTTACCATCGCCCAGCAGTACGGCATGACACGATCCGTGAAGTCGTGAGGAGCGCCCGATGCGATCGGTCGAAGCCGAAGGCGGCACCATCGATGAGGCAATTGCGAACGCGCTTTCTATGCTGCGGGCTGCACGCGAGCAGGTCGAGATCGAGATTCTCGCCAACGCGACGCGCGGCGTGCTCGGCTTCGGCGGAAAACCCGCGCGCGTGCGCGCGACCGTGCGCGAATCGTTGGGTTCCCCGGTTTCCCGGGGACCTCGCGAGATGCGCGCGCAGGAGATCCTCGCCGAGATCCTGCGGCACATGGGAGCCGACTGCACCGTCGAGCGCCGCCCGGATCACGAGCCCGGAATTGTCGCACTCGCGGTGCACGGCAGCGACAGCGGGCTCGTGATCGGACGCCACGGCCAGACTCTCGATGCGCTCGAGTACCTGCTCAACCGCATCGTGGCGCGCGGCGAGGACGGAGCGCCGCGGGTCGTGATCGACGTCGAACGCTATCGCGAGCGGCGGTGCGAGGCGCTCGAGCAGATGGCGCTGCGCCTGGCGGCGAAGGCGAAGCAGACGGGTCGCACCGTCGCGCTCGACCCCATGAGCCCACGCGATCGACGCGTCGTCCACCTGGCGCTGCAAGGCGACCCGGCGGTGACGACCCGCAGCCAGGGTGACGGCCACTTCCGCAGGCTCCTCATCATTCCCCAGGGGCGGCTGCGCCGCGACGAGACGCCGGAGCCCCGGGGTCGCTGACGACGGCGCGGGGCGCGCTCACTGCGGCGGACGCGGCCCTCGTCCGGGCGCAGGCAGCGGCGTGGGGGATCGCGATCGGGCCGGAGGTGCTCGCGCGCCTCGACCAGTATCTCGCGCTGCTCAAGGTGTGGAACCGCACGACCCGGCTCACCGGCGAGCGGGACGTGGGAGCAATCGTGCGCAAGCACGTGATCGACTCGCTCGCACCGGCCGTGCACCTCGCCCCGCGCGGCCTCCTTGCCGACGTGGGCAGCGGGGCGGGGTTTCCCGGAATCATCCTCGCCTGCCTGCGCCCCGAGGCTCCCGTCGTCCTGATCGAAGCGCGGCGCCGGCGCGCCAGCTTTCTCCGCGAAGTCGTGCGCACGCTCGGGCTCCCCGCTGCCACAGTGCTCGAGGGACGGGCCGAAACGGTGAGGGTGAGCGCCGCCACGGTAATCGCCCGCGCGCTCCGGATCGACGCATTTCTCCCCCTCGGCGCCCGCCTCGTCGCCCCGGGCGGGCAGGTGCTCGCGATGCAGACCGCGCGCACCGATCTCGAGCGCATCGCCTCCACGGCCCAAGCGGCCGGGCTCGTGCTCGCGGACGTACACGACTACGTCCTTCCAGGCGGCGAGCGGCGACGCCTCCTCCGCTTCGCCGCCGGCGGCGGGTTTTCGCATCCGCCCGCGGTGTGCTAGAGGCAAAGCCGGGGTGGAGGCGTCGGTGGCCCGGGTGATCGCAGTGGCGAACCAGAAGGGTGGGGTCGGCAAGACCACCACTGCCATCAACCTGGGCGCGGCGCTCGCGCTCGACGGTTTCCTCACGCTGCTCGTCGATCTCGACCCGCAGGCGAGCGCGACCACAGGCCTCGGGCTCGAGGCTCCCGGGCCGAGCGGCAGCATCTACGACGTCCTGATCCGCGGCCGCGACGCGCGCGAAGTGATCCAGCGCACCTCGGTCGGCCGCCTCGATATTCTGCCGGCGACGCGAGACCTCGTCGGCGCGGAGGTCGAGCTCGTGGGGATGCCCGGGCGGGAGCATCGCCTGCACGAGAGCCTCGCGTGCCTGCGCGAGCTCTACACCTTCGTGCTGGTCGACTGTCCGCCGTCGCTCAGCCTGCTCACCGTCAATGCGCTCCGGGCTGCCGATGCGGTCCTCGTGCCGCTGCAGGCCGAGTACTACGCTCTCGAGGGCTTGACGGCGCTCCTCGATGCGGTCGCACGCGTGCGCGCGACGCTCAACCCGACGCTCGCGCTCGAGGGCATCGTGCTCACGATGTACGACGGCCGCAACAGCCTCGCCCGGCAGGTGCAGCAGGAGGTCCGCACCCACTTCGGCGAGCAGGTCTTCCGGACGGTCGTGCCGCGCAACGTCCGGCTCTCGGAGAGCCCGAGCCACGGGGTTCCCGTGCTGCGCTACAGCCCGGCATCGCCCGGGGCCGCCGCGTACCGGGCCCTCGCCCGGGAGCTCGCGGCCCTCCACCCGGACGTGCCGCGGCCGCAAGGCATAATTTTTTCGAAGCAATCTAAGGTTGTTGAGGAGGAGGAAGGGAATGACGCGCAAGGCGCTCGGCCGGGGAATCGGCGCACTGCTCCCGGGGGGCCCGACGCCCGCGCCGACGATGCGGGTGCCGGTGGCGGCCCTCGTCCCGAACCCTGAGCAGCCGCGGCGGCACTTCGACGAGGAGGCGCTCGCCGCGCTCGCGGACTCGATCGCCCGGCACGGGCTGCTGCAGCCGCTCGTCGTGCGCCCCGTAGCCGGCGGCTACGAGGTGATCGCCGGCGAGCGCCGCCTGCGGGCGGCCATCCGTGCCGGCCTCACGGAGGTGCCCGTGCTCGTGCGGGAGAGCGCCCCGGGCGAGCGGCTCGAGCTCGCCCTCATCGAGAACCTCCAGCGCGAGAACCTGACGCCGCTCGAGGAGGCCGAGGCCTACCGGCACCTGAGCGAGGTCTACGGCCTGACCCAGGAGGAGATCGCGGCACGCGTCGGCAAAAGTCGGCCCGCGATCACCAACACGTTGCGCCTGCTGACGCTCCCCGATGCCGTGAAGGCGCAGCTCGAGGCCGGCGAGCTCAGCGCCGGGCACGCCCGTGCCGTGCTTTCGATCGAGGGCGTCGACGAGCAGGTGAAGTTCGCCCGCGAGGTGGTGGCGCGCAAGCTCTCGAAGGCCGAGACGGAACGGCTCGCGCAGCGCCGCCGGCGGTTGCCGCTGCGGTCGGCCGCCGCCGCCGCCGACCTCCACCTGCGGGCGCTCGCGGAAGAGCTCACGAGCGGCCTCGGGACGCGCGTGCGGATCACGCGCCGGCCGCGCGGGGGGACGATCGAGATCGAGTTCTATTCGGATGCCGAGCTCGACCGGCTCGCCGATCGGCTGCGGGGCATCGCGGCGCGACCCTAGCGCCCTGCGCGCGGCCGCCGGCTGCTTTGACAGCCCTCGGGGCCGGTGCTAGATACGCGCGGTTTTCGTGGCCGCCCCGCCGCGGCCGTGGCGGGGCGGGCGTCCTCGGAGTGCAGTCCATGGCGCTATTCGGCAAGGACCGCGAGCGCGGTGAGAAGCCCCGCCCCGTCCCCGTCGGGACGGGCCCCACGCACGGTCTCGAGCCCGGGGAGGCGGAGATGTTCGAGCAGAAGGGTCGCACCGGCCAGAGCGAGGAGCCGAGTGGCACGAGCGCGTTTCTCGGCAAGGGGACCCACGTCACCGGCAAGCTCATGTTCGAGGGGCCCGCGCGCATCGAGGGACAGGTGGAAGGCGAGATCGCCGCGCAGGACGCGCTCACGATCGGTGAGAGCGCGGTGGTGAACGCGAACATCGCCGGCAGCTCGGTGGTGATCCACGGCCGGGTCACGGGCGACGTGACGGCGCGCAAGCGCCTCGAGATCCGGGCCCCGGGTCGGCTCATCGGCAACATCCTCACCCCGAGTCTCGTGATCCACGAGGGGGTGGTCTTCGAGGGGCACTGCGCGATGGGCAACGTCGAGGCGCAGCGGGGCGAGAAGGACCGCAAGATCGCCCATTTCCCCAAGGACGAGCGCCCGGCCGAGGGGGTGGCGCTCAAGGTCCATTCGGAGGCCGGCAAGTAGGGAGGGCGGGCGGCCCGCCTCCCTGCCCCACGGCGTCCCGCCAGGGAGCGCATGCTGAAGCCCGAGCCCGCCTTCTACATCCAGATCGTTCTCTTCGTGGGGCTCTGGTGGGTGCTCCGGCGCTGGTGGTTCGAGCCGGCGCTGCGGGTGATCCGCGAGCGGGCCACGCGCTCGGAGGGGGCGCTCGCGGAGGCGCGGGCGGTCGAGGCCGAGGCCGAGCGGCTCGCCCGCGAGCACGCCGCAGCGCTCGACCGCGCCCGGCACGAGGCCGAGCGCGACGTGCAGGAGATCCTGCGCGCGGCCGAGGCGGAGCAGAAGCGGAGCATCGCGGAGGCCACCGCCGAGGCGGAGCGGATGCTCGCCGAGGCGCGCGGGCGGATCGCCGAGGAGGTCGCCGCCGCGCGGCGCGAGCTGCACGGGCAGGTGCGCGTGATCGCGCGCGCGGTGGCCGAGAAGGTCCTCGGGCGGACGGTGTGACGTGGAGCACGGGGGCGCGTCTCTGGCGATCGCCGAGCTGCTCTGGCCGGCCATCAACTTCGCGCTGTTCGTGCTCGTGCTCGGGCGGGCGCTCACGGGCCCGCTGCGGGAGTTCTTCCGGGCGCGCACCGAGCGGTTGCGCGAGGGGCTCGCCGCGGGCGCCCGCGCCCGCGCGGAGGCGGCGGCGCTCCGCGATCGGCTCGCCCGGGACGTCGCCGACCTTCCGGCGCGGCTCGAGCGGGTGAAGGCCGAGCTCCGCGCCGCGGCCGAGGCCGAGCGCGCACGCCTCGTGGCCGTGGCCGAGCACGCGGCCGAGCGCATTCGCACCGACGCGCGTCTCCTCGCCGCGCAGGAGCTCGAGGCCGCGCGGCAAGCGCTGCGCACCGAGCTGATCGAGGAGGCCATCCGCGAGGCCCAGGCCGTGGTGCGCGCGGCGCTCGGTCCGGAGGACCAGCGCACGCTCGTGCGCGACTTCATCGCCGCCGCGGGAGCGGTCGCATGACGGGCCGGCTTGCACGGCGCTACGCCCGGGCGCTGCTCGAGCTCGCCCGGGCCGAGGGGACGCTCGAAGCGAGCGGCGAGGAGCTCGGCCGCGGCGCGGCGGCGTTCGCCGAGCCGCGGCTGCGGGCCGTCGTGCTGAGCCCGGCCATCGACGGGGCGGTGCGCCTGCGGATCGCCGGCGAGGTAATCGCGAGCCTCGGCATCTCGCCGACGGTGGCGAACCTGCTCCGCCTGCTCGCCGCGCACGACCGGTTGCGCCTCGTCGACGAGGTCGCCCGGGCGTACGACGCGCTCCTCGACGACGAGCTCGGGCGCGCCCGGGTGCTCGTGCGCTCGGCCGTGGCGCTCACGGCGAGCGAGCGCAGCGAGCTCGTCGCCCTCGCGCGGCGGCTCACGGGCCGGCGCGAGATCCTCCTCACGACGGAGGTCGATCCCGAGCTGCTCGGCGGCGTGGTGCTCGCCGCCGGCGCGACGGTCTACGACGGCAGCATTCGCACCCAGCTCCTGCGCTGCGGCCGGGAGGTCGCCGAACGGGGCGCCTAGCCCCGCGGCCGGAGGAACGACGATGCAGATCCGCGCGGCGGAGATCAGCGACATCATCCGCGAGCAGATCAAGGAGTTCGAAAAGCAGCTCGAGGTCCGGGAGACCGGCGTCGTGCTCTCGTGCGGCGACGGGATCGCGCGCATCTACGGGCTCGACCGGGCGGCGGCCGGCGAGCTGATCCAGTTCCCGCACGGCGTCTACGGGCTCGTCCTCAACCTCGAGGAGGACAACGTCGGCGCTGCCCTCATGGGCGAGCAGCAGGAGATCCGCGAGGGCGACGAGGTGCGGCGCACGGGGCGCATCGCCGAGGTGCCGGTGGGCGAGGCGTTGCTCGGCCGGGTCGTCAATGCGCTCGGTCACCCGGTCGACGGCAAGGGCCCGATCGCGACCAAGGAGACGCGGCGGATCGAGCTGAAGGCCCCGGGCATCGTCGCCCGCCAGCCGGTGAAGGAGCCGCTGCAGACGGGCCTCAAGGCGATCGACGCCATGATCCCGATCGGGCGCGGGCAGCGCGAGCTGATCATCGGCGACCGGCAGACCGGCAAGACCGCGGTCGCCCTCGACACGATCATCAACCAGCGCGGCGGCGACGTGTACTGCATCTACGTCGCCATCGGGCAGAAGCGCTCGACGGTGGCCCAGGTCGTCGACAAGCTCACGCGCTACGGCGCCATGGACTACACGACGGTCGTCGTCGCCTCGGCCTCGGATCCGGCGCCGATGCAGTTCATCGCGCCCTACAGCGGCTGCTCGATGGGCGAGTACTTCCGCGACAGCGGGCGGCACGCCCTCGTGGTCTACGACGACCTCTCGAAGCAGGCCGCGGCCTATCGGCAGCTCTCGCTGCTGCTGCGCCGTCCGCCCGGCCGCGAGGCCTACCCGGGCGACGTCTTCTACCTCCATTCCCGGCTCCTCGAGCGCGCGGCGAAGATGAGCGACGCACACGGCGGCGGCTCGCTCACGGCGCTGCCCATCATCGAGACCCAGGCCGGGGACGTCTCGGCCTACATCCCGACCAACGTCATCTCGATCACCGACGGCCAGATCTTCCTCGAGACCGACCTCTTCTACGCGGGCGTCCGGCCGGCGGTGAACGTCGGCATCTCCGTCTCGCGCGTCGGCGGGAACGCCCAGGTGCGCGCCATGCGCAAGGTGGCCGGCCCGCTGCGCCTCGAGCTGGCGCAGTACCGCGAGATGGCCGCCTTCGCGCAGTTCGGCTCCGACCTCGACCCGGCGACCAAGCGCCAGCTCGATCGGGGCGAGCGCCTCGTCGAGGTGATGAAGCAGGGCCAGTTCGCGCCGCTGCCGGTCGAGAAGCAGATCGTGATCATCTACGCGGCGACCAACGGCTACCTGGACGCGCTTCCGGTCGCCGCCATCCAGCGCTACGAGCGCGAGCTCTACGCCTTCCTCGACGCGCGGCACGCCGAGGTGCTCGCCGAGCTGCGGGAGCGGAAGGAGCTCACCGACGCCGTGCGCGCCAAGCTCGACGCGGCGCTCGGCGCCTTCCGCGAGGTCTTCGCCGCGTAAGCGCCGATGGCGAGCCTCAAGGCCCTCCGCAAGCGCATCGCCACCGTCCGCTCCACGCAGCAGATCACGCGGGCGATGAAGATGGTCTCGGCGGCGAAGCTCCGCCGCGCCCAGGAGGCGGCCGAGCGCGCGCGGCCCTATGCCGCCAAGCTCGCGGAGCTCTTCGCGGCGGTCACGGCCGAGGTCGATGCGGCCGCGCATCCGCTGCTCGCGCGGCGCGACGAACGGCGCATCGACGTCGTGGTGATCACCAGCGACCGGGGCCTCTGCGGCGGCTACAACGCGAACCTCCTGCGGCGCGCGGAGGCCCTGCTGCGCGAGCGGCCGCAGGCGGAGGTGGCGCTCGCCGTGGTCGGCCGCAAGGGCATCGAGTACTTCCGCCGCCGCGGCCGGGCCCTGCTCGCCGAGCACACCGGCATCCTCGCCACCCCGCCGCGCGAGCTCGCGGCGCGGGTGGCAGCGCCCGAGACCGCGCGGTTCGCGGCCGCCGAAACCGACGCCGTCTACCTCGTCTACAGCCGCTTCCGCTCGGCGATCGCTCAGATTCCGACCGTGGTGCCGCTCCTGCCGGTGCCGCTGCCGCCGCGCGACGGCCCCGCCGTCGAGTACCTCTTCGAGCCCGCGCGGCCGGCGCTGCTCGCCCTTCTGCTGCCGCGCTACATCGAGACGCTCGTGACCCAGGCGCTGCTCGAGGCCGTCGCCAGCGAGCACGGCGCGCGCATGACTGCCATGGACAACGCCACCAACAACGCTGCCGAGATGATCGACCGCCTCACGCTCTCCATGAACCGGGCCCGTCAGGCCGGCATCACGACCGAGCTCATGGAGATCGTCTCGGGAGCCGAGGCCCTCAAGGGATAGACGACCATGCCCAGCATCGGACGCATCACGCAGGTGATCGGCCCCGTCGTCGACGTCGAGTTCGCCGACGGGGAGCTGCCCCCCATCTTCAACGCGCTGCGGGTGAGCAACCCCGCGATCGGTCCCGAGCCGTGGAACCTCGTGCTCGAGGTCGCCCAGCACCTCGGCGAGAAGACCGTGCGGGCGATCGCCATGGACTCGACCGACGGCCTCGTGCGCGGGCAGGAGGTGCGCGACACGGGCGACGGCATCGCCGTGCCCGTCGGCGAGGCGACGCTCGGCCGCATCATGAACGTGATCGGCGAGCCCGTCGACGAGCGGGGCCCCATCGAGTCGGGCAAGCGCTGGGCGATCCACCGGCCGGCGCCGCCGTTTACCGAGCAGGCGACGCAGGTGCAGGCGTTCGAGACCGGCATCAAGGTGGTCGATCTCCTCGCCCCCTACCAGCGGGGCGGCAAGATCGGGCTCTTCGGCGGGGCCGGCGTCGGCAAGACCGTGATCATCATGGAGCTGATCAACAACGTCGCCAAGCAGCACGGCGGCGTCTCGGTCTTCGGCGGCGTCGGCGAGCGCACGCGCGAGGGCAACGACCTCTATCTCGAGATGCAGGAGTCGAAGCTCTCCGACGGCAACCCGGTGATCTCCCGGGCCGCCCTCGTCTACGGCCAGATGAACGAGCCGCCGGGCGCCCGCGCCCGCGTCGGGCTCACCGCGCTCACCGTCGCCGAGTACTTCCGCGACGAGGAAGGCAAGGACGTGCTGCTCTTCATCGACAACATCTTCCGGTTCGTCCAGGCGAACTCGGAGGTCTCGGCCCTCCTCGGCCGCATGCCGTCGGCGGTGGGGTATCAGCCGACGCTCGGCACGGACATCGGCGAGCTCCAGGAGCGCATCACGACCACCAAGAAGGGCTCGATCACCTCCGTGCAGGCGATCTACGTGCCGGCCGACGATCTCACCGACCCGGCGCCGGCGACGACGTTCGCGCACCTCGACGCCACCACCGTGCTCTCGCGGCAGATCGCCGAGCTCGGCATCTACCCGGCGGTCGATCCGCTCGACTCGACCTCGCGCATCCTCGATCCGGCCATCGTCGGCGAGGAGCATTACCGTGTGGCGCGTCAGGTCCAGGCCATTCTCCAGCGCTACAAGGACCTGCAGGACATCATCGCGATTCTCGGCATGGACGAGCTGTCGGAGGACGACAAGCTCATCGTCGCCCGGGCGCGCAAGATCCAGCGCTTCCTCTCCCAGCCGTTCCACGTCGCCGAGCAGTTCACGGGCTTCAAGGGGGTCTACGTGCCGCTCGCGGAGACGATCCGCGGCTTTCGCGAGATCGTCGAAGGCAAGCACGATGACCTGCCCGAGCAGGCCTTCTACATGGTGGGCACGATCGACGACGCGATCGAGAAGGCCCGGAAGATGGCGGCCTGACGCATGGCCGATCGCCTGCGACTGCGCGTCTACACGCCCGAACAGGCGCTCGCCGACGTCGAGGTCCGCGAGGTGACGGCGCCGGCCGCGCTCGGGGAGATCGGCGTGCTGCCGGACCACGCGGCGCTGGTGACCGCGCTCGAGCCGGGGGTGCTCTCGTACCGGGAGAACGGGCGGACCGTGCGCCTCGAGCTGGGTCCGGGCTTCGCCGAGGTGCGCGACAACGTCGTCACGGTGCTAGTCGAGTCCGGGCGGGTCGTCGGGCCGTAGGTTCGACGTCGAACGCGTGGGCAGGCTCGACGGCAAGATCGCGCTGGTGACCGGGGGCGGCCGGGGCATCGGGCGCGGCATCGTCCTCGAGCTCGCGCGCGAAGGCGCCGACGTGGCGATCAACTACCGCCGCGACCGCGCGGCGGCGGAGGCGACCGCCGAGGAGGTGCAGCGCCTCGGCCGGCGCGCCCTCGTGGTGCAGGCCGACGTGAGCGAGCTTGCCGCGGTCGAGGCGCTGGTCGCTCGCACCGTCGAGGCGCTCGGCGGGCTCGACGTGGCGGTGGCGAACTCGGGCGTGGCCGCGCGCCTCGCCCCGGTGGCCGAGGTGGACCCCGCCGAGTGGCGGCGGGTGCTCGCGACCGACCTCGATGGGGCCTTCTTCACCGCGCGCGCCGCCATCCCGCACCTGATCGCGCGGCGGGGCGTGTTCCTCTTCATCTCCTCGATCGGAGCCGACCTCGCTGCGGCGGGCGGCGCCCCCTACCATGTCGCCAAGGCGGGGGTGAACGCGCTCACGAAGGTGCTGGCGAAGGAGGTCGCCGCGGCCGGCGTGCGCGTCAACTGCATCGCCCCGGGGCTGGTGCGCTCGGAGATGGGCGAGCGGCTGCTGCGCTTCCACGGCGAGCAGGTGCTCGCGGGGATCCCGCTCGGCCGCGCCGGCGAGCCCGTCGACATCGGGCGTGCGGCGGTGTTTCTCTGCTCGCCCGACGCGGCCTGGATCACCGGCCAGATCCTGCGCGTCGACGGCGGGGCGTGGATGTGACGCGGGCCCGCCGGCGCGGCGCTGAGCCTGGACGGAGTTCCTACAGCGCCTCTTTGCGATCGACCTGCTCGCCTGGCCCGAGGTGCGTTCGATGACCGCCACCCCAGGTATCGAGCTTCACGATCCTCCTCGAGCGGCCTAACGAGGGCCCGATTGAAAAAGACCCGGAGCGGGCAGAGGGGAAGGGTGCCCCCGGTGGGGCGTCCTTCCCGGCCCGCGGCGGCGTTCGCCCCCGAGTCAGTAGCGCAGCGCGAGGGACCAGGGTCCGGTCAGTGTCCGGATGGTCCCGTCCCCCCGAACGACGGGACCCCAGGGATCGAAGACCACGACGTCGTTGGCTAGGTAGCTACCCACCCACACGTTATCGCGCGCGTCCACGGCAATGGCCCTCGGATTGCCGACGGTCGCGGAAGGTCCTTCCCACAAGATCGTATTCATTCCCGTGCCGCTGACGCGGACGATGCGGCTTCGGGCGGCACGCTGACCGCGACGTTCGAGGGGTCGAGGCGCCAGAAGCCCGGACCCAGGAGGCCGAAGCACGGCAGCAGGAACGTCGCACATCCCACGATGTCGGCGATTCCGGCGCCGGAGATTCTCGTTCCGACGGATGCGGTACCGGTTCGATCCCCGACACGGGCCATGACCGCGTGATCTTCGTCGCGTCGCACACGGGTTGTCCCGGTTCCCCTACCCACATACTGACCATCGACGTACAGATCAGCCCTTGGGTCGGTCGCCGTCACGGTGAGCGGTTGGCGGCTTCCAACCATGAGTGAACAACCCGGGGAAATCGCCAGGGCAAGGACGAGCACCAAGGCCAGCTTCCGCATGAGGCAAACGTCCTCCCCACTGTATCGGCCGGGTGGCGTCCCGTCAAGTGGTGGAAATTGACCAGCGCGCTCTTCCGGTTCGTGGATGTGGTTGAGGTCGGTCACAGTCGAAGAAGCCGCATGTCGCCGTGGCTAGGGTGGGTGCCCCCGACCCGCGGTGCGTGGCTGTAGCGGGCTCTGCGTGCGTCGCGTCCGCTCATGTGGAAGTGCTCAGACCTGATCCGACAATGTGCTAAACGGTCCTCGGTGTCCTTGCCCGCGATGAGCGGGGGAAGCGAAGGAGGGAGCCGAGGATGAGCAAGGACCAGAAGGTC